>OFHG01000200.1_pt1 | contig 25958 bp, 19 predicted proteins | sample 1521931 | NCBI WGS metagenome assembly OFHG01 (sample SAMEA2468438, study PRJEB22500) | soil metagenome | biome: Glassland; feature: Farmland; material: Clay | place: Australia | collected 2013-01-31 | depth 0.55 m
GGCAAGGTATGACAAAGCGCTCTCTGTTTCACCCTTTGAATCGAACGGACCGATATACATGTATGTCCAAGACGAAATGCTACCGGGCTCGCCAATGAACGGAGTACTGATGATGCGGTGCGGGTAGGTGTCTCGGTTGCCAGTGCCAGGCGCAGCGCGGCCAATGAATACCTTCCACTTGTCGAAAACAGCCCGTTCCTTTTGAGCTTTTGATCTTGCGATAAACCCAATTCCCCCATTTCGATAGACCTTTAGGTCGTCATCATTCGACTTCTTCTCTTTTCCCCTGAAAGTGCTTTCAAGGCCGAAGGCTCCGATTGAACTGACGAGTCGGTCGAAACGCTTGTTTTCAGGGAGTGAAACTGAATTGGTTTGCCCGGTCTCAACGGCGACGACCTTCTTGAGAATCGACAGTCCTTCGTTGAAGCGGATGAACACATCCGCGCCTTCTTCAAGCAATGGGCGCCTGGCGGTGGAGACCGGCCAATCCTTGAAGTGCGTTGTAACGCGGCAGGAACCTGGGTTGTCCCTTTCCCAGAGAAAGTAGCACACACCACCCTTCAATCCGACACCTGGGAACACATCTGACGCTGTGAGGTAGTCGTTAATTTCGCGCATGCGGTTGTCAGAGAGCATACTCTCGCGGAACTCGTCTAGTCCCATTCCGCCGGAAAACCAGCGGGCGGGAATAATCATCGAGAGGTAGCGTGGTTCGAGAGCTTTAGCTTGTTGGACGAACTGGTGATAAATGGGCCGTGCTTGTTTGCCGTGCCCATCAGTTTCTAGTTGATACGGCGGATTGCCTATAATCACATCGAATTGCATATCGTCTCCAAACAACTCGGCGACCCGAGTATCAATATTCTCAGCGTGAATGAACGCATAGGCGTGGGTTTCCAGTTCTTCACCTCGATCCAGTGTGCTTCGGCTGGCTCCGCAAAATGTGCACTTGCCATTGACCCACGTATGCTCCAGCCGCTCGAACCAGATGTTGCCCGCTTCACTGTCAAAACCCTTGGCAATCGAATGTTCCCCATTGGCATGCTTCGAGCAATACACGCTGCGCCGCGCCAGCTGGCTGGTGAGCTGCGTGATGCCGATGCCGAACACTTGCCTGGTGAGGATGTGGTTGACGCGCTCATCCAGGTTCGGCATTTCGTCTGCCAGCCCCTGGGTAAGGCGGCTGGTGATCTCGCGCAGGAACACGCCCGACTTGGTGCACGGGTCGAGGAACTTCACCGTCTTGTCCGCCCACAGGCTCGCGCCGCCGTTGTCCGCCGCCCATGCTTCGGCCAGCGTATCCAGCATGCGGTTGGCGAATTCCGGCGGGGTGAAGACTTCGTCGTTGGAAAGGTTGGCGATGCAGGTGAGTACGTCGGGGTTGCGGCCCCGCAGGGTAAAGACGGCTTGCTCTATCATGCGTGCGCTCCCAGCACGAAGCGGGCCTGTTCGATGCGCAGCATCTGGTAAGGCGTCATGAACCGCACACCCAAGCCCACGCAGGCATTTGGAATCTTGATGCGTCCAGGCAAGTTGGATGGTATCTCGTGGGTGACCACCACATGATTTCCGGCCAGCGCGTGCGCAATCAGATAGAAGTCTGCTACCTGAAGGAATGTGTTGATGGCGGCAGGCGTGTATTGTTGACCGGTGGACCATGTGCTGACCTGGGCGAACTGCGGGGCAAGCGTCGGCGGTGTGCGGCGGAAGAGCGCATTGCCATTGTTCTTTGCCCAATCCGACAATTCGTCTTGACCGGCTTCGATTTCATCGGCCACCTTGTCGATACTGAACACTGAGCCGGTATTGCCCTTGTGTACCAGCCACTCCCAGAAAGCCGGGCAAAAATCCAGACCGTAGTGCAGGTTCTTTGCGGATATGAACACGTTGGCATCCAGCAGATAGCTCATGCTGTCACCCCCAGTTCGCGCGCCGCTTCGTAGAAGGTGGCCGTCTTGCGCATGCCCAGCATGCGAAAGGCGTCCGGAAACGAGGTCAAACCTTCCAGCGTGCTGGCGACGATGGCGCGGGAAAAGCGTTTGCTGGTGCGGGCACCCAGGGACCGGTAGAAGTCGCCGCCGCCCCCGCTTCGTTCTTTCAGCGCTCGTAGCCGTTCCTGTTCCTCCCGGTAGTGTTGCCACAACGCTGTCTGCGTGATGTAACCCGCGTCAAACAGGCGGCGCAAGGCGACCAGTGTGCTGACCTTGAATTCGCGCGCCAGCCGCTGTATCTCGTCTGGGATCGGCGCATGTGGCTGGTACGCTGCTTGCAGCTCTGCCATTGGCATCAGCAGCTCCGCCGCCACCTGGTTGCACCATCGCTCGGTGTGTTGCTCGGGTACTTGTCCCGCCTGCGCATCCGACACGCCCGAGGCACCCAGCCACAGATGCGCAAGTTCGTGCGCCAGAGTGAACATCTGCGCTGCCTTGCTGTCCGCACCATTCAGAAAGACCAGCGGCGCTAGAGAATCCGCCAGCGCGAAACCCCTGAACTCGCCCACGTCCAGCTTGCGATGGCTGTTGCTGCCAACCACGGAGCTGACCATCACCATCACACCGGCGTCATCAGCTTTGGCGATCAACTGGCGCAGTGCCTCCGACCAGGTTGGTTGCTGGCGACGCGCTTCGGCGGACAACCCAAGCACTTCGCGCAAACGTTGCGCCACGGCCTCGGGCGTTTCCTGCACGCTGGCACTGCCGACAAATGGCAAGGCAGGCAAGCCGTGCATACGGGCATGGTCGCGGTACCAGTCCTGCCGCTGCTGGCACAGGTAAAGCGTATCCAGCAGATCGCTGCTGGGTTCGGCGAGCACTTCGTCGCGCAGCGTACGGAAGTCTGGCACCGGCAGCGCCAGCACGGGCGGCGCGGGCAGGAAGAAGTAGCCGATAGCCGTGTGCGAGAGGCGCGCGAAGTCTTCCAGTTGCTTGAGCGTGGGCATGGCTTCGCCGCTGAGCCACAGGGGCCATTTGCGAAAACGTGCAGCCAGATCGTCGTCGTGCAAGCGTGCGCGTTGCGCCGCCCAGCGCAGGACGGGAACGGAAGCGGCGATGGTGGTCATACTTCCTCCTTGGGCGATTGTGCAAGCGCCACTTGCACAAACCCGACAGCCAGCTCACTCACGGTCATCGGCGGATAGGTTTTGATCGGCATGAAGATTTCGTGCTTGCCGAGTTGGGAGAAGAGATCGTCCTCTGCGCTGAACGCCGACGAATGTGTGAGCGTATCGAAGCGAAAGTCGCGGCGCTGAAACTTGCCTTTGCCGAGGTAGCCCCACTCCGCGAAGGTGATCGGTTGGCCTTCTTGCGTGAGCATGGTCAGTGCATCGCCATGTACCAGATTCACCGATAATACATGCGATGCAGACCGATAGAGGTCGTCCGACTCATCGAGATCAAGGTATTCGGCCAGGATGTCCAGCATATTCGCACGGCACTCGGCGATGTTGTCCGGCAGCAGTTCGATGCCGTAGATGCACATGAGCGCCAACAGCGCATAGTGCCGTCGCTCGAATTTGTTCTTGCCAAATTTGAGTTCCGCGGCGGCCAATTTTCGCTTGAGAATCTGCACGATGAAATTGCCGCTCCCGCACGCCGGTTCCAGAAAGCGGGAGTCGATGCGCTCGGTCTCGTCCTTCACCAGGTCGAGCATTGCCTCGACCATCCACGCGGGGGTAAATACCTCCCCGTGGTCGGCGACGCGTTGTTTGGATTTGACGATGCTCATAAGTGGTCGGGTTTGGGTTTTCAGGGGCGGACGAAACTCATCGGTCACAGTGCACGTCGTCCCAGTAAAAGTCCTTAATTACACGGGATAGCTTACCACTCAAGAGCTAACGGTCAAAATTCGGCTTTAGCAGGCTGCTGAAAAAGTATGGCGGGGCATGCGGCGGAAAATAATGCCCTCCTCAGATGCGCCACAATCGACGATCGCGTCCTGGGTAAGGGTAAACCTACCCCTGAAACTTGAAGAGATGGCCGGCGGAAATAGTTTTTCAGCAGCCTGTTAGACAGGCAGCATCGGTAAAGGGTTTCCTCTTGGTCAGCAGCAATGGCGGCAAGGTGTTGCGCGAATTCGCCAAGCGTTTAAAAGTGCTCATGGCGTACCCCCAACGCTGGGATGCCCCCATACATCTTCGCCGCGCAGTAACGCATCAATATCGTAGCCGCAACCTGCGAAAGAGCTTGGGGTGGGTGTCCACGTAGATAGCGTTCGAGCGCACGCTCTTCATACGCCACGGGACCAGAAACCGCCCCGCCCAACGATGTAGGCCGGACTTAGCGCAGCGTGTCCGGCAAGCTCCGCCCGATGCCGCTGCGCTCTATCGGGCCTACGACCGCTCACAAATTCCGCTTAAGTAAGTGCCATTGGGTTATGGCTTGTCGTCTTTGCTGGACATTGCGCGCTCCATCGCTGCGCGCAAAACAGTTAGTGCATGAGGGTAGTCGAAGGCTTCGATGCAACGTCCCAACTCGGTAGCGGCCGCACCGAATGCTGCGTACAGCAGCGGTTCGGCACTGCGCATGAGGTTGTTGACCGCCATGTCGTCGGCCGTCAGCAGGGCCTCGATGGCGGTGACGACGCGCTTCACTTCGTCCCGGTCCACCTCGACCGGCGCAGCGGTGACCGACGCTTCAGGCAGCGCACGCACGGCGGCGGCGAAGGCCTCCTGTTCCGTCTCCAACGCGGCGATGAACTGTTCGGTATCGCCCACCGGTTCGCGTTCGCGCAGCGCCGCTTCGAGTGCCTTCGCACGCTCCAGCACGCCGACCACGCCGAGGGTGGCGGCCACTCCTTTCAGGGAGTGGGTCAACCGCGCCGCCTCGCCCAGGTCGCCTGCGGCCAGCCGTTCGCGCACCAGGGCCATGTCACCGTCGTGGTTCTCCACGTATTTGCGCAGCAGCCGCAGGTAGTTGTCGAGACGGCCGCGCACGCTCTTCAGGCCGCGCGCCGCGTCGAGGCCGGGGATGGCGGCGACCTGCGCCTTCAGCTCGCCGTCCTGCGCCTGCGGCGGCGGCAACGGTTCGGGCGGCGGTGCCGCGGCGGCGGGCGGCGGCAGCCATTTCAACATGGCGGCGAACAGCGCGCCGGGGTCCACCGGCTTGCCGACGTGGTCGTTCATCCCCGCCGCCAGGCACGCCTCGCGATCCTCGGCAAAGGCGCTGGCGGTCATCGCCAGGATCGGCGTGGTTTCGCGTCCCGGTAGTTTTCGGATGGCGCGGGTGGCGTCGAGGCCGTTCATGCCGGGCATCTGCACGTCCATCAGGATCAGGTCGTAGGCGGTGCGCTGCGCCATCGCTACCGCTTCGTTGCCGTCGTGCGCCAGGTCGGCCGCCAACCCCGCCTCCTGCAGCAGGTCCAGCGCCACCTCCTGGTTGATCGGGTTATCCTCGGCCAGCAGCACGCGGATACCGCGATAGCGCTGCATCAGCGTGACCTCGGCCGGGACCGTCTCCGGCGGCCACGCCTGCGCAACCGGCACCGTCGCGTGCCGCTCGCAGTGGGCGAAGCGTGCGGTGAACCAGAAGGTGCTGCCGACGCCCGGTTCGCTTTCAAATCCCGCCTCGCCCCCCATCAGCTGGGCCAGCCGGCGGGTGATCGCCAAGCCCAGGCCGGTGCCGCCGTAGCGGCGGGTGGTGGAACCGTCGGCCTGTTCGAACGAGTGGAACAGCCGCTGCTGCTGCTCCGGGGCGATGCCGATGCCGGTGTCCTGCACCTCGAAGCGGATCAGCACAGTCGTAGCGTCACTGTCGGCAACGCGGGCGTTCAGCGTCACCGAACCGCGTTCGGTGAATTTGATGGCGTTGCTCAGATAGTTGAGCAACGCCTGGCGCAGCCGGGTCGGATCGCCGCGCAGGATGCAGTGCACCAGGCCGTCGTTGTCGACGCTGAAGGCCAGTCCCTTGCTGCGCGCCGCCTCGGCCATCAACGCATGCGCCTTGCCCAGCACGCCGTCGAGATCGAAGTCGATCTGCTCGAAGCGGAACTTGCCCGATTCGATCTTGGAGATGTCGAGGATGTCGTTGATGATCGACAGCAGGTGGTCGGCCGAGTCGGTGATCTTGCGCAGTTTGTCGGCTTGGCCGGGGTCGCGGCTGTCGCGCAGCAGCAGGTGGGTGAGGCCGACGATGGCGTTCATCGGCGTACGGATCTCGTGGCTCATGTTGGCGAGGAAGGCGCTCTTGGCGCGATTGGCCCCCTCCGCCGCCTCCTTGGCGCCGGCGAGGGCCACCTCGGCGCGGTGGCGCGTGACGATGCGCCAAAGGTCGAGGCCCATCGACAGCAATTCCTGCATATCCGAGTCGTCGTAGTCGCTTGCCTTGTTGCCGACGCCCATCACCATCCGCACCTTGCCGCCGTCGACTACCGGCACGCCGAGATGGCGGATCAGGTGGGCATGGTGTTCGGGATATCCCTTGCGCCCGCTCATGCCCTGGTAGTCGTTGTGGATCACCGGCTGGTGCGTGCGCACCGTGTCGGCCCAGATCCCCGCCTGCGACACGGGGTAATGGGTATCGTAGGCGGCGTCGCACTGCCTGAGCGTCTCCGCGCTCCAGGTGGAGAGCTCCAGGGTCTCTTCGTCATCGTTCACGAAATGGAGGTAGCCGATCTCGCTGTCGGTCAGTCGTACCGCCTGCTCCAGGCCGTGGCGCAGCAGCGCCTGCTCCTCCATCCCGCTGGCTTCCTGGCTCAGGGAGAACATGGTCTTCATGCGCCGGTCGCTCTTGCCCAGGCGATAGTTGGCCAGCGCCAGCTCGCCGGTGCGCGCCTCCACCAGCTCCTCCAGATGGTGACGGTAGTGATCGAGCTCGCGGCCGATGCGCTTGCGTTCGGTGATGTCCTCCTTGATCGCCAGGTAGTGGGTGATGCGGCCGTCGTCCTGGCGGATCGGCGCCACCTGCGCGAACTCCACGTAGGCCTCGCCGCTCTTGCGACGGTTGACGAACTCGCCGCGCCACTCGCGACCGTGGGAGAGCGCCTCCCACATGGCGATATAGGTCTCGCGCGGCGTCTCCCCCGATTGCAGAATGCGGGGATTCTTGCCGATCACCTCAGCGCGCGCGTAGCCGGAAACCGCCTCGAACGCGGCGTTGACGTATTCGATCGTACCGTCGAGGCCGGTGATTACGATGCTGTTGGGACTCTGCTCCACCGCCAGCGACAGCTTGTGCAGTTCCTGCCGCGCCTCCACCCTCTCGGTGACCAGCTCCGACATGATGACGATGCCGCCGATGGCACCGCTGCCCTCGTACCAGGGATGGATCTCCCAATGGACCCAGTCGGTATGGCCGTCGGCGCGCGGAAACGGGTCCTCGTCGCGTTTCTCGATGGCGCCGGCCAGGCAACGTTCATGCACCTCCTTCCACTGTTCGGGTATGTCGGGAAAGACATCGTAATGGCTCCGGCCGATGACCTGTTGCGATTCGAGATCGAAATCGGAGAGCCAGCGCCGGCTCACGTACAGATAGCGCATCTGCGTATCGAGCATCGCCATCGCCACCGGGGCGTTCTCGATGAAGCGGCGCAGCATCTCCTCAGTGCTGCGCAACTCGGCCTCGGCCTGTTTGCGCTCGGTAATGTCGCGGCAGGCACCGAACAAATTGCCGTCGGGCAGCCGTACCGCATTGACCTCCACCGGCACCACGCCGCCATCCTTGCGCTGCATCATCAGCTCGGCGCGTACATGGCCTTTGCTCAACAGCAAATCGAACAGCGCCAAGGATCGTTGGAGTTCATCCGGCGGCGCTACATCGATGATTCCCATGCCGCGCAATTCCTGCGCCGTATAGTCGAGCAGAGCGACCGCCTGTTGATTGGCGTAGTCAAAATGGCCGCCAGGCGTGGTGACGAATACCGCGTCGGCGGCGTTATCGAGTATGGCATGCAGCTTCGCCTCGCTCGCCAGCAACGCCGCTTCGGCGCGCTTGCGCTCGGTGACGACGTCGAACACTGCCACGAAATAGTCGCGCTTGGGACTATAGACCGACAAAGCGAACCACATATCGAGCGCCGTCACGTAGGAATCCAAATGCTCCGGCACCCCGCTGCGCGCCACCCGCCCATAGACCGCGAACAGTTCCGGGTCGGCCTCGCGGATGCCGGGAATCACTTCGCTCACGCGCCGACCCACCACCCCGCTCAGACCGGTCAGTTTTTCAAACGCGTCATTGACGCTCAGGTAGACGAAATCCTGGGGCTGATCGCCGTCGAACAACATCTTGCAGTAGGCGAATCCATTCAGCATGTTGTCGAACAGCGAGCGATACAGCGCTTCACTTTCGCGCAGCGCCTTGACGGCTTGATGACGCTCGGTGATATCCTGGATTGCGCCCTGTACCTTCACCACCTTTCCGCTCTCACTCACTGGAAAACCGATGGTGCGCACCCACTTGTGGTTGCCTTTGGCGGTGACCATATCCAGCTCCAGATCGTAAGGCGTCCCTGTCTCCACCGCCTCGCGCACGGCCGCCTCGATCAGCCGCCGCGACTCGCCATGGAAGAAACCAAGTCCGAGCTCGGCGTTGGTCTCCTGCTCCGGATCGATTTCGTGAATGCGCGCCGTCTCTTCGGTCCAGGTGCCTTTGCCGGTGAGCGCATCGAAGGACCAGCCGCCCACATGCGCCATTTCGCTCATTTCGTTCAGCAGTTGGTCTTTCTCGCGCAACGCCTGCTCCGCCGCCCGCCGTTCGGTGATGTCGCGGCCGATGCCCAGCACGCCGACCAGCCGGCCGTCGCTGTCGTACATCGGTGTCTTGATGGTCTCCAGCCGCCGCCGGTGCTCCTCGCCGGCGAAGGTGACCCACTCCTCGTTGACGCTGGGACCGCCCGCCGCCACCGCCGCGCGATCCTTCCGGCGGAAGAAGTCTGCCGCCTCCTGCGGCAGGAAATCGTAATCGGTCTTGCCGACGATCTCGGCCTCCACCTTACCGACCAAGCGCTCGAAGGTGGAGTTGCAGGCGAGGAACACGCCCTCCGGATCTTTCAGCCAGACCAGGTCGGGGATGGTCTGGATCAGCGTGCGCAGGCGGGAGCGTTCGTTTTCGATGGCCCGCAGCGACTGCTCGCGCACCGTGATGTCGAGGATCACGCCGATCACCGCCGGCCGCCCCTGATACTGCAGGGCGCGCCCATGCACCTCGACGCTTACCGTCCCGCCATCGCGCCGCAGCCCGGTGAATTCGTAATGAGCATCCGCGACTTGCCCGGCTATCCTGCGTTCGATGCTCGCCACCACCGTCGCCCGGTCTTCGGGTGCGACCAGCTCGGCAAAAGGCATGTGGTCGATGATCTCCTCCGGTCCGCCGTAACCGAAGATGCCGGCGAACACCGGATTGACGTAGCGGAACACGCCGTCCTGGATGATGTAGATGCCGACCAGCGACTGCTCCACCAGCGCCCGATAGCGCGACTCGCTGGCGACCAACCGCTCCTCGGTCCGCTTGCGCTCGGTGATATCGACGTTGACGCCGGTCAGACGGATCGGCTTGCCGTCGGCATCGCAGACCGCCTCGCCGCGCGACACCAGCCAACGCATCTCCCCCGACGGCAGGCGGATACGGTACTCGATGGCGAACGGCCCTCGCGCCGAATACCACTGTTCGACCGCCGCGGCCACCTGCGCCACGTCGTCCGGATGGACCAGCTCCAGCCAGTGCTGCCGATCGCCACGGAAGGTGCCGGGCTCCAGTCCATAGAGCGCCTCGGTCTCGGGGCTCCAGTGGGTGATGCCGCCGGCCGCATCCCACTCCCAAACGCCCACCCCGCCCGCCGACTGGGCGACACTGAGCCACTGTTCGCGCTGCTGCAACCGGGACACCAGCTGGTCGATGCGTCGCGCCATCTCGTTGAAGCTGTCGGCCATCCTGCCCAGTTCGTCGCCGCCGAGCAGCGCCACGCGCGCCTCCAGGTCGCCGCCGCTGATCGCTGCGGCGCCATGCCGCAACAGGCGCAGACCGCCGACGATGCGGCGGCTGATGAACAACGTACCGACAAGGGCCATGGCCAGCACCGTGCCATAGGCGCCGAACAGCCACAGCAGGGTCTTGTTCCACGTCCGATGCATCGCGCGAACGTGGGCGTTGCCCAGTGCCAGGGCGTTGTCGATCAGCGATTGGGAAGTATGCAGCAGCCGTTCGTTGCGCGCCTGCATGCGGGCGGTGAATTCCTTCCGGTTGTTTGGGGAGAGAGGCTGTGCCGCGATGTCGTCGAGCTGGCGCAGCATCGATCGCACGCCGTCGCCCAGTGACCTGCCCAGCGGCGAGCGCTCCGTCTCCCCCAGCTGGGCCAACGCTTTGCGCAGTTGCTGCGCCGCCGCCGCCATCTGCCGTCGTGTTGCCGGACGTTCCGGATGGTCGATAAACACCTGGTCGACGGCGATCAGCCGGCCGGTGGTCTCGACCAGACTATCCAGGCCAAGATGACGCACGAAGATCGCGTCGTTGCGTGCGTTGGCCCATAAATAGACCGGCAGGGTAAGCAGCACGGCCAGCAGCGGCAGCAACGCAATCAGCAACAATCGCAGTCGAATCGTCATCGGGCATCAGTCTCAATACGAATGGATCACCATCCCCTGCCGGAGCGAAGAGAATGGACTGGGCGCAAGGCAATCGACGCTATCGGGTATCGCCCGCGTCCGGCGTTGCAGTCACTCCGGCGCCAACGATTTGCGATCGGTGTAACGTCGAGCGATGGCCTCGAATTCGTCGATCGCGGCAACGAAAGCGTCCACCACGTCCGGGTCGAAATGACGCCCCCGCTCGGCAACGATGATGTCGCGCGATTGGGCAAACGGCACCGGTTCCTTGTAGACACGGCGATTGATCAGCGCATCGAAGACATCCGCCAGCGCCATCAGGCGGGCCGAGATCGGTATCGCGTCGCCTGCAAGTCCGTCAGGATAACCGCTGCCGTCCCAGCGTTCGTGGTGCCAATGGGCGATATCCTTCGCCAGCGAAAGAAACTCCACCGAGCGGGCGATATCGTGCTCCGCCCGCTCGATCGCATCCGAGCCGAGCTTGGCGTGAGTCTTCATGATCTTCCATTCGTCCGGCTCCAGCTTGCCCGGCTTGAGCAGTATGTTGTCGGGAATGCCGACCTTGCCGATATCATGCAGCGGCGCCGATTTTGCCAGCAGTGCGACGGTATGGTCGGAGAGGAATTCCGAGAAACGCGGATGGTCCTGCAACTGCACACCGAGCACGCGCACGTACTCCTGGGTACGCAGGATATGATTGCCGGTTTCGGGATCGCGCGTTTCGGCCAGGCGTGCCAATGCGTTGATACTGACATCCTGTATCATCTGATTTTCGGTCATCCGGCGCGCAACCTCGGCCTCGAGAAACTGGTTTTGATCGCTCAACCAGTCGCGCGCGCGTTTCAGTTCCAGTTGCGTGCGCACACGCGCCGCGACAATGGCCGGCCGCAACGGCTTGGTGATGTAATCCACCGCACCCAATTCGAGACCGCGCTCCTCATCTTCGGTGGCATCCATCGCGGTAATGAAGATGACGGGGGTGTCACGCGTGTATTCGTTTTCGCGCAGGCGCCGCAACACCTCATAACCGTCCATCTCCGGCATCATCACGTCGAGCAGGATCAAGTCGGGATAGGGCTCCGCAGCAGCGATCTCCAGCGCACGCGCTCCCGAAGTGGCGGCGCGCACCCGATATTGCGGCTGCAGCAACTCGCCTAATACCGTTAGGTTTTCAGGCGCATCGTCCACGACCAGGATTGTTACGGTTGGGCTTTCAGCGGCGATCGGCCGCGTCGGAATCTGCATGATGACGAGAGTTTCCTATATGGATAAGGAGGCGCACCGGCCAGCGACTCAGCTGCGGAGATCGCCGCAAAGGAGCGCTGCGGCACAGGCCCGTCAAACACCGTGCCACCCGCAGGTTGCCGCCTCATTCTGTCCGAGCAATGTATATGTATCAAGGTGTATCAAAAATTTGGCGAAGAACAAGCGATAAATCGACAAAGCCGCGTCCGCGGCGCCAAGGATTAACTTAACATTAACTTTACAGTAACCTTTTTATCGATCAGACCCAGGCATGAGCACCATAAACGTGCGCATAGCTTGCTGCCGCGCGATCAACGACGATCTCGCCACGACCGCTTACCCGTGTAACAGCTGCGGGAGCCGCGCGCCCATCGCTTGGCCGGTCGCCACCACGACCAGTGCCGCCGTTGCAGACTTGACGATCGCCGATACAACACTGACGCGGCGCTCCCGCGCGACGCAAAAACTGATCAATAGCAGCAACAGCGCCCCCCACGACAGCGATACGGCGATGCCGTGTCGACGGGCAACAGCAGCAAGAACAATAAATAGGCCAGCGACATGGGGAGGGCGTAAAGAAATTGGCCACGCTAACGCGAAACGCCTATCTCGGTTCCAGCCGTTCCGATTCCCGATAGATGTGGATGCGGAGCGAAGCGGCGAGATTATCGGCCAGCACCACAATCATCAGGCTGCCGATAATCGCGGAGACGGTCGCGGTGGCGGCATTCAGTCCCGTAATCAGCGCCATGCGGGGGGAGACAATGGCGCAGGTCCCGCCAAAACTGTAGCGAGTGATCTTGATCATCATCGCCGGCGGCATCGGCAAGGAGAAGAGGGCGCGCTTTCCATCCAATTGTTGACCACCAACCGCCTTCGCGCTTAACCGCGTGTTAACGGCGTCTCATCTTACGCCCATCAGTTCACATTTTACCCAATTGACCACAAGGCTGGAGCGCTCCAGCCCATAGCATCCGCCGGTAACGGACGGTAAGATACGCGGCTCCTGATAATGGCTACCTCCGCCGAAAGGCCGGGGACGCAAAGTTCCAATCTACCAGGCGCCGCTTCACGATTGAGGAACTGCCGGGAAAACTCGGGACACGCATACGCGACAGATTCAAGGCGATGCCACGGATTTCCTAGCTTACTGCCCTATGGCGGTTAACCGGTAGTTGAAGCTATGTCACATGATGATTCGACCGATGAGGTCGCCGCACGGCTCGCTGCACTTATCGAGGCGCTGCCCGATGCGATCTTTTTCAAGGACGGCGACGGCTGCTGGCGCTTGCTGAATTCCGCAGCCCTGCGCCTGTTCGGCCTGGCCGGCAAGGCGTGGGAAGGCAAGACCGACCTTGAACTGGCACTGCTCTACCCCGACCTTGCCGAGGCCTATGCCGCCTGCCACCGCGCCGACGAACAGGCGTGGACCAGCGGTTCGCGCTTCGATACGACCGAATACCTCCACGATCCGCACAGCGGCGAACTCCACACCTTCGAGGTCACCAAGCTGCCGCTGTTCCATCCCGACGGCAGCCGTCGCGGACTGTTGGCCATCGGCCACGACATCACACCCCACATCCGCATCGAAGAAGCGGAGCGCCGCCAGCGTGCCAGCCTGCGTCGTTTGAGTGAGATCGCCACGTTCTCGCGCCAACCGCTGGTGGAGCAGTTCCGCCAGGCGCTCACTATCGGTGCGGTGCATCTGGGGCTTGAATTCGGCATCGTCAGCGAGATCCAAGGAGACAGCTACCGCATCGTCTCGCAGATCTCGCCGCCGGACACATTGGCGGACAACCAGACCTTTTCCCTCGGCGACACCTATTGCGGCGGTACCGTGCAACAAGGCGGCGTCGTCGCCATCGAGCATGTCGGGAACTCCGATGATCGCGGCCACCCGTGCTATCGCACCAGCCATCTCGATGCCTATATCGCCGCGCCCGTCATCGTCGACGATAAGGTCTTCGGTACCGTCAACTTCAGTACCGCCCGCCGCTACGGCCGCAAATTCGACGACGGCGACCGCGAATTCGTGCAACTCCTGGCCCGCTGGGTCGGTTCGGCCATCGAACGCGATCGGATGGGGCGGCGGCTGGCGGACAGTGAGGGGCAACTGCGCACCATCATCGAAACCGAGCCTGAATGCGTGAAGCTGATGGCCGCCGACGGCACGCTGCTGCAGATGAATCGCGCCGGACTCGACATGCTCGGCGCCGATTCGGCCGATGAGGTTATCGGCAAATCGGTGCCGCATATGATTCTTCCGGAGTACCGGCGGGAATTCGATGAACTCACCCGCCGGGTTTTCTACGGTGACTCGGGACGTTTAGAATTCGAAATCATCAACCTCAAAGGCGTGCACTTGTGGTTGGAAACAACCGCCGCACCGCTGCGCGGCGCCAACAATGACATAACGGCGTTGTTGAGCGTTACCCGCGACGTCACTGAGCGCAAGAGCGCCGAACTGGCGTTACAGGCGAGTGAGCAACGGTTCCGCAGCATCATGGACAGCAACCCCGTCGGGATGGCAATCGTATCGCTGCACGGCATTTTCCTCCGCGTCAACGATGCGTTGTGCAACATCACCGGCTATTCCCATGACGAACTCGAACATTTGACATTCAACGACATCACGCATCCTGATGATGTCCCCCGGCAGCGTGACGATGTTCTGCGCCTGATTAACGGTGAAATCGCCACCTATCAACTGGAGAAACGCTACCAGCACAAGGATGGCCATCTGGTGTGGGTACAGGTCAATGCGTCCCTGGTCCATGACCACGATGGACAGCCGTTTTACGTCATCTGCCAGATGGAGGACATCTCCAATAAAAAACGCGCCGAACTCGCTTTGCAGGAGAGCGAAGAGAAATTTCGCGGGATGTTCGAACTTTCGCCAATCGGCATCGCACTTAATGATCTATCCAGCGGGCGTTACATAGAAGCAAATCCCTCGCTGCTGATAAGTACCGGCTATACGGCGCAAGAGCTCTATGCCCTACGCTACCAGGATCTCACGTCGGCAGAGTATGGGATGCAGGATCAGGAACAACTTGCTCGACTGCGTAAGTCGGGGCGCTACGGACCCTATGAAAAGGAATATATCCGCAAGGACGGAACGCGCTATCCGGTGCTGCTCAGCGGCGTGCGCATCAACGACGGTCCCGATCGAGACATGATCTTGTCGGTGGTGCAGGATATTTCGGAACGCAAGGCGGCTGAAGCGGAGATCCACCGCCTCGCCTTCTATGATCCCCTTACCCGACTGGCCAACCGCCGGCTGCTGCTCGACCGCATACGGCAGGCATTTCATGCCGGCGCGCGGCGCGAAACCTACGGCGCCGTATTATTCATCGATCTTGATAACTTCAAGCTGCTCAACGACACCATGGGCCATGACGCCGGCGACCAACTGTTGATCGAAATGGCGCAGCGGCTGTTGTCTTGCGTTCGCGCCGACGATACGGTGGCGCGACTGGGAGGCGACGAATTTGTGGTGATGCTGAAGCACTTGAATCACGAAGTCACGCACGCCGCCGCTCACGCCAAGCGGGTAGCCGAAAAGATCCGCACGACGCTGAATGACCCGGTTCTATTCGCCGGACACCAGTATCAAACCACGCCCAGCATCGGCGTCAGCCTGTTTCACGGCACGGACCAGACCGCGGACGAATTGCTCAAACATGCGGACGTGGCATTGTATTGCGCCAAGAATGCGGGCCGGAACCGGGTCTGCTTTTTCGACCCGTCGATGCAAGAGGCATTGGATAGCCGTGCCGAATTGGAGGCCGACCTGTGGGAAGCGCTGCGCGAGGGACAATTTTCTCTGTTTTACCAACTGCAGGTCGGCTGTAACGACCATGTGCATTGTGCCGAGGGTTTGCTGCGCTGGTCGTGCCCCAAGCGCGGGTTGGTCGGACCAAATGATTTCATCCCATTGGCCGAAGAGACCGGCCTCATCGTGCCGATCGGCTACTGGGTATTGGAGACGGCGTGCAAACAGCTCAAGGCGTGGGAAGCCGGTGCAGTTACCCGGCACATACAGATCTCGGTCAACATCAGTTCACGCCAATTCCATCAACCGGATTTTGTCGAGCAGGTGCGCAGCCTGGTGGAAAACACCGGTATCGCACCGGCACGCCTGAAGCTGGAACTGACCGAAAGCATCGTATTTAAGGACATCGAGGATACAGTCGAAAAGATGCGGGCGCTCAAGGCTATCGGCGTCGGTCTGTCGATGGACGACTTCGGAACCGGCTTTTCGTCGCTCTCATACCTGGTGCAGCTGCCGTTCGAGCAGCTGAAGATAGACCAGTCATTCGTTCACAACATGACGGCAACGCCGGCCAATAGCATAGTGGTCGAGACCATCATCAACTTGGCCAGGAATCTGGGCCTGGACGTCATCGCCGAAGGCGTGGAAACCGAGGAACAGCACGCGTTGCTGACCCGCCACGGCTGCCCTTCGTTCCAGGGCTTCCTGTTCGGCCATCCGGTGCCGGCGGCGGAGTTCGAGAAAATGCTGTCGGTTCGTGACGAAATAACCGTTCCGAAATGAGGTCCACCTCTTTCTCCTTCTCCCTCAGGGAGAAGGCCGGGATGAGGGGTGATATGCCAGTATTTCGAAATACCTATTTGGCGCGTCCAACAGCATTCCGGCTATAAAAACGGCTCTCCATCCCTACGGATATCCACGCATTCGATATCGGCACTCACCAAGTCCCGCAAAATTCCGCAAACAGAAGTTCACCGTCATTTCAGTTCGACCACCTCATCATCGTGCATCGATATAGAAGCGCTCTTGATGATACACTACGTGTCGTGACACTAGTATAGTGTGTCATTCTGTTTGGAACTTAAGCGAGGTTAGCACGAACAACCTTCTGAAGGATGCCGCGAGCGTTCTTGGTCCAGCTAAAAGGCTTGGGTTTGGTGTTGTGATGAGCGACGTATTCGTTGAGTTGATGGCAGCAATGAGTTCGGGGACGCTGGGCTAATCTCACGCTCGTAAGCTTCGAGCGCGCCAGCTTCGTCATCTCGCTGCGCTCCTCTTCGCTCAGGACAATCTCCGCGGCAATTCGCATTCACGCTTTCCACTATGCTTCGCATTCAAACATTGCAGACACGATAACCACGTAAATTCCCTCAAGGAGGCAACACTACACTAGATCTTTGACGACACACGAGGCGGATGCCACTCGTGCGCTCTAAACTCCAGTTTGTTATTTTGCTCACTGAAAATCACTTCGATTTTATCACCACGACGTGCCAGGCAGCGCCTTCCTCGGTAACACCGATATATTCGTGTCCGACCTTGTTGATCCATTCAGCGATTTCGTTCGCCGCGCCCTGTTCGGTTGAGAGTATTTCCAGCTCATCGCCAACCTCTGCAGCCTTCATTGCGGCAATGAGTTCCATAAGAGGACCGGGACAGAAACTGCCGCGTTCATCGATTATCTTTCTAGACATTGCACCAAGTTCCTATCGGTTATCTTCAAAACAGATCGTATTCGAGTCTTCTCTTTGCCGTTACCGCGGCAATGGAGCAGGAAATGCTTCAGGATCGTATGCAGCCTGTATCATGGCACGCAGGGTCCACAGGCGGCAGATGTGCCGGACCAACCTACTGTCGTGCGCTAATGCATCGTAAAAACGAGTTCGGTCCTCTATCGAAAGCTGGTCATCAATGAATGAATTCATCATCTCTTCGGAGTAAAGATCACATCCGTTCATTGCTGCTCTCCTATGACATGGACCGCTTGGCGTTATCCTGTTTCACTTTCGCGCAACCGTTGCCAACTGCGGGCCAGATGTTTGACTGCCTGTATGACCTCGGTATCGGTCGTCATCCTGCCCACCGATAGTCGAACGGCCCCGCGCGCCTGCGCAGCGGTTACGCCCATAGCGGCGAGCACACCGCTGACCATGCCATCCTCTTCATGGCAGGCCGACCCTACCGAGGCGGCGATTTGGGGGGTTGCCGCAAGTACGGCACGGCCGCTGACGACAGGGAATGAGATATTCAAGGTGTTGGGTAGCCGCTGCTCCGGGTGGCCGTTGAGCTGTAACCCCGGAATGGACTGGGACAGTTGCGTATGGAGCGTGTCGCACAAGGTGCGCAGATGCCCGGTGGCATGCGGCAATTGATCCCGGGCCAGCCGTGCAGCAGCACCCAACGCGACGATGTGGGGGACGTTCTCGGTGCCGGGGCGAAGCCCGTGCTCCTGATCGGCGCCGACCAGCACAGGCGCGAGCGGCGTACCGCGCCGCACATACAGCGCGCCAATCCCTTTGGGGGCGTAGAACTTGTGCCCGGCGATGGTGAGCCGGTCGATACCGAGTGCGTCGACCCCGACGGGTATTTTGCCGATGGACTGGGCCGCATCGGTATGAAACAGGACGCCGCGGGCGCGGGCGATGGCGGCCAATTCGGCAATCGGTTGCAGCGTGCCGACTTCGTTGTTGGCGTGCATGATTGAAACCAGGACGGTGTCGCCGCGCAGCGCCGCATCCAGCTGTTGCGGCGATACGCGGCCATGCGCGTCTACCGGCAGTTCGGTGATCTCCCAACCGTCGCTTTGCAGCCGCTCCAGCGGGGCGGTCACCGACGGGTGCTCGATCGCGGAAGTGACGATGTGGCGGCCTTTGTCCCGCATTACCCGGGCGACGCCGCGCAGTGCGAGATTGTTGGCCTCGGTCGCGCAACCGGTGAAGACGATTTCGTCGCTTTGCGCGCCCACGAGATCTGCCGCTTCCGCACGTGCCTGCGCTACTGCTTCGGCGGCACGCCGGCCGTAAGGATGCGAGGAGGATGGATTGCCGAAGTGTTCGCGCAGGAACGGCGCCATGGCCTCGAACACCTCCAGCGCCACCGGCGTGGTGGCGCTGTAATCCAGGTAAATGGGCCGATTCATGCGGTGACGAGCTCCGGATCGTTGTGGGGTGCAGGCGGGTGCGTAGCGATCCGCCCGACGCATGCGCCGGCGCGGTAGATGCGCAGTTCCCCCGGTTCGAAGGCGGTCCAGCCGGCGTCGCTGGTCAACGGCACGGTGGCAATCAAGTCGGCAAATCGCGGGCTGTTCCAGGCGGGGCACGGTTCCTTTTCCAATTGCCAGTCGGTCGGAAGCCCCGGCCTGCGCCAGGCGACGCCCCAGCCGTCCGGGTTGTCCGCCGCTGCGCCGCCGTGACGGCCGAACGTGCCGAGGGGCACTGCGGCCCCGGGCAGGGGATGCTTGGCGGAGAATCCGAACAGCTCGCACATGGGTCAGCCCAGGGCCTGATGCAGATCGGCAATCAGGTCGTCGGCCTCCTCCAGCCCCACCGACAGGCGCAGCATGGCGTCGGAGATGCCGCGGCGTCGGCGCTCCTCGGGGGTGAGGCCGTGGTGGGTGGTGGTGCAGGGCTGGGTGACCAGGCTCTCGACGCCGCCCAGCGAGGGGGCCAGGGCAAAGAGCTTCAGCGCATCGGCTACCTGTGTGGCGGCTTGGCCGCCGCCCTCGACCGCGATGGTCAGCATGCCGCCGAAGCCTTTCATCTGGCGGTGGGCGAGGTCATGGCCGGGGAAGTCGGGCAGGCCGGGGTAGAGCACGCGGGCGATCCGGGGATGCGCACGCATGGCTTCGGCAATCTTCATGGCGCTGGCGTTCTGCCGCTCCACCCGCACGGTCAGGGTGCGCAGGCTGCGGGCCAGTTGGGCGGCGATCTCAGGGGCGATGGTCTGGCCCAGATTCTTGCGCCAGCTCCACACCGGCATGATCAGCTCCTTGCTGCCCATCAAGGCCCCCGCGGTCAGGTCGGAGTGGCCGCCCAGGTACTTGGTGGCCGAATGGACGACGAAGTCCGCGCCCAGCGCGAGCGGATTCTGGTTCACGGGCGAGGCGAAGGTATTGTCCACCGCCACCCGTGCCCCATGGCCGTGGGCCAGCTCACTGACGGCTGTGATGTCGAACAGTTCGAGGGCCGGATTGGTGGGCGTTTCGAAGAACACCAGGCCGACGCCCTGTTTGAGCAGATCGACCAGGCGATCGAGCTCGTCACCCAGCAGCAGGTGGGTGGGGATGCCCAGTCCGGGCAACTGGGCGGCAAGAAGTTCCAGCGTGCCCCCGTAGGCGTCCCCCAGACAGACGATGCCCCGGCGGCCGTGGGTCAGAAACAGGGCGGATTCCGCCGCCATGCCGGAGCAGAAGGCCAAGGCTGCCTCGGCGCCCTCGATAGCTGCCAACTTTTCCTCCAGAGCCTGGATGGTGGGGTTGAGGCCGTAGCGGGTGTAGAGCGCACCGGCAGCGCGGCCTTCGACCACATCGAGAAGGGCAGCGGTGGATGGAAACCGGAAGGTTGTCGTGGTGTAGATAGGGGTGTGGGGCGAGCCGTGCGGGTCGGCAACCTCGCCGGCATGGACGCAGCGGGTGGCGAGTCCTTCATTCATGGCAACTCCTTCAGAAGGTCAGGTTCATGTCGGCGGGGATGACCACTTCCTTGTAATAGTGGCTCGGGTCCGCCAGCTTCGCCCCCTCGATCAGGTCGTGCTCGCTCATCCCGAACAGGGGGACGTTGAGCGGGCAGGCCAGCACCTCGCCGCCCTCGTGGGTGAACATGAAGAACAAATCCTCCAGCGGGGGCAGATCCATCTCGTCCATGCGTTTCATCACCTCTGCGCCCAACTTCGGCTGATCCGGCAGGCAACTGAGGCTGCCCACCTTGTCCTTGTGCAGTGCGTTCACCCCGCGCGAACCGAAGAACACCGTCACATGCGCACCATTCCTGAGTAGCGACAGGGCGGTCATCATGGCGTTGAATACGAGGCAAAGCTCGTCGTGAAAACACATGAGAGAGACATTCTTTTCCGCCATTCGTCATTCCTCCTCGATGATGCTTGTCGTGGTTCAACTCCACTCCTGCATGAGCTTTTCCAAGGCATCTTCGAGCTTGGCTACCAGGCCACTGATGTCGGATTGGGATCGGCCGATCACCGTGCCAATATCCTCCGGTGCGAGGATGACGCCATCGGATGGATGTACAGGCGTGCCATCGATCAGTATGGCAGGCGCGTGGATATCCGGTTGTTCGGGAAGACTGCCCACGACCTCTGTGCAGTATGCGTCGGCATGCGCCGCCAGTGCCGCGGCATAGGCCCGATAGAGGCGGCAGCGGCCACCGGGCGGATCGTTGAGGACAAGGGTGACGAGCATGGATGGCCTCACAGTACGCTCTTGAGCAGGATGGCGCTGGCGGCGAAGACGAGGAAGATGCCGAAGGCCCGTTTCAGGTGCTCGGCCGGGAGCCGGTGCGCCAGATAGGAGCCGACCACGCTGCCGGCAATGGCTATGGCGGCGAAGGTGGCCACCAGCGCGTAGTCGATGGAAATATGGCCGGCATAACCGACGAAGCCGGAGGCGGAATTGAGCGTGACGATGGCCAGGGCGGTGCCGATCGCCTGCTTGATGGGCAGGCCGGACAACAGCACCAGCGCGGGCACGATCATGAATCCGCCGCCTACGCCAACGAGACCGGCCAAGATGCCCACACCCACGCCGATGGCCCCCGTGCGGACCATGCAGGAGGAGGTGGTGCACAGTTCGACGCTCACCGCAGCGGCGCCTGCGGATCGATGGACTTGCATAGGACGCAGCATCTTCCAGGCGGCGGCGTACATCACCAGGGAGAACACCGCGAGCTGCACGACCACGGGGGTGTAGACGCCCAAGCGGGCACCGAGGTAGGTGCCGGAGACGCTGAACAGACCGAAGATCAGGGTGATCTTGAGATTCACGTTGCCGCGACGCCAGTGCTGGAAGGTGGCCACCGTGGCGGTAACGGCAATGACGCCGAGGCTCATGGCAATGGCCGATTTCGCCGGGACGTGAACGAGGTAGAGCAGCGCCGGGGTGGTGATGATGCCACCGCCGCTGCCGAAGACGCCGAGGACGAGGCCGGTGGCGAGGCCGGCAAGGATGGAAATGATGGTCATGATCACTGCTCCGCATCTAGACTAATATTCAATAGTTCTATTGAATAATTGCCTGTATGTCAAGCCAGCTATCGGCCAACCATTTTGAAAATAGTACGTAAATGCACTAATTTTAATAAATTACAATAGGTTATACGTTTTCTTCCTTATGCAGCGCTAAAGCCAGGAATCCGCCCCAGGGCGATGACGTCGGCAGCAAGCGCTCAGCGGTGCGGGCCAGCCGACCGCCGTTCGGAAGGAATATGGCGTAGCCCGTCCTCATGGCGACCGGCTGCGGCGTTATCTGCCGCAGCCAGGCGGCGACGGTCCCGGGCTCATCCCAGCGCGCACCGGCATAGGCGCCCCGCCCCGCCTTTTGCCGGTGCAGGAGGCTGTGGCGATGGAGCAGGCCGAGTACGATGCCGCGGCGCGCCACCCGCCACATTTCGGCGACGGCGGCGGCCGGATCGGTAATGAAACAGAGGCTGGTGACGGCGGCGCAATAGTCGAAGCCAGCGTCGGCGAACGGTAGCCTCAGGGCGTCGCCTGCGAGATAGGTGACGTTGGCGCCGGCCCGGCGGGCGTAATCGATGGCGGCGGCATCCGGGTCGATGCCGGTAACGGCCAATCCGGCCGCCGCGTAACGGCGGGCGAAGTGGCCGGTCCCTGTGCCGATGTCGAGCAGCGTGGCGCCCCGTTCCGGGCGCAGCAGCCGGTTCAGCAGGGCGAATTCCCGCTGCGCGATCCAGGCGCCGCGCGGAGTGCGGTACCAGGCATCGTAGCCGGCCGGATCGGTCATTGGTTCAGCAGCAGCCGGTCGCAGCTTCGTTGTCGCCGTCGAACGGCAGGCTGGCGCCGCAGCCGGGGAAGAGGCCGTAGTGGATGTCCCCATCGCCGAAAAAATCGAAATGGGCCGCGAAGCGCGTGTCGTGCAGCATGCGCCAGGTATTGCCGCACACCGGAAACAGGCGCCCGGTCTCGATGCGGTGGTGCTTGTCGAGCACAAAGCGGTCCGGGTGGTGCGGGAGGGTTCCGCGGTAGCGCACGGCCTGCCCGTAGTCTTCGCAGGCCGGTTCCAGGCCCTCCAGCTTGAACAGGCGGCAGGTGGCCGAGTGGAAGCGGGCGTTGCCTACTTTGGCCGCCAACGTCTCGTTGCCGATGGTCAGCGGCCGGTCCTCCACCAGGCGCGGGTCGGCGAATCCGACCGCCCGGGCCAGGGTGAGGAAGTCGTTCCAGTAGAGGGCGCCGCCCAGGCATTCGCCGTGCAGCACCGGGTCGGCGGCGAGTGCGGCCGGCAGCCTGCGGTCGCTGTAGACGTCGGAAAAATAGAGTTCGCCGCCGGGTTTCAGCAGCCGCCAGGCTTCGCGCAGCACCGCCGCCTTGTCGGCCACCAGATTGATGACGCAGTTGGAGACGATGATGTCGAAGCCGGCTTCGGGCAAATTCAGTTGTTCCAGCTGTTCGATGTAGCCGTGGTGGAACGCCACATTGGCGTAGCCGAAGCGATCCGCATGCCAGGCGCGATGACGCTGCGCCACCTCCAGTTGCTCGGCGGTCATGTCCACGCCGGTGACCGAACCGCGCGGCCCCACCAGCTGCGACAGCACGTAGCAGTCCCGGCCGGCGCCGCAGCCCAGGTCGAGTATGTGCATCCCTTCCAGCCGCTGGGGCACCACCAGACCGCAGCCGTAATAGCGCGCCTGCACCTCCGGCTGCACGTTGGCGATGGCCTCGCGTACCCAGGCCGGCGGCGCGGCGGCGGTGCAACAGGCATCGGTCTGAAGATCGGCCGTGCCCCGCAGCACCTGGCCGTAATAGTGTTGAACCTGTTCGTGCATCGGTCAGCGCTCCACCGGAAAACCGTTCTTTAGCCAATCGGTCATGCCCTGCTTGGCCACATGGACGTCCGTCAGGCCCTGGCGCGCCAGTAGTTGCGCCGCCTGGGCGGAGCGGCGGTCGGTGCGGCAGACGGTCACGATCGGTTGTCCTGCGTAGGCGGCCAATGCGTCCAGCTGTGCCGGGAGCTCTTCCAGCGGGATGTTGACAGCGCCGCCGATGTGGCCCTGTTCGCCCACGAAGTCGGCGGCGGTCCGGACATCCAGGACCAGCAGCTTTTCGCCCGCATCGAGACGCCGTTTCAGTTCCGGGATCATGATCATCGCCTTGCGGCGCAGCCGCCCGATCAGGCGCGGGAGAAACGACACCGCCGCCAGCAGCGCCAGGGCCAGCAAGCCCTTTTGGACCAGGCCGCCGCCACCGGCCATGGCTTCACGCCCCGCGTATCCGAGATAGGTGTAGGCGATGGCCCCCGGCAGCATGAACAGCCACGAGGCGATCACGTAGTCGCGCAGCCGGATGCGGGTCAGGCCCAGCGCGTAGTTCAGCGCATTGAACGGAAACAGCGGTACCAGGCGCACGAAGGCCACGAAGCGCCACCCTTCTTCCTCGACTCCCGCCTGCAGCCGCTCCAGCCGTCCGTTGCCGCTGTTGCGCGCCACCCAGTCGGCGGCCAGGTAGCGGGCAATGACGAAGGCCAATGTCGCGCCGATCGTGGCGCCGGTCAGATTGTAGAACGTGCCCCAAACCGGTCCGAACAGGGCGCCGCCGGCGAGGGTGATCACGGCGCCCGGCAAAAACAGCACCGTGGCCACCGCGTAGACCAGCATGAAGACGAGCGGTCCCAGTGCGCCGAAGCCGGCCACCCCCTGCGCCAGGGCCTGACCGTTGAACTGATGGCGGTAGACCACGGCGACGGCGATGCAGGCCACGATGAGCGCCAACAGCGCGATGCGCGCCAGCCGCTTATTCATTTTCATTGCCGGTGCCCCACTCGCGGCGATTGATGGCGTACTCCGTGATCTTGCCGCGAAACGGCAGCCAGAGCATGCCCGGCAACCAGGAGACCTCGCCCGGTGCATAGTAGCGGTGGATCCCGATGGTCATCTCTTCATGGCCGGCGCGCGGCTGGGCGCGGTAGGTGCCGAACAGGCGATCCCACCAGGGCAGATTGAAGCCGAAATTGCTGTTGGCCTCGTCGTCCTCCACCGAGTGGTGCACGCGATGCATGTCGGGCGTCACCACCACCAGCCGCAGCCAGCGATCGAGGGCCTGCGGCAGCCGGATATTGCCGTGGTTGAACATCGCCGTCGCGTTGAGCACCACCTCGAAGATCACCACCGCCACCACCGGCGGACCGAGCACCACGATGGTGGCGAACTTGATCAGCATCGACAGGACGATCTCGATGGGATGGAAACGGGCGCCGGTGGTGACGTCATAGTCGGGGTCGGCATGATGCAGCCGGTGCAGGCGCCAGAGAGCGGGGACGGCGTGGACCAGGACGTGTTGCAGGTAGATGATGAAATCCATCGCCACGACAGAAAGTACCACGGCCAGGACATAGGGGACGGGTGTGTAGTGCAGAACGCCCCAGCCGCGTTGGGCGGCGAAGGCGGCCACGCCGACGGCGGCCGCGGGGAACAGCAGGCGCAACAGGAAACTGTTGAAAAACACCAGCCCGAGGTTGTTGACCCAGCGCACCGTCTTGGAGACGGTGAGGCGGCGGCGCGGCGCCAGGAGCTCCCATAGGGCGACGGCGACGAGCACGCCGAAGAAGCAGCCGAGCCGAATGGGCACCTCGTGCCCCATGATCCAGTGGTCGAATTCCATGGTTTCTCCTCCCGATGGGTTATGTAGTATTTTCTTATATTCAATTGAACGATTGAATATTAAAGACGAAGATGTTGCGATATGTCAAGAAGTGCCTGGGGTGAAGTTGATTATCTTAGGAAACAATATATTGAATCAATTGGTTAGAGGGGGCTCGCAGTCCACGCATGTATAATGCCAATCACTTGTTTATTAAGCGCGAATTGATGCAATAAATCCCGCTTAATGTCATCGTTCAATTTGGACATGAACTCATTTTTTCACCGACACGAAATCACATGCATAGCCACCTCGATCTGTTCGTAATGGCCGTCCTGCAAGGGATCTCCGAACTATTCCCTATCTCCAGTCTCGGGCATAGCATCCTGGTACCAAGCCTATTGTCGTGGCCTATCGATCGGACGACGTCATGGTTCTTGCCCTTTATTGTCGTGCTGCATCTAGTGTGGCGCTGCATTCTTGACGCGACTTAATTGCCGATTGCTGCGACAATGCATTGTGCATGCAAAGCGGAGAATCGAATGCGAGTTGCGCCGGAGATTGTATTGACCGAGGAGGAGCGAGCGG
>OFHG01000201.1_pt1 | contig 25931 bp, 20 predicted proteins | sample 1521931 | NCBI WGS metagenome assembly OFHG01 (sample SAMEA2468438, study PRJEB22500) | soil metagenome | biome: Glassland; feature: Farmland; material: Clay | place: Australia | collected 2013-01-31 | depth 0.55 m
CTGCTCTGGGGGGGCGGCCGCCCGCGGGGCGGGCGGGCTGGCCGGCCCGGCCGCGCCACAGCGGCCCTGGCGTTCTGTCGGGGCCCAGGGCCCCGGCGGGGGCCGCCCGTACACCGCGCGCAGGAGCAGCAAGCCGCCCGCCGCCCCAGTCCCCGCCAGCATCATGCAAGACGCCGCACCAGGGCAGCCGGCTCTCGATCACCCGGAGCCGCCGCCCGCCCGCCGGATCCCGCACGCGCGGACCCATCACGGCGACACGTTCATCGACGAGTTCGCCTGGCTCGCGGGCAAGGACGACCCGCAGACGATCGCGTACCTGGAGGCCGAGAACGCCTACACGGCCGCGATGACAGCGGGCCAGGCCAGCCTGCGGGAGGCGGTCTTCGCAGAGATCAAGGGCCGGACCCAGGAGACCGACCTGTCGGTGCCCGCCCGCAAGGGCGGCTGGTGGTACTACACGAGGACGATCGAGGGCCAGCAGTACGCGGTGCACTGCCGGTGTCCCGTTCAGCCGGACCAGGTCCGGCCGCCCCGGACGGAGGACGGCGCGCCGCTGCCGGGCGAGGAAGTCCTGCTGGACTGCAACGAGCTGGCCGCGGACTCACCGTTCTTCTCCCTGGGCACCTTCACGGTCAGCCCGGACGGAAGGCTCCTCGCCTACTCCACCGACCTCGCCGGTTCAGAACGTTTCACGCTGCGGGTGAAGGATCTGCTGACGGGGGAGACCGCCCCGGACGAGATCCCGGACACGTTTTACGGCGGCGCGTGGTCCCTGGACGGGTCCGCGCTCTTCTACGTCACGGTGGACGCGGCCTGGCGTCCCTACCGGGTGTGGCGCCACCTGGTCGGTACCCCGGCAGCTGAGGACGTCATCGTGGTGGAGGAGCGGGACGAGCGGTTCTGGATCGGCGTCGGGCTGACCCGCAGCGAGCGCTACCTGCGCATCTCGTCGGGGAGCAAGCTGACCAGCGAGGTGGCGCTGCTCGATGCTGCCAAGCCGACGGCGGCGCCACGCGTGGTGCTACCGCGGCGCCATGGCGTGGAGTATTCGGTCGAGCACCAGCTCGCCCCCGACGGCAGCGGCCGGCTCCTGATTCTTCATAACGACGGCGCACTGAACTTCGCGCTGGCCACCGTCGAGGTAGCCGGCCCACCGGGCAAGGCCCCGCTGGCCGGCCCGGCCGATCTGACCCCGGTCGCCGCCCACCGTGACGACACCCGGCTGCTCGACGTGGATGCGTTTGCCGGCCACCTGGTGATCTACTTCCGCCGGAACGGTCTCACCGGGCTGCGGATCATCGACGCCGGCGGCGGCGAACGCGAGATCTCCTTCCCCGAGCCGCTGTATCAGGTGTTCCCCAGCGCCAACCCGGAATATGACTCGCGCCTGTTCCGGTTCCACTACGGCTCGCTGGCCACCCCCGACTCGGTCTACGACGCGGCCCTGGAAACCGGCGAGCTGACCCTGCTCAAACGCAGGCCGGTGCTCCCGCTGCCCGGTGCGGGCGCGTACGACCCGCAGGACTACGAGCAGCGCCGCGAATGGGCGACCGCCAGCGACGGCACGCGCATCCCCATCTCCCTGATCCACCGGAAGGGCACTGCCCGCGACGGCACCGCCCCGCTGGTCCTGTACGGCTACGGGAGCTACGAGGCCTCCATGGACCCCAGCTTCTCGATCCCGCGGCTGTCGCTGCTCGATCGCGGCTTTGTCTTCGCCATCGCGCACATCCGCGGTGGTGGCGAAATGGGGCGCCGCTGGTATGACGATGGCACGACGCTCAGCAAGATGAACACGTTCACCGACTTCGTGGCGTGTGCGGAGCATCTCGCGAACGAGGGCTGGCCCAGCCCGGGGCGGCTGATCGCCCGCGGCGGCTCAGCCGGCGGGCTGCTGATGGGCGCGGTTGCCAACCTCGCACCGCAGGCATTCGGCGGCATCGTCGCCCAGGTCCCTTTCGTGGATGCGCTGACCTCGATCCTCGACCCCTCGCTGCCGCTGACCGTGACCGAATGGGAGGAGTGGGGAAACCCGCTGGAGGACGCGGAGGTCTACACGTACATGAAGGCCTACTCGCCCTATGAGAACGTCAGCGACCAGACCTACCCGCCGGTCCTGGCGGTGACGAGCCTCAACGACACGCGCGTGCTCTACCACGAGCCTGCCAAGTGGATCGCGCGGCTGCGCGCCACCGGCCACGGTGGCCCGTTCCTGCTCAAGACCGAGATGACGGCCGGCCACGGCGGCCGGAGCGGCCGCTACGACGCCTGGCGCGAGGAAGCCCTGGTCCTGGCCTGGATCATCACCACCGCCCAGCGTGGCGCCGCAGTCGCTGCCTGGCCTCCCCAGCCTGACCTCCCCAGCCTGGCCGGTCAGCCCGCCGGGGCTGACCGCGGCGGGACCGTCGTGCCTGCTGCCACGCTCAGATGAGGGGCGCCGAATCAACAGGCAGGCCAGCCGGCGGATTCGCGATGACAGTTGCCAGGCTGCGGGTCAGTGCGTTCTCCCGTGCCAGCACGGTGTGTACTGGCATTCCCTTCCCGCCGATCCACAGATCAAAGTGGTATTTCCTGGACTTCGCCCAATCGTGCTGGCACTCCACGCACTGATCTTCCATGATGAAGTAACGCTTGACGAACGGCACATAGACGCGAGTGCCAACGGGAATCTCCCGGTTATCCGATGCCAGGGTGATCGGATCGGTATAGGTGCCGGTGCCGCCTGCCGCATTGTGCCTGGCATGGAAGCCCCCGTTTTTGGGGTAGGCGATGGCGTTACCCGGCGGATCATTGTCCGGCCAGCCGTACCAGGTAATATAGACCTTGCTGGTCACCGGGCTTGCGGCAGGAGCCGCAGTCGACGGCGTTACCGCATAAAAAGCCGCAGACGATGGCGTTACCGCAAAGAGCGACATGATCGCCACAAGGATGAGCGAGAACCCTGGCATCATGCGTTCTGCCGCCAATCGATTTACCGCGTGGGCCGTGGTGACAGGCCCGAGTATGGTCGATCACGATTGCACAAGCTGGCGTTTCCGGGCAGATCGCCATCATCCTTTGCAGATCATTGAACCTGCGCACGCCAAGCAGTTGCCAGGACCGTGAAACCCGCCGAGCGGGCCTGGCTGCGCCTGCCCGGGCAGGCGGCCCGGGCAGGCGGCCCGCGCCCGGTGCGTCAGCCCTGTTCGCCGGGATGGTGACCGGCCCCGAGCAGCGCGTAGGTGACGGCCTCCTCCAGCGCATGCCAGGACGCGGCGATGATGTTCTCGTGCACGCCGACCGTGCTCCAGGTACCGCTGGGTGAGCCACTGCCATCGCCCGACTCGATGAGCACCCGGGTCACCGCCCCGGTTCCGTGCGAGCCTTCCAGGATGCGCACCTTGTAGTCGGCCAGTTCGAGCCTGGCCAGTTCCGGGTAGAGGCGTTCCAGCGCGAGCCGCAGCGCGTTGTCGAGTGCGTTGACCGGGCCATTGCCCTCACCGGTGGCAACAATGCGCTCGCCCTTGGCGTGCAGCTTCACAGTGGCCTCGCTGACCACCTCGCCACCCGTGCGGCGTTCAACAATGACCCGCCAGGACTCGACCTGGAAGTGACGAAGTCGCTCCCCCGCGAGTTCGTCGCGGAGCAGCAACTCGAAGGACGCGTCCGCCGCCTCGAACGTGAATCCGCGGGCTTCCAGGTCTTTGACCCGCTCCACCACCCGGCTGACGGTCGCCTTGTCCTCCGACAGGTCGTAGCCAAGCTGCTTGCCCTTGATCTCGACCGACGCCCGGCCCGCCATGTCGGAGACGAGCATCCGCATGTCGTTGCCGACCAGGGCCGGGTCGATGTGCTGGTAGAGCATGGGGTCCACCTTCACCGCCGAGGCGTGCAGCCCCGCCTTGTGCGCGAACGCGGAATACCCGACATAGGGCTGGTGTGTGCCCGGGATGACGTTGGTGACCTCGCTGATGGCGTGCGCCACCCTGCTCATCTCGGGCAGGCAGCCCGCCGGCAGCACCTCGCGGCCCTGCTTGAGCTGAAGCCCGGCGACCACGCTGAACAGGTTCGCGTTGCCCGCCCGTTCGCCGTAGCCGTTCGCGGTGCCCTGGACGTGGGTCGCTCCGGCGGCCACAGCCATCAAGGTGTTCGCGACGGCGCAGGCGGTGTCGTCATGACAGTGGATGCCCAGCCGCGCGCCGGTGGCCGCCGAGACCGCCGCCACCACGTCGCCGATCTCGCCGGGCAGCATGCCGCCGTTGGTGTCACACAGCGCCACCAGGTCGGCGCCCGCCTCCACCGCGGCCCGCACCACCTCAAGCGCATAATCCGGGTCGGAGCGGTAACCGTCGAAGAAATGCTCGGCGTCGAGGAAAACCCGCTGGCCCTCGGCGCGCAGGTGGCTGACAGTGTCGGCGATCATGGCGAGGTTCTCGGCCAGCGTGGTCCGCAGGGCCAGCCGGACATGCCGCTCATGGCTCTTGGCGACCAGCGTCACCACCGGCGCCCCTGACTCGCGCAGCGCCGCGACCTGCGGATCATCAGCGGCCGCGGTATCAGCCCGGCGGGTGGAGCCGAACGCGGCAAGCCGCGCGTGCTTGAGCTGAAGTTCGGTGCGTGCCCGCCGGAAGAACTCGGTGTCCTTCGGGATGGCCCCGGGCCACCCGCCCTCGATGAACCCGACACCGAACTCGTCCAGCCGCCGTGCGATCGCCAGCTTGTCGGCCACCGTCAGGGACAGGCCCTCCTGCTGGGCGCCGTCGCGCAGAGTCGTGTCGTAGACATGGAATGCGTCGTCGGGCATCATCTCGTCGTTCCTCCGGAGTTGGGTTGACCGCCTGCCGCCACAAAGCAAAAGACCCCTCGCGGGATGCGAGAGGTCTGCGCGCCGGCGGGTGCGGGCCGTTTCTTCCTGGCCCCGCTAGGTGCCGACGCGCCTGCCGATAATAATCCGGCCGGACGTCATGCAGGTATTCTCCCACATGATCACGGATGCTGCGAACCAGTCCCGCCGTCCCGGCTGAGGCGGGAGGTGGGCGGCCCCACGGACCGGCCAGCGCCCTGCCCCTCGGCCTGCGTCTGGCGGCAGCGGACGTGAGACCCCCTCGGGTAGCGTCACTGCGTGTGGCAGGAGATACCGGAACAGAACACGCCCGCTGGGTCATCCACGGTGAACGGCTCGTTGACGAGAACCCTCATATCCGCGTGAGTCTTGCCGATGTTGAGTTGCCGGACGGGACCACGTTCACGCAGTACGTCTTCCGGATGCCGCGCTGCGTCATGGTCGTGGTGCTCGATGATCCCGGTTCACACATCCTGCTGATGTGGCGGCACCGGTTCATCATCGATAGATGGGTGTGGGAACTGCCCGGGGGATACGTCGACGACGGGGAGGACGGGGTGGCGGCAGCGGTTCGCGAGGCGGAGGAGGAGACCGGGTGGCGTCCCCGCGATGCCCGGTTCGTGCTGTCCTATCAGCCGATGATCGGCAACGCCGACTTCCCGCAGGACCTCTACCTGGCTCGCGGCGCCGACCAAGTCCGCACGCCTGCGGCAGACGAAACCGCCGCTGTCCGCTGGGTTCCCTTGGATGAGGCCGCCGCGATGATCGGCAGCGGGGACATCGCGGGGGCAGGCACGATCATCGGCGTGCAGCACGCGATGATGCTGCGGGCAGGCGTTCAGCCACCCGGGCAGTGAACGCCCGGACCGCGGCGGTGTCCGCGCGGCGGCGCAGTGCGGACTGAAGGTCCCTGATGTAACGGACGCTGCGGGCCGACCGCAGGCCCGCCGCCAGATCGAGCGCCCGCCGGCCCACCGTGCACGCCTGTTCAATGTCATCCTGCTCGGCCAGCGCTGTTGCCAGCAGCGACAGGTTGAACGCCTTCCCGCGTACGAACCGGCCGTCCATGTTCAGCGAGCGCCGCGCGAACCGCTCAGCATGGCCGGGTTCACCCAGGGCGAGGAAACAGTGACCCATCCGCGCAGCCAGGTACGCCTCATCGAAGTACCGCAGCCACCCCGGGTCATCAGCCCGGACCGCCCGCCCGAAGGCCCCCTCGGCGTCCGACAGAGCCCCGGCGCACGCTCGCGCGTCGTTCCTGGCCGCGTGCCCGTGCGCCTCCATGACCGAGCATTCGGCCAGCAGTGTGGGCAGGCCAGCACGCCGCGCGGTCGACTGCGCGGCACGCGCCAGGTCCACCGCTTCGGCTGGGCGGGCCAGGTAGACAGCCTGGTGGGCCTTGGCGGCAAGGACTTCCGCGCCAAGCCCGGGATTGCCCGCGTGCTGGGCGAAGCTGAGCGCCAGTGTCAGGTATCGCTGCGCCTGCAGGCCCGCGTCGTAGGCCATCCACCCGGTTTCTTTCGCTTTGATGCAGTGTCTCTTTTCCTGCTCTCTTGACCCTTGATCTGGGTGTTTTCGCTTTGCATGGTGTGGTGTCGCGTTCGTAGGGTCCTCCCTCGTGGAATTGACTTTCTTTTCCAGCGTGGGCTGGGAGTCCTGGGATGTCGAGGCCCGGCCCGCCATCCCCGAGGGGATGCCGGTGCTGGTGGATGACGACCTGCGGTTCGACGGCGACGGAGGACCGAGGCCGAGCGTCGCGGTGAACCGGTGGCTGCGGGAACTGCCGTTCAGCGGTGCGCCCTCGCCGGGCACTTGGGCTGTGTATGCCCGGGTCCTGCGGGACTGGGCGGTGTTCTGCTCGGAGCACGGAACGGATGTGTTCGCGGGCCGTGAGGACCTGAAGGCGGTTCTCGGCGCGTACGCGGTTCACCGGGCGGACGGGCCGGAGCAGGCGAGGTTCGCGGCGACGACGTGGAACCGGCACGTGAGCGTCCTGTCGTGCTTCTACCAGTGGGCGGTGGCCGAGGGGCACGCGAGCGGGGTGCCGTTCAGCTATGCGCAGGCGCAGGTCCGGTACGGCGACGTGCGGCGGGACGCTCAGGTGAACCTGGCCCGGCGCCGGGTTCCGAAGCGGCACGTGACGATCCGGTACCTGGAGCCGGACTTCGCTGAGTTGTTCATCGGGGCGCTGGGCGGGCTCGGCCCGGACGGGCTGCCCGATGGCGGCTACCGGGGGCGGGAGCTGGCCCGCAACTCCGCGGTCGGGAAGCTGGCGCTGGCCAGCGGGCTGCGGCGGCAGGAGTTCACCTACCTGCTGGTTTACGAGGTGCCGCCGCTGCCGTCCTCGCCGGGGCGGCTGCCGGTGCCGTTCCCTGTCCCGGCCAGCGTGACGAAGGGCCGCAAGTACCGCACGACGTGGGCCGACCATGCCTCGCTGGAGGCGGTCCACCAGTACGCGGCGCTGGACCGGGCCGCCGCGGTCGGCGGGTCGCGGTGGCGGCCGCCGCCGCAGTGGGGCGAGCCGCTGATGGTGACAGAGCCGGACGCCGCCGGAGGGCGCGTGAATGGCCGGCGGGTCCGGTGGGACAAGCTCGGCCCCGGGCAGCGCTGCCGCCTGGGCGCGCCCGGCGGCGGGTCCTGCCTTCTGGCGGTCCGCCCCGATGGCGGGCCGGTCACGGCGTGGGAAAGCGTGTTCACCCGTGCCTCGGACCGGATCCGGCGGCGTTTCGAGCCGCGGTTCCCGCATGTTCATCCCCACCGGCTAAGGCACTCGTTCGCGCTGGCGACCCTGGAACGGCTGGTCAGCGGCTATTACGCGCAGGCCGCCGGGCTGGTGACGGCGACCGGTTCCAGTCATGGCCCGGATGCGGCGCTGGCGCTGTATCTGGCCAAGGCGGACCCGATGATGGTGCTGCGTGACCTGCTTGGCCACTCGTCGGTGGTGACCACCGAGGCCTACTTGCGCCGCCTGGATATGACCCGCGTCTACGCCGATGCCTATGAGCGGGCCGGCCGGGATGCCGGGCTGATCAGCGAGGCCGCGCAGCGTGAGGCCGACGAGGAGTTCACCGATGAGAACTGCCCCGGCACGGGCGGAGGGCGGCCCTGATGCCGGCCGAGCTGCTTGAGAACCCGGCCGGGATCAGCTGCGTGTTCAGTGACGGCCGCCGTTTCCGGCGCGCTGTTGCCGCTGAGCCGGCCGGGCTGGTCCGCGACCTGCTCGAGGGGCTGGCCGGGCTGGTCCACCCGCACGGCAGCGTCGATTCCCCGGGCACCGTGATCGCTTACGTGCAGGGCATCGTGGACATCGCCAGGTTCGTGAGGGAACGCGGTGCCGGCGGCGGCGCGGCCCAGCTGTCCCGAGGGCTGCTGGCCGAATACTGGATGCAGGCCGGCGATGTCCGGGAATCGGTGACCCGGCGGATGCTGGTCTCCTTCGACGTGGCCAGCGGAGGCGGTGCACTGCAGCCGGGCGCCCGCGCGCTGGCCGACGGGCGCCATTTCGCGGTGAAGCCGGCCAGTTCCCCGCTGGTCCCCTACACCGAGGAGGAATGGGCCCGGCTGCACCAGGCCTGCCGCGATGACGTCGATGAGGCGTTCGCCCGGCACCGGCAGGCGCTGAGGCTGGCGGCCGCCGGCCAGGATCCCCGGGACGGCGGGTGGACTCCCGCCAGCAAGCGGTGGCTGCTGATGCGGACCGGCCCGCTGAGCGACGTGCAGGCCGGCGAGTACCTTGGCCGCAGCGCGACCTGGGTCGCCAGGCGGGCCGGCGGGATGCGGGCCGCGAGCGAGGAGCTGTTCCCCGGCGTGAATGTGGTGATCGCCTACCGCCTCCTGCTGGGCATCTACACCGGGATCGTCCCCGACGGCATCGCCGGGCTCGGGATCGGGGACATCGACTGGGCTGGGGACGCCTCCGTCCTGCTCGCCTACGTCAAGGGCCGGACGGCAGCGGAGTCCCGGACGCTGCCGCGCCGGGCAGTGCGGCTGCTGGAGCAGTGGCTGGAGCACTCCGCCCCGGTCCGCGAGCACGCCCCCGCCGCGCTGCGCGGCAGCCTGTGGCTCTACTACAGCTACGGGGGCCCGTCACGCTGGCAGACCACGACCGGGGTGTCATCTCACCAGCTGTGGGCCGCCCGTCACGGGCTGAGGGTGGACCGGCGCAGGATCCGGACGACCTACCTGTCGCTGCGCGGCCGGTCCCGCTGGCACGGCAGCTCCCGCTCGGCGATCGACCCGAACCACACCCCGGCCGTCGAGGGTGACCACTACCTGACCGCCGCCACGCCCGCGCAGCGGGCGGCGCTCGACACGATCATCGAGGACGCCCAGCATGACCTGCTCGGCAAGGCCCACCCACCGGTGGTCCTGGCCGATGAGGATGCCGCGGAGCTGGCGGCAAGCTATCCCGGCCTGGTCGCCGGGCTGAACCTGGACGACGCGACGGTCGCCGGGCTCCTGAGCGGCGAGCAGGACGTGTTCGCCGCAGCCTGCGCCGACCCGCTGTCGGGGCTGCACGGCCCGCCGGGCAAGCCCTGCCCAGCCAGGCCGTGGGTCTGCCTGCTCTGCCCGCTAGCCGTCTTCACTCCCCGGCACGCCGCCAACCTGCTGCGGCTGAAGGCGTTCTTCGCCCGCCAGTGGAACCAGATGCCATCAGCGCAGTTCATGGCCATCTTCGGCCCGTACTCCACCCGGATCACCCAGATCCTGGAACGCTACCCAGCCCCGCTGATCGCCGCAGCCGCAGCCGAGGCAGGCGACGCCGCAGACCACCAGATCCCCCTGCGCCCGGAGGAGCGCACGACATGACCACGCCACAGCAGGCACTTACCTGCCACGGCACTGGCGCCAGCCTCCTCGCAGGCGCCGACGTGTGCGCGGCCGCGGGATTCCGGCTCCGCCCGCGCGGGCGCGCCGCCATGTTCGACGACGACGTATGGCGCTTCGGCGACGTCGACGGCCTGTCCGTGCAGATGAGCAGGCCGGCCTATACCCGTATGGACTTCACCGCCATCAGCGACCCGCGGTGGCGGCTGACCGCCAAGGAGTACCTGTTCGCCCGGCTTGCCCCCGGGCATCCCGAGGTCGCGGTCCTGCCGCGCGCCTTCCGGGTCCCCCTGACGCTGTCAAGCTGCATCAGGCGGCTGGCCGAGACGACCAGGTGGATGGACTGGCTGACTGCCCAGCAGGTTCCCTCGCTCGGCGACGTGACGCAAGACCACTGCGACCGCTACCTGGCCGGGCGGCGCCTGCGCACGGACGCCGCCGGGACCGTGATCGGGACCCTGGAGGCGTCCGTAGCCCGCGTGGCCGCCGTCGCCATCATCGAGCTGGCCAGCTACGGAGAGCTGCTGTCCGCCGACCGCTACCGCGACGGGTTCACCCCCTGGAACGGCCGGTCGTCCTCGCAGGTCGCCGGCATGCGGCCACCCGCGGAGAACAAGACGCCCGTCGTGAGCCAGGAAATCCTCCAGCCGCTGCTGGCAGCGGCGCTCTACATGACCAGCACCATTGCCCCGCACCTGGTGATGCTCCCGCCGCAAGTGCAGCAGCAACGACGGGAGGACGCCCGGCTCGGAGAGGCGGCCCCGGATCCCGGCCGGATCGAGCAGGCGCTGCGCCGCCACGCCGACGCGGGCCAGCCGCTGGAAGCGGTCCGGGACGTCACCGCCCGTGTCCGCCTGCGGCAGGGATGGAGCCCCGGCGACCCGCTCTTGAACGTCAGCTTCACCGCGCTGGCCCGCGAGGCAGGAACCGGCAGGATCCGCCCGGCCGCTCTCGCCACCATCCGGCCGCTGATCGAGCAGGCCCTCGCGATCGTCGGCACCGCCAAGCCGTGGGGCCGCCAGGCCGCGCACGTGCCCCGCGCCGACGACACGGGAACCACGCCGTGGACCCTGCCGCTGGACGAGCGCGAAATCCGCGACCTTACCGGCTACGCGCACACCGCATGCCTCCTGCTGGCCGCGGCACTGACCGGCATGCGCCAGAGCGAGCTGATGGAACTGCGCCACGGCTGCCGCAGCACCAGCCACCACGGCGACGGCATGACCCGCTACCGGCTCAGGAGCAAGCTCGTCAAGGGGCAGCCGCTCGGCGGTACCAGCGAGGAATGGGTGGTCATCGAGGCCGTCCACGACGCCATCGGCATCGCCGAACAGCTCAGCCGCCTCACCGGCGTCCCCGGAGACCTGGTATTCGGCCGGTTCAGCTTCGACCTGCGCTACTCCTGGTTCCGGGAATGGGTCAACGGCCCCGCAGGCCAGCGCCTCGGCCTCACCCCGATCCCGGACGGTGCCGTTAACCCGCGGAGGCTGCGCCGGACCCTGGCCCGCGAGCTGGCCTACCGGCCCGGAGGGCTGCTCGCCGCGAAGATCGCGCTCAAGCATGTGAGCGTCGCCACCACGGAAGGCTACGCTGCCCGGCCCGGCGGCGCTCAGGGCAAGTTCCTAGCCGAGATCGCCGAGGACGAGGCCGACCGCAGCCTCCAGGTCGTGCTCGCCGAGTTCCGCAACTACCAGAACGGCATCATGCCCGCCGGACCCGGGGCACGCGAGCTCAGCGAGTTCTTCGCCGCCGTCGACAAGGACCTGGCCGGCCCTGACGCAGACGCGCCCCGCGTCGTCGCCAGCGACCAGCACGTCCTGAACCTGCTCAGCAAGCGCGCTCAGGTGCTGCACCTTGCCGCGGCGAACTACTGCTGGTTCACCGACCCGTCCCGGGCGCTCTGCCTGAAGATGGCCGGAACTCCCGCCGCCGGCAAGCCCCTGGCCGGAATGTGCGACTCGGCGCGCTGCCCGCAAGCCACTCACCATCCCTGTCACCGGCCCGTCTGGGCAGACGCCGTCGCCAGCACCACCGCCTTCATCGGCTCGCTCGGCCGCACCAGAACAGCCGAGCGAACTCGTCTCCAGACCGAACTCGACCGCGCCAGGCGCGTCGTGGCCTCCATCGACGCCGCGGCTGCCGAGGCAGGGAAAGCAGGTGACCATGCGGACCAGTCCTGAACAGCGCCGCCAGGCCGAGCAGCGGACCCGGGCCGCGGCCGACGCCCTCTTGCGCGGCGACATCCCTCCGGACGGGAAATGCGACATCACCACTCTCGCCCGCCAGGCCGGGATCTCCCGGGCAGCGCTCTACCGCAGTTACCCGCACCTGAAAGAGGAATTCGAGCGCCGGCTCGCCGCGCTTCACGGGAGCGGAACCGCCCCCGACCCGCGAGATGCCCGGATCACCCAGCTGAAAGCGCGCAACGACGAGCTCAGGCAGAAGCTCGCCGACCGCGACGCAGCCATCCGTGACTTGGAGCAATTCAGGACACGGGCGCTCTCCAGGCTCGCCGCCCAGCACGACGAGATCAGCCGGCTCCGCAGGCAGGCGACCCTCGCGGCAGCCGGCAACGTCCGCAGCCTCACCCCCCGCCGCGCGGGCGGAACCGCCCCCGCCAGCCAGGAGACATCATGACCCCGGCAAGCCTGGCCGCCGCGCTCCGCACCTGCGCCGCCGGCCTCTACCCCCTCGAAGCCGGCGTCGGGCTGCTCATCGCAAACGGCACCTTCCTCCACCGCGACGACTTCACCAGCCGCTTCATCATCCGCAGCACCAGCACCCCCGAGGACGCCCAGATGGCCGCAGTCGACTGGGACGCCGTGGCCACCGCGCTTTCGGTCGGCGAACTGCCCTGCTCAAGCGGGTTCTCTGAACTAAAAACGATCATCAATATCCGCTGTTCCCGGGTCGTTTTCCGGAGGCATGAAGGATCGCGGTGGCCAGCCTTGCGATGTTGTCGTCATCGAGGCCGGTGAGGGTGTCCTGGAGATCGACGGGTATGCCGCCGGCCAGGCTTGCCGTGATCTTCAGCATCCGCTGTTCGCCCCCGGAGCAAGGGAGGCTTGAGCCCAGGGCGGCGATCGCGGCGGGCCAGTCGATGACAGCCACTGGCTGACCGCCGCCGATGCCGGGGTGGACGGTGATGAACCGGTTGGTGAAGTCGTCCCGGTGCAGCCAGGACTGGGTGATGAAGAGCTCGGCGGCGGCTTCGAGGCAGTACAGGCCCTGAGCGCGGGCGCGCAGTCCGGCGGCGAGCGCGGCGGGTGAGGTCATTGCGGCTCCTTGGCGGGGGCCGCGGTGCGGCCGGCGACGTCGGGGAAAGAGGGCATGCCGAGGCTGACCGCCTCACGGCGGCGGGCGACGAGGCCGTCGACCTGGGCCAATTTGTTGTTCGCGGCGGCGAGGCTGACCTTCAGGCCCTCGGCTTCGCCGGTCCAGCCTTCCCGCCGGGCCTCGCTGATGCGGGCGGTCAGGTTGTCGCGGATTTCTTCCAGTCGCGGGCGCTGGGCGGGGGCAACGCGGAGGAGCGGGCATCTGACACAGCTGTGCTCATGGATGCAACTGGTGCCGTATGCGCGCCCGCAGTCACCGAGGGCAAGCCTGCGGCGCTCGAAGTGGCCGAGGAACTCTTCCCATTCGGAATCGGTCGGGGCACGGTATTCTTCACTGGGCCGCAGTTCGCGGCGGCGGGCGATGAACGCCCGGTGGCCGTTGATGGCCTCTTCCGGATAGACCGCTTTATAGCCCATTGTCGTATTTATATCCTTGTGTCCGAGGATTAGCTGGGCGATATGCGGCGGCATCCCGTTCAGCACGGCCTCGGTGGTAAAGATTCTCCGGAAATCGTGGGGAGTGAACGTGAGGGGCATGCCGCTGGCGTCGGTCAGTCCGGTGGCGGCCAGGGCGAAGTTGAGCAGCCGGCGGATCCCGTCGATCCCTACGGGCCTGTTCTCGATGCCGATGCGACGCTGGAAGATCAGCGGCATCGGCGGCATCCAGACTCGTTCGTAGCGGTCGTAGGGTGCCACGAGGGGAACGGCCCCGCCCTGGTCGCGGACGCGGAGCAAGACGATGCTGAGAACGTCCGCCAGCTCCGGGGATATGACCAGGAGACGCTCCTGGTCGGTCTTGCTCGGGGCGATGTGCAGCAGCGGGATGAGCTGGCCGGTGGACGGGTGCCGGTACTGGACCAGGCTGTGGTGCGACAGCTCGGTCAGTTCCTCGATCCTGATGCCCGTATCGCGGAGAATCTCCACGGTCGCCCAGGCCCAGAACGCTTTGTCTTCTTCCAGTCCCAGGTCCCGGCGCTTCCCGGTTCCCGGGTCCTCGGCCCAGGTGCGGCTGCTGCGCGTGGGCAGCCGTGACCGCCGCAGCGTCGCCCCGCCGGCGGTGAACAGCTCCCCCGGCCGGGCGGCCCGCGCGGCTTCCAGCCGGGCTGCCGCTGCCTTCCGCGACTGGTCGACGGCGGTGACCAGGGCCGGCAGGACAGGCAGGCGTTCCCTGGTGCGCTGGTCCATCCGGGACTTGCGCCGGCTCTTTTCCTTGCGGAATGTGGCTCCCGCGTCGCGGAACGGGCAGGGCACGGCCCACTGGCCCCACCGGGCAGGGTCGTCCACCGCCCACTGCGCGATATCGAGATAAAACGCCCGGACCCTGATCACGTAGTCCGAGGAGCACATCCGCAGTTCCCGCGCTCCCGCCGCTGCTCCTTCCGCAGTGCGGGACTCCTTGGTCTGCAGCCGCTCCCGCCAGGCCGCCGCGACGTCAGGGGGAAGGCGCAGCGAGTCGATGCCGGGATGGTGGTTCTCCAGGTCTTTCCAGAACGCGCCCGCCAGCACCGTGGAAAGACCGCGCAAGGTGGTGTAGTCGATGGCGGGCTGGCGCTCGCGCAGGTAGTCCACGAGAAGGTCCCGGACGGGCCGGCAGGCGAGGTCGTACCGGTCGATCAGCTGCTCGGGGGTGAGCTGTCCCTGGAAATTCGGGTTGAACATCCGGACGGTGACCGGGGCGCCCGGCGGGAACACGCCCATCTCGTGCAGGAGCTGGTAAAACGACGGCCCTTTCCCTCCGGTGTTGGGGAACAGGGCGTCACTGATCTCCAGGAGTTCCAGGCAGTCCCCGACGGTGATGTCGGCGATCGTGCCTCCCTTGGCGGCAACGATGATGGCGACCCATTCCACGGCGGTGCGGGTTACCGAGTAGCTGGCCAGGCTGGCACTGCCCAGCTCCGCCAGCTTCGAGAAGCCGGCGGGATCACGGACGCGGGCCATCTCGCCGGACAGGTTCCGCGGGGTCGCCGTGGTCAGCAGCCAGCCCGTGCCGGGCCGTATGACATCAGCGCAGACCAGCTGCATCATGCCGACGCTGAGCTGTCTCTCGGCGCCGGCGTTGTCCTGCGCGATCCTGCCGGTATCGCGCAGCCACTGCGCGACCTGCGGCCGCCAGTCCGCGTGCCCGTCGCTGCCCGCGCCCGAGGCGTTCCACCTGTCCTGCCAGGTCCGGCCGGGCTGCGCGGCAAGCCAGTCCAGGACCCTGATCAGCCCGAACTTGCGGTAGCTCTGGCTGGAATAGTTGTCCAGGGCGAACGGCGGGGACAGCAGCCGGCTCAGCACTGCCGTCCGGTCCTGGCCGGTGAAGTCCCAGGAAGCCGCGGCCGGGCGAGGCGGGAACCGTTCCCGCAGGGCCGCGCCCTCCGTGCTGGGCAGCCTGGGCCCGGCGATCTTCGGGCGGGCATGAGAGCCTGTCGTCGTCACCACTGCTGCCTGCCGAACAGGACGTCCAGCGCCTCGGGCCGGTAGCCGTCCGCAGCCGTCGGCTCCGGGGGCTCCGGCGGCTCCTCCGCCCGACGCCGGTGATGGGCTATAACGTCATCGATGACGTCCTCGGCCGTCGGCGTCACGTAAATCTGCGTGGTCGAAAGCGACTGATGACCCAAAATCCACTGGACATCGACGATTGGGACAGCCGGGTCGCGTGCGAGGCGGTAGGCCGCAGTATGGCGCAAAGAATGGAGCGACCATCCTGTCCCGACGGCGGCGTTCGCCCGGTCGAACATCGCGCGGGCCGCGTGATAGCCCAGCGGCCGGAACGGCCTCCGCAGCGTCCACCACAGCGGGTCGTCCGGCCCGGCGGGCACCAGCCCGTGCATCTGCTGCTGGTAGAGCCGCAGCCACACGAATGCGTCCGGTGACGCGGGGAGTTGCTGCATCGCCCTGGATCCCTTGCGGATCACCGTGATCAGCTGCTGTCCGGGGTCGGCCCCCGAGCACAGGGCCGTAAGCAGCTCCGAGGCACGCGCTCCGGTGGACACCCAGAACGCCACGAGTGCCCGGTCCCGGTGCGAGGGCAGCCGGGCGAACAGCTCGTTGAACACCGAGTCCGGGATCTGCCTCGGGACACGGCGGGGAACCCGCGGCCGGAACAGGCCCGCCTTCTGCCGGGGGAACGGGTCCATCGGGTTGTGGTGCGCGTTCGCCCGGCCCGGCCTGGCCAGCGGAAACGGGTTCACGATCGGCCCGGTGCCAGCATCAAGGTGATAGGAGTAGAAGCTCCGGCAGACCGTCTCGCAGTGGGCCACCGTCGACGGCGCGTACTTCGCGGACGCGGGCCGCTTACCCGGCACCGAAGCCGGCACGGCCTGCTGGCGTCCGGGCTTGTCCGCGAGCTGGAGATGCCGGCAGAAGTCGCGGGCCTCGGTCCTCGTCGCTTGGTCCCACGGGACGTCCACGGCCCAGGTGAACCGGAACCAGCGGAGCAGTGCCAGCGAGTACGACCGCTGCGTCGTCGCCGGCCGCCCCGCCGCCTGCAGGTCCCGGAGGAACTCCGACACCGGCTCGACGCGGCCGCCACCGGGATCGCTCAGGCAGTACGGCTCCCACAGGTCCCCGGTCTCGACGAGCCCCCCGGCTGCGGGGACCACGAGCGCACCGAGATCCCGGGGACTGTCATCTTCTCCTTCAGCCATGAGCAGCGACCGTAACGACCGCCATCCCGGCGCGTCCGGAGATTGATCACCGGGACATCGTTAGTTCAGTCAACAGGTCGAACGGCGAATCCTCAAACTGGCGGCCAGCCTTGCCGGAGGCATCCCCGTCGACCTGAACGACGCCGTCACTGGTCTCGACCGGCACAACATCCAGCGGCTGGTAACCGCCATCCGGCACGCATCAGGACAACGGCAGCCCCGCGAATCCGAAACCCTCCGACTATGACGTGCATCACACCAGCAGGCCGGCAATCGAGACACCGACCCAGCCGAAAGACCACGCCACCCCTTCAAGATCCACGCGGGCTAGAAGAGACATGAGATCACGCGAACACGGGCTCTGCGAACGAAAATGCGGCCAGTTGCGCGAGTTCGGCACCTGCCCCTGCCAGCCGCGCACCGGTGCCGGCAGTGAACCGCCCCTCGCTCAGCAGCGGCGCGACTTCGCCGTTCAGATACTGGACCACGGCGCCGCGCACCCGGCCGCCGCCAAGCCGGTTGTCCAATTCCCGGTAGGACCGGATGACCTCCTGGATCGCGTCAATGTCAGATGCCCCGACCTGCCGCCGCCCCGTTCCCAATGGCGACCGTGGCGGGGGGCTGACCAGCCATTGCAGGGCCACAGCGGATGAGGCCGACACCGCAACGGCGGACTCCACCAGGAACCGCCGCCGTTCCAGGTCCGCTCGCCACAACGTGGCGGCATCCGCTACACACCGCGCCCAGGTGGCGGCGAGCGTCAGACCCACATCAGCGGCCACCGTGCTATCCGCCATGCCCACATCCGCCGTGCTCACCGCCCGCTGCACCAGTCCGGCGAGCACATCCACGATTAACTCCGGCACGGGTTCGCGGGGTTGCTCACCAGCAAGCCAGCGGGCCACGGAACTGTGATCGTAGGCCAGCCCACGTATCCCCCGGGCGGCCCCCAGCTCGACAACCCTGCGGGCCAACCCCTTGTGGGACACCCCAGCTTCGGTGATCAGGGCACGCAACTGCTCGTTGGCTGGCTTGGGCCTGCGCCCCACCCGGGCCTCCTCGGCTCCCGTCCCTGTGCTCGCTGCTGTCAGTGTCACATGTGCAACGCATCGCAACCAGCCGTTCAGCACGTGCACGCCCCCCGCGCACACACCCGCCCCCCGTGCACGCGCTACCCGCGCCAGCCCCGGCCAGGTTCGGTGTCCTCATGAGCCACAAACAGCAACTCGTACGCGCCGCCCAGCAACTGCACACGGCGGCAGCCCACGCCCACAGCATCGCCGCCCAGCGGGAATCAGCCAGCAACCCCGCCTACCCCAGTGACTCAGAAGGCGCAGAGCCTTCCGGCTCGCCCGAGGCCACACCCGGGCAGGCACTAGCCAGCCTGCAAGAACAGTTCCCGGCCTTCCGGATATGGCGGGAAGTGACCGGAGAACACGCCAGGTTAGTCGCCGTCCGCCGCCATGCCGGGACAAGCCCCCACACCGTCGTCACCGCCGACATAGACGAGCTGCGCGCCGCACTGAGCAGCCCTGCCCACCCATGACCACCACGCCACCCAGCCACGAAGACGGCTACCCCCAGGCCATCGCCGACGACTACCCGGGCTGGGCCGTCGAACGTGATGACGGGCAGTGGACCGCCTGGTGCCCAGCCATCACCGTCCACGCCACCACAGCCGTCGGTCTGCGGGCACTGATCGAGCAAGCCATCACCGGCGACGACCAACCATGACACTGCTACATGCCAACGGCCGCTGGTGCGGTGACCACGATCGTCCGCCGGGCCGGCTTGCCGCACCGGCGGCCGGTACCGGGACCTACGGTTGCTCTAAGGGCCGCTGCCTGCCAACACTGGTCACGTGCTGGAACTGCGACCGAATTGCGAATGCTGCGACCGGGACCTCGACCCGGCATCCCCGGACGTGATCATCTGCACCTACGAGTGCACCTAGTGCCGCGACTGCGCGCAGAACGTCCTGCACGGCGTCTGCCTGAACTGCGGCGGCGAACTCGTCCGGCGCCCCATCCGCCCGGCCCACCTGCTCGCAGCCGACCCGCCATCGGCCAAGCGGGTAGTACGGCCAGGCTGCACCCCCGCATCCGCCCGCTGATCCGCCCCTACCGCCGACGCGATCGACCCGACCGCCGTGGTGCGGCGAGTCCGACCAGGCCACGTGGATGCTGGATACCACGGCGCGGCGCCACGTCCGTGCCTCCGGTGCAAGGCGCCGGGGGCAGACGCGCCAGTGCGCCAAAGCATGATCAGCCGATGCCGGGCAGGTAGCGGCTGAGGCGACGGGCGATGGCCTCAGCGACGGCGTCGCTATCGCCTCCGTGTTCAACCGCCCTCGCTGGGGCCACTTCGAACGCTGCACGGCTCAGTGTCGCCGCATCGGTGCCGATGACCAGGCTGACGCGAATCGGCGCAGGTGTGCCGTCCGGACCGGGCTCGGTGTCGATGTCGAATACGTAGATCCAGTCGGTCGGCCTGGATTCCCGGTCATCGAGCAGCCGGAATGCGCCATCGGCCTGTTCGTGCAGGTCAGGTGCGCCCAGGAACGGCTGCCATGAGTCCCATACCGGCTGAGGAAGAGCGAGCGCACAGCCAACGGACGCTTCGCGCTTGGTTACCTGGAACTTGAAGGCAATCTGGTAGAACGTCCGCTTGAAGACGTTCGAGATATTCGGTCCCTCGATCCCCCGGCCTGCCCACTCGGGGTTGTCCGCGAGGACTGCTGGGAACCGGTCGCCGTGCAGATCGAGCGCATTGGTGAGTGCCGTGACGGAGTTCTTGTAGGTGCCGTGGAAGTCCATGGTCCGAAGCTCGAATACCCCGTACTTGCCGGCGCGCAGTGCCGGATCGGCAGACGCTGCTGCGACGAGGTCGTGCTCCGCTGGGAGCAACTCGACCACGGTAATGTCGAATGACAACTCAGGCGATGCCGGGGTCTTCGGCAATCCGATCTCACCGCCCAGCTTGTCCTGGAAGTAGACGAATACCCGCTGGTTGCCGTAGACGGCGCTGAGTATCTCGGACTTGCCTGCATGGTCACCCAGAGCGACCACGGGCCGGATCAGAACTGGTTCGAGCACGGGCATGCCGTAAAGGCGCCGCACAATGTCCGCGAGCAGTCCGTCGTCCAGCGCCCGGTACGGGCAGACCAGCCAGTCCTGCCGTGGTCCGTTGCTGGTGGCGCTGATGGTGCAGACCCCGCGTGAGTTTGGGGCCTTCACGCACGGCGTGCTGGTCTTGAGGGTCTCCGTCAGGAAGGGGCAGCGGCCTGACCGTTGGTCGCTGGTCGCCGGGCCGGACGAGGCAACCGTGGGGAAGATCCGGTGCCCGAACCACTCGGCGATGTGCGGGCGCGAGGCGGCGCTTGCGGATGACGGCACACGAGCAGTTCGCCGGTTAGAACTCAACCTCCGCCCTTCTGCTCTCCATCAACCCGGGCAGGCCGGGCAGTCCGGGGAAGAGTTCTCCATGTGTATCAAGAAACGCAACCGGGCGCCGGCGGAATGGCGAACGAAGCCGCGGCCCGAGCTGACCGTCAAGGCACCGCCGGACCTCCGCTCCGATGGCCTCCGCGAGCTGGACCGGCACAGCGTTTCCGACCTGGTCGTATTGGCTCGACCTGTCGCCATGGAACACGAACCGGTCGGGGAACCCCTGCAGCCTGGCGGCCTCGCGGATGGTGATAGTACGGTCCTGCTCCGGATGGATGTACTCGCCCGACTTGGGGTCACGGAAGCGCGTGATCACGGCACGCGGGACCCCATCCCAGGTCATCCGCCTGTACCGCCGCGTGTGATCCTTGCGGAGCGCCCGCTGCATGCTGCCTGGCAGCATGTCCCACGGCAGGTCACGCCAGTCCTGGCCGGGCTTGATCAGCGCCAGCCGGGCAAGGTTAGCCGGTGAGAGCCGCGCGGCATAGTGGTTAGCCAGCTCGCCGTTAAGGCCGGCGCGCATGGCCTCCTGGTACGGTCCCACGGGCGGGCCGACGTAATGCGTTTCCTCTTCTCCCGCCGCGACAGGCGGCAGGTCGGAGATCGCATCGGCTGTCGTGGTGAAACCCTCCAGTTGCCACGGCGGTATCGTGCAATTCGGCAGGAGGTCGCCGATCTCCACCGTCCCCCTGGTCGGAGGCGGAAAGCCGTAACCGGCCGGGATTCCCAGATCCTCTCGCCAGCCGATGATGATCAATCGCCAGCGCATCTGCGGTGCGCCGTACTGACCGGCGAGAAGTTCTGCGCACGCAGCCTTATAGCCCTGCTCGGCTAGCCCCTCGAGGCCCTCCAGGATCGCTCGCAAGTAGGCGCCCCTGGCCAGGTTAACTAGACCAGGCACATTCTCGATCACCACGCACCGCGGCCGGATTGCCTGGGTAAGCCGCAGCACCTCCCGGTAGAGGTTGTTCCGCTCGTCCCAGACCACCCGGGAGCCGATGATCGAGAACCCCTGGCAGGGCGGCCCCGCGAACAGCAGATCCAACTCCCCCGGCCCGATCTCCGCCGCACCCATCAGTGCGGTCGCCTCCACCTCACGGAGGTCCGCGAGGATGAACCGGCCCGGCAAGTTCGCCGCGTGAGTCAGGCCACACGCCCGGTCAGCGTCCACTGCCAGGCGAAGATCCCAACCTGATTGAACCAGCCCAAGCGACGCCCCACCGGCACCACTGAACAGGTCAACAGCGACCGGTCTCACCTGATCAGCTTCCCATCCAACGAACCTGCTTACGCGGAAGTCGGCCCAGGCCGAGAAGCGTGTCGTCGGAACCGTGTCGCCCGACCGCCGCAACCGCACCTACGGCCAGGAGCATTATCCCCGTGCGCACCGACATCAGGGAGCACGACCACCGCAGCGGACAGACGCAGGGCGCGTAACGCTAACCGCGCCAGCCGGTCACCGGGCCAAGGGGGCGGCGTCGTGGCACCCGAGGTGCCAGCAGCGGGTCACCTGGGAGGGGGCGGTGTCGTGGCGGCTGCAGGCGTAGCGTTTCGGCAGGAACTGGTCGCCCAATGCGCCTCGGGCACCGGACAGGCGCGTCAGCAGCCCAATGCCAGCCCGCGGGGGCCGCGATGCCGCCCCCCTCGCCCCGCCTTAGCAGATCTTGTGGATCCACCCGTGCGGGTCCGGCCGGTCACCGTGCTGGATGCCGACCAGTTCCTCGCGCAACCGAAGTGTCACCGGGCCGGGATTGCCGTCCCCGATGGCCCATTCCCCGGTGGCGGACCGCACCTTGCCCACGGGTGTGATCACGGCGGCGGTCCCGCAGGCGAAGACCTCGGTCAGCTCACCGGCTTCGCAGCTGGCCCGCCAGGCATCAGCCGAGATCTTGCCTTCCTCCACCTGGTAGCCGAGGTCCCGGCTGAGGGTCAGCAGCGAGTCCCTGGTGACCCCGGGCAGAAGGGTCCCGGTCAGCGCCGGCGTCATGATCCGGGCATCCGGTCCCGTCCCGTAGACGAAGAAGAGGTTCATCCCGCCCATTTCCTCGACCCAGCGGCGCTCCGTGGCGTCCAGCCAGACGACCTGGTCGCAGCCGTTGTTGAGAGCCTGCTGCTGCCCCGCGAATGAGCCGGCATAGTTACCGCCGCACTTGGTCTCGCCGGTGCCGCCTGGTGCGGCGCGGGTGTACTCCTGCGACAGCCAGACGGAGACCGGCTTGATGCCGCCAGTGAAGTACGCCCCGGCTGGAGAGGCGATCAGCGCGAACAGGTATGCCTGGGAGGGCTGGTTGATGCCGAGACCCACCTGTGTCGCGATCATGAACGGCCGGAGATAGAGGCTGCGCCCCTCTCCGTCGGGCACCCACTGCCGGTCCTGGGTCACCAGCAGTTCGATGGCGCGGATGAACGTGTCCTCCGGCAGCTCTGGCATCGCCATCCGGCGCGCTGAGGAGTTGAACCTGGCGGCGTTCGCGCGCAGGCGGAACCCGCCGACCGACCCGCCCGGCTGCCGGTACGACTTCAGGCCTTCGAAGATCTCCTGCGCGTAATGGAAGACCTGGGTCGCGGGGTCCAGCGTGAACGGGCCGTAGGGCTCCAGCTTGCCGTCATGCCAGCCACGTTCCGCCGACCACCGCAGCGTGACCATGTGATCGGTGAACACCGAGCCGAACTTGGGCGCGGACAGGATCTGCGCGCGCTCGGCGGCGGGAACCGGATGGTCGGAGACATGGACATCGAAGGTAACTTCGGCGCTCGGGCTGATGGTGGTCATCACAGGTCCTTCCTCACAACCCGGCACCGCCGGGCCACCCCGGGCCTGACGGTTTCGCCGGCCCGTGACGGGCGCGGCCCGATCGCCGCGCTGCGTCCCATCATGCCGCGCGGCAGCGCGCGGCTCAGCCGGCTACTCGCTCGGCGATGTCGTCGCCAACTTCCGCGGTTGACCGCGCCGCCCAGGCGCCTTGGCGTTCCACCAGGTCGTCGGCGACCGCCTGCTCGATCCGGGCCGCCTCGGCGGCCAGTCCCAGGTGCTCGCACAGCATCGCCGCCGACAGGATCGCGGCGGTCGGATCCGCCTGCTGCTGGCCGGCGATGTCCGGCGCGCTGCCGTGCACCGGCTCGAACATGCTGGGCCCGGTCCGCTCCGGGTTGATGTTCCCGCTCGCGGCGAGCCCGATGCCGCCCGCCACGGCGGCACCAAGATCTGTCAGGATGTCCCCGAACAGGTTGTCGGTCACGATCACGTCGAACCGCTCGGGCTGGGTCACGAAGAACATGGATGCGGAGTCCATGTGGCTGTAGTCCACCGACACCGCCGGGAAGTCCTTGCCCACCTCGGCCACGGTCCGCTGCCACAGGTCGCCCGCGTAGGCGAGGACGTTGGTCTTGTGCACGAGCGTGAGCTGCTGGCGCGGCCGCCGCGACGCCAGCTCGAACGCATACCTGACCACTCTGCTGACGCCGAACGCGGTGTTGAGGCTCTCCTGGGTCGCCACCTCGGCGGGCGTGCCCTTGCGCAGCACACCGCCCGCTCCCGCGTAGGGGCCTTCGGTGCCCTCGCGGACGACCACCATGTTGACCGACTCTGGCCGGACCCCGGCCAGCGGCGTGGCCACGCCCGGGTAGAGCCGGACCGGCCGCAGGTTCACATAGTGGTCGAGCTCGAATCTGAGTCTCAGCAGCAGGCCACGCTCCAGCACGCCGCTCGGCACGCTCGGGTCGCCGACGGCTCCCAGCAGGATCGCATCATGGCCACGGATCTCCTCCAGCACCGGATCCGGGAGCGTCTCCCCCGTCCGGTGCCAGTGCTGGGCGCCCAGCTCGTACGTGGTCGCCTCGACCGTGACCCCGGCTGCCTTGAGCACTTTGAGTGCTTCGGCAACCACCTCGGGCCCGATCCCGTCGCCGCCGACGACGGCGAGCTTAATCGCGGAAGATCCCATGGCCCGTACCTTACTGGTAGCGCGAAGCGCCGGAGTCGCCTCCGTTGTCACGGCGGTCCAAAGCAACCTGAACGGCCTGCGCGGCCGAACTCCGGTCACCCATGGCCCGCCGCCCGGGGTGCTCGGTGCCATTCACCGCCCGGCCGCTCCCAGCGTCGGTGGCCTCATCCGGCGGGTCCCACCGGTACATGTCATACACGGACATCTCTCCTGACAATTGTGCCAGCCGGCAGCTGGGCCATCGGGCTCAGCTCATCTCCAGGTCCACGGTCCGGCCTACGACCGCCCCGATGGTGGAGGTGATGTCGTCCAGGACCACCGGCGGAAGGGCGGAATCCACGGTGAGCACGATCAGCGCGTGCCCGCCACGGGCATCCCGGCACACCTGCATGCTGGCGATGTTGATGCCCTCGCTGCCCAGGATCTGGCCGACCACCCCGACGATGCCCGGCCGGTCGGTGTAGGTGAAGAAGGCCATGTGCTCGGCGGGCTCGATCTCCATGTCGAAGCCATTGACCTCGACGAGCTTCTCGATCTGGCGTGGCCCGGTGAGGGTGCCGCTGACCGACACGACCTGGCCACCTGGCAGCGTGCCGCGCAGGCTGACAAGGTTGCGCCAGTCGGGGCTCTCTGCCTCGGTCACCAGGCTCACCTCGGCGCCGCGTTCGGTCGCGAGAAGGGGCGCGTTGACGTAGGTCACCGTCTCCTCGACGATCCCGCTGAACACGCCCTTCAGCGCGGCCAGCTGCAGCACCCGGACGTCATGGGCGGCGATCTCACCGCGGACTTCGACGTCGAGCCTGGCCGCCACCCCGCCGGCCAGCGCGGTGAAGATCCGGCCGAGGTTCTCGGCCAGCGGCAGGCCGGGCTTGACGTCCTCGTGCACCGACCCGCCCTGCACGTTCACGGCATCGGGCACGAACTCCCCGGCGAGCGCGAGCCTGACCGACTTGGCCACCTGGGTGCCCGCCTTCTCCTGCGCCTCGTGGGTGCTGGCGCCCAGGTGCGGGGTGACAACGACGGTGGGGAAGCCGAACAGCGGGCTGTCCGTGCACGGCTCGGTGGCGAAGACGTCGATGCCGGCTCCGGCCACCCGGCCGTCCTTGAGCGCGAGCGCCAGCGCGTGCTCGTCCACGATCCCGCCCCTGGCCGCGTTGATGATCCGCACGCCGGGCTTGACCAGCCGCAGTTCCCTGTCGCCGATCAGGCCGATGGTCTCGGCGTTCTTCGGCAGGTGCACGCTGATGAAGTCGGCTTCGGCGAGCAGTTCTTCCAGGCTGACGAGGCGGACGCCCAGTTGCGCCGCACGCGCCGTGGGCACGTACGGGTCGTAGGCGATCACCTGCATGCCGAACGCAGCCAGCCGCTGGGCCACCAGCACACCGATCCGGCCGAGGCCGAGGATTCCCGCCACCTTCTGGTAGAGCTCGGCACCGGTGAACTTGGCGCGCTTCCACTCCCCGGCCTTGAGCGAGGCCATCGCCTGGGGCACGTTGCGGGCAACAGCGAGCAGCAGCCCCACGGCGTGCTCGGCCGCACTGACCACGTTCGAGCTGGGGGCATTCACCACCATCACGCCCGCCTTGGTGGCGGCATCGACATCGACGTTGTCCAGACCGACCCCGGCCCGGGCCACCACCCGCAGGCTGGGCGCGTGGCTCAGCGCCTCGGCATCGATGGTGGTCGCACTGCGGACGATCACTGCGTCCACGCCGGCGAGCGCCGGCAGCAGCGCGGCGCGGTCGGCGCCGTCGGCGTAGCGCACCTCGAAGGCGGATTCGAGCTGGGCGATCGCAGCGGGTGACAGTTCTTCGGCGACCAGGACGATGGGTGTAGGCACAGCAGTAGCCCTTCGGGCGTTGAAGTTGGTGTTCTTAACAGTCTAGCCAAGCTTGTGAAAGTATTCACGAACGGTGCCGCCTCCT
>OFHG01000202.1_pt1 | contig 25816 bp, 23 predicted proteins | sample 1521931 | NCBI WGS metagenome assembly OFHG01 (sample SAMEA2468438, study PRJEB22500) | soil metagenome | biome: Glassland; feature: Farmland; material: Clay | place: Australia | collected 2013-01-31 | depth 0.55 m
TGGAAGCCGGATTGGTGCATGCGGATGAGGGGCTGCTGATACAGCCTGATGGTACCCGTTACCATCTCAAGGTCACGGCAGCGCCGATGCGAGACCATTACGGACATGTAGTGGGTGCGGTTCTGGTACTCCACGACCTTACCGAGGTAATGGGTATGGCGCGGCAATTGAGCTATCAGGCCAGTCACGACATTCTGACCGGCTTGAGCAATCGCCGCGTGTTCGAGCGGCGCGTAGAGGAAGCGCTACGCGATGTTCAGAGCGGCGGAGAATGTTATGTGCTGTTTTATATGGATCTCGATCAGTTCAAAGTCGTCAACGACACCTGCGGTCACAAGGCGGGCGACGAGCTGCTGCAGCAGATAGCGCAGCTGATGCAGGACAGGATTCGCGACAGCGATGTGTTGGCGCGACTCGGTGGTGACGAGTTCGGGGTGTTGTTGGTGTACTGTCCATTGCAGAAGGCGCAGAGAATCGCCGAAGGGTTGCGGGCGGCAATCAAGGATTTTCGCTTTGTATGGGATAACAAGGCATTCGAAATCGGAGTTTCCATTGGCGTGGTGCCATTGACTCCTGACAGCGGAAATTTGGGCGATGTGCTCGCGGCTGCCGATGCTGCATGCTATGTGGCCAAGGAGAGCGGTCGTAATCGACTGCATGTTTATCAGCCGGACGATGACGCCGTGCGGCAGCGTCACGGTCAAATGGAATGGGTGCATCGGTTGTCGTCGGCCTTTGAAGACGATCGTTTCGTATTGTATGCGCAGCCGGTGGCGCACGTCAGCGGTGATCGAGTGGTGTCGCATTACGAAGTTCTTCTGCGCATGATGGATGAACGTGCACGACTGATACCTCCGGGTGCATTCATTCCTGCGGCGGAGCGCTACAATTTGATGCCTACCATAGACCGCTGGGTTATCCGGGAATCCCTGGACATGTTGCGGCTGGCGCAAGGGACGCTTGCCTTTCCGCCGATCGAGTGCGCAATCAACCTGTCTGGACAATCGCTTTGTGACGAACATTTCCTGGAGTATGTCGTTGATCAATTTGATGCATCCGGCATCCCGTGTGAAAGCATTTGTTTTGAGATTACGGAAACGGCTGCAGTAGCCAACTTATCCAAGGCGGCACGGTTTATAACGGTGTTGAGGGGGATGGGATGCAGCTTCGCGCTGGATGATTTCGGCGCTGGTCTGAGTTCATTTGGTTATCTCAAGAGCTTGCCGGTGGACTATCTTAAGATCGATGGCGGCTTCGTGCGCGATATGGTGGTGGATCGGGTGGACCGTGCGATGGTGGAGTCAATCAACCAAATCGGACATGTTCTGAATTTGAAGACCATCGGCGAGTTCGTGGAGGACGAGGCGATATTGGCGGAATTGGAGCGTGCCGGTGTGGACTTCGCCCAGGGTTCCGCGATTGCGCCGCCGCGTCCGTTGCGGGAAGTTCTTGATAATGAAATGCGGATGCTGCGACGCGCAGTGCCGGATTGGGGATAGCGGAGGAGCGGATATGCGCTTGTTGCATACGATGATACGCGTTGGCGATCTGAAACGTTCGATCGCGTTTTATACGCAAGTATTGGGAATGAAACTGCTGCGGAGCAAGGAATATCCCGAGGGCAAGTTTACGTTGGCGTTCGTAGGCTACGGCGATGAGAAGAACAACAGCGTGATTGAACTGACCTATAACTGGGGTGTTGCTGGCTACGATTTGGGTAATGGGTTCGGGCATCTCGCGCTTGAGGTGGATGACGTCTATCAGGCGACTGAAGCGATCCGCAAGGCGGGCGGCAAGATCCTGCGGGAAGCGGGGTCGATGAACGCAGGCACCACGATTATTGCGTTTGTCGCCGATCCTGACGGCTATGCCATCGAACTGATAGGAAGAAAGACGTAACGGCTGCAGGGCTGACGCGGGGCGTGCTGACGACGGTAGCGTGGATACGGGGAATTTAACTCGAATTTTACGTAACTGGCATTCATCGTGTGATTTTGCGAGAAAATACCGGAAATACGTCGTTACTAAGCTAAACTTCCTTCTAGTAATGGCTGTTGGCGATCAAGCGCCGGGACAATCGTCTGTATGACAGTCAATAAGTGGACAATCAGTGAGGAACGACAATGAGCGTAAACAACGTCGGCTCCAGTCAGGCAGTGGCCTCGCAAGTTGCGGCGGTTCACCAGCAACAACAGCAACAGCAGCAACTGAATGCCGCTAATGCCAATCGACCCGAAGCGAGCGAGCAGGCGGCGAAGGAGCGCGCTGAATCGCAGCAGGCGCAAGCTGCCGAGGGCGAGAACGGCGGCGTCATCAATACCTACGCCTGAGTGGTGTCCGCAAAGACCCCGCTGCCGGTCGGCAGCGGGGTCTTTTCCGTTGTCCCGCTCCGTTATGGCCGCCTACCCGGAAGGGGCGGCTGACATGGTTCTGTCCCGGCCGGCAGCGAGGCGGTATTGAGCCGCGATTCGCGCCGTCTAGGCGGAGGTGATCCTCCGTATGGTTGGCGCCAACTGGGCGGCGCTGGATGTTGCCGAGGCGCGAGGGTTGCGACGCTGCGTCACTCCTTTGCAGGCAGCGGAACCTTGCGGCCGTCGGCGTCGAGGTTGACGAAGGAGACGTGGGTCGAGAAGACCATCTCCTCTTCGCCGCTTTCGATGTTGTCGGCGTAGACCTTCACCGAGTATTGCACCGAGGTCATTCCCTGCCGGGTCTTTTCCACGCTGAAACGCAGGATAGCCCCCTTGTTGACCCCCTTGCGAAACTCGACCTTGTCCATGCCGATGGTGACGAACTGGGCGCCGGGATAGTCGAGGCTGGCGGCAATCCAGGAGATCTCGTCGACCCACTTGAGCATGTGGCCGCCGAACAGGTAGCCGTAGTGGTTGAGATGTTCCGGCAGGACTAGCTTGTATTGTTCCATGCAATCTTTCCTTAAACATAATCTGTCTTAAAAACACACGATACAAGAATCAAGCACGGGTATTAACGGGCGTGTTGGATCTGCGTTCCCCGTGGTTATGATCTTTTCGCGCCGTTCATTCCAGCCGCCGCAGGCAGTCGAGGTAGACCTGCTCCTGCGGCATGGTGCCGTCGCGCTGGGCCTGCCACAGCATTTCGCCGAGGCACTCCATCATCTGGTGTTCCACGGTATGGGCATCGCCGAATTTGGTGAGCAGTCGTTGGTAGCTCTCGACCACGCCGGCCGGTCGCTGGGTGGATAGCTGCTCATGGAGCGCCAGGTGCATTCCCATGTGCAGAAACGGATTCGATTGCCCCTGTTCCGGGGTGAAGTCGCGCTCCAGCAGAGCGTCGTCGCCCTCCAGCATGGCGTGATATTCGGGATGCTCGCGCACCACCTCCGCCACTTGGCGCTGCAGCGGCTCCAGCGGCTCGCCGGCGCGCAGCTTTCGCCAGGCTTCGACGTAGAAGCGGCGCAGCGCGGTTCTGTCGTTAGCGAATAACATGAAGATTAACCAAGAGGGACACGGAGTTCACGGGGAGTATGTTCATGAGCGTATGTGTTCGGAGAGTGGTGGTGTCCCACGGGTAATAGCATAACGGTCATGGTCTGCTCCGTGCCTTCTGTGTTCCACGCGGCTCGTCCTCGTCCGTGGTCTTGCGTTTGTATTCGCACAGGTCCTCGATGACGCAGGCAGGGCATTTCGGTTTGCGGGCGACGCAGATGTAACGGCCATGCAGGATCAGCCAGTGGTGGGCCTCCTGCTTGAACTCCGGTGGGACCATTTTTTCCAGCTTCCGCTCCACCTCCAGCACGGTCTTGCCGGGGGCGATGCCGGTGCGATTGCTGACGCGGAAGATATGGGTGTCGACGGCGATGGTTGGGTGGCCGAAGGCGGTGTTGAGGACCACGTTGGCGGTCTTGCGGCCGACGCCGGCCAATGCTTCCAGCGCTGCGCGCTCCTGCGGCACCTGGCCGCCGTGGTGCTCCAGCAACAGGCCGCAGGTCTTGATGATGTTTTCCGCCTTGCTGTTGAACAGGCCGATGGTCTTGATGTAGCCCTTCAATCCCTCCGGGCCGAGGTCGAGGATCTGCTGGGGGGTATTGGCCACCGGGAACAGCCGGGCGGTGGCCTTGTTGACCCCCTTGTCGGTGGCTTGGGCCGACAGGATCACGGCGATCAGCAGTTCGAACGGCGTGCGGTAGTCGAGCTCGGTGGTGGGGTGGGGATTTTCCGCACGAAGCCGGCGGAAGATCTCGCTGCGTTTGGTCTGATTCATGGCGCGTACACGTTACAGGATCGGTGCGCCGTGTAAAGGGCGCACGCTCGATCCGCAGCTCCTTCCCTGGCGTCAGCCCGCCGCCGCGGCCTCGTCGCCCGCGGGCTCCTCGGTGGCGGCACGGCGTGTCGCGACCTTGGCGTCGATGAAGTGCTTGAGCGCGATCAACAGCCCGAGGCCGAGAAACGCGCCGGGTGGCAGGATGGCAAGCAGCAGCCCCTGATAGTGGTGAAACACCGTCAGGGTGAAGTCCTTGGCGCCGGCGCCGAACAGCATCTCCGAGTGGGCGAACAACGTACCGGAACCGATCAGTTCGCGCATGCCGCCGAGCAGGGTGAGCGCCAGGGTGAAACCGATGCCCATAGTCAGGCCATCGACGAAGGAGCGGCCGACACTGTTTTTCGAAGCGAAAGACTCGGCGCGGCCGATGACCGTGCAGTTGACCACGATCAGGGGGATGAAGATGCCTAACGACTTGTGCAGGGCCGGGAGATAGGCGTTCATCATCAGGTCGATGATGGTCACCAGCGACGCGATCACCAGGACGTAGACCGGGATACGCACGTCCGGCCGGATCACGTGACGCACTGCGGAGATCAGGGTGTTGGAGCTGGCCAGCACCAGCGCAGTGGCGAGGCCCATGCCGAGGCCGTTGATCAGCGAGTTGGTGACCGCCAGGGTCGGGCACAGACCGAGGATCTGCACGAAGGTGACGTTGTTGCCCCACAGGCCGTCATACGCTATGTCGGCGTAACTCTTATCCGCCATGTTTTGCGTCCTCGTGTTTAACCGCGTTTTTTTCAGGGATTTTCGCCGCGAACAGTGCATCGCGATGCTGCTGATAATAGAGCAAAGTATTGCGCACTGCATTGACCACCGCGCGCGGCGTGATGGTGGCTCCGGTGAACTGGTCGAAAATGCCGCCGTCCTTCTTCACCTTCCACTTGTCCAATTGCGGATTGTGCAGCGAACGGCCGTCAAAGGAAAAGATCCAGTGGGTACGGTCCGGTTCGATGTTGGTACCGAGCCCCGGCGTTTCCTGTTCGCTGACGACGCGCACGCCGGCGATAGTGCCGTCGTAGTTGATGCCGACCAGCAGTACGATGGGGCCGCCGTAGCCGTCTGGGGCCACCGACTCTATCACTACCGCCACCGGTTTACCTGCCTTGCGGGCGCGATAGACGATGACCGGATCGCTGGTACCGAGCAACGGTCGGTCATGCACCAGGATGTGATCGTGGGAAAAGTCGTTGTCGTAGCGCTTGGCCGGAACCAGTGCGCGCAGGCTCTGCTGCAGCGACTCTTGCTGGTTCTGCGCGATACGTCCCTTGGCATTGTCGTAGGTGATGGCGACCAAGCCGGTGCCCACCATGGCAAACAGCCCGAGCAGGGTGGCACTCAGCATCATCTTTTTGACCAGCATTGCGTCAGCTCCGGTCGTGTCCGTACACCCGCGGCTGGGTGTAGTAGTCGATGGTCGGCGCAGCCATGTTCATCAGCAGCACCCCGAAGGCAACGCCGTCCGGATAGCCGCCGAACACGCGGATGACGTAGACCAGCAGCCCTACGCCGGCGCCGAACACCAGTTGCCCGCGCGGGCTGGTGGCGCCGCTCACCGGGTCGGTGGCGATGAAGAAGGCGCCGAGCATGGCGGCGCCGGAGAACAGGTGGAACACCGGGCCGGCGTAATGCTGGCCGTTGATCAGATGAAACAGCGTGGCGATCAGCGCCAGGCTGCCGAGCATCGCCACCGGCACGTGCCAGCTGATGATGCGGCGCCAGATCAACCACAGGCCGCCCAGCAGGATCATGCCGTTGGTGACCTCCCAACCCTTGCCGCCGAGGACGCCGAAGATCGGGCCGGCGCTGATCTGGCTGACTGTCTTGGCCATTCCCAACTGTACCTTCATCGCATCCAACGGTGTGGCGGAGGTAAGGGCATCGAGCCCCATGCCGTGGGGCAGGGTGCCGCTGAGACTGTGAAACAGCGCCTGCAGCAGCCCCAGGTCTTCGCTGCGCAGGCCCATGGGGGCGGACCATGAGGTCATCTGCACCGGGAACGACACCAATAGCAGCACGTAACCGGCCATGGCCGGGTTGAACGGGTTGAATCCCAGGCCGCCATACAGCTGTTTGGCGAAGATGATGGCAAAACCCGTACCGATGGCAACCAGCCACCAGGGCGATAGCGGCGGCAATGCGATGCCCAGCAGGACCGCCGTCACCAGCGCACTGCCGTCCAGCAGGGTGTCGCCCACCGGGCGACCGCGCAGCAGCAGTATTGCCGCCTCGCTGCCGAGGGCCACGATGGCCGCGATGAGGACATTGATCAATACCCCCCAGCCGAAGTACCCGATATAGGCGAGAACGGCGGGAATCAGGGCATACAGCACTCGCAGCATCACCCGGCTGACATTGGCAGGTCCGTGGACGTGGGGCGAACTGATGACGGGACCGGGCATGCCTAATCCTCTACAGGTGGTTGGGGGGTGGCCGCTGCGTCGTTTTGCGCCTTTGCGGCGCGGCGCGCTTCGGCCTCGGCGATCTGGCGCTGCTGATCGGCGGTGAGTTCATCGGTGTTCTTCGGTGCCACGCCGGCCGCTTCGCGTTTCGCCTTGGCCCGCTCCATGGCCGCCTGGATGGCGGCCTTCTTGGCATCGTCGTCGGCTGGACCGGTGGCGGTTCCCGGCGGCGCCTTGGCCGCCAGGTCGGCCTTCTTCTTGGCAAGTTTCGCCGCTCGCTCCGCCTTTTCACGCTCCTGGCGCTCGCTGCGGAATTCGTGGCGCTCGCGCGCCAGGTCGGCCTTACGCTTTTCGCGCGCCTGCGCCCAGATCTCGGTCTTGGCGAAGCGGTAGTACTGCACCAGCGGCAGATTGGCGGGACAGACGTAGGCGCAGCAGCCGCATTCTATGCAGTCGAACAGGTTGTAGTCCTGGGCGCGGTCGAAATCCTTGGCGCGGGCATGCCAGTAGAGCTGTTGCGGCAGCAGGTTGGCGGGGCAGGCGCGGGCACATTCGCCGCAGCGGATGCAAGGTCGCACCGGCCCGTGCTCGCCGAATTCGCCGGGAGTCAGTGCCAGGATGCAGTTGGTGGTCTTGACGATCGGCAGCTGGACGTCGGGCAGGGTGATCCCCATCAGCGGGCCGCCGAGCACCAGCCGCGACAGCTGCGGTTTGGTGCCGCCGCATTGGTCGACCAACTCCTGCATCGGGGTACCGAACAGCACTTCCAGATTGCGTGGGCGGGCGATGCCGCGGCCAGTGACGGTGACGATGCGCGCAATCAGCGGTTCGCCCTTTTCCACCGCCCGATGCACGCTGGCTGCCGTCGCCACATTGTGGCAGACCACGCCGATGTCGACCGGCAGTCGTTGCGACGGCACCTCCTTGCCGGTCAGGATCCTGATCAGCTGTTTCTCGCCGCCGGTGGGGTAGAGGGTCGGCACCTGCACCAGCTCGATGTCGTCGCGCTTGAGGCTGGCCACTGCGCCGCGCAGCGCGGCGTAGGCCTCGGGCTTGTTGTCCTCGATGCCGATCACCACCCGGCGCGCATTCAGCGCGTGACGCATGATGCGTGCCCCGGCGACGACCTCCTCCGGGCGTTCCCGCATCAGCAGGTCGTCGCAGGTGATATAGGGTTCGCACTCGGCGCCGTTGAGGATCAGGGTGTCGACCGCGGTACGGGCACCGGGATTGAGTTTGATGAAGCTGGGAAAGCCGGCGCCGCCGAGGCCGACGATGCCTGCGTCGCGGATCAGGTTGCGCAGCTCGCTGGGATCGAGGGCGGACCAGTTATCGATCGGCTGGCGCTCGCACCAGCGCTCCTCGCCGTCGGTGTCGATGACGATGCACGGCGCCGACAGGCCCGACGGGTGCGGTACCGGCAGCTCGTCGATGGCGATGACGGTACCGGAGCTGGAGGCGTGGACCGGCGCGCTGACGAAACCGTCGGCTTGGGCGATGATCTGTCCCTTGAACACCTTGTCGCCCACTTCGACCAGCGGCTTGGCGGGGGCGCCGATGTGCTGCTGTAGCGGTAGCACCAAGCGTTGGGGCAATATCGCCTCGGCAATCGGCTCGCCGTTGGATAGGGCCTTATTGTCCGGCAGATGGAGCCCGCCGTGGAAGGTCCACAAGCGGTGCGTAGCTGCGGTGTCAGGGGCTGTACTCATCTTGGCTCCGCGTATGGGTCTAACGACCCCGTCCCTGTTGTGCCCGTTGCTGCCAATAGACTCCCTGCTGCGGATCACGGGATATGCCCAGCTCGCCCTGGTTATAGACATGGGCGAGGGTGCGCATCGCCAGCAGGTTGCCGTGGTTGGCGGCGCTTAGCAGCCATTGCAACGCCTTGGCATCGTTCTTGGTGACGTCGTAGGCGCCGTCTTGATAGCGCATGGCCAGTTCATACTCGGCCTGCGGATCGCCGGCGTGGGCACGTGCTTTCAGTTCATCGGTGGACTGGCGGTAGACCATGGTGGTGGCGTCGACCACCGCGGCCAGCCCGCGCAATACATTGAGCGCCTCGGAATGGCCCTGCCGGGCGGCGCGATCGAGCCAGTCCCGTGCCAGCAGCCTGTCCTGGGCCACGGCGTCGCCTTCCAGGTACATCTTGCCGATCAGGTACTCCGCATCGGCGGAACCCTGTTGCGCCGCTTTGGTCAGCCAGTGGATCGCCGCGACGTCGTCGCGCGCCACCCGCTTGCCCTCCAGATAGGCCTTGCCCAGCCGGTATTGGGCGTCGCGGTTGTCGCCCTGGGCCGCCTGCCGCCACCAGTAGATGGCGCGGTCCGGCTTGGCCTCGGTGCCGCGTCCCTCGGCGTACAGGTTGCCGAGGGTGTACTGCGCGTAGACGTCGCCCTCGTGGGCGGCGCGCCGGATCCAGCTGTAGCCCTGCGCCGGGTCGGGCGCGATGCCGTCGCGCCCCCGCAGCAGCGCCAGGCCGTACAGCAATTCCGATTCCGGTTGACCGTCCCGCGCCTCGTTGGCCAGCATCTCCATCTCTTCACGCGGCGTTATCTGGGCGGCGACCGGCTGTGCCAGCCCACCGAGGGCCAGGGCGATGACGGCGCCGGACAGGATCTGTTTGCACATGGCGGCGGTTACTCGGCGGCGAGCGATGCGTCGTTGCCGACGCCATTGGCGTTGAACTGCAGCCCCTTGGGGCTGCGATCCACGTGGTACATCACGGCGATCAGCACGAAGGTGGCGATCAGCATGAACAGCGGACCGAACAGCCAGAACACCAGTGGCACCGAAAAGTAGTAGGCGCGCATGCCCACGCTGTAGAAGGAGCCGGCGCGGTTGAGGTGGATGGCCACCGTATGCGGCGTCAGGTGCTGGGTGTGGCCGGACGAGGGTACCGAGAGCTGGAAACCAACGTGGTTGTAGAGCCGTACCGACATGGAAAAGGCGAAGAACGAGACGAAGAAGGTGGTGACCAGGCACAGCAGTTTGACGATCCAGAGCGTCGGCAGCGAGGAACCGAAGAAGTTCAGCAGATGCCAGGTGTCCAGCAGCTTGCTCGCCTGGCCGCTGAGATTCAGGGTGCCCATGATCAGCAGGATGGCGGTGGAGGCCATGAAGGTGGCGGCCATGGTGGCGTTGCGCAGGGTCTGGACGCCGACGATGTTGCGGGCCGGATCACCCATCATCGACTTGACCCATTCGCTGCGGGCATGGCGGTTGACCGCCTGTACCGTGTAATGGGGGTTGTGGCGCAGCTTCATCCGCAGGTAGACGTGATAGATCGCTATCAGTACGGCGCAAAACACCAGGATCACGATGTCGCGGAAGTACTCCAGATCCGCAATCGTTGTCGTCGTTGTCGCCATTACTCTCCCCGCCTTTCTTTAAGCGTTACTGCAACAAAACAAATATGGACATATTGCCGCTGATTATCGTACCGGAAATCGGGCCGCAGCGGTTCAAAGCGCCACGTTGCCCAGTGCCGGATAGGGCCATTTCCAGGTGGCCGGTTCGACCTTGATCGGCAGCATGCTGATGCAGTCCACCGGACAGGGCTCGATGCACAGTTCACAGCCGGTGCACTCGCTCTCGATGATGGTGTGCATCTGTTTGGCCGCACCCAGGATGGCGTCCACCGGGCAGGCCTGGGCGCAAAGGGTGCATCCGATGCAGGTGTTTTCGTCGATAAAGGCGACCGTTTTTTCCTTGGCTCCGCCGGCGACCGGCGTGGGGTCGCGTCCCAGCAGGTCGGACAGGGCCATCACCACCGCTTCGCCGCCGGGCGGGCAACGGTTGATCTCCGCCGCACCGCCGGCGATGGCCTCGGCATAGGGGCGGCAGCCGGCAAAGCCGCATTGACCGCACTGGGTCTGCGGCAGGATCGAGTCGATGCGATCGACGATGGGATCGCTGTCGACATGGAAGCGGACCGAGGCGTAGCCGAGCAGCAGCCCGAAGATCAGGGCGAGCACGGCGATGGAGATAATGGCGGTCAGCATAAATCTGAGGGCGAGTTGCGAGTTGCGAGTTGCGAGCGTAACCCCTTCTTGTCACTTGGGACTTGCAACCTGAAGCGCGTTGGACCGATGAGAGTGGCCGCCATGGTTTCCTATCCCTTCACCAGTCCCGAGAAGCCCATGAACGCCATCGACATCAGGCCGGCGGTGACCATGGCAATGGCCGGACCCTTGAAATAGACCGGCACGTCGGCGACGGCGATACGTTCGCGCATGGCGGCAAACAGCACCAGCACCAGAGAGAAGCCGATGGCGGCGCCGAAGCCGTAGATCGCCGACTCCAGGAAATTGTGCTGCGCCTGCACGTTGAGCAGGGCCACGCCCAGTACCGCGCAGTTGGTGGTGATCAACGGCAGGAAGATGCCGAGCACCTGATACAGTACCGGCGAGGTCTTGTGCACCACCATTTCGGTGAACTGCACCACCACGGCGATGACCAGAATGAAGGCGATGGTCTGCAGGTAGCGCAGGCCCAGCGGATCCAGCAGATAGGTGTTGGTCAGGTAGGTACAGATGGAAGAGAGGGTCAGCACGAAGGTGGTGGCCATGCCCATGCCGGTCGCCGTCTCCAACTTGCGCGAGACGCCCATGAACGGACAGAGGCCGAGAAATTTCACCAGCACGAAGTTGTTCACCAAGATCGTGCTGACGAGTATGAGTAGATATTCTTTCATAATTGGCTACCTGGACGACGGGTGTCCTTTTATACCAGTAATAACGATTTATATCAGAAACAAGATTAGGTTCACGTTGATAACTGTCAATTGCCCATGCCTGTCACGGGGACGTTATTTCACACGCATTCCCGGCTGTGCTCCATCGTCCGGCCCCAGGATGAACAGATCCTTGCCGCCGGGGCCGGCCGCCAGCACCATGCCTTCGGAGACGCCGAAGCGCATCTTGCGCGGCGCCAGGTTGGCCACCATCACCGTCAACCGTCCCTCCAGCGCCTTGGGGTCGTAGGCGGAGCGGATGCCGGCGAAGACGTTGCGCGTCTCGCCGCCCAGGTCCAGGGTCAGGCGCAGCAGCTTGTCGGCGCCCTCCACCCGCTCGGCCTTGGCGATGCGGGCGACGCGCAGATCGACCTTGGCGAAGGTGTCGTAGTCGATGGTGGCGGCCACCGGCTCGGCGGCCGGCGCCGCCTGCGCTGCGGCGGGTTGTGCCGCAGGCGCCAGGTTCTGCTTGGAATCTTCAATCACGGCATTGACCTTGTCCGCCTCGACCCGGGTCAGCAGCGCCTCGTAGGGGGCGATCTCGTAGTCGAGCAGCGGCGTCTCGTAGTTGTTCCAGGTGAGCGGCGAGATGCGCAGGAACGCCTCGGCCTTCTCCGCGGTGGCCGGCAGAACCGGCTTGAGGTAGGTCATCAGCACCCGGAACAGGTTGATGCCGGTGGTGCAGATGGCCAGCACTTCGCGCTGGGTGGCCGGTTCCTTGATCAGGGTCCAGGGCTTCTTGTCGTCGATGTACTGGTTGGCCTTGTCGGCCAGGGCCATGATGGCGCGCATCGCCGTATTGAATTCGCGCTTTTCGTACAGTACCGCGATATCGCGTCCGGCGCCGACGAATTCCTGGTACAGCTCCTCCTGGTCCAGCGCGGTGCCGAGGCGACCGTCGAAGCGTTTGGTGACGAAGCCGGCGCAGCGGCTGGCGATGTTGACCAGCTTGCCCACCAGGTCGGAGTTCACGCGCTGGGTGAAATCCTCCAGATTGAGGTCGATATCGTCGATGCCGTCGCCCAGCTTGGCGGCGAAGTAGTAGCGCAGGTACTCAGGGTTGAGGTGGTCCAGGAAGGTGCGCGCCATGATGAAGGTGCCGCGCGACTTGGACATCTTGAGGCCGTTGACCGTGAGGAAGCCATGGCAGAATACCGCCGTCGGCGTGCGGTAGCCGGCACCCTTGAGCATCGCCGGCCAGAACAGGGTGTGGAAGTAGGCGATGTCCTTGCCGATGAAATGATACAGCTCGGTCTTGCTGTCGCTGCCCCAGTAGGCGTCGAAGTCCAGCCCCTTGCGCTTGCTGCACAGGTTGCGGAAGCTGCCCATATAGCCGATGGGGGCGTCGAGCCAGACGTAGAAGTATTTGCCGGGGGCGTCGGGGATCTCGAAGCCGAAGTAGGGGGCATCGCGGGAGATGTCCCAGTCCTGCAGCCCCTGCTCGAACCATTCGTTGAGTTTGTGGACGATGCCTTCCTGAAGGCGGTCACCGCCGATCCAGAAGCGCAGCATCCCTTCGAAGTCGCCCAGCTTGAAGAAGTAGTGTTCGGATTCCTTCTGTACCGGGGTGGCACCGGAGAGGGCCGAGACCGGATTCTTCAGATCGGTGGGAGCATAGGTGGCGCCGCACGCCTCGCAGCTGTCGCCGTACTGGTCCGGGGCGCCGCAGCGCGGGCATTCGCCCTTAATGAAGCGATCCGGCAGGAACATCTCCTTGATCGGGTCGTAGGCCTGGACGATGGTGCGGCGGGCGATGTGGTGATTGTCGCGCAGCCGGGTGTAGATGGTTTCGGCGCACTCGCGGTTCTCTTCCGAATGGGTGGTGTGGTAGTTGTCGAAGCCGATATGGAACTCGGCGAAGTCGGCGCGATGCTCGCGGCCGATGCGTTCCACCAGCTGTTCCGGGCTGATCCCCTCGCTCTGGGCGCGCAGCATGATCGGCGTACCGTGGGCGTCGTCGGCGCAGACGTAGATGCAGTCGTGGCCGCGCAATTTCTGGAAGCGGACCCATACATCGGTCTGGATGTACTCCACCATGTGCCCCAGGTGGATCGGCCCGTTGGCGTAGGGCAGGGCGCTGGTAACCAGGATGGTGCGTCGTTTATCGCTCATGGCGGAGATCGTCGGCAGTTTCCAAGGGTTTGAAAAAGGGGCCTACAGTACCAATTATGGTTGCTGGTTGCCACCGAACGAGCGGACCTGATGGCCGCCGGTGCGGGGGATATAGCTATGGTATCTTTACGGGTATTTGTATACCATGCCCACATCCGTATAATACCTGAACTTTTTAGTCGGAATATGTCTGGCGCCGCCCCCTGGGGACGCCGTTAATCTATGGAGTAAACACAGATGTCGAATCTGACCCAACCTCAGATCGAAGAGGCGCTCAAGGGCTACATCGATCCCTACATGGAGAAGGACCTGGTCTCCGCCGGTGCCGTCAAGGACATCGCCATCGACGGCGACAAGGTGACCGTGGAAGTGGTGCTGGGCTTTCCCGCCGCCGGCTATCACGCCGAACTGGCCGCCCAGCTGAAGGCCAAGGTGGAGGCGGTGGCGGGCGTGGGCAGCGCCGAAATCAAGATCAACACCCTGGTCTCCTCCCATGCCGCGCAGAAGGGCGTCAAGCACATCAAGGGCGTGAAGAACATCATCGCCGTCGCCTCCGGCAAGGGCGGCGTCGGCAAGTCCACCACCTCGGTCAATCTGGCCCTGGCCCTGGCCGCCGAAGGCGCCAGCGTGGGCATCCTCGATGCCGACATCTACGGCCCGAGCCAGCCGCGCATGCTGGGCGTCGGCACGCAGCGTCCCGACTCCCCGGACGGCCAGACCCTGGAGCCGATCCAGAGCCTCGGCCTGCAGTCCATGTCCATCGGCTATCTGATCGACGAGGAGACCCCGATGATCTGGCGCGGCCCGATGGTGACCCAGGCGCTGGAGCAGCTGCTCAACGACACCAACTGGCGCGAAGTGGATTACCTGGTCATCGACCTGCCGCCGGGCACCGGCGACACCCAGCTGACCCTGGCGCAGAAAGTGCCGGTCTCCGGCGCGGTGATCGTCACCACCCCGCAGGATATCGCTCTGATGGACGCGCGCAAGGCCTACAAGATGTTCGAGAAGGTGGAGGTGCCGGTGTTGGGCGTGGTCGAGAACATGTCGATCCACATCTGCTCCAAGTGCGGCCACGAAGAGCACATCTTCGGCGAGGGCGGCGGTATGCGCATGGCCGAGCAGTACCACATTCCGTTCCTCGGCGCGCTGCCGCTGGATATCCGCATCCGCGAGGAGACCGATGGCGGCAAGCCCACCGTGGCGGCCGAGCCGGATGGCCGCATCTCGCAGATCTACCGCGACATCGCCCGCCGTATCGGAGCCAAGTTGTCGCAGAAGTCGAAGGACTACAGCGCACGCTTCCCCAAGATCGTCATCCAATAAAGGCAGGGACGAGATACGAGGGACAAGGTGCGAGGGATAGCGGAGAGCGACGGGGCGTGACCAACGCCCCGTCTTTCATTTCAACTCCCTTGTTTATCGCACCCCGTATCTCGTACCTTATGACTTTCTAAGGCCACCGAACCTCCTTACAGCGATGACCACGAAAGAATCCACCGGGCCTTCCGCAGTTGCAAAATGGGATACCCGCTTTCTGAGCCTGGCGGCCCACATCTCCGGCTGGAGCAAGGACCCCTCGTCCCAGGTGGGTGCGGTCATCACCGACGGCAACCGCATCGTCTCGCTGGGCTACAACGGCTTCGCCGCCGGCGTGCACGACACCACGGAGCGGCTGGTCGATCGGGCCACCAAGCTGAACCTGACCATCCACGCCGAAGAGAACGCGATGATCTTCGCCAAGCGCGACCTGCGCGGCTGCACCGTCTACGTCACCCATCCGCCGTGCCCGCGCTGCGCCTCGAAGCTGATCCAGGACGAGATCGCGCGGGTGGTGTTCATCGCTCCGAGCGAGGATTTCCTGTCGCGTTGGGCCGACGACCTGGAGCTTTCCTACCAGATGTACCGCGAGGCCGCTATCGACGTGACCTGCTATCAACTGGAGGAGATCAGCGTCGACAATGCCCGTATCACCATCGCTCCCGGCGGCTTTTTCAAGAAGATACTGGAGCAGCTGTTGCGCAAGTTTTGAACGGCGCCATGCCGCGCGCGGCATGCAGCGGGCGGGCCAAATACGGTATGCTAGACCCATAACATCCGGCCGGTATGCTCAATTTTCGCTGCACTCCCAGCGAATACGAGCCCTTCAGGTTTCGAACTTCAACGCAACCGCGCGTCCCTCGGCGCGCCGCAGCTAGAGGGCCGGACCCTCACCTAACGGCCTCGTGACATTCGAAACCCGAAACTATGACGATGACCCGACTCCAGAAAAGCCTGATCTTCTTCGCCATCGCCATGGCGCTGTTCACCCTTGGGCGCGCCCTGCTCTATTTTCTCTACCCCTCGGTGTTCTCCTCGCTCAGTACCGGTCAGGTCTTCGGAGCCTTCTTCTACGGCCTGCGCTTCGACGGTTCGGTGGTGGCGCGCATCCTCGCGATCCCGTTCCTGCTGATGGCCTTTCCGCTCAAACGGCTGGACCGCCGCGCCTGGTTCGATACCTTTGCGTGGGTGACCTACGCGCTGGTCATCGGCATGTTTCTGCTGTTGCTGGGCGACGTGACCTACTTCTATCAGGTCAAGCGCCATATCTCCTACGAACTGGCGCTGATCGGCAACGACTGGACCTACCTGGTCACCTTTGCCCTGGAGGCCTACTGGTGGGCGCTGATCCTGTTCGGTCTGTTTGCCGCGGCGCTGGCATGGTTGTGGCTGCGCATCCTGCGCATTCCGTTCAAGCCGATGCGCTGGGCGCCGCTGCAATACGTGGTGCTGTTCCTGGCGCTGGCCATCGTCGGACGCGGCGGTCCCACCGGCAAGATGATCGAGCTGATCGACGCCTTCGACGGCGGCAGCTCGGCGTTCGGCAATCTGGCCCTCAACGGCGTATTCACCACCATCGTCTTCTCGCTCAACATGAATCCGGTGAAACATAACTTCTACCCGGAGAAGGAGGCGGTGGCGATCCTCGGGGAGCAGCGCCCGATTACCGATGCCGCCTATCCGATGGCGCAGCGCTATGACGGCAAGCCTACCGGGTACAACATCGTGTTCGTGCTGATGGAGAGCTGGAATTTCGATTTTGTCGACAGTTTCAGCGGCAAGCACATCGGCGACACCCCCAATTTCGACGCCTTGGCGAAGGATGGGCTGAAATTCACCCACTTCTACGCGGCCGGCCAGCGCAGCATCGAAGGGATTCAGGCGACGCTGACCGGTATCCCGATGCTGGAAGGGCTGCCGCGCATCGATGCCGGTCTCGGCATCTCCAACTTCACCCGCCTGGGCGATGTGGCCGCGCGCCACGGTTATCACTCCATCTTCGTGCAGACCTCCGACCGCGACTCGTTCAAGGTGGACGAGGTGGCCAAGGCGGACGGGTTCCAGCAGTATTACGGCAAGCAGGACATCCCGCTGTTGCTGAAATATCCCCACCCGGAGATGGCGACCTTCGGCTGGGATTACGACATGCTGCAGTTCCTCAAGAAGAAAATCGATACCATCAAAAAGCCGTTTATCGCCTACTGTTTCACCGGCAGCACCCATACGCCCTATCTGCCGGTGCCGGGGCATGTCATCCGCCGGCCCTACAGCTATGACGACCTGAACGGTTATATCAACGCCATGAGCTATTCGGACTGGAGCATCGGCCAGTTCATAGCGGCGGCGCGCAAGGAGCCGTGGTTCCACAACACCATCTTCATGTTTACCGCCGACCACGCGACCCACTGGCAGCAGGGCAACAACCTGCTGCAACGCTTCCACACGCCGTTCCTCATCTACGCGCCGGGCATCATCAAGCCGGGGACCGACACCGTGGTCGCGTCGCAGCTCGACGTGATGCCCACCATCATGGATCTGCTCGGTTTCAACGACGAATTCTCATCGATCGGCGAATCGGTGTTCCGCAAGCATCACGGCGGCATGGCCATGGTGACCGAGGGCGGCGAGGCCATCGGCATCATTACCGACCGCGCTTATCTTAAGCACAACCTCCACAATCGCCTGGAGGCGCACGGGATCGACGGCGCCGTGCCGCCGAGTTATCTCGACCGGCTGCAGCGTTGGCTGTTGGCGCGCGACCAGCTCAGCTTCAACCTGCTGCGCAGCAACCACTGGGCACGCCGATGACGCGGTTGAGCGGTTTTCAGCGCGTCGTCCTGCTGTTATTGCTGGTGCTGAGCGTCGCGGCGCTGTCGCCGTGGCACCCGGCCGGTCCGTTCGACCCGCGCACCTATGCGCGGCTGGCGCACATGCAGCTCGCCTATCCGCTGAGTTCGATCCTGTGGGAACCGCTGACAGCACCCGGCAACGCCATCGTCGGTGCTCCCGACTTTCGCGTGGCATTCGCCGTCACCGCCTTCTGGTTGGGGGTGGCGGCCGCCATCTGGGCCTGGCGCCGCGGCGGCGTGTGGTGGCGGCGCGGCCTGCGCACCACCGGCTGGGCGGTGTTTGCCCCCTGGTGCCTGATCGCCTACATGCTGTTCATCTCGAATATCCACTTTCCGGGCTGGAGGCTGAACCCCCATGACCCCGACACGGTGATCGCCGACCTGCACAGCCGCACCCTGGGTACGCAAGACGCTTCGGTCCTTGGACTGTTCAAACTGGGTTGGAGTCTGGCGCGCGGTTTCAACGTGGTGGCGGTGACTGCACACGACGATCCGCACGGATCGTTTTCTGCGCAGCAAGCGGCGGCGCGAGAGTTTCCGCAGCTGGGCGTGATTCCCGGCGTCGAGGTGCCCGACACTGACGGCGACTACCTGCTGGGACTGGGACTGAAGCCGGGCGTGCAAATCCCCCGTTTCTCGTCCGATCGTTTGGATTACGCACGTCGTTTTGCGGCGGCCATCCACGATCAGCACCACGGGGCGGTGATCTCACTGGGCTGGCATCTCGACATCGACGCGGTGCACCGGCTGGCGGCCGCGGGCGTCGATGGTTTCGAGATCGCCAACAACATCCATCCGGATACGCCGAAGGATGTCCGTGCCGCAATCCTGGATGTGGCGCAGAAGGACCGTCTGGCGCTGGTCGCATCCAGCGACTGGCATCGCTGGGGTGGCGCCGTTCGCGCGTGGACGCTATTCCACATCCCGGGAGCGGCGGCGATGACGCCGCAGCAGCGGGCGGATGCGGTGGTCGCCGCGCTGCGCAACCACGACGCCGCAGCGGTTACGCCGGTGGTGGCGGGGTACATCGGAGAGCCTTCGATCGCGCGCATCGTCTTCGCACCGTTCGTGGAGGCGGTGCGTTACGGCGCCGAGCTGTCGTTTCCGCGCCTGCTGGGGTGGTGGGTCTGGGGCGGACTGTCGATCGCCGCAGCGGCGGCATTGGAACGGCGCGGACTGCGGCCCAGCCGGGTGCTGTTCGCCACCTGGCTCGGCATCGTCGGCATCGGCCTGCTGTGGCGCGGCGTCCAGATCTATTTCAGCAAACCGCAGGGCGCATTGGCGCTGAGCAATACCACCCAGCAGTTGGGCGGGATGGCCATGTATGCGGCGGCGCCGCTGATCGCGGTCGCACTTGTGCTGGCCATCATAGGCTGGCGCCGACGCCGGGCCGTGACGCACCGCGATTCAACCCCCTCTCCGGACGGCAGCACGTCAAACAATTAAATAAGTCAGGAAACCGATCGGCGCTCTTCGCTCTTGCCGGTGCTCCGCGCAGCCCGATAGGCCGTTTAAGAGCACGTCTAAGTTAATCGATAACGATATGAAAATCATGCCGATGTTGCCGCCGTCACCGTCTGCGCCGTGCCCGTCGCAGGCAGGTGTCTATACTGTTCCGATGCAGCGATGAGAAAACTGAGTTCTGCGAAGCAGCAAAATCCATTTGGTATTATTGGTCCCGTATGAAGGCGACGCGGGGCCGCCTTTGGCAGCCACAGACAGAATTTCGCGGGATAGTGACATGGCATTTCAAAAGAAAGAAGTTGCGTGCGACCGTTGCGGATTGTTTGGCATGTGCCGCGTCGTTGGGCTTGGTACCGATGAAGGCGAACGCTTCAATCAGGTGGTGTCGCGACGTGAACACGTGGCGAAAGGCGAGCAGGTGTGTGAGGCCGACGCGCCGTTCCAATCGATATTCGCAGTGAAGTCCGGTGCCTTCAAGAGTTTCATGCTGATGGACGACGGCAGCGAGCAGATCGTCGATTTTCATTTTCCGGGCGAACTCATCGGCCTGGAAGGCGTGGCGACCCGTAAATACGGTTTCGGTGTACGCGCGTTGACGCCGGCCAGCGTCTGCCGCATGCAAGTGGTCGATCTGGCACTTTCCCCCGCCGAGATGATGCGCTTTCAGCAGCGCTTGAGCGAGGCGCTGAGCCGTAAGGTCCATCACTGCCAGGGCGCGTTCATGCTGATCGGTTCGCCGACTGCGGAACGGACGCTGGCGCTGTTTCTGCTGGGACTCTCGGAGCGTTTTGCCGAACGCGGCCTGCCGGCCTATCGCTTCCGCCTGCCGATGGGGCGCGAGGATATCGCCAACTACCTCGGACTCGCCAATGAGACCGTAAGCCGTCTCCTCAATCGCTTCCAGAGCCAGGGCATTATCACCGTACGTGCACGCGATACGCAGTTGTGCGACGTCTCCCGGCTGCGTGATGTCGCCGGCCTGACGGCATCGCCGGCAGCAACGGCGTCGATGACCTCGGCCGAGATACTCAGCCTCCGTCCGGCTCTGGCGCGTACCGCCACCTGAATGGGAGCGGGAATCACCAAATTCTGAGCCCACCTTTGTGCGCTTGGCGCCTTGGCGAGAGTTACAGGTTTTGTTTCCTGGGGGGAAGAAAACAGGTATCTCGCCAAGGCGCCAAGTTCGCCAGGAAATGACAGACCGTGTTGGCTGTCTCTGTTTGCCTCCTGGAAAACCTTCCCGTCAATGAAAATCGCGCGAACGGGTCTCCAGTTCGCCGAGCAGCGCGTCCAGTGCCTCCAGCCGCTGCGCCACCAGATGGATCACCTCGCCCTCGCGCTGTAGTTTGCCGCGTACCCGCAGCAGCCGTCCCTGCAACACCTCCTTGCGGAACCGTTCCACCAGCCGCTGCCAGACGATGACGTTGACGACGCCCGTTTCATCCTCCAGGGTGATGAACACCGCATTGCCCTTGCCCGGACACTGGCGCGAGATCACCAGCCCGGTGCAGGCGACGTGGGCGCCGCCGGCGATGGCGGCGAGGCGTGCGGCGGGGACGCTGTTGCGCAGCCGCGGGCGCAACAACGCCAACGGATGACGGCCCAGCGTGAGTCCGACGCTGGCGTAATCGGCGACGATAGCCTCCGCCTCGCCCGGCGCCTCCAGCAGCGGCAGCTGCTCGGTAAAGGTCGGCTGGGGGAACAGCGGCATCGCCGGCTCGGTGCCCAACGCCTGCCAGCGCGCCGCGCGGCGATGGCCCGCCAGGCTCTTCAGCGCATCGGCCGCAGCCAGCGCCTCGGTGTCGCGCTGATTGAGACACGCGCGCCGGATCAGATCGGGTACGTCGGCAAACGGTTGCTCCTCGCGTACTGCGACGATGCGTTCCGCCACGCCATAACTCAGTCCCTTAACCATGCCCAGCCCAAGTCGCAATGCCAGTTCCGCCTTTATCCCCTCTCCCCCAGGGAGAGGGCTAGGGTGAGGGGATTTAATTTCAGTTCCTTCATCTTCTGGTTTCTTCTTGCAGCTATGGTCAATCGCCTCCAGCGTGCACTCCCATCCGCTGTGCATCACATCCACCGGCCGCACCTCGACGCCGTGGCGGCGCGCGTCCTGCACCAGCTGGCTCGGCGCATAAAAGCCCATCGGCTGGCTGTTGAGCAGGGCGCAGGTGAACGCTGCCGGCTCGAAACACTTGAGCCAGGCCGAGACGTAGACCAGCAGGGCGAAGCTGCAGGCGTGGGACTCGGGGAAGCCGTATTCGCCGAAGCCCTGGATCTGGGCGAAGATCTGCCGCGCAAACTGCTCGTCGTAGCCGCGCTCGCGCATGCCGTCGATCAATTTGCGCTCGAACGGCTCCAGCCCGCCTTTGCGCTTCCATGCCGCCATGGCGCGGCGCAGGCCGTCCGCCTCGCCGGCGGAGAAGCCGGCCGCCACCATCGCCAGCTTGATCACCTGCTCCTGGAAGATGGGGATGCCCAGGGTGCGCTTGAGGACGTCTTTTACTGCGTCGCTGGGGTAGGTGATCTTTTCCTGCCCCTGCCTGCGGCGCAGATAGGGATGGACCATGTCGCCCTGGATCGGGCCGGGGCGGACGATGGCCACCTCGATCACCAAGTCATAAAACTCCTTCGGCCTGAGCCGCGGCAGCATGGTCATCTGGGCGCGCGACTCGATCTGGAATACGCCGACGGTGTCGGCGCGCTGGATCATCCGGTACACCTCCGGCAGTTCGGGCGGCACGTCGGCCAGTCCCATGCGCCGGCCGCGGTGGCGTTCGATCAGTTCGAAGCTGCGGCGGATCGCCGACAGCATGCCGAGGCCGAGCACGTCCACCTTGAGCAGGCCCATGGCGTCGAGGTCGTCCTTGTCCCATTGAATGACTGTACGCGCAGACTCACGGGGCCGCAGGCTGGTCGCGAAGGCGGGGCGAGGGTCCGGCACGCGATCGGTTGCGCCATCATCAGTAATGTCGGACGCATTATCGCTGTCGTGTCCCAAGGCGCCGGCCGGACCCGCCGGCATGGTGGCGTTTTCGATCGGCACCAGCCTTGAGAGCGGCCCGCGGCTGATGACGAAGCCGCCCACATGCTGCGAAAGATGACGCGGAAAGCCGCGCAAATCTTCCGCCAGGATCAGCAGCCGCCGCAGCTCCGGATTCGCCGGATCGAAGCCCGCCTCGCGCAGCCGCTGCGGCGCCAGCTCCTTGTCCCACCAGGCCGTGGTGCTGCTCAGCCGTTCGAGCATGTCGAGGGTGAAGCCGAGCGCCTTGCCCACGTCGCGCAGCGCGCTGCGGCGGCGGTAGCTGATCACGGTGGCGGTGAGCGCCGCACGGGCGCGGCCGTAGCGCTGATAGATGTACTGGATCACCTCTTCGCGCCGCTCGTGTTCGAAGTCGACGTCGATGTCCGGCGGCTCGTCGCGCTCCTTGGAGACGAAACGCTCGAACAGCGTCTCCATCCGGCTCGGGTCGACCGAGGTGATGCCGAGGCAGTAGCAGACCGCCGAGTTGGCCGCCGAACCGCGCCCCTGGCACAGGATGGCGCGGCTGCGGGCGAAGCGCACGATGTCGTGGACGGTGAGGAAGTAGGGCTCGTAACGCAGCTCGGCGATGATGGCCAGTTCGTGCTCCACCAGGTCGCGAACCTTTTGCGGTGCACCGTCGGGCCAGCGTGTGTGCATCCCTTCGTAGCTGAGCCGCCGCAGACAGGCGGCCGGTTCCTCGCCGGGCGGCACGGTGTCGTCGGGATACTCATAGCGCAGTTCGTCCAGGGAGAAGGTGCAGCGCTCGGCGATGCGCAGCGTCTGCGCCAGCCATTCGGCGCGGTAGAGCTGCGCCAGATCGTCGGGTTTGCGCAGATGGCGCTCGCCGTTGGGGTAGAGTGCATAGCCCGCCTGGTCGACCGAGGTGCCGAGACGGATCGCCGTGAGCGTATCCTGCAACGCGCGCCGGCCGCGCTGGTGCATGTGCACGTCGCCCGCCGCCGCCAGCGGCAGCCCGCACGCCGCGCTCAACCGCTCCAGTGCCGCCGCATGCGCCGCGTCCGCCGGCCCGCGATGCAGCTCCACCGCAATCCAGGTGCGGCCGGGAAAATTATGGTTCAGCCACTGCGCCGTTTCTATTTCTTCTTCTCGTCCCTCGTCCCTAGCGCCTCGTACCTGGTATTTAGGTACCCATAGCAGCAGGCAGTCGTCCACGCTGCCGATAAGATCGCCGAACCCCAGCGCATACTCGCCCTTGGCACTGCGCCGCCGTCCCTTGCTGATCAGCGCCGAGAGATTGCCGTAACCGTTGCGCGTGGCCGCCAGCAGCACCAGTTTCGTTCCATCCTCCAGCCGCAGCTCGCTGCCGACGATCAGCTTCAGCCCGTGCGCCTTCGCCGCCACGTGCGCCCGCACCACGCCGGCCAGCGAACACTCGTCGGTGATCGCCAGCGCGGCATAGCCGAGCGCCGCCGCCCGTTCCACCAGCTCCTCCGCATGCGAGGCGCCGCGCAGGAAGGTGAAGTTGGTGAGGCAGTGGAGTTCGGCGTAGGAGGTATCCATGGGGTTGAGAGGAGGACGAGCCATAGATGAAGCAGCGGTGGTTTGTCTCCGCCATACGGTTAGCGCTACATGTATATTCATACATGTATTGTCGAGATGCAAGAAATTGGCGGTTCGATGGCAGGATAGGGTTTGCAACTTATTGTATTTCCGGTAAATGTTGATAGCATGCCATTTCATTTGGCATGCTGCTGCCTCGTGCCGGTTTCGCCTCTGTTGATATCTTTTGGTATTGGCGTATATTTTCCAATCAGTGCGCCATTGGCGTAGCGGGAGATGTCATGCAAAGGAACTGCTTGGTTGCCATATCGCTGTGCGTGGATCGTCGCCGTCTCGTTATTGGGGTGGGCAATCCATGCCGATGAAAGTCGGTGACATTATTCGCTTGATTGAAGGCGATGGCTGGTCTCATGTCGCTACGCGCGGTAGCCACCGACAGTACAAACATCCGTTGAAGTCGGGGCGGGTGACCGTGCCGGGCAAACTGAGTGACGATCTCGCGCCCGGTACGCAGAGCAGCATCCTGAAACAGGCCGGATTGAAGAAGTGAGGTCCTTATGCGCTATGCCATCGTAATCGAAAAGACCGAGAATAATTATTCCGCCTATGTTCCGGACCTTCCCGGTTGCATCGCCACCGGTTCTACCGTCGAAGAGGCCGAGAGCGCTATGCGCGAAGCCATCGCATTTCATCTGGACGGCTTGCGCGAAGACGGTATGCCTATTCCTCAGCCCTCCAGCAAGGTTGATTATGTCGAGGTGGCGGCGTAAGGAAGAAATGAGCGGGTCTATGCGTATACGCCTGTGGCCGTTTGAGGCGGTCGTCCGGCGATAGACTCCGAAGGGATTCGTTTCGCCTCAAGGTACCGACGCCGGTCTTTCCCCCACCAGAACATCCACCGGGCTACGCACCGCCAATCCGCCACGCTGCAAGACGTGGGTATATATTTGGGTGGTCTTCACGTCCCGATGGCCCAACAGCTCCTGAACGGTGCGAATATCGTAGCCGGCTTCCAGCAGGTGGGTCGCAAAGCTGTGTCGGAGCGTGTGGGGTGTGGCGTGCTTGTATATTCCCGCCGTGCGCACCGCCTCCTTGAAGGTCTTCTGAATGGGACTTGGATCCATGTGATGGCGTTTTTCTCGTCCCGATAGTGGATCTACGGAGCGGTTCAGCGACGGAAACAGATACCACCAGCCCACATCGAAGGGGGCATTGGGGTACTTCCGGTCCAGTGCAGTGGGCAAAGAAACCTCGCCGAATCCATCGGCGAGGTCGGCGTCCCGCACCCGCTGTGCTTCGCTGATCTGCTCCCGTATCGCGCCCGTCAGCGAGTCAGGCAAAGGCACGAAGCGATCCTTACCACCCTTGCCATTTCGTACCAGGATCTGGCGGAACCCGAAATCAACGTCCTGAATTCGCAAACGCATGCATTCCATCACACGCAACCCGGTTCCATACATCAAGCTTGCCATCAGCCAGTACTGACCGCGCAGGCGAGCAAGGATCGCGGCTACCTCGGCGCGCGTCAGAACCACCGGAGCGCGTTCCGGACGCTTCGCTCGCACCACATCGTCCAACCAGCCGATGTCTATTTCGAGCACCTTCTGGTACAGGAACAACAAGGCGCTAAGGGCCTGGTTCTGTGTCGACGCCGAGACCCGCCGCTCAACCGCGAGCGCGGTCAGAAAGCGCTCAACCTCTATCTTTCCCATCTCGCGGGGATGGCGTGTGCCCGAGAAACGGATGAAATAGCGGATCCAGTACACGTAGGCCTGCTCGGTGCGGTAACTGTAGTGAAGAGTGCGAAGACGATCCCGCACCTGTTGCAGCAGGCGTGGCGGTTGGTTGGTCAGGGGTGAGGACGGTAAGGTGGACATAATGCGCTCCTTGCTTATGCGTCGTGTACGTGTATATGTATACACCATAAAGATCACGCAGGGCAACTGCCGCGCGCCATATTGCAGAGCGAAGGGCGTAACTTATTGAATTCAAGAAGCAAGCCGCAATCTGAGGCGGAAACTATGCGGCGCATATTCCATATTCGCCGTTATACGGTCGTTCAGCGACATATTGGCGGTCGAAAACCCTA
>OFHG01000203.1_pt1 | contig 25794 bp, 30 predicted proteins | sample 1521931 | NCBI WGS metagenome assembly OFHG01 (sample SAMEA2468438, study PRJEB22500) | soil metagenome | biome: Glassland; feature: Farmland; material: Clay | place: Australia | collected 2013-01-31 | depth 0.55 m
AGTTCGGTCTGAGCACGCGAAGCACGAGGGTAACGATCAAGAAGAAACCAAGCCGTGAAAGCGATGGCAAGAAGAAGGAGGGAAACCCGTATCGTTCTCATGGTGTCCTCCCGTAATTTGTGGGGCAATTGCTGAAGTTGCCGCGCACTATAGGCTAAATCTGTGTACTGGTCAAGTAACAACCACATGTTTGTTAGCCAATTGTATAAGGAATAATGTCCTTGTGCTCCTCTGCGCCAATCTGTCGCCCTCGCCGTGAAATCAGGAGACAGCTCGGCATGGAAGAAAAGGGGAGGTCAGAAGACAGCAGACAGAAGTCAGAAGACAGAAGTCGGGCAGAAAGTCGCAGACAGGGGAATCCAGGGAGGCAATCCGGGGGCGGAAAGGCCTCGGCCGGGGCGAGGGCGGCAGAAAGTCAGGAATTAGGCTCGACTTCGGCGGCGACGACCGAGGGCAGGACGTGGGGCGCGTGCGGCTGGCCGGAAAAGAGCATTTGGAGCGCTCCGGGGGTGACCAGGGTGGTGACCAGCACGACCAGGACGACCAGGGAGTAGGTTCCGGCGGAGACGACTCCGGCCGCCCAGCCGATGTTGGCCGTGATCAGGCCGACTTCGCCGCGTACACCGCCTCGATCGTGACGATGGTGCCGGCGATCCGGCACGTGATCGTCGGCAACGAGCCGAACCTCAACCTCTACTGGCTGCCCCAGTTCGACGCTACAGGCGGCGACGCGGCCGCAACCGCGGCAGCGAAGCAAGGTCATGCCGTTGCCTTGCCAGAACGGCGCGCGGTCATGCCCGCCGCACACGGCGCAAGCGCGAGGCTGATGTTCGCGGCCGGCATCCGCGGCCGGAGACGGGTCGCGAAGCGGCGCCCGCGCCTCTATCTGCATCGGCCGATAAAGCCTTCGGCGCAACGGTCCCGCGACACGCGGGTACGCACGATAACGACACCGAAGGACAGGGTTTCGGGGACTGTTTTCAACATGACGGCGCCGCATTAAACCCTCTGCCCGCCGCCGCGGCAAAGCGATTTCGGCTGTGGGAACGACCCGGGCCCGCGACATTGCCCCGCCGCCCGCGCCCGAATTCGAAACAATTGGCCACGCGCAGCGCCTTCCCTCGCTCCTGCCCTCCCGGCCGTCTGCGCCGCGGCCGATCCCCGTCACGTACACGCCGAGGTACGCGCCCTTCCGCGGCCCGAGGGCCTCGTTGATCCAGGCGTAGCCCATGACGTTGTACATGCTGAAGCCCGCGCCCAGCAGGAAGACGCCGGCCACCAGGACGATCGGGTCGGGGGACCAGGCGGCGAGGGCGCCGCCGCCCATGACGCACACCAGGCCGGCGAGGCTCACGGGGCGCGGTCCCGTGCGGTCCGCGAACATGCCTGCGATGAACGGGCTCGTGAACCCGCCGACGCTCAGGCTCGCGAAGGCGATGCCCAGGCCCGCGTTCCCCAGGCCCAGGGTGTCCGCGACGAGGAGGGAGAGGATGGTCAGGAGGAAGACGCCGTAGGCCGCGACCACGCAGCCGACGTAGAGCCAGGCGAAGACGCGCCGCGGCGACGGGTCGCGGCGTGCGGGACTCGGGTCATCCGTTCCCTCAGACCTCCGTGCCCCGGGCAACCGCCGCGCCCGGAAAAACCCTTCCGGCGGGACGTGCCGCGGCGCGGGCCCCTCGGAGCCTTCATTACCGGTCCGCGGCATGCTCGGGGGGGAAACATGGCGAACCAGCTCGTCGGCGGGTCGTGGGTCGGCGCGGCGGACGGCAGCGTGTATCCGGTCCTCAACCCGGCGGACGGGGAGGTCCTGGAGCGCGTGCCCAGGTCGGGGCTCGAGGACGCGCGCGCCGCGGTGGACGCCGCGCGGGAGGCGTTCGACCGCGGACCGTGGCCGCGGAAGACGCCTGCGGAGCGGCAGCTCATCCTCCTCCGCTTCGCCGATCGGATCGAGCGGGACGTCGACCGCCTCGCGGAATTGGAGGTGGACAATCAGGGCAAGACGATCAAGCAGTCCCGCGACTCCGACTTCCCGCTCGGGATCGACAACCTGCGGTTCTTCGCCGGGGCGGCGCGGACCCTGGAGGGCCGCGGCTCCGCCGAGTACGGCGCCGGCGCGACCTCGTTCACCCGTCGCGAACCGGTCGGCGTCGTGGCGTCGATCACGCCGTGGAACTACCCGTTCCAGACGGCCATCTGGAAGGTCGGCCCCGCGCTCGCCGTGGGCAACACGGTCGTCCTCAAGCCGGCGACCCCGACGCCGCTCACCTCGCTCGAGCTGGGCCGGCTGGCCCTGGAGGCGGGCGTCCCGCCCGGGGCGCTCAACGTCATCACGGGTCCCGGCGCCGTCGTGGGCGACGAGCTCGCGTCCAACGACCGCGTGGACATGGTCTCCGTGACCGGATCCACGGAGGTGGGCCGGCACATCATGGAGCGCGCGTCGCGGACGACGAAGCGGGTCCACCTCGAGCTGGGCGGGAAGGCGCCGTTCGTCGTGTTCGAGGACGCCGACCTGGAGGCCGCGGCGCAGGGCGCCGTCGCCGGCACCCTCGTGAACGGCGGACAGGACTGCACCCAGGCCGCGCGGTACTACGTGCAGCGGCCCCTGTACGGCCGTTTCCTGATGCGGGTGGCCGAGATCCTCGGGACCGTGAAGGTCGGGATGCCGCGGCGGCGCGAGACGGACCTCGGGCCGCTCGTCACCGAGGCCCAGCGGTCCAAGGTCGAGTCCTACATCGCGTCGGGGAGGGACGGCGGCGCGCGCCTCCTGTTCGGCGGGCGTCGTCCGCGGTCGCCGGGCCTGGCGAAGGGCTTCTTCCTCGAGCCGGCGCTGTTCGGCGACTGCGCGCAGGACATGCCCCTCGTCCGCGAGGAGATCTTCGGGCCCGTGCTGCCGGTCGTCCCCTTCGACACGGAAGAGGAGGCGCTCGAGCGCGCGAACGACACGATCTACGGGCTGTACGGCAGCGTGTGGACGCGGGATGTGCATCGCGCGATGCGCATGGCCGCGGGCGTCCGCGCGGGCTGCGTCGCGGTGAACGACCACCTCCCCTTCGTCTCGGAGATGCCGCACGGCGGGTACAAGCAGTCCGGGTTCGGGAAGGACCTCGGCGTCTACGCGGTCGAGGAGTACACGAACGTCAAGCACGTCTGGGTCGAGCTCACGGGCGCGGCGAGGAAGCCGTGGCACTACACGGTCTTCGGTCCGCCGGGATGACCGAGCTCACGTGCCGCCGGCCTCGTCCACCCGCTGGAGCACTTGGAGCGCGGTAAGCGTGATCCACTTGCTCGGCTTCCCCTCCGTTTCGAGGGCGAATCGCTTGGGCTTCCTGCGTGACCGGTAGCCCGCGCCGGCCCCGAGGTCGGGATGGACCCGGTCGAGCGGCCACGTGCCGTCCGGTCGCCGCTTCTCCTCCAGCAGGTCCAAGGCCCGCCGGAGGCGCCGATCCCCGCCGTACCCCAGGCGCGTGAGCATGTCGAGCCCGACGAGGAAGTCGTAGTAGTAGTGCACGGGGTAATGCGTGCGGTACCATGGGACGTATCGGCGTTTGCCCTGCCGGAGCAGCTCCCGCTCCAGGTAGAACTCGGCCCCGGCCTCGGCCGAACGGCGGATCCGCGGCGTCCACTTCGCGCGGGGAAGCGTCGCGAAGGCGCTCAGTCCTTCCCATCCGTCGAGCGTCCCACGGCCGAACGCCTTCTCGTAGAAGCAGTGCCACCCGCCGTCCTCCATCTGGTTCCGGACGAGCCACTCGAACGCGGAGCGGACGCGCGGGTCGTCGCCGAGCCCGTACCGCACGAAGCTCCGGGCCAAGTTCCCCGTGAGGCACAGCTCGCTCCGCTCCCAGCGGCTGCCCGGGCTGTCGAATCCGCCGTCCTTCCGAGCGTATTCCGCAAGGAAGAGGTCGCAGGGCTTCCGGATGCGCGGGTCCTCCGCGGTCATCCCCAGGTCCGCGAGGACGAGGAACGGCCACATGGTGGCGGTGTACTTGGGTCGGTAGAGATCCTGGCGCGACTCCCAGTAGCCTCCTGGTTTCTGGATCCGCAGGAGGTCTCGCGCCCATCCGCGCCGGGGGATCGCGGCGAGCGCCTCGCGGACGTCGGGGTCGCTCTCGGGACGGTCGAGGAGATCCACCAGGGCGCGGTACCGCACCGAGGGCTGCGAGGGTTCGAGCAGCCATTCGATGACGTCATCGGAGGGGCGCATGCGGGAGCGCGGAAGCCCTCGATCTTCTTAAGGCTCGTCCCTTCGCCGCCGGAGCCGCGCGGAGGTGCCCGCGGACGACAGGGCCCCGTGTCTTCCTCCGTTCCGTCGGCCCGCGCGGGGACGATGGGCCGGCCGAGAAGCCCGCGGGACAAGACACTCATCGAAGCCGCCGCATGCGAATCGTCTGGAGGGCGACGGGGCGCGCCGGAACCAAGCCTGGAAGAAAGTGGACCGGGTCGGGCTTGAACCCGGAACCTCAACCGGCGGTGCGGGTCCTGGGACGGGCTCGCTTGGAAGCGCGACCCACGAGGTCGCGGTACGCACCGAGAGCTCGCTCGCTCGAATGCCAATCGCCGGCGACCTTGACCGCGGGCAGCTCCTCCTGGCCAGCTCGGAGGCCGAGGTACTTCGCCGAATAGGGCGACGAGCGGGCGAGCGCCCGGAGCGGCTTGAGCTCGTCCTCGCGGGTTCCCACCTGGTCGAGCAGGTCGAGGAGGGACCGGGCCATGCACGCGCGCAGGAACGCCTCGAGGTCGTCGAGGTCACCGTCGTGGCCCCGTGCGAGGCACTCGAGGTAGCGGTCGCGGTCCGGCGGGAGGATGTGCACGGGAGGCCAGTTGTGCTTCAGGAGATGCAGGTTCAGGAGCAGCCGGCCGACGCGGCCGTTCCCGTCGCTGAAGGGATGGATCGCCTCGAACTCGAAGTGCATCCACGCTCCGAGGTGGAGCGGTCTCTCTCCCTCCGTGTCCCGCTTCGTGTACGCCTCGAGCCAGTCCGTCATCGCGGGTACGACCTTCTCCATCCGCGGCGGCACGTGCTTCATCCCCGCGATCCGGACGTTCACCCGGCGCCACTGGCCGGTGTCCGTCTTGATGCCGCCGAACACCTCGTCGTGAAGCTCCAGGACCGTTTCCAAACGGATCGGCGCCTTCCTCCGTTCGAGAAGGTGGGCGAAGGCCACCGCGTGCTGGGTCGTCTCGAGGATGTCGGGTAGGGGCCGGTTCCCGACGGACCTCTGCTCGAGGAGGACTTGCTCGACCTCGTCCCGCGTGAGGGTGTTTCCCTCGATCGCGTTGGTGCCCCAGGTGTTCAGCGCGCCCGTGCGCTTCCACACGCCCTCCGGAAGGGTATCGAGGGCGCTGCGCGAGAGCAGCCCGTGCCGGAGCGTCTCCAGTATGGCATCCATCATGCGACTGATTCCATACCATACCGACTATTTAGGCGTATATGGTTTTGATGTCGACATGGATGATAAACCATATATACACTTCGCGGTCGCGCATGCCGGGGAACGGACCGGGTGGGATTTGGACCGCAGTCCTCTCCCGCCTGTCGCGCCGCCGCAGTGGCCGGGGCGGACCGCAACCGCGGCCTAGAGCGGGGCTCGGGGGGTCTTGGGGAGTTTGAGATCGTACCTGGGGAACGCCGGCTCGAGCTCCTTCGGCAGAGGGATGCCGGCGCGCTTCGCCAGGACCCAGAACTCCTCGTCCGTAATCCCGCGTCGGCGCTCCTCTCGCTCCCGGAACAGCTCGATGAAGGCCTGCGCATCCATCTTAGACTTCCCTTCTGAATAGGCCTTGATCAGCTGCACGAGGTCCTGGACCTGCTCTTTGGACGCCTCGACGTGGTTCGACTTGAGCCGGTCGGCGACCGAGGCGGAACCTGTGTGTTTCCCATAGATGAACTGCCGCGTCCGTCCGATCCGCTCCGGCTGGATCGGCTCGTAGGTCGCCGTGTGCTTGATCACGCCGTCCGCGTGGATGCCGGACTCGTGGCTGAAGGCATTGTAGCCCACGACCGGCTTGTTCACGCCCACGGGGATGCCGCTGAGCTTCTCGACCAGCCGCGAGACCTCGTAGATCCGGGAGACGTCGATCCCGGTCCGTTGGCCGTGGAGGGTTTCCAAGGCCATGACGAGCTCCTCGAAGCTCGCGTTCCCGGACCGCTCGCCGAGGCCGTTCACGCAGGTGTGCGGGACCTCGACCCCGGACTCGACCGCGGCCAAGCTGTTCGCCACCGCGAGGCCGAAGTCGTTGTGGCCGTGGAAGGAGAGCTGGACTGGGTGGAACCGTGGGCGGAGCTGCTCGACGAACCAGTGGATTCCGACGGGCGTCATCACGCCGACCGTGTCGCAAATCACGGCCCGCGTCGCGCCCGCCTCGATGCAGGCGTTATACAGCTCCACGACGTAGTCGAGGTCGGCGCGGAACGTGTCCTCCGTGACGAAGGAGACCTTGAGGCCATGGTCCTTCGCGTACTCCGTCTCGTGGACCGCGGCCTCCTTGACTTGCTCCCGGGTCATGTTGAGCTTGTATTTCAGATGGAGATCCGAGCATGCGATGAAGATCGCGATCTCGTCCACCTCGCATTCCACGCACGCCTCCACGTCCTTTCGGACCGCGCGGGCCGCGGCCATGATGGACGCGTCGAGTCCGGCGTTGGCGATCGCCTTCACGCCGCGGGCTTCCTCCTTGGAGACCACGGGAATGCCCACGTCCATGAGGGGCACGCCCATGTCGTCGAGGAGGGTCGCGATGGAGAGCTTCTCCTCCGGGGTGAAGGCCACGCCGGGGGTCTGCTCCCCGTCCCGCATCGTCTCGTCCCAGATGAGGATCTTCTCCGGGAGGTTCGCAGCCAGCCCGCGTTCCGTGATGTAGTTGTGGACGAGCGCCTCGTCGGGCATGACGGCCCTCACTTCCCCTAGGCTCCCTCAAGGGCGAGGGGGAGTATGAATCCTCGCCTTCCCGCCACGAATGGGCTCAGGGGGCGACGCGGCGCCGGTTCGTCACGCGGCGTCCGCGTCGGCGGAGAAGACCCGGTTGGCCGTCGCGTCGGCCATGGCGACCGTGTACCCGGCGATGCGGCGAATCTCCCGGGCGATGAGCATCTCCGTCACGGCCCTCCGGACGTCCTTCGCCTGGTTGAGGATTTGCATGCTCAGGGTGTCGTCGAGGTTCCGGACGCGGGTCATGAGCTTCATAACCCGCTGCGCCTTCGAGAAGTCCCGTCCCAGGAACGCCTCGACGGCGAGGGTCTGCATGGTCCGGGCGACCTCGGACATGGAGCGGAGCAGGCGGCCGTTCCCCTCCTCGACCCGGCCGTTCAGCCGGGCTATGTGCCGCGCGATGTAGATGCCGTGGTAGACGGTCCGGTTCAGGTCGCGCGCGAGGAGGGCGTAGGTGATGAGCTCGCGGCTGTCCTTCACGCCGCTCTCATGGGCCGCCTCGGGGTTGATGCTGCAGAGGGCGAGCTTCCGGATCATGGCCCGGTAGCTCCTCAGGATCTCCGCCTCCCGGGTGACCACCTCGGCGGCCAGGGAGGCGTCGCCGCTCAAGACTGCCTTCATCCCATCGGCATGCACGGACAGGGCGATCCTCTGGATGTCGAGGATGAGGTCGTCGAGGCGCCGCCGCTCGTCCGCCCCGCGGACGCAGAAGGTAATCGACTGCCCATGCTCGGCGAGGACCTCGAGCGCGGGCAGGTCCATCCGGATCTCGCGGAGGGGGCGCTTGACATCCGCGGGGATCGTCTCGTCCGAGTGCACCTCGATTTCGTCGGCGCCCTGCATGTAGTAGGTCCACACGCGATACTTCACGGACTTCGTGTCCTCGAGGGCATCGAGGTCGATGCGGACCTTGCGCGTCTCCCGCAGGACGTCGATGGGGGCGATCCGGAGCGAGGTGCCGTCCTCGGCCATGAAGAGGCGCGAGCCCTTGAAAAGGTCGTGGCGCGCCACCCACCACCGCGGGACCGTCACGGTCCGGCTCCCTCCCTTGATGAACTGGAGTCGACGGACGGTCGGCGGGTGTGATTTCGGGCGCGACATGGGCGTCCGGATACGCGTGGCGCTCGATATAACCTGCCGGGGTGGCGCACGAGGCCGCGGCTCGGGAGGCGGCGCCGCCGTCCGGAGCAAGGGCTAATACACCGGGGAGCCATCCCCGCGGAAGAGGCCGGGGCCGCGGGTCAAGCGCCACCAACGCCCGGGGAGGACCGCGGCCGCTCCAAGGGGAAGTGGGTCATGGCGAAAGGCAGAGTTGAGGAATCGGCGGGGGCAGGGTCCTACCGTGAAATCCGTTATGAGACCGGCTGGCACGACCACACCGCCCTGGTCACAATCGAACGTCCGAAGCAGCACAACTCGTACACCCTCGTCACCCTGAAGGAGCTCATCTCCGCCTTTGACGCGGCCATGTGGGACGACGACGTCCAGTTCATCGTCCTCACCGGGAGCGGGGACAAGGCCTTTTCCACGGGAGGGAACGCGGACGAATACGCCCACGAGTACGGGAGGAAACCGAGCGACTGGTGGAAGTGGGGGGAGATCTACGGACGCTTCCTCGACGCCATCCTGCACTGCGGCAAGCCCGTCCTCTGCCGGATCAACGGCGTGGTGGCGGGAGGTGGCCTGGAGTTCGTCGCGGCCTCGGATCTCGCGGTCGCCGCGGACCACGCGCGGTTCCTCTCCCCCGGTCCGCGGGTCGGGATGACCTCCATCGGAGGCCTGTCCCAGTGGCTGCCCTTGCACATCGGGATGAAGCGGACCGCGGAGCTCGTCATGCTGAGCCAGGAGATCGATGCCAAGAAGGCCCTCGAGTGGGGCATCGTGAACGACGTCGTACCGCTCTCCGCCCTCGATGGTCGGGTGCGGGGGATGATCGACGAGATGCTCAACCTCTCGCCCACGAGCCTCCATTACTTCAAGGTCCACATGAACTGGTGGCGGGACCTCGTGTGGCGGCCCACATGGGAGCACGCGAAGGAGTTCTTCTCCCTGAACCTCGGGTCCGTCGAGCCCGTGGAGGGCCTGTCCGCGTTCCTGGAGAAGCGCGACCGGCGGTACCGCGCGATCCGGGACGAGATCGGCCGCGGCATGGACCCGCGCTATCCGTACGGACCGTACAGCGGCCGCTGCCCGAAGTGCGGCGCCGCCCACCTGCCGCAGTCCTCGGAGTTCTGTCTCAAGTGTGGCGCGAAGCTCCCGGGGGCCGCGCCGTGAGGGCCGCTCTCTTCCACGGCCCCGGGAAGCCCCTGACCGTGGAGGAGGTCGAGACGCCGAAGGTCGGCCCGGGGGAGGCGCTCGTCAAGGTGGCGGCCTGCGGCGTCTGCGCCACGGATCTGCACTACCTCCACGGCACGCCGACGTTCAAGAAGCCTCCCCTCATCCTCGGCCACGAGGTTTCCGGCCGGATCGAGACGGTCGCGCCGGACGTCGCGGGCTATGGGCCCGGAGAGCCCGTGCTCGTCCCCGCGGTCCTCTCCTGCGGGGAGTGCCTGAACTGCCGGCGGGGCCGGGACAACCTCTGCGAGCGGATGGTGATGCCGGGCAACCACGCGGACGGAGGCTTCGCGGAGTTCATCAAGGTCCCCGCCCGCAACTTGGTCCGTCTGCCGGAGGGCCTGCCCCTTCAGGAGAGCGCGGTCATCTCGGACGCGGTGTCGACGCCCTTCCACGCCGTCCGGAACCGCGGCCGTGTCCAAGGCGGCGACCGGGTCGCCATCTTCGGCTGCGGCGGGGTCGGCATCAACGCGGTCCAGATCGCCGCGGCCCTCGGGGCCACGGTCCTCGCCGTCGACGTCGATCCGAAGAAGCTCGCCCAGGCGCGCGAGCTCGGGGCCTCGGAGGTCTTCAATCCGAAGGAGGGGGACGTCCCCAAGGCCATCCGGAAGCTGACGAAGGGTGGCGTCGACGTCGCCTTCGAAATCGTGGGGAAGCCGCAGGTCTTGGACCAGGCCTTCGGCTCCGTCCGCGCCGGAGGGACGCTCGTCACGGTGGGCTACAGCGAGGAGACGTGGAACTTCGCCGTCCACCGCGTGATGTTCCGGGAGATGTCCGTGATCGGCTCCCTGGGCTGCTGCTCCGCCGACTATCCCACGATCCTCGGGATGGTGCAGTCGGGGAAGATCCGCCTCGGGCCCGTGGTCGGGGACCGGTTCCCCCTGGAGAAGATCAACGAGGCCCTCGCCAACCTCGAGAAGGGGACCGTCTCGGGGCGGCAGCTCGTCGTCCCCTAGGGAGTCTACCATGCCGCCCAGCGACCTGCTCAGCGTCCGAAGGGAGGGCGACGTGGCCTCCGTCCTCCTGTCGAGGCCGCCCCTGAACATCCTCAACCTCGCGATGATGGAAGCGCTCGGTTCCCAGTTCGACCGGCTCGCCTCCGATGGCGGTGTGGGAGCGGTCGTCCTCGAGTCCGCCCTCCCGGACGTCTTCAGCGCCGGGGCGGACGTGCGGGAGCACCTGCCCGCGTCGGCCGAGCGGCTCATCGGGACGCTGGAGCGGCTCGTCCTCCAGATCATCGCGTTCCCACGGCCCACCGTGGCCGTCGTCCGGGGCAGGTGCCTCGGCGGCGGGATGGAGCTGGCCATGGCGTGCGACTTCGTCCTCGCGAGCGACCGGGCGACTTTCGGCCAGCCCGAAGTGTCCGTGGGTGTCTTCCCGCCTCTCGCCACGGCCCTGTACCCGCGCCTCGTCGGATTGCGGAGGACGTACGACGTCGTGCTCACCGGGCGGACCCTGACCGCCGCGGAAGCGGCGTCCATGGGCTTCGTGACCTCCGTGCACCGAGTGGACGAGCTCGACGCCGCGCGGCGAAATCTCCTGGACGCCCTGACGTCCAAGAGCCGGAGCGTGCTCCAGCAGGCGAAGCAGGCCGCCCTCGAGGGGTACGCCCTGGGGCTGGAGCAGGCCGTGCGCACGTCGTCGGATCGGTACCTGAAGGAGCTCATGCGGACCGAGGACGCCCTCGAGGGCCTGAACGCTTTCCTAGAGAAGCGGAAGCCCGTGTGGAAGCACAAGTGAGGATGGCCTCAATCGGCCCATCCGCCGCTTGCCGGGGCGATTTATATAAGTCGGGGCGTAAAGATAGAAGCCGGCCTTGACCCCATAGGGAGACTGGAAGCGACGGGAGCCCACGGGACCCCATGGCGGAGACCGTTCCTGCGACCATCCCCCCGGAATTCGACCGCGCGAAGCATCTTCAGGGCGACCTCGTCAAGGCCTATCTCCAGTCCCTCACGGACCCCGCGGTGCGGGGCGGCAGGCGGATCGGGTACGCCTTCGTCATGGCGAACCCCATCGAGCTCCTGAGCGCCTTCGACATCCTGCCCCTCTATCCGGAGATCACCTCGCTCAACATCTCCTACCGCGGCGGTGCCCCGGCCCTCATCGCCCTCGCGGAGGAGGACGGCTACTCCACAGACGCGTGCGGCTACGTGAAGATGGGGATCGCCGCCGCGATGGACAACGTCCAGACGGTCCTCGGTCCGATCCCGAAACCGGACGTGCTCCTCCTCTCGTATTCCGGCTGCCAGATCTACATCCACTGGTGGGAGCAGCTCCACTACCGCACGGGCGCGCCCATCTTCGTCCTGGACATCCCGTACCTGCGGGACTTCGACGGCCGCATCCCGAAGCACGACGTCGAGTACGTGGCCGCGCAGCTCTGGGCCTTCGTCGGGAAGCTCGAGTCCCTCACGGGGCGACGCTTTGACGAGGAGGCCCTGAAGGAGACCGTGCGGCGTTCTGCCGAGGCCTGGGACCTGTGGCGCCGCTGCCTCGAGATGGGAAAGCGGCGGCCCACGCCGTTCGACGCCTACTTCGAGTCCATCTACTACATGGCGCCCATCACCTTCGCCCGCGGCAGCGAGGCCTGCACGGCCTTCTACCGCACCCTGCTGGACGAGCTCGAGCGGCGGGCCGAGGCCGGCGTCGGTCCGACCGCGGAGGAGCGGTACCGCCTCGTGTTCGAGGGGGTGCCGAACTACCCTTTCTTCAAGCGCTTCTGGGCCCTGTTCCGCGAGCACGGCGCACGCGGCGTCGCGTCCACGTACCCGAAGGTCGCGGGGATGGTGGACACGGGCTCGTTCCGCCTCGACCCGGCGCGGCCGATGGAATCCCTCGCGGAGTACATGATCCACGCCTACTGCAACTGGAACATGCCCCTGCGGACGCGGCTCATCGAGCGCTACGTGCGCGATTACGCCGCGGACGGCGTCGTGATCCACTCGATCAAGAGCTGCCGCTCCTTCTCCATGGGCCAGGGGGACATCCGCGAATACCTCGCGAAGGAGTGCGACATCCCCACCTTGCTCATCGAGTCGGACCACGTGGACCCGCGGTACTTCAGCGAGGCCCAGACGAGGAACCGCGTGGACGCGTTCTTCGAGACGCTCTCCGTGCGGGGGAGGTCCTGAGGCCATGGCCGCCTCCGGCCCGCTGTTCGCCGGCGTCGACGCGGGGTCGACGTACACGAAGGCTGCGCTGCTCGACGGCGACCAGAAGCTCGTCGCGACCGCGATCGACATGACTGGCGTGAACATCCTGGCCGCGGCGAAGAAAGTCTACGCCGACGTGCTGGAGAAGGCCGGCGTGGGCGAAGGGGACGTGGCCTTCGCGGTCGGCACGGGCTACGGCCGGTACAAGATCACGTTCGGCAAGGCGCAGATCACGGAGATCGCCTGCCACGCGAAGGGCGCCCACTTCCTATTTCCGCAGACGCGCACGGTCCTCGACATGGGAGGCCAGGACACGAAGGCCATCCGGATCGACGCCCGGGGCGAGGTGGCGGACTTCTGCATGAACGACAAGTGCGCCGCAGGGACCGGCCGGTTCATCGAGGGATCCGCCCGGGCGCTCGGCCTGACCCTGGCGGAGGTGGGAGACCTCTCGCTGCGCTCGAGCCAGCCGGTCAAGGTCTCGAGCACGTGCGCCGTGTTCGCGGAGATGGAGACCCAGGAGCAGCTCGCATGGGGCAACCGCCTCGAGGACATCCTGTACGGCGTCCACATGGCCATCGCGAGCCGTGCCATCGGCCTCGTGCGGCGGGTGGGCATCGAGCCCGAGGTGACGTTCACGGGTGGCGTCTCCCTGAACCGCGGGATGAAGCGGTGCCTGGAGGAGCAGTTAGGCATCCAGCTGAACGTGGCCCCCCTCACGATGTTCTGCGGTGCCCTCGGCGCGGCCCAGTTCGGCATGGAGAAGATGACGGCCACGGCGGTGGGCTGATGGAGGAACCGACGTGACGATCACCGCCGGCATTGACGTGGGGGCCAAGAGCACGCGGGCCGCGCTCCTGGAGGACGGGACCACGATCGTCGCGACCGAGGCCTCGCCCACGGGATTCGACTACGAGAAGGCGGGGCGCGACACGTACGCGAAGGCCCTGGCCGCGGCGGGACTTGCCGCCGACCGCGTGGCCAACGTCACCGCAACCGGGTTCGGTCGGTACCGCATCCCCTTCCGGGACCTCAACGTCACGGACATCACGGCGAACGCACGCGGCGCCCAGCTTCTCTTCCCGGGGACGCGTTCGGCGGTGGACGTCGGTGCCGGGAACGCGCGAGCGTTCCGCATCGACGAGCGGGGAAGAGTCCTCAAGTTCCGGTCGACGGAGAAGTGCGCGGCGGGAGGCGGTGGGTTCCTCGAGAAGATCGCGTACTACACGGGCGTCCGCCTGGACGACCTCGGGCGGACCGCCCTGGAGTCCACCCATCCCGTCGCCATCTCCACGATCTGCTCCGTCCTCGCGGAGTCCGAGGTCATCAACCTCGTGACCCAGGAGGTCCCCATGGTCGACATCCTCATGGGCGCCCACGAGTCGATCGCGGGGAGGGTGCTGCTGACCCTCAAACAGGTCGGCGTGGAGCCCCAGGTGACCCTTACGGGCGGGCTCGTGCTCAATCCCGCGTTCGTCCGGGCCCTCGAGACCCGGCTGGGCGTGACCGTGAACGCCTCGCCGCGGCTCTTCTATGCGGGCGCCCTCGGCGCCGCGATCCTCGGCCATGTCCGATGGGTGAAGAAGGCCGCGGCGGCCGGGTGAGGGGAAGACCATGCTCGAGGAGATCCCGTCCCCGTTCGCCGCGGCCGCGGAGGATTCCTACACGACCTTCGCATCCGTGAAGCGCTGGAAGGAGGAGACCGGCCGGCCCGCCGTGGGCTACTTCCCCGTGTACTTCCCGGAGGAGCTGGCCCACGCGATGGGGCTCCTGCCCGTGGGCCTGTACGGGGCCTCGGGGCGGTTGTCCCTGGACATGGCGACGGCCCACACGCAATCCTTCATCTGCTCGATCAGCCGCAGCGTGTTCCAGATGGCCCTCCAAGGCCACTTGGACGTCTTCGAGGGCCTTATCTTCTCGAACATCTGCGACGTCGCTCGGAACCTCTCCGGGATCACGAAGCGTAACCTCAAGGAGCGGCACGTGGACTACCTCCACTATCCGATCAACAACGGGACCGATTACGCCGCCCGTTACCTGCGCGAGGAGTACGCGCGAATCGGATCCGGGCTGCAGGGAATCGCAGGGCAACCGCTCGGGTCCGAGCAGCTCCGAGCGAGCATCACCCTGTACAACGAAAAGCGGCGGCTGCTGCGGGAGCTCGCGCAGCTCCGCCAATCCCGGCCCTGGCTCCTCCCGTACACGGAGTGGTACGCGGCGATGCGGGCGGGATTGATCCTGCCCGTCGAAGAGTACGTGCCGGCCCTCAAAGCGTACATCGGGGCCGTCTCGGCCCGAGAGACCAAGCCCAAGGACCGCATCCGGGTGGTCGTGGCTGGCACGTTTTGCGAGCAGCCTCCGCTTCAGCTCATGCGGACGATTGAGGACGCGGGCTGCTACATCGTCCACGACGAGGCGCTCCTGGGCTCGCGCTGGATGAGCGACGTCCCCGTCGACGGGCCGGACCCCGTGCTCTCCCTGGCGAAGGCGTACGCGGAGAACCCGGAGCCGCTGACCGTGCGGTTCCATCCCGACATCGACAAACGAAGCCACGATGCGTCGTTGCTCGTGTCCTCGGGCGCCCAAGGCGTCATCTTCTGCACCCCGAAGTTCTGCGAGCCCGCCCTCTACGACAGCGTGATCTTCAAAGGCGTGCTCGACAAGGCGAAGGTGCCGTATCTCCACCTCGAGTACGAGGAGTCGGCCTCCAGTTTCGAACACGACCGCACGATGGTCGAGACCTTCGTGGAGTCCATCCTGTTCGAGTAGGCGGATGCATTCGCGATGCGAAATTGAGGACCGGGTGGGATTTGTATCCTCGGCCTCTAGCATGATCGGCGGTCAGCGATTGTAGATCGATTCTCGGTGCCCGACCTTGAGGATCAGGATCCGCAGCACGTCGCCTTGGATGTCGAGGATGACCCGGTAGTCGCCGACCCGCAGTCGGTAGTACGGAGAGTTGACGAGCTTCTGGACGAACCGATGAGGTTCTTCCGCAAGCTCGCCCACCTTGTCGAAGATTCGCCGGGCGACGGAGCGGTCCAGCTTCTTGAGTTGGCGGATGGCCGCATCCGACCAGATGATCTCGAAGGGCATCAGAAGCCCAGCTCATCCTTGAGTTGCTGGTGCGTCCGATACTTGCCCGCCTTGATGTCGCGGATGGCCTGCTCGATTTCCTTTTTCGTCTGCTCATTGAGCTCTTGGAGATCTTCGAGGAGCCGTTCGAGGACCTCCGCGTAGGTCTCGCGAGGGTGGAGCTTCATCCCTTCGAGAACTTTCTTCATGTCTTGGCTGAGCTGGATTGTCGTCGTGGCCACGATGGCAACCATGGCAACGGAGGCTAATATAGATTGCTATGGGGTACTATAGGTGGCTATTGATAGTTCGAAACAGGTGGGGGCTCGGGACCACGACTGCGGGACTCCGAAGTCGTCGCCTTATCGAGCGAATGCGAGCACGCATCCTCGGATTCTGGACGTGTGCCGCTCCTTGGAAAAGTGGACCGCGTGGGGCTAGAACTCGGAGTCCTTCACTCGCGCGTTCGAGCTCTGGACCTGTACCCCCAGGCGACGAGAATTCCTCCGGAGGCTACGCTCAGAAGGGTCCGATTCAAGCCCGCTGACTCAAGGACCGCCACACCCCAAGTCTGAGCCACTACGTACCATAGCGGAGCCTCCGCGAGGACATACGCTGCGACCAAGCCAATGGAATTTCTCGACTTGTCGTAGGCGACCGTGAATAGGATGCCGAAAAAGATGATGTCGTCCGGATAAAAGGCGCCCGTCAGCAACGAGGCGTTGTAAAGTCCCGCCCACAGGGCGGCTATCAGTGGGATGGTATACCTCTTGGGGAGGTCTGTCAGACTCTCGTACGGGAATGCTTGGAGGACAGGGAAGGCTACCAGCCCGCCAACGATCCAAGCAGTGGATGCGAACAGAGGGTACCACAATGGTATGGGAGGAGCAGGAAGCGGAACTCCGGAATTGGCCAGAAGCCCTTCCGGACCAGAAACGAGCATCATGGCCGTCAAGAAGAGCATGAGTGGAAGCAGGAATGCATTTGCCCAAAGGAAGCTGCTGAGGATGCCACTCCTTCTGAATCCTATTGACGACAGAATCAGGCGGCTTCCTTTTTTCCGATTCAGGGCATAGACGACAGCGAACGAAAGAACCAGGAAGGGCAAGGCCGAGAGTATTCGAAGTGCGATGCCCTCCGATTGCGCCCCAGCGTAGTAGAGGAGGTACGCGTCTCCGAGATAGGCAATTCCGTAGATCACAGCATAGAACAGAATCAATTCTCGATGACTGTTCTCCAATCTCTCGCTTGCGCCGGCATTCAGATTCCGGAAGCATAAGCTTAGCGCCACGGGACAGGCCGAAAGTCAGGTCGCCGAACCCCTTCGCTCCACGGGAGAAGTGGACCGGGTGGGATTTGAACCCAGAGTGCCCACGCTGGATCACGGGACCTTCGACCGCCCATCGATGAGTTCAAGGAGCTCCTTGGTCCGCAGGACTGGAATGATCCCGACTTGCTTCAACACCAGAAGGTCCTTGTCGCCCGTGACCAAGGCATCAACCTCCGCGACGACGCTCGCGGCGGCTAGCGGCGCATCTTCATGGTCCCGTATGCGGCGGGTCCAACCCTCGACCTCCGCGCGGTATTCCCGTCGGCCTACCAACTCACCCGCTCCAAAGATCGTTTCGAGGAACATGAGGGCAGTTGGCAAATCCGGATGCTCCGCGAAGCTCCCTTGGAGCACAGTGTAGACCTCCTCAATGACGTCCTCCGCGAACACGAGAATGACCTCGCCTTCGAGGGACCGCAGCAGTAGTTCTCGTTCGTTCCCTCGGAAGAAGAGCCCTGAGAGGATCGTGTTCGCGTCAATCGCGACTCGCGTAGTGCTCCCTCCAGAGGCGGTCTTTCGCCTCCTTCACGAGGGCACTCAGACGTTTCGGGGAGAGGTTCGTATCAGCGGCCATCCTTTCGAACAGCGCAAAACGCTTCTCCAAGTCCTCCCCTGCGACAAGTCGGATTCCTTGCTCCTCCTCGAGGAAGATGAGTTTGCTCCCCTTGCGGAGACCGAGCCTCTTGCGAATCGAAGCCGGAAGGGTGACTTGCCCCTTCGAGGTAACGGTCGCGACATCGACCATGTGGAAGTAGTAAGGTATTCCTTACCCAAATAGGTTTCGCTCGACAGCGGTCGGGCGGAAGCTCCGGGAGCGAGGGTGGCCGCGGTTCACGTTGAGACTTGGAACCGAAACGACTACTCGGTATGGGCCAGGTCCCGGTTGCCCTGTCCCTATCCGGGAATCACCGCTCGGGTCTCGGTTAGTTGCCACTCCATGGAAAAGTGGACCGGGTGGGATTTGAACCCACGGCCTCTACCATGCCAAGATAGCGATCTTCCAGCTGATCTACCGGCCCGCGAGGGCGCCCTAAGATAGGGTCCGCTATTAATGTTTCTTGACTGCGCTCTTCCTGGTTTCCTTGCGGCGAGAAGCCTCGGCGAACATCTCGAGAGGCTTCTCCTTCCGCACCTTCTCACCGGGGATGACGATGGGGTACTCCCCCGTCAGGCATCCGAGGCACACGTCGTCCCGGGACTGCTTGAGCGCGTTGATGAGTCCTCGCATGGACAGGTAGCCCAGGGAGTCCGCCGTGATGAACTCCCCGATTTCGGGCACCGTCTTCTCGTTCGCGATGAACTGCTCGCGCGTCTTCATGTCGATTCCGAGGAAGCAGGGCGAGCGAATCGGCGGGCAGCCGATGCGCACGTGGACCTCCTTCGCGCCCGCTTGGCGCACGATCTGCACGATCTTCCGGAGCGTCGTGCCGCGGATGATGGAGTCGTCGATGAGCACGACCCGCTTGTTCTTCACCGCGGATCGGATTGGGTTCAGCTTGAGCATCACCCCGACCTCACGCTCCGACTGCTCCGGCATGATGAACGTGCGCTCGATGTAGCGATTCTTGATCAGACCCTCGACGAGGGGCAGGCCCGCAACGGCGGCGTACCCCTGGGCCTGGGCCCGACCCGATTCGGGGACGGGCACGACGATATCCGCGTCCACGGGATGCTCCCGCGCGAGTTCTTGCCCGATCTTCACGCGGGCGTCGTAGACCAAGCGTCCGTCGATGACGCTGTCGGGCCGCGCGAAGTACACCCACTCGAACATGCAGTGCGCGGAGTGGGTCGGGTGGGGGAGGCGGAAGGAGTCGAAGCCACCCGGACGGAGCTCGACGATCTCGCCCGCCTTGAGGTCCCGGATGAAGCGGTATCCGAGCGCATCGAACGCCACGCTCTCCGAGGCGATCATCATGGTGCCCTCCCGTTCCCCGATGCAGAGAGGGCGGATCCCGAGCGGGTCGCGGACGGCGTACACCGTGTCGTTGATCAGGAGAGCGAGGCTGTAGGCCCCCTGCAGACGGTTCGTGAACTCCTTCAGGGCGCGCCTCGGGTCGCCCGTACTCACGAGTTCGTTGGCCAAGAGACGGATGATGACCTCGCTATCCGAGGTCGTCATGAAGGCCCAGCCCTTCCGGCTCAGGTCCTCCCGAATCTCCGCGGCATTGACGATCTCCCCGTTGTGCGCCAGGGCGACGTCGCCGTAGGACGTCTTCACGACGATGGGCTGTGCGTTGTCGAGGACGCTGGAGCCCGCGGTCGAGTAGCGCACGTGGCCGATGCCCGAGCGTCCCCGGAAGCCCATGAGGTCGTCTTTGGTGAGCACCTCATGGACCAGCCCCATGCCCCGCTTCGACTTGATCTCGCCCTCGAACACGGCGATCCCCGCGGACTCCTGGCCGCGGTGTTGCAGGATCCTCAGGCCATAGTAGAGCTCCGTGGCCACGGGCTGCTCGCTCGCGCAACCGATGATGCCGCATTTCTCGCGCGGGCGGAGGTCGGAGTACTCCGACACAGCGCCGTCCGACGACATCCTCAGTGCCTCTTCGCCCAGGAGTAGTTCCTCAACTTCCTCGTGCTGCCGTATCCGCAGGAGGCGCACACGCCCTTGCGTTTGTGATACGCCCGTTGGCCACAGCGCCGGCAGCGGATGTGGACCGACTTGCGGCCCATCTTCCCGAGCGATGCGGTTCCCTTGGTCATCTACGCCGCCTCTCCGTCGTCAGGGGGAGATGTAGATCACGTTGTCCCCGCGCACGATCGCGAGGTCCATCTTCCGCTGGGACTGGTTGTCCTGGGTCTCCTCCGCGTTGCGGAGGACGAGGTTCATGTGCGGGTCGAATCCGTCCAGGATGCCCCGGTACCCGCGGCCTCCCTTGAGCTCGACCATGACGTTGGACGAGATCTTCTGGTTGAGCAAGGAGAGTGGCTTAATCATGGGACCACGTCCGAAGGAGAGGAGGAGCAGTACTTAAAGGTCTCGGCGAGCGGGATGCGACTTTCTCCAGGGAGGAGGAGCATCACGGGACCGGCTTGACCACGGGACGCCCCTTCCCCAGGCCCGCCCCCTTGCGCGGACTGATGAGGAATGGGGACTGGCGGAGGACGTCCATGCCCACGATCATGTGGTATTTCATGTCCTTGCGGTCGGTCACCGCGACCTGCGCCTCAAAGGCCTCGCCCGCAATGACCACGGTGGCGGACATGACGTCCCGCTTCTCGGGATGCTCCGCGGCCGCGGCCCGCGTCCGCACGTGACGAAGCACGGGACCGAGGCCGAGCCGCTTGGCCTGGTCATGCTCCTCTAGGAGTACGTCCCGAACCCGGGCATCGACATCCGCGCCTTCGTGGTGGGGGACCGGGTCATCTGCTCCATGAAACGCGTCGCCCAGATGCATGAGTGGCGGTCCAACATCCACCTCGGAGCCAAGGGCGTGTCCATCGAGCTGGCCGACCACGCGAGGGACATCGCCGTCCGCGCCTCTAGGGCCGTGGGCCTGGAGATCAGTGGCGTGGACATGATTTTCCGCGGGGACGAGCCCGTGGTCCTCGAGGTGAACGCGTCCCCGGGTTTCCGCGGTCTCCTCCAGGCCACCCAGATCAACGCCGCGGACGCGATGGTGGACTACGCGGTCGAGAAGGCGTCCTCCGGGGCGAAACCCAAATGACCCACGCCCGGGTTGGGTGGTGCCGTGCCGGAAGACACCATCCCGGGTGCCCGGGTCCGGGCCACGACCAAGCACGGCGAGCTGAGCGTGGACGAGATCGCCGAGATGCAGCCCGGCGGGGCACGTCTCATGGACGAGCTCGCCCACCGCTACTGGGTCCTCTACTACGCCGCGAAGGGAGGGAACTGGGACCTCGCGCGCTACATGGAGCGGGAGTCGGAGAAGCTCCTTGCGATCCTGGGCACGGCGCGGCCCAAGTACGCCGCGGACCTGGACGTGTTCGTGAAGGAGAATCTGGGCCCCCTGGACGCCGCCATCCGGGCCCGCGACTGGCCGGCCTTCGAGGCCGCCTACCGCCGCGGGATCGAGGCCTCCGACGTCTACCACGCGAAGTACAACAAGTCGTTCCTCCGCTTCCGCCTCCCGGACCACCCACCGGAGTGGTTCGACCTCGGGCCGCGATAGCCTTTTGTGACGGACCGGCTTTCGCACGACCTGCGAGGCGCGAACGATGAAGTACGTGACGCTCGGGCGAAAGGGGCCCAAGGTCTCCGAGATCGGCATCGGGATGTGGCAGGCCGGCGGCAAGTCCTGGGGCCAAGACGTGGTCGATCACGATTGCCAGCAGGCCATGGAACGCGCCATCGACCTCGGGGTCAACCTGGTGGACACCGCGGAGGCGTACGGCGAGGGCCATTCCGAGGAGGTCGTGGGCCACGCCATCCGGGCCGCGGGACGCGACCGCGTGTTCATCGCGACGAAGGTCTCGGGGGATCACCTGCGGCCCCGGGATGTGGAGCGCGCATGTCGCCGGAGCCTCAGGCGCCTCGGGGTGCGGGAGATCGACCTGTACCAGGTGCACTGGCCCAACCCCTGGGAGCTTTCCCCGATCCCGGAGACGATGAAGGCCCTGGAGCGACTCCAGCGTCAAGGCCGGATCCGTCACATCGGCGTGAGCAACTTCGACGTCCGCGACGTGGAGGAGGCCCGCTCCTCCTTCTCCCGCGCGGACATCGTCTCGGACCAGGTGCAGTACAGCCTGCTCCACCGGGAGCCGGAGGCGGGACTCACGTCGTACGCGAAACGCGAGGGGATCGCCCTGCTCGCGTGGAGCCCAATCGCCAAAGGCGTGCTCGCCGCGAAGTACACCCCCGCGAATCGACCCAAGGATTCCATCCGCTCCGACAACGACCTGTTCCGGCCTCAGAACCTGAAGGCGGTCGCGCCCCTGGTGGCCCTCGTGCGGAAGACCGCGAAGGCGCACGGGAAGACGCCCGCGCAGGTGGCCCTGCGCTGGCTCGCGGACCATCCCGGGGTGATCCCGATTCCCGGTGTGAAGCGGCCCGCCCAGGCCGAAGAAAACGTGGGGGCCGCCGGGTGGTCCCTGCGCCGCGCGGAACGGGCGGCCCTGGACCGGACCTCGGCGGCGGTGCTCGGCCGGTTGGACACCTTCTGAGGCTCAGCCCTGCGGAGGTGAAGGCGGGTTCACCGGGGGCTGTGCCGGGGGCGTCTTCGGTCTGCGGCGGATGACCACGGCGACGACGATCGCGACGATGACGATCACCACGATGGCCGCCGCGTAGACCGTGTAGTCCGGCGGCGAGCTCGGCGGCGCGGGCGCCGCGGAGGACGCGACGTCGAGGGTGCCGCTCATCACGGAGGCTCCGTGGATCCCGCAGGCGTAGGTGAAGTTCCCCGCCTGACTCGGCACGAAGGTGAACCGGACCGGGTGCGTGCCGTTGAAGGTCGCGGAGACCGTGTTGCCCGAGGTTGAGTTGGTGCGGGCGAAGTCCACGTAGAAGTTGTGGGCCACGCCGTCCGCCGAGAACAGGTCGATCGTGACCGTCTGCCCCTGCTGGACGTTCAGCGTGGGGCCCGGCTGCGTGATCGAGGCGGCCGTGAGGCCCCAGCCATGGACCGTTCCCGCACTGCCCCACAGGGTGTAGGTGGGCGCAGGCAGGACGACGAGCTCGCCCCACATCGTGCCCGGATGGATGCTGCACCGGTACGTGTACGTCCCCGGACCCTGGGATACCGTGAGGTTGAACCAGATGGGCCCCGTGGTCGCGTTGAACGGCGCGGAGATGGACTCCGTGGACTGGTGGACCGAGTCGTTGTTGAGGTCGAGGAACCAGGTGTGGGTCACGCCGTCGTGGCTGTACAGGTGCAGGTCGAGCTGCTCGCCCGTCGTCACGATGAGGGTCGGACCCGGACTCGTGATTGTCGTCGGGGTGAGGCCCCAGCCGGTGACCGCGTCGCCGTAGAGCGCGTAAGGCCAGGTCGGGGTCGAGGCGGCGGGGGAGGGCGTCACCGAGGCTGGTGCGGCCGCCGCGAACGTCGCGCCTGCCAGCAGGAGGGCCAGCAGGACGGTTCCATACAGGATGGATTTCATGAGGTTCCCTTCGTTTCCGTTTTCGGTCAGACCAAGAACGCCCTTTCCTTAAACGTTCGCTGTAGGATGGGACATGCTTCGAAGTGCGGGGGATGGGATTTTCCGCCCCGCGCCGAGAGGACGCGGGGCCTTTGAACCCATGAACTCCTGCGAGGCGGGATTTTAAGTCCCGCGCCGTTGTCCTAGCTTGGCTACCCCCGCAGATCCGAGGATGCGCGCGTTGGTATAATGGGCTATCGCCGCGCGACTCCCCGGCGCGTGCGTGGCGCTCCGAACACTTGAAGGCTCCCGTGACCATCCCGGACGGCTGCGGAGGATGGAGACACGGCCAGCGCCCAGCGACTCGAGGAACTCGTCCGGCTCTTCCAGGAACGCGCGCCCATCGCGCGGTACTTCGGGATGACGCTCACGTACAACGGGGAGGGCGGCGCCATCGTCGACCTTCCGTACAATCCGAACTTGGATCATGCGCTGGGCGGTGTCCACGGAGGCGTCTACGCGACGATGATCGACACCGCGGGCTGGTTCACCGCGGCGGCGACTACGGACCGCTCGTGCTGGGTCGCCACCTCGGAGTTCACGATCCATCTCCTGGAGCCTGTGTTGCGCGCGCCGCTACGCTCCGTGGGGCGTCTCGTCAAGGTCGGCAAGCGGCAGGTGGTCGCGGAGATGCGCCTGGAGGACGGCGGGGGGAGGCTCGTGGGCCACGGCGTGGGGACGTTCATCATCCTGCCGAACGTGCCGACGGTATGACCCGGGCGACGGAACCCCCACGTTTATTACGCCCCGGAACCGTCGGGCCTCCATGGGTCGCCTCGACGACCGGGTAGCCTTGGTGACGGGTGCGAGCGGGGGTATCGGCCGGGCCACCGCGGTCGAGCTCGCGCGGGAGGGCGCCGACATCGCCATGCAGTTCCACCGCGGCAAGGACTCCGTGGAGGCCACCGCGAAGCGCGTCCGGGAGCTGCACAGGAAGGCGATCGTCGCACAAGCGGACGTGTCCGATCCGGAGTCATGCCGCGAACTCGTCCGCTCGACCGTTGAGGCCATGGGCCGCGTGGATGTGCTCGTCTGCATGGCGGGTCATCCGTTCCTTCCGGACCAATGGTCCAAGGAGTTCACGTCCCTCTCGCCCGAGGAGCTGCGTCGTCCCCTCGAGGTGGACCTCCTCGGTTCCGCGTATGTGGCCCAGGCCGCGCTGCCCGCGATGATGCACCAGGGCCGCGGGAGCATCATCCTCATCGGCTCCACCCCCGCGATCACGGGCGACGTCGTCGGGATTCCCTACCTCGTCGCGAAGGCGGGGCTCTTCGCCCTGACGCGGGCGCTTTCCCAGACGTACGGCCCCCAGGGGATTCGTGTGAACGCCCTCGCGCTCGGCAGCATTGAGTCCGAGGCGATGGCCCGTCTCCCGCAGGAGGATCGTAAGGCCCTCGCGGAGGAGCCCGCTCTCAAGCGGTGGGGGCGACCCGACGAGGTGGCCCACGTCGTCGCTTTCCTCGCCTCGGACGACGCGTCGTACGTAACGGGCCAGACCGTCGTCGTCGACGGCGGATACGCGATGCGGTGAAGCCGCAATCACCGGGCGGAGCCGCCGCCCTCCAAGGCGTACGTCATCTGCTCGTTGCAGGCGTGGCAGGTGACGACGAGCGTCGGCCCGCCGCTGGCGAATTTCTCGTGGACGATCCAGTGGCAGCGGCCGCAACGGGAGACGAGTCGGACCTCCTCCTGGTGCCCTCGGACTTTCAGGAACAGGCCTTCGTCCGTGCTCCGCCAATGCAGGACCACCAGGCCCAGGGACTCGGCGAACGGGACGTCGCGGACCATCTCCCTCGCTCCACGTCCGCGATGGGCTCCGCACGGCTTACGCTTTGCCCCTGGGCGTCGGATAGGTCACGCGACCGCCGTGGACCTTCGCGAACGGGGTCAGCTTGTGCTCCTGCGTCTGCCCGGGCGCGAGGATGTGGACCACCCGGACCCCGCGGACGACGAGGACGTCCGAGAGCAGCCCGCGGTGGCATTTCCACGGCACGGCTTCCGCGCACATGACGGCCATGCGTCGCTCCCGGGCCCAGGTGAGGAGACGTTCGAGGGCCTCGGAGAACTCGCGGGCCTCCATGTGGTCCGCGTATCCGCGGAAGCCGGTGTTCCGCCATCCCGTGTTCATGGAGTCCGGTCGCGGCTGGCGGTAGCCGCCGAGTCCCACGAGGTGCTCGTAGTCCAATCCGGCCTTGGCCAAGCTCGCAGAGAGGGCCTCGCCGCTCGCCCAGGGGACCCGGCTCGAGGTCGGGAAGTGCCTCACGTCGACGAGCAGTTCGATCCCGTTCTCGCGGAGGAGGCCGAGGAACTCCTCCCAGGTGAGCGGGACTTTCACGTTCTGCGTGGTGTCACCGAAGGGCACGGTGAGGCCGACCGGGCCGACCGAGAAGCTCGCGGAGCCATGGAAGTTGGGCCCCTCGAGATGCAACTCGGCGCCGATCGAGATGGAGATGGAGATGGCGCAACCGGTGGCAGCCTGGCGTTCATCGCATGCGGTTGCGGAAATGTGAGTAGACTGTGGGTTAGTTTGGGTCGGAAAGGAGGGGACATTTAATCTTTTGCGACTTTTACCATGGACGTTGTTTGGAAATGGATTTTTAGTTTGACTTCTACACATTTACCACTCTTGTTCGTACGAGACAACAAAATTAATATTTTGTCCGACGTGGCACGCCAGCGCCTCCATACAGCATGGAAGGACCATGTGAAAAGACCAAAATACTCATGTGTCCTCATCCACAACCTCCAGCAGTTCCTTCTCGTTTCACACACATGTGGGACTCGTATGTCAGTCTTATCTTCAACCTCACTGCCAAGAAGAAAATCGGAAGCCGCTCGAGTTCAACAACTCCACCACCGCCCCTCACCACCGCAT
>OFHG01000204.1_pt1 | contig 25733 bp, 24 predicted proteins | sample 1521931 | NCBI WGS metagenome assembly OFHG01 (sample SAMEA2468438, study PRJEB22500) | soil metagenome | biome: Glassland; feature: Farmland; material: Clay | place: Australia | collected 2013-01-31 | depth 0.55 m
GCGGTCACCGATATCGCGAGCGCAAGCGCAAGGGACGGCGACATTGTCAGTTCGATGCTTTCCTTGGGCTCCTTCATGTACCTGACCATGATGATCCGGAGGTAGAAATAAGCGCTGATAGAGGAAAATATTACGCCGGCCACGGCAAGCCACAGAAGGCCGGACTGCACCGCGGACTTGAAAATGTAGAACTTGCCGATGAAACCGGCCGTGGGCGGAATGCCGGTGAGAGAGAACATGAAGATGAGCATGAGGAACGCCGCGGTCTTGTTGGTCTTGCCGAGCCCCGCGAAGTCCGCGATCTCCTCGCCCCGTTCCCCCGCCTTTCTGAGCATGATCACCACGCCGAAGGCGCCCATGTTCATGAGAGCATAGATGAGGACATAGAGCATGACGCTTGCCGCGCCGTCAGCGCTGCCTATAGGTCCGCCGGCGCCTGCACTGGCAGCAGCAAGTCCGACCAGTGCATAGCCCGCATGGGCGATCGAGGAGTACGCCAGCATGCGTTTGATGTTCGTCTGGGACAGGGCCATGACGTTGCCCACAGCCATGGTCAGCAGGGCCAGGCCGGACAGGATGGCCGTAGAATGCGCGTGCAGGGGTTCCAGCGAGTACAGGAAGACCCGCAGAAGCACGGCAAAGCCGGCGACCTTCGGGCCGGCGGACATGAAGGCCGTGACCGGTGTGGGCGCGCCTTCGTACACATCAGGCACCCACATATGGAATGGAACGGCCGCAACCTTGAAGCCGAAGCTCACGACAAGCATGATCATGGCCAGGAAGATAACGGGATTGTTCAGATCAGCGGCTCGCAGGAAAGCCAGAATCCCCGCCAGGTTCGTCGTGCCGGTGAGCCCGTAGAGGAGCGACATGCCGTAGAGCATAATGCCCGACGAGAACGCGCCCAAAAGCAGGTACTTGATCGCGGCCTCGTTCGATCGGTTGTCGTGCCGCATGAAGCCCGCGAGAATATAGATGGACATGGCCATGAGCTCGAGCCCGAGGTACAGGGTGATGAGGTCCGCGGCAGAGGCCATGAGCATCATGCCGCTCGTGGCAAAGAGCATCAGGGCATAGTATTCCCCACGGTGGATGTTCTGGCTCTTCAGATAGTTGATGGATACCAGGATGCCGAGTCCGCAGGCGAGGAAGAAGACAAACTTGAAAAAGATGGAGAACGGGTCCAGGTTGAACGTGCCGGAAAAAAAGGTCCCGCTCACGCCCGCGCCCATGAGCCGGAAGGTCGCAAAGGCGGCAATAACGATGCCTGCCAGGCTGAACCAGCCGAGAAGCGACTTGCTGTCCCTATCAAGAAAGAAATCCAGTATCAGCACCATAAGCGCCACCGTGATGACGACGGCCTCCGGGTATATCGGCAAAATGAATTGCGTGAATTGCTGGGGCAAGATTGACATCGTGTTCTCCTTACCTTATTTTCCTATGACCGTGCTGAGCATCTGCGTCATTTCCGGCACGGCCTGGACTTTGGCGTTCACATGCTGGATCAGGTTTGCCACGGAGACATGCATGACGCCGAAAGCCGCGTTCGGATACAAGCCGATGATGAATACCAGCGCCACGAGCGGCAATGCGGCCGCTACTTCCCGCATGTTCATGTCTGCCAGGTGTTCATTATGCGGGTTCGTAATCTTACCGAAAGCGACCCGCTGGTAAAGCCAGAGCATGTACCCGGCACCGAGGATGATCCCCAGGGATGCGATCACGGCATAGGGCTTATAGTGCAGGAACGCACCGAGCAGGATCGTGAACTCGCCGATGAACCCGTTCGTGCCGGGAAGCCCGATGGACGAGAGCGTAATGACCAACAGGAACGTGGCATACACCGGCACCCTGGCCGCGATCCCGCCGTAGTCGGCAATCAATCGTGTGTGGGTCCGCTCGTAGATCACGCCCACGGCAAGGAACAGCGCGCCGGTCGAAACGCCGTGGTTCAGCATCTGGAGAATGCCGCCCTCCATGCCCTGGAGGTTCAGGGCGAAAATGCCGAGGGTGACGAAGCCCATATGGCTCACGCTCGAATAGGCGATCAGTTTCTTGAAGTCCGTCTGGGCAAAAGCCATATAGGCGCCGTAGATGATGGCGATCACGGACAAGACCATGATGGCCGGCGTCCAGGAAAGCGCCGCATCGGGAAAGAACGGCAGCGAAAACCGCAGGAACCCGTAAGCCCCCATCTTGATGAGGATGCCGGCCAGGATGATGCTGCCGGCGGTCGGCGCTTCCACGTGCGCGTCAGGCAGCCAGGTATGGACCGGAAACATCGGCACCTTGACCGCGAAGGCCGCGAAGAACGCAGCGAAGACCCACATCTGGAACGTGTGGCTGAACCTGTGGTTCATGATCGCGAGCACGTCGAAGGTATGGCCCGCGGCAAAGTACACGGCGATGATCGCGATGAGCATGAGCACGCTGCCGACGAGAGTGTACAGGAAAAACTTGATCGCGGCGTAGAGACGGTTGGGGCCGCCCCAGATGCCGATCAGGAGGTACATCGGGATAAGCATGGCCTCCCAGAATATGTAAAAAAGGAAGAGGTCGAGCGCGGTGAACACGCCGATCATGGCGGCCTCGAGGAACAGCATGGCGACCATGAACTCCCGCACCCGGTCCTGGATCGCGGTCCAGGACACCATGATAGAGATCACCGTGAGCAGCGCGGTCAGCACAACGAACAGTACGCTGATGCCGTCTACCCCGATCTTGTAATAGATGTCCCAGGCCTTGATCCAGGGCAGGCTGTCGTTTGCACCGTCAACGAACTGCATGGCTGCGGTCGTTGTATCGAAATTCACGAGCAGCGGCACGCAAAGCGCAAGCTCCGCAATCGAAAAGATAAGTGCGAGTCTGCGCGCGGTCGCCGCGTCCCGGATAAACAGCAGGAGGACCGCGCCGGCTACGGGCAGGAAAATCAATACGCTCAAAAGATGGGTGAACATATAATCGAGCATGGAATCAGGCTCCTTTTAGAAAATCGCAAGTGTCAATTTCAAGTATCAATTAAAGCTCGAAAGTCCAGATGGAACCTTCTATCTGAGAATATAGTACAGACCAACGAGCACCACGAGGCCGAGGCCCATGGTGAAGGCGTACTGCTGAACGTAGCCGGTCTGGAGTTTCCTGCCCTCCTCGCTCGTCCTGCCGATGGCTGCAGCCGACCAGTTAATGAAGCCGTCGATAATCTTCACGTCTCCCACGTTGTGGAGCACCTTCGCGAATTTGTGGACCAGGCCGTCGACGAAGATGTAGTTATAGATCTCATCCACCTTGTACTTGTTCAGCAGCAGGTTGTAAGCACCCTTGAACTTTTCGGCCATACGGCCCGGCCACTCAGGATTCTCTTTGTTATAGAAACTGCTCGCAAGCCTCCAGCCCGCCGCGGCAACGACAACCGAAATAACCATGGCCCATATCTCGGGGACATGGCTCTCAGCTTCGGCCGCATGCTGTGCATGCGGAAACAGCGGTGCCAAAAATTCCCCGAAGATATTGCCGTGTTCGATGATGGGCATGCCGATGAATCCTATTATGATCGAGAAAAATGCCAGGATCATGAGCGGTATCGTCATCACTTTAGGCGACTCATGAACATGATGTGCGACCTCATGATCAACGCGTGACTTGCCATAGAAGGTTAAGTAGATGAGGCGGAATGCATAAAATGCAGTCATAAAAGCGGCGGCCACCCCAAGGAACCAGAGCACCGGGCCTATTGACGGTGCGTTGTAGACATTCCAGAGAATCTCATCCTTACTGAAAAAGCCTGCAAAAGGCGGAATGCCGGACAATGCCAACGTACCGATAAGAAACACAGCCCATGTGATTTTTATTTTCGGCTTGAGCGCTCCCATCTTGCGCATGTCCTGTTCGCCCGAGAGGGCGTGGATCACGCTGCCCGATGCCAGGAACAGAAGTCCCTTGAAGAACGCATGCGTGGTGAGGTGGAAGATACCCGCGGAGAACGCCCCCACCCCAAGTCCAAGGAACATGTATCCGAGTTGGCTGATCGTAGAATAAGCGATCACGCGTTTGATGTCGTTCTGCACCAAGCCGATGGTCGCGGCAAAGACCGCGGTCAGTCCGCCGACGATCGCCACGGTATTCATGGCGGCCGGTGAGAGCGAGAAGATCGGCGCGCAGCGGGCAATCATGAATACACCCGCAGTGACCATCGTCGCGGCGTGGATCAGGGCGCTGACCGGCGTGGGACCTTCCATGGCATCCGGCAGCCAGACATAGAGCGGAAGTTGGGCGGACTTGCCCGTGGCCCCCAGGAACAGGAGGAGCGCGATCAGGGTGATGACGCTGATCTCTCCCCCGAAGAGGCTGTAACTGTGGTTCGCGGCCGGGGTCGCAACGGCCCTGAAGACGTCGGCGAAATGCAGGGTGCCGAACGTAAGAAATATAAGCAGCATCGCGAGCACGAACCCGAAGTCGCCCACGCGGTTCACGACAAAAGCCTTGACCCCGGCGTCAGAAGCGGACTTCTTTTCATACCAGAACCCGATCAGGAGATAGGAGCAGAGGCCCACGCCTTCCCAACCTACAAACATGAGCAGGAAATTGTTGGCCATGACGAGTATGAGCATGAAGAATGTAAAGAGGTTCAGGTACGCGAAAAACCGGGCATAGCCCTTGTCGCCGTGCATGTAGCCGACGGAGTAGATATGGATAAGGGAACTGAGGGTGGTCACGACCATGAGCATCACAACCGTCAACTGGTCGATCTGGAAGCCTACATTCACCGAGAACGTCCCGACGGAGATCCAGGAATAGAGGTTCTCGTTGATGATCGTTCCGCCGAGCACGTCAAGAAACGCGCTGACAGAGAGAAAGAACGCGCCAGCCACGCCAGCGATGGCAACATACGCCGACTTCTCCTTCAGATATTTGCCGAGCAGTCCCGCGATCAGGAATCCGGCGAACGGTAGCAGCGGTATGAGTGCGTATTTGAGCATAGTCTCCTCTAAGAGGTAAATCCCAAATATCGAGTAATTTTCAGATTCGAATTCCCAATGCACGAAACTTTTGATATTTGGCTCTTGTCGCTTGGAATTTATTTAAGATTTGTCATTTGCAATTTGATGTTTCTGCTCATCCCTTCATGATATTGAACTCATCAGCATACACGCTGCCGCGGTTCCGCGCCAGAAGGATGATGATCGCAAGCGCCACCGCCGCCTCGGCAGCGGCCACGGTGATGACAAAGATCACGAAGATCTGGCCCGTGAGCGATTGCAGGTAATGAGAAAACGCAACCAAGTTGATGTTCGCCGCATTCAGCATGAGCTCAATGGACATCAAGATGATGAATATATTCCGGCGCGAGAGAACGCCGACCACGCCGATAGTGAACAGCGCCGCGCTCAGCATAACATACCAGGACAGGGGGATCATGGAACCTCCGTTTTCCATTACTGATTGTAGATTGCGTAGTTCGGATTTGCAGGTCTTTTGCTTCTTTCAATCCGCAATCCAAAATCCGCATTTCGCAATAGAATCTATTTATTCCTTCACGCTCTTCTTTGCCAGCATGACCGCACCGATCAGCCCCACGAGGAGAATGATGGATGCGATCTCGAAGGGCACGAGGTATTTCTGATACAGGACCTCGCCCAATTCTCTGACTCCGGCGCCTGCGGCAAACCGCATGGGCTGCCCGGTATCCGCGGAAAAAGCGCCGCGCGATACCAGGAGCATGATTTCGCCGGCAACGAGCACGCCGAACGCTGTCATCCAGGGCCAGAACCGGTTCGCCCGTGCAGCGCTGATCTCTTTGTCAACGTTCAGGAGCATCACCACGAACAAGTAGAGGATGAGGATGGCCCCGGCATATACGATGAGCCGTACTGCCGCGAGGAACTCGGCGTTCAGAAGCACGAACACCCCCGCGATATGGAAGAACAGGAGCAGCATGAACATCACGCTGTGGATGGGGTTTCGGCGGGTTATCATAAGCACCGCCGACGCCAGAATGACCACGGCAAAATAGATAAAGATAAGTTTGTTCACCATTATTTTTTTACCGCCTTCCCGCCCAGGTACCGGTCGCCCACCCCGACAAGCCGTTCCTTGGTATAGAACGCGTCTTTTCTCGAGTAACAGGCCAGTTCGTATTCAGGCGTCATCACGATAGCGGATACCGGGCAGGCGTCTACGCAGAAGCCGCAGAACACACACCGGAGCAGGTCGAGCTCGTAGGAGTTCACCAGCTTCTCATGTTCGGGACCCTCGGAAGTCACCACGGTGATGGCCTTGGACGGGCAGACCGCCTCGCACAATCCGCACCCAATGCACCGTTCCTTCTGGCCGGCGTCGTCACGCCGCATGGCATGGAGCCCGCGCGACCCGGCAAACGGCTTGCGCTTGAACTTCGGATACTGCCGGGTGACCGCGGGGGTCAGCATGGTTTTGAGGGTCAAGGCCATGCCCTGCGCTATTTCTACCAGAAAGATCGTCTTGAGCAGCTTTTTAGCTTTATTCATTGTCATAAACTCCTTACTTCCTACTTCTTACTTCTTACTTCTTACTTTTTACTGCCCCTTACAGCCAACCCGCCTGTTTCATGAACGCCGCCACGAGCAGCGTCCCGAGCGAAAGCGGCAGGAGAAACTTCCACGAAATCGCCATGAGCTGATCATAACGGTACCGGGGCAGCGTGGCCCGGATCCACATGTAGAAAAAGATGAAGAAGTAGAGCTTTGCAAGAAGCCAGAGCGTTCCGGGCAAGGCCGCCAGCGCTCTGTTGAGCGAGGCTATCGGAGCGAAATGCCCGATGACCGTGTTGGGAAGTATCTGCACCGGCAGCCAACCGCCCAGAAACATGATGCTCACCAGCAGCGATACAACCATCATGTTGATGTACTCCGCCATGTAGAACATGCCGAAGCGGATACCGCTGTATTCCGTAAAATAACCCGCCACGAGCTCGCTCTCCGCCTCGGGCAGATCGAAGGGGACGCGGTTCGTTTCAGCCACCGCCGAGATCAGATAGAGGAAAAAAGCCACGGGCCCTACCGGCAGCGCTATGATAAACCACCGTTGCGACTGGGCATTCACGATGTCCGACAGGTTCAGCGATCCGGCCATGAGCACAACGATAACGATGGCAAAGGCCATGGGAATTTCATAGCTGATCATCTGCGCCGCCGAACGGAACCCTCCCATGAGGGAATACTTGTTGTTCGAGGCCCAGCCTGCCATGATCACGCCGTAGGTCCCGATGCTCGAGAGTCCCAGGATATACAGTATGCCGATGTTGAGGTTCGCCACCCAGAGCGGCGCCTTGTGGGGCAGGAGACCGTAGAAATTCGTCGGCGCGCCAAAGGGAATGGCAACAAAGGCGCCGAATGCCATGGCGAGCATGAGGATCGGCGCGATACTGAAGACCCATTTATCGGCCTTGGCCGGAATGATGTCTTCCTTCATGATGAACTTGACGGCGTCCGCGACCGGCTGGAGTATGCCGTGCCACCCCGTCCGCATCGGCCCGAGACGACCCTGCATGTGCGCCAGTACCTTGCGCTCCATTAATTGTAGATACATGGCGTTGGCCAGAATGAAGGCCACCATTGCCGCTGCCGGGATAACAAGACTGTAGATAATATTCATAATCAGATGCATATTGGGCATGTCCCGCTCCTACACTTCGATCTTAAGGTGCTTTATGGTCCCAATTTCCTTCGAGCGGGTTATCGTCATGCCTGACGAGAACAGCAGCCGCTCGGCGGTAATGACTTCCTGCTTCATGATCGAGTCCGATGCCAGTGAAAGGTCGGCATTCGTTTTGACCAGCGGAGATTTATCCGCAGCCCAGCACGCGCCGATCGCAAGGTCCGCGTAGAAGGGCACAACGGATTTGATCTCCTTCATGATATCCTGTTCGGACGCGTAATGCATGGACCCGCCCATTCTCTTCGCGATTTCTTCTATGATCTCCCAGTCGGGCCTCGACTCGCCGACCGGCTCCTCGGCCCGGTTAAGCTGCTGGAGCCTGCGCTCGAGATTGGTAAACGTGCCGGATTTCTCGGCGCTGGCCGCTGCGGGAAGCACCACATGGGCGAGCTTGGCCGTCTCGGTCATAAAGATGTCCTGTACTACCAGGAACTCAAGCTTCTCGAGCGCCTGCTTGAGGTTCGGGTCGCTTCCCACAGGGTCGTCGCCCATGATGTAGAGGGCGGCCATGGCGCCGGACTTGATTCCGTTAAGCATTTGGACTGCGTTCTTGCCCGGCGTTTCGGGAAGGATCGCATCCCAGGCAGCGGCAAACGTGGCCGTCGTATCCGCGGCCATCTTGCGGTAGCCGGGATAATAATCTGGGATGACACCCATGTCCAGGGAGCCCTGAAAGTTGCTCCGCCGTACAAGCGGATAATAGGTTACATTCTGGAGCAGCGCGGCAAGCTCCGTAATCTGCTTATACTCGGTATCGGAAACATGGGCGGGAATGATGATCGCAACGCTTTTGGCGTCCTTCAGGAGCGCCGACGCCCGCTTCACTTCATCACTGCCCGCTGTTGACGACACCGCCGGGATCAAACTGGTGAGCGCAGCGTCGGTTTTCTGAGGTATCACCACTGCTGCGATCCTGTCGAATTTATTATGGCCGTCGTTCACCACGATCAGTTTCCGGTCCTTCTTGTTCACGGCACGCACGATCTCGATTCCCGTAAGCGGGTTGATCTCACCGACGTTCTTATCGAGTATGAGAATGACCTCATGATCTTTTATCTTACTCAACTCGCCGGAAAAGAAGGCGCTATCGAGTCCCTTGGGGACCTTGAGCCGCGCGAGCATGTCCACATTGTTCGTCTGAACCACGGTGCGCATGAACTTCTGGAACAGATAGCTGTCCTCGTTCGTCGTTCGGACCGATCCGAGGCCGCCGATGCTCTCCGCCCCTCGCTTGTTCTTGATTACGTTGAGATTCGTCGCAACAACGGCCAACGCCTCTTCCCAGGTGCAGTCCACCAGGTTGCCGCCGACGCGCATCTTCGGCGTTGTGAGCCGTTCGCTGTGATGTACCGCGTCCCACCCGAAACGGCCCTTGGCGCAGAGATAGTTATCATTTGCCGGGCGCACTCTCATGATCCGTCCGTCGCGCGTTTCGTAGGCGGTCCCGCAGCCGCATCCACAGTAGTTGCAAACCGATTTCGTCTTTTCGAGGTTCCACGACCGTGCTTTGTACTTGAACTGCCTTGTCGTGAGCGCACCTACCGGGCAGATTTCGACACACTCGCCGCAGAACTCGCAGTCAAGCGGCCGGTCGAAGTCGGTGCTGATCCGCGCCCTTGTGCCTCTCCGCGTAAAGGCCCACTCGCCCACCGCATTCTGCTCGTCGCAAATGCGGACGCATTTCCCGCAGAGGATGCAGCGGCTGATGTTGCGCTCGATAACGGCGCTCTCGTAATCCGGCGGGAGATAGCCTTTTTCCGCGTCGAAGCGGCTCTGGCCGAGCCCGTACTCATGCACCAGGTCCTGAAGCTGGCATGCGCCGGCCTTATCGCACACCGGACAATCGAGCGGGTGTTTGATCAGGAGAAGTTCGAGGACCATCCTCCGCGCTTCAATCAGCGACGGCGTCATGGTCTTTACGGCCATGTTGTCCGTCGCCGGCGTCGTGCACGACGGCGTGAACTTGCGCGGCGTTCCTTCCACTTCAACGAGGCAGATGCGGCAAGCGCCAAAGGGATGGAGCTTGTTGTCATGGCACAAGGTTGGCACCCGCGCCCCCGCGGCCTTCGTCGCATCGAGGATGGTCGCGCCCAAGGCTACTTCAACTTTTTTTCCATCAACCGTTACCGTGATATTTGGCATATAGTTACCTTCATGTTAAATGCAGATTTAACCACCGAGTCACTTAAGGAAATCCTTTTTAAGGGTTTCTCTCTGCGTCTCCGTGTCTCCGTGGTGGATTTTTTAATCAATCGCCCAGAACCTGCAGTTCTTGATACAGGTCTTGCACTTCGTGCATTTTTCCGGGTCGATGTAAGCGACCTGGCCCTTTTCCCACTTGATCGCGCCCACGGGACAGTTCTTGAAGCACAGACCGCACTTTTTACATTTGCTCTCGTCCACCACGAATTTGACGAGCGGCGTGCAGACTCTGGCCGGACAGCGGTGCTCCTTGATGTGCGCCTCGTACTCATCCCTGAAATATTTAATGGTGGTCAGCACCGGGTTGGGCGAGGTCTGTCCCAGTCCGCACAGTGAAGTGTCCTTGATCTGCTGCGACAGGTTCAGGAGAAGTTCGATATCGCCCTCGCGGCCTTCGCCGTTCGTGATCCTGGTGAGGATCGTGAGTAGCGTCTTGTTTCCGATCCGGCAGGGCACGCATTTGCCGCAGGACTCGTCCTCGGTGAACTCGAGGAAGAACTTGGCCATGGCCGGCATACAGGTGGTCTCATCCATCACCACCATACCGCCCGACCCCATGATCGCGCCGGTTTTGTTGATATTCTCGAAATCCACGGGCGTGTCGATGAGGGTATGGGGAATACAGCCGCCCGAGGGGCCGCCCATCTGCACGGCCTTGAATTTCCGGTTGTTCTTGATACCGCCGCCGATGTCGAAAATAATCGTCTTGAGCGGGATGCCCATGGGCACTTCGACCAAGCCGATGTTGTTGAGCGCGCCGGAAAGCGCAAACACCTTCGTCCCCTTGCTCTTTTCAGACCCCAGGCTTGAGAACCAGTCCGCGCCGTTTAATATGATCGGCGGAACGTTGGCGAAGGTCTCAACGTTGTTCAGCACCGACGGCCTCATCCAAAGTCCCTTGACCGCAGGGAACGGCGGCTTCGGCCTGGGCATACCGCGCTTGCCCTCGATGGACGCCATAAGCGCCGTCTCTTCGCCGCACACGAACGCGCCAGCGCCCTGATAGATCTCGATATCAAGGTCGAATCCCGATCCGAGGATGTCCTTGCCGAGCAGGCCCCGGTCCTTGGCCTGCTCAATCGCCAGTTGCAGACGATGGACAGCGAGAGGATATTCGGCCCTGACGTAGATATAACCATAGTGGGCGTTGATGCCCTTTGCGGCGATGATCATGCCCTCCAGCACGGAATGTGGGTCGGCCTCCATGACGCTGCGGTCCATGAACGCGCCGGGATCGCCTTCGTCGCCATTGCACAGGATATACTTGATATCGCCCTGGACGCGGGCGCAGAGTTCCCATTTGAGTCCGGTCAAAAAGCCTGCTCCGCCGCGGCCGCGCAGCCCTGATCTCTTCACTTCACTCACGACCTGCTCGGGCGTCATCTCGGTGAGTGCCTTGGCCGCGGCCATATACCCGTCGCGGGCAATGTACTCCTCGATCTTCTCCGCATCGATCAGGCTCCGGTTCCTGAGCGCCCGCAATACCTGGTGCTTGAAGAACGGGATCTCGTTCATTACCGGGATCGCGTCCTTCTGCGCCGGCGGCGTGTAGAGGAATTTCTTGACCGGCCGCCCCTTGATGAAGTGCTCTTCAACGAGATAGGGCACGTCCTCGGGCTTCACCTGCTGATAGAAGATGTCCTCGGGATAGACCACCATGACCGGGCCCTTGGCGCAGAACCCATTGCACCCGGTTAGAACGATCTTGATCTCGTTCTGGAGGTTGCGCTTGATGAGCTCGGTCTCAAGCGCGTCCTTGACCTTCAGAGACCCGTTTGCCACGCAGCCTGTACCCGCGCAGATCATTATGTTTGAGCGGTAAGTCGTCGTCTCCACAGTTATTTACTCCGTAAATAAAATTGGAAGTTGGAAATTGAAAATTGAAAAATGTTTAAGAACGACACTCCGAAATTTAAAAAAATTTAAGTTTCCAATTTTCAGTTTTCAACGAATCAGTTAGTACGTGGTCTCATGCCCAACGACCAGGGCAAACTCCTTGACCGGGTTGCCTGCCACGACATGCTCGGCGAATATCTTCCGCATCTTGTCCTCGGTCAGCGCGATGTACTTTACCGGCGGCCCACCGGCGAGCTCGATGGTGGCCATCGGCTCCTTACTGCAGAGGCCGGCGCAGCCCGATGTCGTGATCGCTACATCCTTCAGGTTGGATTTTGCCAGTTCTTCCATGATCGTGTTCATGATGGGCCGTGCGCCCGCGGCGATCCCGCACGTCCCCCTATGCACGGTGATCTTTACCCGAAACCCGCCCTCGCGCAATCCCTGATGGTAATCTTCCTTGATCTTTTTTAAATCAGCAATCGTCAGTTTTGCCATGGCTTGTCCATCCTTAATTTCCGCAATCCGAAATTGCAGACGCTACTCATACTTATTGATGATGTCCATAACCTTCGTCGCCGCAACATCGCCGTACGTGTCCTGCCCTACCACCACGACCGGCGCGAGGCCGCAGGCGCCAAGGCACCGCACGGCTTCGAGGGAATACTTCTTATCCCGGGTGACTTCCCCGACCTCAAGGTCCAGTTCGTCCTTGATTTTTTCGAGTATTTCCTCGCTCCTCTTCACGTAGCAGGCAGTGCCGAGGCACACACGGATGACGTGCTTGCCGCGCGGCACGAGCGTAAAGAACGAGTAGAAGGTGGCAACGCCGAAAACAACGCTCGGCGACATCTTCATCCCCTGCGCGACATATCGCTGGACGGCATGCGGCAGATAGCCGCAGACTTCCTGCGCCTGCTGGAGCACGGGAATGAGCGATCCGGGCTTGTCCTTGTACCGTGCGATAATCTCATCGATCTTCCGGTACATATCGGGCGTTATAAATTCGTTGTTTGTGGCCGTGTGCTGTGCAACCGCTTCATTACTCATCGTCTACCTCTTCAGCAATTTGAAACTTCACCGTTCGAATTTTATCTGTTCCTTGAGCATGCCCCGGATCGTTGTCAGCACCTCGGGGATGTTGATCGGCACGTTTTCCAAGTCGTTCTTGATCTCCGTGGTATCGAACCGGAAGACCCTCCCGTTTTCCCGCTCTTCGTAAACATAATCAAGGTCCGGGTGGCCCGCAATCAGCGTGATCAGCGTGTCGGCCATGCTGCCGATAGCCGGCCGGTCCACATGGCTCCAGTGGAACACGATCGAAACCCGTGTACCCTTGTCCGGGGCGGACTCTATGCTTACTGACCCGCCCGTTTGTTCAGCGGCCTGCGCCAAAAGCGGGATGCCAAGGCCGGTCTTTTTGCCCTTGGTCGTAAAGAAGGGGTCCCTGATCTTAGCAAGCGTCTCTGCATCCATCACCCTGCCGTTATCAGCAAGCTTCACCCGGAGGACATCGTTCTTTATATCACTGGTCAGGATTCTCTCTATCCTCGTCGCCTCCGCCCGGATAGAGTTCTCGGCGATATCGAGGATATGCAGCGATATATCATCCACCGCCTCAGCAGTCCGCCTTCCTGCCGTCCCGGCCTCCCAGTGCTCTTTTGATCTCGGCTATGCTCCCGTCCTCGATCGTAAAGCAGGTATAGCGGCTGCCGACATCGTCGGGATGGTGCGCATCCGAACCGGTGACAACAGGATATTTCACACAGTCGGGAAACCGTTCCCTCGCCTGGGCAATGGTCATGTGCTGCGATACCTCTACGCCGTCCAAGACAAGACGGGGAGGAATGAACCCAAGCTGCCCGATCATGCTGAACGCCTCCCGGTCCACATGTGCCGCAATCACAAGACTTTCGCCCTTGCCCGAGCGGGCCGCCTCGGCGATCTTTTCGGCCGGAAGCGTTGTCGCTCCGATCAAAAGCCTGTCACAAAACCCCGTGACCCCGTCTTCATCGTCGGCGATCACCTGCAGACCGAAGGCATGCTCATCGTTCCTGCCTGCCAGGTGCCGGTAAATAAACTCCTGGAACCCCAGGAGGTCGTCGTCATCGTCAAAGAACGTCAGGATGTGCGCTTCTTCCGCAGATGCAACTTCCATCCCGCCGAGCACCATCAGTCCGTTTCGTGCGCCCGCCTTCTTAACAGCCAGGACGTTTTCAGCCGAATTATGGTCGCACACGCCGATCAGTTCAAGACCCTTCCGGATGGCCGCGTTCACAACTTCACGGGGCGACATGTCGAGGCCGGCACAGGGTGACAAACAGGTATGCACATGCAAATCGGCCTTTATGCGCCTAAGCGCCACGAATACCCGCCTTGTACAATCTGCCGACCACTTCAAAAGCAGGAAGGCTGGTCACCAGAATCGGAATGTTCTCTTTCTCAGCCTGGGCGATCGTGTCCTTTTCCGGCTGTCTTCCCTGAACGAGGATGACGCCCGCTAGGTCCTTGTGCGATGCCACGGCCACGATGTTCTGATGGATGTGGAGCGTAATCCAGACGTTCCCTTCCTCGCCATGGGCCAGTACATCGGACAGAAGGTCGCTCACGTATCCTCCCGTCACCTCTCGATCAAGATGTCCGGAGCCCACCTTCACGTCCAGACCGAATTCCTTCACAAGGTCATTCAGGTTCATGGGCCCCCATCAACTCGTGTAGTAGAACTGCATGGTCAAATGCGTTCCGTCGGGCACCGCTGATTTCAGGTTCATCTCATCGGCGCATTTCTTTATGTTCACCAGCCCCATGCCGGCGCCGAATCCCAGTTCCCGCACCCACTCCGGAGCCGTGGAATATCCCGGTTGCATCGCCTGTTCCACATCGGGAATGCCGGGGCCGCTGTCAACGGCCTCCACCGTGATACCCCATTTTTCCACCTGCGCCCGGATTTCTCCGCCCGTGGTGTATGAGGCGAGGTTGATCTCTGCCTCGTACGTGGCCACCCCGATCCTCCGGAGGAGCGGCGGGCAGACGCCCAGTTTCTTGAGCGCGTTCTTCAGTTCGCTCGCGGCCTTGCCCGCATCCTTCAGGGTCTGACCGGCGACGTTGAACTTGAACGTGAAGCTGATCTCGTCAGCGGTCACGTCCTCGAAGAACTTCCGCATGGTCGAACGGTGCCGAGCAATAACCGCCTTGTTTTCGGCATGCTCGTATTCGGCCTCAAGTTTCTTGAGCAGGCCCTCGACGATGCTTCCCTTGGTGATGATGCCTACCAATTCCTCGCTTCGGTTCAACACGGGGTACCGCCGGTACCCGTACCGGGAAAACTTGGCGATGCAGTGTACCAGGAGTTCATCCTCGTACAGGCACTCGACCTTCGTCTTCATCTTCTCCCGGATGGGAGCGTTGATATCTTTGCTGCTCAAAGCGTTGATCAGGTCAGCGATGCTGACCATACCCACGAGTTTGCCGTCTTCGACGACCGGAGTGCCGGAAATGCGGTTGTCCCGCATCAGGATGCTGAGCTCCGCCATGGTCTGGTCCGGCCGAACCGTAAACACCTTGGCGGCCATGACCTCGCCGACCGTCATCTCATAGACCATCTCCTGGGTCTTGCTGACCCGGTCCAGCGTCTCCTGCTCTTTTTCCTGCTGTGTCATGTCCTATTGCCGCTCGGGCACCCCCCGAAGCCCGCTCATGTACAAAATGCCGCAGGCCTCGAACATGGTCAGTTTCGTTACAAAGAGGGGTATGTCCTTCTGCTTTGCCAGGGAGACCGCGCCATCCTCAGGTTTTTTCCCGCGGACGAGGCAGACCGCTTTGATGTCGGCGATATCGGCCGTTCGCACTGCCTGGGGGTTCGAGATCCCCGTGATCAGAATTCCATTCGCGTGGGACCGGGCAAGCACATCGCTCATGAGGTCTGCGCTGAAGCACCGATCCACCTCGATCTCGTCGGTGAGGCCGTTCCCGACAAGAACCTCGGCGTGAAGCAGGTCAATGATTTCCTTCAGTTTCATCGTTTCATCCGGCGGCCGGCGCTCCTACCGGTCGCACTCGCCCAGCACGATATCAATCGTTCCGATGCAGGCGATGACGTCCGCCACCATGTGCCCGGTTACCATCTTCGGGAGCGCGCTGATGTGCACGTACGAAGGGGCGCGGATCTTGACGCGGTACGGCCTGCCGCTCCCGTCGCTCACTATATAGAAGCCGAGTTCGCCCTTCGGCGCCTCGGTGGCCACATACACCTCGCCCTTGGGCATGGGGACCCACTTGCTCATGAGCACGAACTGGTGCGCAAGCGATTGCATGTTCTGCATCACCTGCGTCTTCTCGGGGATGGCGTAGCGCGCGTCGCCGGTCGTGATCGGTCCGGGCTGCATCATGTCGAGGCACTGTTTGATAATTCGGTTGCTCTGGCGCATTTCGTTTATGCGAACGAGGTACCGGTCGTAGATGTCGCCGTTCTTGCCCAAGGGCACGTCGAACTCCACCTTGTCATAGGCCGCGTAGGGCTCCACCTTGCGAAGGTCATAGTTCACGCCCGATCCGCGGAGCGTGGCGCCCGTGAGACCGTAGTTCACGGCCTCCTCGGCCGAGAACGTGCCGATGCCCACGGTGCGCTGGAGCCAGATGCGGTTTTCTCGGATGAGCGTGTCGTACTGTTCAAGCCGCTCCGGGAACAGTTCCGTGAACTCTCTGCACTTATCAATGAAATCGCGCGGGATGTCGTTCCGTATGCCGCCGATGCGGACATAGCTCACGGTCTGGCGCGCGCCGGTTGCCATCTCCATGAGGTCGAGGACGAGTTCCCGTTCACGCAGGGTGTACATGCAGACCGTCATGGCGCCTATGTCAAGAGCATGGGTGCCGAGCCAGACGAGATGTCCCGAGAGCCGGGAGAGCTCTGCCATGAGCGTCCTTATGAACTGGGCGCGCTCCGGAACAGTGATATCAGCCAGCTTCTCGACAGCGACAACCCACCCTAGATTGTTGTTCATGCAGGTAATGTACTCAAGCCGGTCGGTCATGGGAATGATCTGGTGGTACGTCCTGCTCTCCATCCACTTCTCGATGCCGCGGTGAAGGTAGCCCGGGCGCGGGTCGCAACCCACCACGGTCTCGCCCTGCAGGTCGAGCACCAGGCGCAACACACCGTGGGTAGCCGGGTGCTGCGGACCCATATTGAGCGTTATTTCCTTCTGAACAATCTTTTTCTGCTCTGTATCGGTAGGAGACATGTTTTCACCATGAATGTCAAAGCTCAAAGTTCAAATCAAACATCAAACGGCAGATCCACATGTCATTCAAAGCTCTTCCACTTTGTACTTTGAACTTTGTACTTTTTTTTATCAGTATCCTTTCAGCGGGTATTCCTTCCTGAGCGGATGTCCTTCCCAATCTTCGGGCAGGAGAATTCGTCTGAGGTCCGGATGGCCGTCAAACTTGATCCCCATGAGGTCAAAAGTCTCTCGTTCGTGCCAATTGGCCGTGTGCCAGACCGCGGAAACGGTGTCGATCCTCGGGTCTTCTTCCGGCACACGCACCTTCAAGCGTATACGATGCCGGTACTCTGTCGAGATGAGATTATACACGACCTCGAACCGCGGCCCGTTGTCCCCGGGATACCGGGAATAGTCAACGGCGGTAAGGTCCGCCAGGTGGTCCATCTTGAGCCCGGGTTCATCGTGCAGGTACTGGCAAATATCTTTGATCTTGTCTTTCTTGATCATGACGCCGACCTGGCCGGCATACATGGTCGTGCCGAGGACCTGGCCGGCGAACTGTTCTTCTATCAACTTGGCGATCTGAAGGGGATCCATACAACCTCTCAATGGCCGCACCAATCACAACGATGGTGCCCGGTCCTTAATCATGAATTGGAGTGTGAAAGCTTCGGCGCTGCTGCGTTACTTCCGGATATACTTCTCTTTCTTGATCTTCTCCTGAAGTCTGATAATCCCATTCATCAGGGCCTCGGGCCTCGGCGGACAGCCGGGGATATAGACGTCCACGGGTACGATATTGTCCACCCCCTGCACCACGCTATAGGTATTGAAAATTCCGCCGGAGCTGGCGCAGCTTCCCATGGCGATGACGTATCGGGGCTCGGGCATCTGATCGTACACGCGCCGTACGATAGGCGCCATCTTCTTGGTGAGCGTCCCCGCCACCAGGAGCAGGTCCGACTGTCTCGGGGAAGGCCGGGGCACCGTCCCGAAGCGGTCAAAATCGTGCTGAGGGGCCGAATAATATTGGATCATTTCGATGGCGCAACAGGCGAGCCCGAAGGTCATTGGCCAGATGGAGCTTGCCCTGCAGTAGTTCAGGAAGGAATCGACGGTCGTCGTGATGTAGCCTTCTTCAAAAAGATTCTGCATTACTCCCATTCGAGGGCCCCTTTCTTCCATGCATACACGTACCCAACGAGCAGGATGGCAATAAAGATCAACATTTCCACCAGCACGTACGAACCAATCTGATTAAATGCCACGGCCCAGGGATAGAGGAAAACAGCTTCAATGTCGAAGATGAGGAAAAGCATGGCGATGATATAATACCGGATGGAAAACTGCTGATGGGCGTCCATGAAGGGGGTGATGCCGGACTCATAAGTGATGAGCTTTTCGGGATAAGGATTTTTTGGCCGGATAAACCATCCGGCAATGAGCATCCCCAGCCCCATTGCTGTGCCGATCAGCAGAAAAACCACTACCGGCAGAAAGTGTTCCGGAAGGTAGGTACTTGGTGTCATACGCTACTCCCTGCGCAATATTAAATTTTGAATTAACATAACTTCTAAAACGCGTGTATAATAAGTCAACGCAAATAGTTTGTCAAGAAAAACATTTAGAAGGACAGAACCGGTTTTGTATCGAAGCAGAGTTTGTATTTTCTATACTTCTCCCGTGAAAGCGGACACTTGCTTTCATGCTTCCATTCAAGTACAATATTTTATTGCCGCTGTGGAGGATGCCCATGGATCCCTACTCGAAAGAACAGCTCCTGTCCTTCTATAATTTTCATCTGAAAAAATTCGGCGACCGGCCCGAGGCGCTCCGCTGGACGCCGAAAGGCCAGCTCAAGCGCTACCACACCCTCGCCGCTATAGCGCCGGCGGAAGACCTGAACAACAGCACGGTCCTTGACTACGGCTGCGGGACCGGGGACTTTTACCGTTTTTTGAAACGGCGGGACATCACCGTGCGGTATACCGGCGTGGACATCAATGCAAACTTCATCAACCTGGCGAAGAGCAAGTATCCCGAGTGCACCTTCAAGGTCATGAGCGCCGACAATGACGAGCTTGAAGGGTTCTACGACTACATCTTCATCTGCGGCGTGTTCAACCTGCAAGTCCCGGGCGTCGATGACGACCTGGAGGACGCCCTCGTCACCCTCTTCAAACACTGCAACAAGGGCCTCGCTCTGAATGCGCTGTCCTCCCACACCCCGATCAGGGATCCCGAACTCCATTTCACGTCGCCGGAGGACATGGTCAAATTCGCGATCGAGAACCTCTCCCCTTCCGTTGCCCTCAGACACGACCGCATAGAAAATGATTTCACCCTGTATGTCTATACAACGTATAACGAAATAGAGCTCTGATCGGTCTGGGTGCGAAATTCCCGGCAAGACCTTCCCTTCATTATAATGAAGGCGGACCGGGAAAATTCCCGATTCACTGATCAGGCTCCCCTGAATAAGGCCGTGCTCTTATGACTCCCTATCCCATAGACGCCATATTGCCGCAGATCAAAAAAGCGGTGCAAAGCAACCCCTCGGTCATTCTCCATGCGCCGCCCGGAGCGGGAAAAACCTCCCGCGTTCCCCTCGCGCTCCTTGACGTGATCCCGCCTGACCAGGGCCGTATCGTGATGCTCGAACCTCGAAGGATCGCCGCAGTTTCAGCGGCGCGCTGGATGGCGCAAGCGCTCAACGAGCAGACAGGCGGGACGATCGGCTATGCCATACGCTTCGATACGAAGAAATCAGCGAAGACCAGGATCGAAATAGTAACCGAGGGCGTTCTCACCCGCCGCCTTCAGTCCGACCCCGGGATCGAAGGCACGGCAATGGTCATCTTCGACGAATTCCATGAACGGAGCATCCATGCGGACCTTGCGCTCGCACTCTGCCTTGATGTCCGCAGGGTTTTACGGCCGGATCTGAAGATTCTGGTCATGTCAGCAACACTCGCTTCCGGCCCCATCGCATCGCTCCTGGGCAGCGCGCCAGTAATCACCTCCACGGGAAAGGCCTATCCCGTGGAAGAACGCTATCTCGAAAACGGGACGGGCCCCCTCCCCGGGCGTATCGCCTCCGCTGTCAAGATCGCCCTGAAAGAGACAGTGGGAGACATCCTGGTGTTCCTTCCCGGTTCCGGCGAAATACGCGCCTGCGCCAGGGCGCTTCACGAGTCGCCTGACATAAACAATGGGGGCATTGCGCTCCATGCGCTCTACGGAGATCTGCCGTTCGAAGAACAGGAGCGGGCCATCATACCTTCAAAGGAGAAGAGGAAGATCGTCCTCGCCACAAATATCGCCGAGACGAGCCTTACCATCGAGGGCGTTCAGGTCGTGATCGACAGCGGCCTGACGCGAATGCTCAGACACGATCCCGCAACGGGCATGAACCGGCTCGTGACGATCTCCGTTTCCCGGGCATCGGCTGAACAGCGCAAGGGCAGGGCGGGACGGCTGGGACCGGGCGTATGCTATCGTCTCTACGACCGGCACGCGCTTCAGAGCATGCTTCCCTTTACCCGGCCGGAGATGCTCGTGTCCGATCTTTCCCAGCTCGTGCTCGAACTCGCTGTGTGGGGGGTCAAGAATCCGCAAGAGCTCCTGTGGCTCGATATGCCGCCTGCTGCGGCTTGGGAAGCCGGCCTGAGCCTGTTGAAGGACCTGGGCGCCGTCGATCCATCGGGTGCGGTTACTCCACGGGGGAAGGCCATGGCCCGCCTGCCGCTACATCCCAGGCTTTCCTGTCTCATGATACGGTCACAGGAGGTGGGCCGGGTACGCCTGGGCGCAGACCTTGCCGCTATCCTCACCGAACGGGACATCTTCCGGCACAGCGCAGCGGACCGCATATTTGCCGAACCCGACATATCGGAAAGAGTTGACGCTCTGCGCAGGCGTCGGAGGGGAGAAAAAGCGGGAGAAAAGGTCGATCTGTCGGCGCTTCGGGCCGCAGAAAGGACCGCGACACAGCTCGTGCGGATGATGCCCGAAACGCGGGGAGCACCTTCTTCCGCCGATACGGTCGATGCCGAGATGGTTTCACGGCTTTTGCTTTCTGCATATCCGGACAGGATATGCAAACGCCGCGAGGAAGGCGGAGGACGCTTTATCCATGCTCAGGGAAGGGGCGTGCGTCTCTCCCTGGACAGCCATTTGGGCGGCAGCCCTTACATCATCGCCGTGAGTATCGATGCCGGTGAGAAAGCAGAAGGCTTTGTCCATATTGCCGCACCCATAACGGAGGAACTCATCCGGAGCGAGTGCGGCAAACGCATTGAGATCATTCGAAGAACGGAATGGGACCACAGAGAGGGAAGGATTGTTGCCGCCCTTGAAGAGCGGCTCGAGACCTTGCTTCTTTCGAGGCGGCAGTTCTCTCCCGCTGACGAAGAGGCTGCGCCTCTCTTGTGCGAGGTGATCAGAACGACTCCGGGCGTACTCGCGTTCAGCAAAGAGGCGAAACAGTTCCAGGCGAGGGCGGGACTTTTGAAGAGGGCCTTTCCTGAAGAAACCTGGCCCGACCTTTCTGACGTCCAACTTTTATCTAGACCCGAAGAATGGCTCCTGCCCTGGCTCAAGGGCATACGCAGCGTACAGGGCCTCGCAAGCCTCAATATCCTTCAGGCGCTCAAGGCAAAACTTTCGTGGGAGCAGCAACGCCGGTTAGACGAACGCGCGCCCATATCCCTTTTGGTGCCAAGTGGTAGCCGCGCGATGCTCGATTATACAGTCGGTAACCAGCCCATCCTTGCCGTAAAGCTCCAGGAGATGTTCGGGCTCGCCGACACGCCGGTGATTGCAAACGGCAGGGTAAAAGTGCTGCTTCATTTACTGTCGCCGGCGCGAAGGCCGGTCCAGATCACGCAGGACCTGAAAGGGTTCTGGAACAGCGCGTATCAGCAGGTGAAAAAGGACCTCAAAGGCCGCTATCCAAAACATCCCTGGCCGGATGATCCCTGGAACGCCGTGCCCACGCGCCGCACAAAACTCCGTGGAAGTTGAAGCAAATAACATCTTATTGTGTCGGATGCGGACTCCGCTTAAGGCCAACCTTCTCGCTTAACGTTCTCTTACCCTCGCTCCAATACTCCATCTCTCTATCATGCCTGTCGGCAAGCTGCCATGCCCGCTTATAGATATCAGGCTGCTGCTTGACAAGGACATGGAATGCTCCCTCCTCGAAATTGACCGGCATGTGAACTCCGGCCTCCCGTGCGAGAATGTCCACCTGCACGATAGCCCATTCGGTGCCCGTTGTAAATCCCATGTGCTGCCCCACAGGGAAACCGACCGCAAAACCCGCAAACAACAAAACAACCCCCAACACTGTCCGAATTATAATCTTCAGTATGGTCTTCATCGCCCCTCCTCCCTTCAGCTCAAACGTCTTATACGCTGAAAGTCGTACTGCAAAGGAATATCGTGATTGAGATAACGCCGTTGAGGGCTCTGCTGTATAGTAATTATATAGCATTAAAAAAAGTGGAGGGGGCGGAATTTACAACAAAAAAATTAACATATAAAAATAACCTACTTTAGTAGTAAGATGCCAGAGTGTCGGCTTGTCATCGTGTTTTCACACGGAAGTCGGCCCATCGCCATTCCCCCCTTCTTATTCCACAATTCACTGATGGCATTTCGCACGCCCCTCTGTTTTGCCCATTCCGCAACCCGAAATTTGCTGTCGATAGCATGTCATCAAACTTCTTGACAACGAACGGGATGTTTAGGTATATATAGTCTCGGTTGAAAATGAAAAGAACGCTATCCGCCGCACAGGCACGCATCTTCGCGGCAGAGGGAGTTCTCGCGACATCATGAGGTGGAACGATGACTGTTGAAAAAATGGAGTTTAAGACCGAAGTAAAAGAGCTTCTGGATCTGATGATCCATTCCCTTTATTCCCACAAGGAGATATTTCTGAGGGAACTTATTTCAAACGCGTCGGATGCCATAGACAAGGCGCGTTTTGAATCGCTCACAAACAAGGAGATCCTCGACCACACCGGCGGCGCATGGAGGATAAAAATTATTGTAGACAAGTCAGCCGGCACATTGACGGTAAGCGACAATGGCATCGGAATGACCCATGACGAGGTCATAGCCGAGCTCGGGACCATTGCCCATTCCGGCACCAAGGACTTTCTGCGGGCCCTTCAGGACAAGGCCCTGAAGGACAAGCCGGAGCTCATCGGGCAGTTCGGCGTCGGATTCTATTCGTCCTTTATGGTCAGCGACAAAGTCACGGTCGTGACCAGGAAGGCCACGGAAAAGACCGGCCAGGCCGTCAAATGGGAATCGTCCGCGGACGGTTCATTCCTCATTGACGAGGCCGAAAAAGACCGTGCCGGGACCGATGTCATTCTGCATCTCAAGGCCGAGGACAAAAATTACCTCGACGAATGGGAGATCAGGCAGGTCATACGAAAATACTCCGACTACATCGAACACCCGGTTGTCATGGACATCGAGCGGGAAAAGGAAGACCCGCAGGACAAAAGTAAAAAGGTCAAAGTATCCGAAGAAGAAAAAATGAACGCCGGCAAGGCCATCTGGCTCAAGGACCCGGCGGAGGTAACAACCGAAGAATATAACGACTTTTACAAACATATATCCCATGATTTCGGAGATCCCGCAAAGGTCATCCATTACCGCGCGGAAGGCACATCGGAGTTTACCGCGCTCCTGTACCTCCCTTCCAAGGCCCCCTACGGGATCCTGTACAAGGACTACAAGATCGGCCCGACCCTCTATGTCAAACGGGTCCAGATCATGGACCACTGCGAACAGCTCGTCCCCGAGTATCTGCGCTTTATCAAGGGCGTGGTCGACTCCTCAGACCTTCCGCTGAACGTATCGCGGGAGATCCTGCAGTCCAACAAGCACGTGGAGATCATAAAAAAGAGCATCATCAAAAAGGTGCTCGACACCCTGGCGGACATGAAGAAAAACTCGTATGAAGCCTATGTCGCTTTTCACCAGGAATTCGGCAGAGTCCTGAAGGAAGGAATTCACTTCGATTTCACCCGCCAGGAGCAGATCGCCGACCTGCTCCTGTTCCAGTCCACGAAAACGGGGCCGGACAAATATACGACGCTTGATGAATACGTGAAGAACATGCCGATCGCGCAGGGCGAGATCTATTACATCATCGGCAAACCCGATGAAAACACCCTGCAGTCGCCCTACCTCGAAGCGTTCCGTGAAAAGGGGTACGAGGTCCTGATCATGACGGACGAAATCGACGACATCATCATGCTGGACCTCAAGGAATACAAGGATAAGAAGATAAAATCCGCGGTAAAAGGCGACATCAGCCTGGACAGGACGACTGAGTCGGAGAAGGAAAAATCAAAGGAGAAATTCGAGAAGCTCCTCGGCATAATTAAAGAGCAGTTAAAGGACGACGTAAAGGACGTGCGCCTTTCCGGCAGGCTCAAGGACTCGGCCTGCTGCCTGGTGGCCGGCGAAGGAGGGCTCGACCCTCAGATGGAGAAACTGCTCAAGTCCATGGGACAGGAAGTGCCCTCCGATAAAAGAATCCTGGAGATCAATCCCTCCCATCAGGTGTTTGAGGCCATGAACGCCCTTGCCGCCAAAGGCGGACAGGACCAGCTCCTGAAGGAATATATCGACCTGCTGTACAACCAGGCGCTCCTGCTCGAAGGCTCCAAAGTCAAAGAGCCTGCCACGTTTGCGAAGGCGATGGCCAAGCTCATGCTGGAGAACGCAAAGCAGCATACGGGGAAAGGTTGAAATCTGCTGGCAACCGTTTTTTGATAGATTCGTAAAAAGTCTTTTTAGCCACAGAAGTCACAAAAGGCTCAGAGAAAATTTTTAGGTTTTTAAGGACTTACCTTTGCGCTCTCTGTGCATTTTGCGGCAAATCTTGACTTATTACGGATTCATCGTTTCTTGGATAATCTCGTAATAAGTCTTCCGCGTCGTCATTGCGAGGAGCGGAGCGACGAAGCAATCTCGGTTTATCAAGAGGTGAAAAGATATGAGTACGGTCAAAGATATCATGATAAAGATCATCCAGGAGCAGCCTGAGGACAGTGATTTCGACGAGATACTCCGGGAACTTGCTTTTATTAAAATGGTCAATCGCGGTTTGGCGGATTCCGACGCCGGGCGGACCGTTCCGCATGAGGAAATCAAGAAGCGGATGCAGTCATGGCAAAAATAAACTGGAGGTGCCAAACTTCTTAATCCTTTATATTTTCCGCCACGGACCCATCTTCTCAACCCCATAAATAACTTCTTGTTTTTAAAAAATAGTGATGATATTCTATTCCCCGACTAACCGGATAAGCATGTTCACGCTTAAGGGGGCTGCTTGGTGGCTGATATTCAATCGTTCAGGAAAGATGTTCAGTCCTTAGTCGCTAAGTTTGAGCAGGACCAGCACTACTATCTTTACAAAAGGGTATCCAGAAGCCCAGGTCAGAATTGATTTCCTCAATCCCCTCTTCGACGCCCTCTTTCTTAAATAGGTAACCTCCACAGGGCGTTCGTAAGGGGAGGAAGGTATCGTATGCAGCAACATCCCCAAGTGGCTTCCACAGTCGGTTCTGACAATATGCCGATAACTTCTTGATTTTCTATGCATGTTATAGTAATCTCTCATCCATACGGGTTGTAATTCTCTATAAGACAAAAAGGCGGCCAATGAGCGCAGGTCACTTCCCACCGGAAGTTTATAAGAAGTTTGAAGTCCATGAATGGAAACATGCGTCAGCGATTCTCAAG
>OFHG01000205.1_pt1 | contig 25693 bp, 14 predicted proteins | sample 1521931 | NCBI WGS metagenome assembly OFHG01 (sample SAMEA2468438, study PRJEB22500) | soil metagenome | biome: Glassland; feature: Farmland; material: Clay | place: Australia | collected 2013-01-31 | depth 0.55 m
AGGAAGTTGCGGCTGTGGTGAAGGGCATCCGGACGGGCCTGGATTTCTTCTTCCGGCGCCGGCCCGGCAGCGTTTCCGAGACGACCCAGGACGAACAGATGTTCATCTGATTGGGCGGTGCGGCCGCACGCGTCGAGCAAGAGGGAATGGCGTCCCCGGTCGGGAGTGAAGCGTCGGGGCTCGAGTGCGTGATGGGTTGTGCGACCCCGGGATCCTCCGCCGAGAACTCTGTGCCGCCGCGCCGATCTTCATCTTCACGTTCGGCCTTTTCGGGTCCGCTTCCCGCGCTGGCGATATTTGCCCGCGCGCCCGTTCCGCGCAAAGCCAAGACTCGCCTGATTCCTCTCCTCGGCCCGCGGGGCGCGGCAGAGTTCCACGCCGCACTGGTTTGCGATGTTTTACAGAAGGTGAACGCCCTCGGCTCGCAGGTCGTGCCCTATCTTTTTCTTGCCGGCGGACGCCATCCCATTTCTTCTTCGCTTTCCGACTACACGCTCGTGCGCCAGCGCGGCGCGGATCTGGGCGAGCGGCTGGAGCGTGCCTTCCGCAAGCTCCTCAAGCGACATCGTGGCGCGCTGGTAATTGGCACGGACTCGCCGCTGCTTCCCGGGCGAGTGCTCATCCGGGCTCTTGAAAAACTGCGCGGCGCCGACGCTGTGCTGGGCCCGTGTCCGGACGGCGGCTTCTACCTCATTGGTTTGCGGCGGCTCGTGCCGGGATTATTCGACCGTGTGCGGTGGGGAAGCGCCTCGGCATGCCGGGACGTGCAGGAAAGCCTGCGGGCGCACGACTATTCCTGCGCGATGCTGGAGCTTGTGGACGACGTGGACCGCCCCTCGGATGTGGTACGACTGAACCGGAAACTCGCGGCGAACCCGGCGGCGCGCCGCCTCGCGCCATCAGCCTGGCGATTCGTGCAGGAGTTTTTCGTTCTTGAGGGTGAAGTGAAGGAGCGAGTGAAAAAGAAGTCCGGCGGTCAGTCTCCGACACGAGCGATCCAGCCGCCGCCGAAGACTTCGCGCTCCGCGTCGGGCGAATAGAACACCGCGGCCTGGCCCGGGGTCACCGCGCGCTGCGGCTGGTTGAATTCGACACGGGCCTCGCCGCCCGCACGGGCCTCCACGCGTGCGCGCGCCGCCACGTGCTTGTTGCGGATCTTGACCTCGGCTTCGACGGTCTCGCCTTCCGCAACCGGCCGAATCCAATTGACATCTCGAACGATCAGCCGGCGCCGCAGCAATTCCTCGTTGCGGCCGACCACGACGCGATTGTGCGCGCGGTCGAGCTCGATGACGTAGAGCGGCTCACCCACGGCCGCGCCCAATCGCTTTCGCTGCCCCACGGTGAATTGGTAGAGGCCCTGGTGCTCGGCGACCACTCGGCCATCGGTCGTGACCACTTCGCCTGATGGCGCCTCCAATTTCTCGCCGCGTTCGGCGAGGTAGGCCTCGATGAACTGCGCGTAATTGCCGGTCGGCACGAAGCAGATCTCCTGGCTGTCCGGCTTGTCGGCGACCGGAAGGCCCTTGGCGCGCGCGATCGAGCGCACTTCAGCCTTCTGCATCCCGCCGAGCGGAAAGATCGAGCGCGAGAGCTGCTCCTGGGTCAGCCCGAAGAGAAAATACGACTGGTCGCGCGAGCGGTCGGCGCCGGCGAACAGGCGATATCGCCCCGCTCCCTCATCGCGCCGGATGTGCGCGTAGTGGCCCGTAGCCACGCGCTCGGCGCCGATTTGACGCGAGGTATCAATAAACTGGGCAAACTTGATCTCGGTATTACACAGGCTGCACGGGATGGGAGTCTCGCCGGCCAGGAAGTGGCGCACGCACGGCCGCACTACGTCCTGCTCGAAGCGCGATTCGAAGTTGACGACGTAGTAGGGAATGCGAAGGAAATCGGCCACGCGCCGCGCGTCGTACACGTCGTCGAGCGAGCAGCAGCGTCCCGCCGCGCGCCCGCCGCCCGAGGCTTCATCGCCCAGGAGCGTTGGCAGCCGCCGCTGGTTCCAGAGCTGCATGGTGAGCCCAATGAGCGATCCCTGCGGATTGTTTTCGGCGAGGAGCGCGGCGGCGGTGGAACTGTCGACGCCCCCGCTCATCGCCACTGCAACGGTCATATTAAATCAGTCAGTACATACTTGGTAATCAATATCCGTGTTCACGAGTGTTGCAGGCTGCCCGTCGTGACAGCCTTCGAGTGCGGCGAGAGCGAGCGCAGGCGCTCGACGACGGCGGGAAGAACTTTCAGGGTGTAATCAATGTCCTCCGCCGTGGTCATGCGGCCCAGGCTGAAGCGGATGCTGGAGCGCGCCTGCGCGTGGGAAAGGCCGATGGCCGAAAGCACGTGTGAAGGCTCGACCGACCCCGACGAGCACGCCGCACCCGTCGAGCACGCCACGCCCTGCAAGTCCATCGCAATCACAAACGCTTCGCCCTCGATATGAGCAAAGCGGATGTTCGAGGTGGACGGCAGGCGGTGCGCCGGGTCGCCGTTGCGCGTGGTGAGCGGGATGTCGGCCAGGATAGCTTTTTCCAGGCGGTCGCGCAGCGCGGCCAGCCGCGGTGCATCCGTGGCGAGTTTGGCTCGCGCGAGTTCCGCCGCTTTGCCCAGGCCCACGATGCCCGGCGTGTTCTCGGTGCCCGGCCGCCGGTCGCGCTCGCTGTGGCCGCCGTAGAGCAACGGGGCGAGCGGCGTTCCCTTGCGGATGTAAAGCGCGCCCACGCCCTTGGGCCCGTGCAGCTTGTGCGCGGAGAGCGAAAGCAGATCCACGCCCAGCTTTTCCACGTCCACGGGGATCTTGCCGACCGACTGCACCGCGTCGGTGTGAAAAATCACGTCGTGCTCGCCGGCGATGCGCCCGATCTCTTCCAGCGGCTGGATGGTGCCCAGCTCGTTGTTGGCGTGCATGATAGAAATGAGCACGGTGTCGGAACGCAGGGCGCGCTCGACTTCGCCGGGATCCACGATGCCGCTGGCGCCGACGCGGACGTACGTCACCTCGACGCCGCGTTTGGCCAGGGCCTGCGCCGAGTGCAGCACGGCGTGATGCTCGATGGCGGAAACGACGATGTGTTTCTTTTCCCCGGCGATCCGCGCCGCCTCTAGCACTCCGAACAGGCTCGTGTTGTCGGACTCGGTGCCGCCGCTGGTGAAGGCGATTTCATTCGGCCGCGCGTTAATCAGCTTCGCCACCTCTTCGCGCGCCGTCTCCACGGCCGCCTTGGCCTGCTGGCCGTACCAGTGGATGGACGACGCGTTGCCGAAGTCGCTGGTGAGGTACGGTGCCATCGCCTCAAAAACCTCCGGAGCGACCGGCGTGGTCGCGTTGTTGTCCAGATAAACTCGGCGCATTGAAATTGTCCCTTGCAGCCCGAGGGGCGAATACATCCGTCCGATTCGCTCACCCTCGCCCTGGTTTAGACCGCCTCTTTTCAGACTAGCGGACGCCTGCCGCGATGTCAACGGACGCAGTGTTCGGATGGCGCCTTTTCGCCGGCCCAAAGAGCAGCGACGTTCCCGTCTATGATCCTGTTTCCATAGCTGTAGGTTTATCGGCGCGCGGGGGTCAGGGGCGCCGCAAGGGATTCGGCGGGCTGGCGAGCGTGGTGCCGGGGAAGTAGTGGGCCAGGATGCGCGCGAAATCCCAGCCGCTGCCGGCGAGCGACGCCGCGCCCATCTGGCACAGCCCGACGCCGTGGCCCGCGCCGCGGCCCCTGAGGATGACAGTCGAGCCCTCGACTTTGACCGAATAGTTGTTGCCGGGGATGGCCTGCCGGCCCAGCTTGCGGTTCACCTGCAGGCGTGCTGGCTCCGACCCGGGATGGGCGAGTACCGGCGCGGCATCCTCGGCACTGAGCTTCGCCGTCCATTTGTGAGCGCTGTGCAGGCACGGCTCGCACCGGACCGAAAAGTAAGGATAGCCAGCGGGAGAGAACCCCGCCTCGCGCAGCGTCCGGGTGCGCCCGCCGCACGAGGCGGAATAGAGTGCCGTCAGAACCTTGCCGCGATAGAGCAGAACCAGGCCTCGGGTTTCGTGGGTTGCCTGGGCGGCCGGGGACTGGGCGTCGGGAACCTGGCGCAGGAATTGGCAATGCGTCGTGTCGCAAAAATCAAAAAGCGGATGGCGATTCCGCGCCGCAACGTAGAAAGAGCGCGTCACCACGGCCTGGGCTTTCAACGCTTCGAGCGGTGCGCTGGGCGGGCTTTCTGCCGCGACCGCCGAAGCAACGGCGATTTCCAAATCCATGGCGACGATGGGGACAAGTTCCGCTCCGTCGCGTTTGATTTCCAGTTTGCCGTGATAGTTTCTGGTGATTCTTCCCGGCACGCTGAGAGTGAAGTCCTCATCCGCCTGGCCCCGGCCGGCGGCGCGAATCACCGCCGCTCGGAGGATGCGTTCACCGGCGCGGCATTCGATCAGCCGGCCAGCGGCGCGGCAGACCGCCACTCGGCCATCCTCGAGGACCAGTCGAATCTTCTCGCCTTCGACAACAAGCGCGCGGCCGGGCGCCGCGGCGAGCGCGAGCTTCCGCGGATGGAACAGGGTAAAGACACCGACCCTCACCGTCGCGGCAAAAGATGCGCTTGCTGCAGTCGCCAGGAAGGCCGGGAGAAAGAGATTTCGCAGAGACCGTTTCATGGTATGGCGAATCTATGTTCCGTCGGCCGCGACGCGCAGGATCTGGCCGGCGGTGACGGCGGCCTCCGCGCCCGGCACCCCGTGAACGCGCACCAGCAACAGCAAACGCGGAGACTCCGCGGGATACAAGGCGATCACGTAACCGTCTCCGGGCGCGCGGCGCGCGTGGACGCAAGGGGCGGTGCCGGTCTTGGCCAGCGCGGCGCGCCCGCCCAAGGCCCGGCCGATGGCGCTCGCGGTTCCGGCCTGGGCGGAAAGCGCCATGCCGCGCACGAGCGGCGCGACGCCGGGCGAGCTGGCTTGCGCGACCAGGTTCAGATAGGCGCGAACGAGCTGTTCCGGCGGAACCTTCCAGGCGTCGCCGAGCCCGAAGAGGGAACTCGGAGCCGGCAGCGCGGGCGCGTCGTCCATTCCCACCTGGCGCAGCGCCGCGCGCAAATCTCCTTGCGACACCGATCGGGAGAGCCGGCGGAAATAGGCATTGCAGGAAAACTCGACGGCCTGCGTGATTCCGATTCGTCTGTGGCCGCGCGGGTACCAGCAGCCGTCCGCCGCGCCGCGGCAAACGAATTCCGGGTATTTGAAGTTGTGTCCTTCGGCGTAGGCCAGGGCGGCGAAGGGCTTCAGCAACGACCCGGGCGGAACGGCGCGGCCGATGTCCGGCCAGCGGAGAGCGATCGTCGTCCCGGTGCGCGCGTCCACGAGCAGGTAGGAGACATCGGGGGATGTGAATCGTTCGTTGACGGCCTTCGCCACCGACTGCTGGTAAAGCGACGGCGCCTGCGCGGCGAGCGTGCAACAGGCGAAAGCAAGCGGAAGCGCCAGCAACTTTTTCATGGCCTCAGCTTGTAGCGGACGGTCTGGTCCACGCGGCCGCCCGAATCTTTGACGACGATACTTTCCGATTCCACCTGGCGGAGCGCGCCGCTCAGGCTGGCAAGGTTCTCGGAGAAGAAGAGCGGCTCATGCGCGCCCGGCGCTGAGAAAGCCGCGAACCGCAGGGCCGCGGGCGTTTCGACCAAGCGCAGCATTTTGACGAGTTGTTCCCTCTCGCGCGCGTGCCGAAAGCCGGCGGCATAGACGCCAGTTTCGGCTGTAGCGGGTACCGACACGCCGGCGAGCGCCGCCAGCAGCGGCTCCGGTCGCGTCGCGATGAACAGGAAATGTCCGCTGGTTGCGATCGAGAGCGGGCTCAAGCCGTCCAACTCAAAATAGATTTTGCCGCCCTGCTCGTGGCGGGCCCATTTCGCGCCCAGCCCGGAAGTGGACCACAGCCCTGCGACGGCGGACTGAACCGCGGCGCGCGCCGCATCGCCCGCCCAATCCTTCGAACCGCTCAGGACCATTGCCGACTCGGTCCCGATTAGGACGCCGTCCGCGGCGGCTCGCGTGGATTCGAAATGAACGAGGGCGGTGGGCGGCGACGCTTCAAACAATTTTCTCAACGGCTCGATTTGCAGCGCGCCACCGCCGCCGAGGACCGGCGCTTGGTCAATGCGCGTCTCGAAATCGCCCTGGCCTCCCGCTTCGCCCTCGCCCAGCGCCACCGTCGGAGCCATCTCCGACGCCGGTGCGGGCCCGGGCCGCGGCAGGAGAATCTTCTGCGTGAGCAGACCCAGAACCTGCCCGGCTTCGGGATTTTCCCAGGCGCGATAGAGACCCGCGTCATCCGGGACGAAACGCATGATTTCACCGAGGTTCCCGCCCGGCGGCGCGGCGGCGCTTTCCGGCCGATTGATGCGGAGAAGCACGCGGTCTTCGCGAATCTCGCCCGCGGCAAGATGAACGTCGGCGATTTCCGCTTCGTATTGCTTCAGCTCGGAGACGTTGCGCTCAATCCAATAGGAGCGGAAATGCGGCGAGCGCACCAGCGCCCGCAGGTCGAGAGCCATGCGAAGATCGCCGGGCTCCGCCGCCGCTTGCGACGCATCGGCAAACCATTTTTCGCGGACGAGCGACGGGCCGCCCTGGCCGGAGTAGAGCTCCAGCGCGGCGTCCAACAAATCCTCGCGCGTCGCCACAAAGAGGTAGTCGTTTGCCATCGCGAAGGCCACCACGCGATGATTCTTTTCATTGCTGTGAATGAAGTAGGTAATGCCCGCCGCCTGGCGCGTTTCGAATTTCTCGCGCGCCTCCCACAGGACGCTTTCCATCGCGCTCGCGGAAGGCATCGCCGTGATGTAAAGGAAGTGAAGGTGGCCGATATCGTAAATTGCCAGCGCCGAGCGCCCGCCCGCGACCGAATCGAGGAAAGACATGTCGGGCGGGAATCCCGAGGCGGCCGCGAATTCTCCCTGCGCCTGCTGAAGTTTGATGAAAAGCCGCGAGCGAGAGAACACCTCGTAGTTGGCGCTTTTCAACCAGAGCTGCTTGGCCGTGGAATTGTTCCAATCGTTCAGGAGCGATTTGAAGTTCTTCGCCTCTAGATACAGAACCGCCCCGGGCGGCATGAGGCCGGCCATCGGCCTGGGCGCGTTCCCCGGGCCCTGCGGCTCGACCGCTAGGGCGAAGGCCACGCAGCAAAGAATTGAAACGAGGATTCGCTTCATGGGCGCGGGCCTCCTTTCGCATCCAGCAAAGGCAGGAGCCTCGGCCGCACAGTGTTCCGTTGCTCCAACCGCCCGGAGACAAACGGACGGCGCTGCGCGTCGCGGTTCGTCAATAGAATCCTGCCGCGGACATCGCGCAATTCGCTATCAATCGCAACCTTACCGGACTTCGCAGCTTCGAAGTCCGCGGCGACGTTCAAATAGTTTTGCGCTTCGCCAAGGTCATTCAGCTTCTCATAGGCGTGAGCGATTGCGCGGGCGAGCGAGGCCTTCTGGGCGGGGCTGAGCCGCAGTCCGATAAGGAACTGCGGGTAATTCTGCGGAGCCATTTCAGAAGTTATCGGCTCGTAGCGGGCAGGATGATAGTAAGGCCGGCCTCCCTGCCCGCTGAGCAAAGGCTCGACGGCGGAGATGGCGAGCTGGTTGCGCCCCGCAGCTTGCGCGGCGCGGAAGAATTCCACTCGCGCCAGGCCGTCTTCGGGATGATCGGCGATGGCATCGCGCAGCAGGAGCATCTTTTCCTCGGGCCGGGTCGCGTTCGCAGCCGCGCGGACCCGCGCCCCGTTAAAGAAAGGCTTATCGGCGGCCTGGAAGTCCGCAGCTTTGTTGGCGGCCAGCAGGTTGAGCTCGGCGCTGCCGAGGTTCGGCGACGCCGCGTGCAAAGGCGCAAGCGCCGCCGCCGCGTCGGCCCGCGCAGTGTAAGCGGCGTGCGAATCTCCGGCAAGCGCGTTCAGCAATTGCACCGCGTGTTCGCCGCTCTGATTCGCCGCCAATTCCGCCTGGGCAAGCTTCAGGCGGGCTTCGGAATCCCACGGCGCGGCCTTCAGCCGCTCGGAAAATAACGCGACGGTCTCGGCGGGGTGGCCGTGCGCGGCCAGAAGACTCCCGGCGTCCGAGAGATTCGCAAAGGGTTCGCCGGCGACGAGCGCCATGCGCCGCAGCAGGGCCACGGCCTGGGCGGTGTCGCCTGCCTCCAGCCGCAAAGCGGCGAGGCCCAGGAAATTTGCCGGCACGAATTCACGCCGTTCGATGGCGCGCGTGTACATGAATTCAAGCACGCGCCGTGACGATTGCCGGTCGCCGTCCCTGCGCAAGCCCAGGGCGGCGGTGCGGAGAACCTCTTCCGAGGGTGCGTGCTCGGGGTCGTCACGGTAGCCGGCAAGCAGGCGTTCCAGCGTGCCCTGCCGCGCTGCGATGCGGATTTCGAGCGGCGCAACTTCGCCCGCCAGGGCCTTGCGAGTTTCCGGCGAAAGCCCGTTGAGCGCCGACTGCGCCTCGGCGGTTTGCCGCGTGTCAAGCAGGTAACCGGCCCATCGCAATTGCCAATCGTGCAGCGCGGCTTCGGTCGCCGCGCGCGCCGCGCCGAAGGATTTCGCGGTTTGATCCCCGGCGAGCGAAAGGATGCGTTGATAGATCGCCTTGCGCCGCGGCTCGGGAATCCACTGCGCATCCACTAGCGGGCTGAGGAATTCCATGGCGTTCGGCGCCGCCTGCGAGAGATCGAGGATCCATGCAACGCCCGCGCCCGGATCGTCGGCGGCGCTCAGCGCGCCCTGGAGCAGCGGCTCAACCTGGTACGAACCGTTGCGTTGAACGTAGACGCGCAGCAGGTGATCGGCCTCCGCCCGGACTTCGGCGAGCGCGTGGTGAGCGCCGATGTGCTTGAGCGTGGTTTCGACGTTCTCCCAAAACTCCGGCGGAACACGGCCGGAATTCTGCTGGCGCTCGAAAGCCTGGAGCGCCAGCTTCCAGCGGGCCACCGCTTCTTGGCGTTTCCCCTGCCGGAAGAGTATTTCCGCCATGCGGTCATCTGCGTCGCCGCGGTTCGGGGCGAGTTCCAGCGTGTGCGCGTACTCTTCGAGCGCGCGGCCCTGCTTGCCCGCCCTCGCGTAATATTCGGCGAGCGAAAAATAAGCGTCGGGATTTGCCGGGGTCGCTTCGAGCGGGGAAGGCAAATAATCTTCGGCGTTATTCTTGCCCGCCAGGGCGAGAAATTCGCCGAAGCGCGAGCCGTAGTAATACCAAGTGTCGCCCGCCAGGTGCTGGTTGCGGTCAACGGGCTTCGAGACGCGCTCACCAATGGTCGCGCCGCCGAGCGCGCCCTCGAAGGCCGCCGCAATTTCCGGCGCTGTGTCCGAATAGTAGAAGCCCGCAAGACCCGCGTAGGCGCGGGTCCAGACAGCTGGCAGACCCTGGCCGCGAGCCGCCACCGCATTCAGCGCAAGAGTGTGGTCGCCGCTCGCCAGGGCGAAATTGGCGACGGCGTCTCGCGCGGGCGTGCGCAAGGGGTCTCCGATACGGGCGATCGAGACAAGCTTGCCGGGATCGCGCGCGAGCAGGAGCTGGAAGTAGCGGTCGAGCGTGTCGCCGGAAAGCGCGCCATGACTGAAAGCGACGCCCAGCACGCGCATCTCGTCCGCGGCATCTTCGTCCGCGCGATAAGCCGCGGCGGCCTCCCTCAGCAGGCGGTCACGGTCCGGCGTGAGCGGATAGACGTTCCAATATTTTTCGAGCTCCGCGCCCAGGTCTTCGAATTTCATCCGGCGCTTCTGCAATTGGACCAAGCGCGCTTCCTGGCCGCTTGCCGAACTTGAGCGCGGCTGCGCCATCATGAGCTCGAATCGCCATTCGGCTTCAAGTCCACCCAGTTCAGCGCTCTGCGCCAGCGGCAAAAGAACGCGCTCGACATCCTGCGTAGACGCGGATTCTTTCTCCTTTTCCAGGAAGGCTTGCGTGGCTGCCAACTCTTCCGGAGTGTAGTAGGTCCTGATGGTCGCGCCCATTTCCTGCAGCGCCGACTGGAGCGCTCCGTAGGTCTGTTGCGGATATTGAACTCGAGTCGCGGCCTGCAATTGATGAAGCGCGTTCGGGTACTGGCGCAGCCGCGTCATGACGCGCGCGTAGGTTCGGACACCTGCCAGATTGCCCCCGTCGGTCAGCAGTTCTTTGCCGGCGAGAGCCACGCCACGCTCGGCGAACTGGCGTGCCTCCATCAGCATGTTCCACTGCTCGAGCCGCGCTGCCGCCGCGAAGTCAATGCGCGGCGTTTCCGGCCGGCCGTCAATCAGCGCTTTCTTGAGCGCCTCAACGGCCTCAGCCCGGCGTCCCTGGCGGGCGCGAACCTCTGCCACCTTGTCCATCCATTGCGGGTCCTGATAGGTAAGCCCGTAAAGCGTGGCGTAGGTATGGGCCGCGTCGTCGAAACGCATCAGGCGTTCTTCGAGCGCGGCCTGCTCCGCCAGCAGGTCGCTGCGGTCGGGGCGCACTTGATGCGCTTTGTTGTAAGCCGCAATCGCCGCGGGGAAATCCTCAAAATAGGTTTCGAGCCGCGCCAGCACCATGGGCCAGCGGAAATCCTTGGGAGAGTCGGCGGCCGCCTTCGCGTAGTAGTTCAGCAGGCGCTCGCGCAGAGCGTAACGGCCCGCGTAGGCGGCGGCCTCCTCGGTCAACGACCGGTCCTCGGGAAAGCGGTTCAGGATTTCGATGTATTGGTCCACGCCGCCCGCGTAATCCTTCAGCCGGGTCAGCGCCGGGATCAGGCCGCGGCGCAGCGCCGCGATGCGCGCGATCTTTTCCTGGCGCGAAAGCGGCGCGGCTGAGAACTCCTTGATCTTGGCCAGATAGAAATCGCGCAGGGCGGCCTGATCGTTTTGGCGGGCGTGAGTGTCGGCGAAGGCGCTCAAGTCATCGGCGCTGTAGGGGTCGGCTTGGAGCAGCGGCGTCAGCAAGTCTCTCGCCCGCGCGTACTCGCCCGCTTCCGTGGCCTCGCGCGCGGCCTCAAAGGTGAATTGCGTCTTGAGCGCCGGGTAGGATGCGGCCGCCGCCTGCAAAAGCGTCTGAATGGCCGCGTCACGCATTTTGTTGTGCCAATAGAAATCCACGGCCGCGCGCACCACGCCGAGAATCTTCGGATTCTCTTGGTAAAGGGATTCGAAGGTGCCCCGTGCGGCGTCCACATTGCCCTTCGATTCCTGAAACCGGGCAAGCCTCAAGCGCAGGCGAATCTGCTCGACCGGATCGCGTGTCAGCAAGATTTCGCGCTCCAGGGCGCCCGACTGAGTTTCGTCGAAACCCTGTTGGGAAGCGATGGACTCGACCCTTTCGAGAAGCTCGAGCGACGGCGTGCTCGGGACCAGGGTGTCCAGGTATTTGCCAAGATCCCCGCGGCGATTGAGCGTTTCGAGCACGTCCACGCGCAGCGAAACGGCGGCAAGGCTGGGATTCGGCTCCTCCGCCGGCCCGGCGGTCAGGCGGTCCACCAGCGGGCTCCAGGGCTTGCGCTTCGCCAACTGGAGCAGGCGCGAGCGGCTGGAAGAAGAGCCATCCGCCGCCAGCGCGCCTCGCACGTATTCTTTCACCGCATCCTCGGAGTCACTCTTACCCTCATAAACCGCACCGGCCTCGTAGGCGAACAGGGCGGGATTACCAAGATTCTTTCTCGCCTCGCCGATCACGCGCAACGCGTCATCGTAGAGAAAGTAATCCCAGAAGACCGTCGCGGCCTGGAGATACCCGGCGCTCGAGCCGGGATCGATCTTCGGCACGCGGTCCCAATGGGGCCGGGCTCGCGAGAAGAGTGAGCGGTCGGCATAGATGTCACCAATACGCGTGAGTATTTCCGCGTTCCGCGGCTCGAAGCGCGCAAGGTTCTCTTCAATGCCGATCGCGACGCCGGTATTGACCGGATCGAAAGCGGCGAGCGAGCGAAATAGATCGGAGGTCCGCCGGTCGAGCGGGAAGTCCGTCGGGTACTGCGCGGCAAGGGCCTGCATCAGCGGGGCGGCCGCTTCATATTGGCAGCGCCAGAGGTTGGCTTCCGCTATGAATCGGGCTGCGGCGGGATTTGAAGCGGCAAGTTGCTGTGGTGCGGGCTGGGCGCCCGCCATGTTTTGAACCTGCTCCATCTCGGCTGGGAGGCGGCCGACGGACGAGAGGTAGGAGAAGAAACGTGCACGAAGCGCAGGATCGTAGAACCAATATTGGCGCAGCAGCGCCACCCACGCGGATTGATCGTAGGTCGGACGCGCCGTGTAGGCGCTGAGCAGGTTTCGCACGAAGGTCAGGTTGTGCGGGAACCGCTGGTGCGCGTAGAGATTCAGTTGGCGGTAAAGTACTGCGTCGAACGAGGCGGAAGCGACCACGTCGCGGAAATAATCGTCGAGCTCGGAGCCGGAGAAGGTGCGGATGACGTTCGCACTCAACGTTTCAAATTCGCCCATCTCGCGGCGCCGGAGATACCAGCGCGCCAGCTTGTGATACCAGTTCCTGCCCGGGAATTGCTTCATCGCCAACCGATAGACCTCGGCGGTTTGTTCGCCCAGATGGTTCTGGTCGAGAAACGTCGCCAGGCGCTCATAAAGCCCGGGGTCATCAGGATTGTGGTCAATTTCGCGGCGCAGCAGCGCCAGGACCTGCATGGGCCGCTTGAGCTGCACCAGCCGCGCGATGTACCGGTCGAGCACGCGGGCATATTCCGGCGAACGGGCGCCTCTCCGGGAACGCGCTGCGACACGGTTTTGAAACCGCAACGAGTTCTCATGCGGTGGTGCGATCTCCTCCCGTGGTTCATAAGCGGAGGAAAACCGCGGCGCGGACTCGTCGCCGAGCGGAACGTGGTCGGCTCGGGCAGCGAGTTCGCCGAGCAACTGATCGTAAAGTGCCAGTTCCTCGTCCACACGGTGGGTGGCGGCAAGTGCGTCGGCCAGGAGGAGCGCGACGTGCAAGCGCTCGGGCGAGTCGGGAAAATCGTTCAGGAAGGTGCGGGCGGTGCGGATAGCCGCGCCGCTTTCACCGTAGGTGGCGTAAACCTCGATGAGCTTGGCGCGCAATTCCGGGCGCCGCGCCGATTTCGGGAACCGGGAATCGAAGAGCGACAGCAGCTCGGCGGCCTCCACGCGATGAAAGTACGACCTCGAAGAGGATTCGGCCTGGGCATAGCGGGCCACGGGTTGCTGTGAGTTCAGCAGGAGAGAAACGATGCCGTTCAGGAATCCCGGGTAGGGATCGAGCGTGCCGATGTCCCGCACCAGGGAAAAATCTTCCACGCCAAAATGAATGGGCTGCTCGGGCGCCGTCAGCAGAACATTGATGATTGCCGCGAGCGATTTCTCGTTCGACTCGGCTCCCGCGCCGGGCAGGCTGTAAAGCGCGTAGTAGCAGCGCGCAGCCTGGTCGTAGTCGTGGATGGCTTCGAAGAGCCGGCCAAGCTGCCACAACTCGGCGGAGCTCCAATCTCCCGGGTGGGATTCCACGCGTGATTGGTATTCCACCAGCGCCTGCCGCGCGGCGGTGAGGTTGCCTTCCTGCTGGTAGTAGTAAAAGACGCGCGAGGCCGCGTTGAGCTCCTGCGGGCGGGCGGCGACGTCGGCGCGGGCGCGCGCCAGAAAATCGCGCAGCCGGTGCGTCTTCTTCAGGAGCTCGAAGTAATCCCGCACCAGTTCAGGCGGCCACAGCGGCTGATAAGACCGGTCATAGAGCGTCAGCGCCGCGTCAATCGAACCGCGGGCGTATTCAATCGAAGCCTGCGCGCGCACCGGAAAAACCTTGTCGTCCGGGAACGCTTTTTGATAATCCTCGACGAGCTTTCCGGCCTCTTCGAATTGCTTCTGGCCGGCCAGGAAGTCGAAGTACCGCGTGTAAACGGACGGTTCCTTGGGGTAACGACCGATCCACGCCCGATATTGTTCGGCTGAAACCGAGGCTGGGAGGGCCTGGTCCTGAATGACCGTGAAAATGCGCCCGAAGGCTTTCCACGAGCGCTGTTCGGTCGAGGGCAACAGGCGATCCGCGGGTGTCGAAGGCGCCTGCGCCGCCGCGCTGAGCGCGTGGATCTCATCCAGCGGGCGCAAGCGGCGGTGATAAAAATCGGCCAGCTCGAGCTCGCCTTCCGCGTGATCGGGCAGCAGGTCAGCGCGCTTCTTCCAATCGGCTTCCGCAGAGGCGAAATCGAGCGCCTCCTCATTCACTCGCGCGCGCATCCGGTAAAGCTCCGGGTCGCCGGGAGATTTCCTGACCAGGTCGTCCAGGATCGGAGCCGAATCCCTTGCCGTCCTCCGCACCGCCACCGGGCCCCAGGGCATCATCGCCGGGCGGAAGAGGGCAAAGTCAAAGCGGCCCCCCCCTTCGACATCCTGCGCCCAGCGTTCGAGCTGCGCCCGCATCGCAGCGCCCGCGGGCAGAAGCGCCAGCACGAATAGCCCAGCAATGAAGCGCCGCTTAAGGAAGGATTTCAACCGGCACCTCCCTGCTGCCCACGTTGTGGGCAAAGTCTTCCGCCGTCACGGTCAGTTTATATTCGCCGGCGGGGAGGTCGGCGGGGACGGCAATCTCGCCGGTATTCACTTTGGCGCTCGCGTTCCATCGCAGATAAACCGGTGGAACGCCGTACATGCGGGCGACGATCGTGCGCGTCAGCTTCGAAGCGCTCACGCGAAGCGGAATCGTCTGGCCGCGGTGGAATCGCTTCTGAGGAAGGCTCACGCGCACCAGGGGCGAGCGAGTTTCAATCACAAAGGTTTTGGCTTCGCGATAAACATTTCCCGTGCGGTCGCGCAGAATGAGGCGGACCGAGTACGTGCCGTCGGTCATGTCGTCGGGCGCGTAGAATCGCGTCTCCCAGACATCCTCATTTCCGAGGTAGCGAAGTTTCTTGATCAAGCCGAAAGGGAGGAACGCGATGACCGACCTAATGGAAGGGTCGGTTTTGACTCGCAACACGGGGTCGCCGGGCCGAATCACGCGCGGGCGCAGCAGGGCGCGGGGCGCAGCGAGGAACGACGTGTAGGGCGTCACGAACTTGTATTTGCGCGAGAGGCGGATGATTTCATCAATCGAGGCGCGGTCCTCGCCCTGGCGGTCGATTTTGGCCAGCAGCGCGTCCACGCGAGCGCGCGCCCAGGTGCGGGCCAGGCCGGGATGATCCAGGCTCTCGCTGGGCAGAGCGGCCTTGGTTTTTAAAGAGATTTCCTGGCCGTCGCGCAGGGCTCGCACCGAAAAGTCGGCTTCGGGTCGCGGCGCCTTGTATTGGCCCACCCAGGCGGTGGAGGAACCGGGGAAAACCGTGGTTTGAAGCGGATAAACGAAATCGAAATTGTCCGGCGGATTGGCGGTGAAAGAAAGTTGAGCCAGCGGGTTCTGGCCGATCTTGGAAAGGAACGCGGCGAGCTTGAATTCAATCGGTTCGGTCGAACGCACCTGTTCCAGAACGCCTTCGCTTGCGGTCAGCCTGCGAAGCAGCGGCAGGTCGGCGTCATCTCCGACGGCGAAAACGTCCAGGCGCGGCCGGGCGGCGGGGGCAAGCGAGTTCATATGTTTCGAGTACCAGCCTGTGAGCCGCGAGTTGTTGATGGTGCCGCTCGTGGGTTCGCCATCGCTCAAAAGGACGAGGTAATCGTTCGGACCTTGCCCGCCGGGGCCGAGCGCAGCCTCAAGCGCCTGCTCCAGATTCGTTCCGCCGCGAATGTCGCTCTTGCGGACGAATTCGAGCGCGCTATTGACGTTGTCCCGGCTTCCCGGAACCGGCTGCGGAGCGAACCACGACGTCCGGGTGTTGAAGAGCAAAACGTTGAACCGGTCCGAGGGGCGAAGCGATGCGAGCAACGCTTCGAGCGCCTGAAAGCTTCGGTCGAGCTTGTCCCACTGCATGGAAAGCGAAGTATCAAAGAGTGCGACAAGGGTCCGCGGTGCGCCGGAGTAAACCATGCCAGGGTCTGTCCCGGCCGGCTTCGATTTCCCCGGCCCGAAAAGCGCGGAGGCCTCAAAGAAGCCCGGCTCGCTCGCGGGCCGCGCCGGCGCTTCTTCGACCGGAGAGGGTTGCTGCGGGCGGGGATTGCGATAGGTGAGGATGGCCAGAGAATCCGCGCGAGACTCATCGAAAGTGTATTTGACCGCGAAATCCTGGTTGAAGGTGACGTTGGCGCCGACGAACGTTCCTGTGATGAGGTTCGGAGTGCGCTTCGAAATAGAGAGTGGATAGGCCCCACCGACGGACTGGAAATCTCGGATGGCATGGCTTGAGCGCAGCTCGAAATGAATCGCCAGCTTGCCGGCCGTCAGGACGTGATACGCCTCGGGGTGCAGGGGGACGGCGAAGAAGGTTGCCAGGTTCTCAACCGGCAGGGTCTCGTGGTATTCGATTTCAACCCGCTTGGAGCCGTAGGCGGGGATGGGCACGATGCGCGCGCTGAAAACCGACGAGCGCCGGGCCTCGCTTGCCGTGCGCTCCCCCATCTGCAGAAGGCCGGGGTCAATGGACTGCCACTTCAGGGCGTTATAGATCTCGTCCGCGCGCTTGCGCTCCAAGATCACGCCCGGGATGCGCGTCACGTCGTCCCAAACCGCAAAATCCGAGACGGTGGATTGCGCGGGAAGTGCGAAGACATAATTGCCCTCGAGAACTTGCCCGGTGTGGTTCTGATAAATCTGCCGGATGGAAACGCGCGCATCGCCGTCGTCAATCCGCACGTCAATGCTCATCTCCTGCAGGGAAAGGATGGCGGGGTCGGGCTGCTCCCGGTTGCTGGGGATGAGCACGCCCGCGTCGGCGAATGCGAAATGCACTGACGCCAGAACCGCCAGTACCGCGAGCGCAATCAGCCGAAGTGTTTTCATTGCGAAGCCAGAAACTCTTTCGAGATGCGGACCATGCCGTTGTCCGTGCCCACGTAAACCGAATCCCCGTGAACTGCGAGGGCGGTGACGTTCATGGAAGGCAAACCGTCCGCGACATATGTCCAACGCTCTCGCTCGCGGTCGTAGACCATCAACCCCCGCCCGCGCGTGCCGGCATAAACGCTCTTGCCCTCAGCCAGCAAGGCGTTCGGATTCACCTCAAACGAGCCCGTGGCACCGTCGAAGGTTTGCCAATGGCCGCTGCTGTCGAAGCGCAGGACGCCCGCGCCGTAGGTTCCGACAAACCAATCGTTGCCCACCGGAACGATGGCGGTGATCCAATTCCGCTTCAGTCCGGAATTGGAAGTGGTGAAGTTGGCCATCACCTGGCCGTCATCGAGAATGGAGAGCCCGCCCAGCGTGCCGACCAGCAGCCGGCCACCCGAAGCCGCCAACGCGTAAACGTGATTGCTCACCAATCCTTGAAAAGCGTAGAGACTCCGTGCGCCGGAGGCATCCACGAGGGTGATGCCGGCAGGCGTCGCCACCGCGATGCCGCTTTTTTGGAGGACGACGTCCGTCACGTGGTTGGAGATCAGGCCATCGGCGCGGCCGAGGACTTGCCGCTCACGTCCCGCCGCGTCGAAGAGTGCCAGTCCGTTCGCGGTGGCGACCAGCGCCTGGCCGCGTTCCTCGTCGTAGACGATTCGGTTCACACAGAAGACGTGCTCGTCCTCGACGTGGGTCAGGAGACCGCCGTCGGAAGCCAGAATGTCCAGGCCGCGGTCGAAATAGCCGACCCATAAGCGATTCGAAGGATCGAACGCCAGGGCCGCAATGTTGGAATCCGTCAGCAGCGATTTTCCCTGTCCGATGACCCGCTCCCAGCCTCCGGCGGTCGGATTGAGCCGATACAGGCCCTTCTTCGCCAGGGCGAGCGTGTTCGAATCCACGTCGAGCAAACGAAGCACCTCGGAATCCAGGTCATGGATGGCGGGACGGGCCGATGAAGTCGACCCCGCGCGAAGAGGGATCCCAAACGTGCCTTCATCAACCGTCCCGACTTCAAGCGTGTCCCCGCTAGCCATCAGCGAGCGTGCGATGTAGCCCTTCGCGAGCACGCGATTTAATCGGCCGTTTACGAACTCCGCCACGCCCAAAGGCGTTCCCACGTACGCCGCGTCGCCTGCCACGGCGAGCGAAAGCACTTGCGGGTCGGGAAGGCCCTGGGCCTCGCTGAATTCGTCCACCTGCCCGGCGTGCCAGTGCATCACGCCGCGGTCGCGCGTGCCCACCCAAAGATCGGTGTCATCGCCGGCGAGTGCGCTGACAGGCAGGTTCGAAAGCCTTGAATGAAACTCACGCAGACTCTTTCCGTCGTACAGGAGGACGCCCGCTTTGGACGTTCCGAGGAGCAACCGGCGGCTTGAGAGCGCCTGGACGGCCGTCACGTTGCGGCAGTCGGCGGGGCGGGGAAGAATCTGCCGGAAGGTTTTGCCATCAAACGTCAGTAGTCCGCCGCCTGCGGTCGCGATGAAGAGCGAGCGAAGGTTCGAGTTCGGCAGATATCCCGCGGCCAGGCTGACAAGCCGGTAGGGAGGAAGGTCGAGACCCACTCGAAATTGGGCCACCGGTCGCAGGTCCGAATCGAATTCGTACAGGCCTTCCGGGCCGGAGAGAAAAATGTGCCCCTGGAATTGGGTGGCGTCGCTGAAAAGGGCCGGCGACTGGATCCAGTCAATGCCGCTGGGAAGCTGGCGGTCCAGCCGCGCATCGGTGAAAGGGACTTGCGATTCTGCGGCGGCTTGCCGCGCGGCGCTGCGAAGCGCCTGCGAGGCCCGCCAAAACGAAGCTCCCGCCAGCAGAGCTGCCGCGATGCCGAGCGTCGCGAGTCCGGCTTGCCAGCGCTTTCCCGCGAAATGCCTGCTTAGCTTCAAGACGCTGCGGGCCTCCGGAGATTGGTGGGTGTTGACGGTACCTGCAACCCGTCTCTTTTGTCGAATCGCGCGCATTATAACAAGTATTTGGGGGAAGTGAGCCAATCTTGCCTCCACCATCTTCGCTCGAAGGGCATCTCATGTTTGAGCTATGCACTTGCAGGGCCACGGTTCGCCCGAGGAAAAAACAAGAGCTTTGCGGCCGACTTGCTTTAGCGGCGTGTGCGGGACACCACATTGTGGTTGGAGCCGCTACAGGCAGCCCGGCGCCAGGGGCTCGCGTGGTGCTGAAGATTCCTGAAGCGTTTCCATATCTTATGATTTGACAATCCCGTGAGCGGGGGTAATTCAGCGGCAGAATGCCAGCTTGGATTAGCAGGACAGGGAATTTCCATTCCAGGAACCAGCCGAGATATTGTAATAACAAGAAAACACAGCAGAAATAAAAGCTCTATTACTCATAATGTAATAGATTATGACAAACTAAAATGTGCACTCAAGGGCGACTCTCCGATTTTGCTGGCGCAAATCTGGCACACGCCCCTTGGCAGCCGCCCGCCAAGACATTTTGTCGCCAGGAAATACTCGATAGCACCGTTGACGCACTCACGTATACGTACTATGCCGCGCCGCGCGCGGCGTAGATCGAGAACATATTCGCTCTCTCGGGGATCAGTCGCGCCACCGAAGACGATCTCCTGCTCATCTGTAATGAAACGCCTCTTCACACAGGCGAATGGAAGACATGGGAAGGGGCCTTCTGTTCGCCAGGAGGCGAAGAGGCAAAGAAAAATGTGTCAAGGAAGAGCGTCCGCGCAGGCGTCGCTGTGGTCAGAACCTCTTCGCATTAGACGTTCGAGGGAGAGCGTTAAGCCGACGAGGAACCAGAAGAGGAGGACCACGACCGAATCACCGAAGTTGTACTGCACGAGCGAGGCGAGAAGGAAAGCGCTGGTGGCGCCAAGCATCCCCAAGGCCAGGCCGTAGAGGAAACGGTTCTGCAACTGGCGGGCGCGTCTCACCAGCTTCAGCAGCATGCCCCAGTAGCATCCCATCAGCGCGATCCAGGCCAGAAGAACCGGGAGGCCCTGCATCACCGCGAGCTGAATCGGCGTCGAGTGGAAGTGGGAGCGAAGGTGGTATTCTTTGTAGGCACTAAGGTTGAACTTCCACCAGGCATCGCGGACGGCGTTCATCCCCACGCCGAACCAAGGATGGGTTCGGATCAGCCGCAGACCGTCGCGCCACATTTGCAGGCGATACTCTGTTCCTGGATCCTGCAAGTCTACCAGACCCACTCCTCTCCACTGGCGAACCGCAGCGTTACCCGCGAACGAAGCGAGGACAAACAGGCCGGGCAAGGCGATCCGCACCCAGCGTCGCCGGTCGTGCAGCCAAACCGTCAAAAGACACCCGAAGGAGAAAGCCAGCCAGGCGGACCGCGTCAGTGTGACTCCGAGTGCAAAGGCAAGTACGAGCCAGAGCGCCAAGAGGCCCAAGCGCGTTGGAGCAGAAGAGTGATTTCGATAGGCGAGCCAAAACCCGAACGCCAAACAACCGAGCAAAACCAATTCCATAGCATAGGTGACCGGGTGACTGAAGAATGCCCGAGCGCGACCAAGCCGCTCAGTTTCCACGTTGATCTCTCGCCGCAGCAGTTCTCTTCCCGTGGCCAGGGCCCCAGGGGGAATATCCGCGGGCACGCCATCTTTGAGGACGTCGAAACCCTCGTCGTTCACCTTGAGCAAGCGCACTTCCCGGTCCGATCGCTTCGAGGCCAAGTAGTTGAAGAAGCTGGCGGGATCGCGGACTAGGCGGCCGTCCACGCGCAGAATGACGTCGCTTTCGCGCACCCCGGCACGAAAGAAAGCTGAATCTGGGTTCACCTTGGTCACGCGAAGACCGACTCCTGCGGTGATTTGCCAGACGGCCCAGGCCACGCTGACCAGCGCGGCCAGGAACAAAAGGCTGACCAACCGCCGGGCCCGCCTCAGTGTGGGGACATTGTGAGCTACCAGGATGGCCAGGAAAATTAGATTCACCTTCCGCATTCCTTCCCAGCTTGAAATGGGCAAAGGTGCAACAACTGCGGAGACCGCGCAAAGAAGCCAGTAAATCAGAATAGGAAGGTCGAGAGGAGAACTTTGCAGCTGGCCCTTGCGCACCCAGGCCAGACGAAGGACCCAGGCAAGCGCCGCGCCGGAATATGCGATCGTGGCACCTGCGATGGACAACGGCTGAAGCAAAACAAAGAGAAAAAGAAAAGCAGTCGCGCTCAGGTCGAAGATCATTGCAGGCTTGCCGGGTGTCTGATCGTCGCTCAAGCTCACCGTCCTCCCCATTCCGTACATTCCCTGCAAAAAGCTGGCCGATCGAACGGGGGAGTATATCACCTGACATCGATTGGACCGAGGCGCAAGGCGTCGCCGGGGCTCCGGAGTTCGCCGGCGCAGAAACACCTTATAGTATTTTTCGGTTCAGGAACAGGACCCCAGTGGTCAGGGGCGGGGAGAATGGCTGCAATCGCATGCTCTCGGCAACCGGACCGCGCTTTGGAATGGGACACCCCGCGGCCGGTATTCTGTGTTGCGAACTCACAGGGGTCGCGGGAGGCGGCGGATCCAGCCGCCGCGGTCCGAATCGAGCTGAGCGAAGGTGCTTCCGAAGATGTCCTCCTCTTTGGCGCTGGTCCTCATCATAATTCCACAACGACACCAAAGTGCTCCCGCAGTGGTTCGAGTCCTTCTCTAAATGGCACTACCCCTCAATTGATTGTATCCCCGTCGACAATGCCACGGCCCAAGATACCCGTCTGCTGCTCGCTCAGATCAAAGGGACTTTCTGGTCCGCATTCACGGGACGAACCGGGGATTCGCGGTCTCTCATAACTTTACGCTTCGACGTGCACACAGGGGAAGTAGATACTATTTCTCAACCCAGACATAATTTTAGGCTGATGGTTCGTCACGCAATTCATTGCATCTGCAGCGACTAACTCAGCGACTGAAATGGCCAGTGGAAAGCTGTCGCATCGAGTCCCGAGAGGGAATCCTCCCATTGCCGCTACCGGGATTTTCTGTCGCAGAAGCCGTCGCCATCTTTACCGGAGGCAGGAAGAGGAGGGGTAACACGATCGGCCTGCTTACGTGTTTGGCGTGATAGGTGCAAACGCTCTGGCTCGTCGTCAGTGGCGCGTTTCAGGTGAAGATCTCCTGAAACGGTTCTGCAACTGTCCCTCAGCTTTCCTCTGCCTTGCAGGAGCAGTCCCCTTTGCTGGCATGACAACTAGGACGTCCTGGGATTCGGGGCAGACGAGGTAGGTTCAATTTCAGCGACTGGAGGCATGGGGCTTTTGGCCATGAGGGTCGTGCGCGGCGGTACGGGAGCGACTTCCCGGTTCAGAACTCTAGCGAAAAGAGACTCGTACTTTTCGATTACCGCGTCCCAGCTAAAGCAGGTGAGCGTGCGGGCATGGGCTCGCCGCCCGAGATTTTGGCGGAGGGGCGTATTCTGTATTAGCCTCGCCATTTGTGCAGCTAGGTCTGAGACTTTCCTCTGGAAGGGAACTCCACAATCGCCCACCGATTCGCGGTTCTCCGGGGTGTCGAGATAGAGCACTGCGTTCTGTGCCGCCATGGCCTCAATTAGTGCTGGATGAAGGCCCCCAACCTCGCAACCGGAAACATAGAGGCCGGCGTTCTGCAAAAGTTCCCAGTACTTCTTGCCGTAAGCCGGACCCGTGAAAACGGTTTGCTTTGTAGCCAGCAGCTTGAGGCGATCGACGTATTTCTTATCGTAACTATTGCCCCCCACCATGACTAGCGGCCAGTCCGTGTGTAGTTCTCGGTAAGCACGAATGACTAGATCGGGATTGTTTTCCGGCTCCATGCGGCTCACGTAAAGGATGTATCTGTGCTGGGGGAGTTTGAAGTCTGCGAGTTTGCGACAATCGCGAGGGACTTCCGCCCCATAACCGATCATGGAGGAACGTTTCCGATAGCGACGCCAAAAATACTCCTGGATGGCCTGTGCGTCGGTGACCATGGCCGTCGGCGTGACTAATGCCAGTAGTTCGCAAAGCCACAAATAACCTCGCGCCAGAGCGCTCCACTTCCTCCGCTTTCGGTCAAGACCATCGACATGGAGGAGCGTGGGAACGCCGAATAATCGCGGCACCCATGCAAGAGTACTGTTGGCGACATTGCAGAGTAGAATCACTTCCGCATTCGTGAAGAGCACGTGGAAGACGGAAAGCAAGGTGTGAACAGCCGTGTCGAGGTGTTTCTTGTGAATCGTAGGCAGGATGACTCTTCGAATTCTTTGGTCCAGAACATCATCCTCTCCCACGAAGGGCCGACGACAATAAACCGTGACTTCGTGTCCGCGTTCGGCGAGCCGTGTTGATAATTGCTCGGCGAGGGTTTCAAAGCCGCCGTAGCGGCACGGAATCCCTCTTGTTCCCAAGATAGCTATTCGCATAGCACCAGAACTCAATTCTTTCCATCGTTCACTTTCTCATACAAATAAGGCAGGCAGTTTGAGGCGTTTCCGACACGTCGGTAGAAGTTGGAAACTCATGCTTGAGAAACATCCCTCTCTTAGACACGACCTCCCAGTGAAATGATCCAGGCTACATTAGCAGACTGTTAAGTCAGGTGCAAGCGGATGTTTTATCAACACGAATCTTTTCGGGCCGCTTGGAGAGGGATCAGGTCTCTCCGTTAATGCTCCTTGTTCCTGTAGCGCTCGTGGGTGGATAAATTCAAACAGCGCAATCGCGGCACCCTAGTATGAACGCCTGGCTGGATTGGCGCACACCCAATGGATCTTCTTGAGGAGTTCGGGCGTCTTCGAGTGGTTGGTGGGGCGGGTAAACCGCCGATGTCGCAGAGTGAATTCTGATATACTGGCGTTTTTGCGACTTGGATCGTTAATGCTGGAATTAATACGCGAAATCCGTCAGAACCGGGAACTAATATGGGCTCTGGCCTTGAAAGAGCTCGTTGTTCGATATAAGCGATCCGCTCTCGGTTTCCTTTGGTCGTTGCTGAATCCGCTGCTCAGCATGGTAATTCTCGCGATTGTGTTCTCCACGGTGATGCAAATTGGAATAAAGTCCTACTCGGTCTTCCTGCTGTGCACGCTTGTGCCCTGGACATTCTTCGCACAGGCGTTGGCTTACGCGGTGGAATCCATTGTTGGGAATGGGGAGCTTCTGAAGAAAATATACGTCGGAAAATCTGTCTTTCCTGTCGCCGCGGTCCTTTCCAACGTCATCAATTTTCTCCTGTCACTGATACCTCTGGCTCTGGTTTTATTAGTTTTGCGGTTTCCGTTCCACTGGACTTGGATATACCTGCCCATTCCACTTCTTGCCTTAGTTTTATTTACACTGGGTTGTGGATTTGCTTGCGCAGCAGCAAACGTTTTCTTCCGGGATGTGTCCCATATCATTCAGATCGTGCTCTCGGCGTGGTTCTATGTCTCACCCATCATTTATCCGCTCGACTTTATCCCGAAAAAATTCCACATCCTTTTCCGACTGAATCCGTTGCTCTATATCCTCAATGGCTTCCGGATGGCGATTTATTATGGGCAATTACCCTCTCTATGGAACTTCGTCATCTCGCTCGCCTGCGGCGTGGGCGCCCTCGTCATAGGCTATCTGTTGTTTCGACGACATCAGGACACGTACGTGTTTTATGTTTAGGTTTGAATCATGAGGAACGGAGTTCGAATCCGTCTTGAAAACGTTGGCCAGCACTTTCGCGTAATCCGCGAGAGGCCGGACACGCTCCGGGAGGCTTTCACTCGCGTTTTTCGCTACAAATCACAGTTCTGCGACTTCGAAGCGTTGAAAGGAATCAGCTTTACCATCTGCGAAGGAGAAGCGGTCGGCATCGTGGGCCGAAATGGGTCGGGGAAAAGCACCACGCTGAAGATTATCGCGGGCGTCTATCGGCCCAGCTCGGGCCTTGTGCGGGTCTCAGGAAATGTGGCGCCTTTGATCGAGCTAGGCGCCGGCTTCCACCCCGATCTGACAGGTCGCGAGAACATCGTTCTGAATGGGCTCCTTCTCGGATTGTCGCGGCGTCAGATTCGTGCCCGGGAAGAGAAGATTGTGGAATTCGCCGAGCTTGCGGATTTCATTGATTCCCCGGTCAAACAGTATTCCTCGGGGATGTACATGCGCCTGGCCTTTGCCGTCGCCACCGAAGTGGATCCCGACATTCTTTTGATGGATGAAGTCCTGGCGGTGGGTGACGCCGCGTTTCAGCAGAAATGCATGGCGCGCATTGAGGATTTCCGCAAGGCCGGGAAAACGATCTTGTACGTTTCACACGCCGCCGAAGCCGTTAAGAAATTGTGCACGCGGGCCATCCTGCTGCACGAAGGGAACCTGATCGCGGACGGAACTCCCGATGTGGTCTTCGAGAGGTACAACGAACTCCTCGAGCAGCCCGCCGGCGCAGTCTAGGCCCGGGGATGCCATCACGGACTCAGCTAGACCTCTTCAGTCCCATCGCGGAAAGCAGACTGTCTCGTAACCGGTAGTAATGTAGACTCTCTCACTCCGAGTGGTACAAAAATTCGGGCAGGTCACGGGCCCTCTTGATTCATAAGGAATGGCTTGTCGCCGAAGGATCGACAGAAGAAATCTTCGTGAGGTACCATGAACTGGTGGAACACCCTGCCGGGGTAGCCCCGGCTTAATCATGTCGGGCTTAGGAGGGAACTGGGCATGCGGTCAGGATTAGCACGTGGGGTCAGAACGCAGTTCAACATAAAACGAGGTCCTTTACGGGCATGACAGAGATTTCCGTCCACTTCTCCATTCCAAAGCGCCTTACCCCAGTCGTCTCGTGGCATGAACATATTCCTTTTGGTATGTACCTCGTGAAACTCTTGAAACCCGAGGTGATAGTGGAACTCGGGACTCAACGGGGGGATTCCTATTG
>OFHG01000206.1_pt1 | contig 25463 bp, 23 predicted proteins | sample 1521931 | NCBI WGS metagenome assembly OFHG01 (sample SAMEA2468438, study PRJEB22500) | soil metagenome | biome: Glassland; feature: Farmland; material: Clay | place: Australia | collected 2013-01-31 | depth 0.55 m
TCGGAGAATATGCTCATGCATTCTGATCCGGTTGCCTGACGCGTGAGTGAAGCCGCCGACATGGGGGACGATGGCGATACCGCCTGAACGCGTCGTTCCACGGCCCGCACGCGGCGCAGCTATTCATCGAACCGGCCGAGGTGCTCGCCAGGTCGCGCTCGGTGCTGGTTAACGCCCAGTGCGGGTCAGCACTCCAGCCCGGGCGGGTGGCACTATAGATCCGCGGGTGCTGGAAAGTTCACCCCTGGCCGTCGCGGGGGCCGCTGGCGCGATGCAGGCGGCGCGGCGGCAGATCCCGCCGGCGCCGCTCCTTGCCGATTCCGCCTGCGGTGACGAGGCCGGCTCCGGGGCGCGGCGCCGCGCGAGCCGCTCGCGGGGCGGGGAAGTGCGGTACTAGGGTGGCGACCGTCGGCGCCGGGACCCGGATGGCTCGGGAGTTGCGCGAGGTCGCAGAGGGTGAACGTCACGGCAGCCGGACCTGGTATGTCGCTGGTAAGGCATTCACGTGGGAGCGGCCGTTCAGTAAGGCGGATCTGAAGCGGTTCGGCGGCCAGACCCCGCCGGATGGGCCCATCCTGGCCGTCCGCGTCGAGGATCTTGGCGAGAAGGAGGCTGTGCTCGCCGCGCATCCGGTGGCTTTCTTCACGATTCCGCACTTCGACGGATACTCCGCTGTTCTCATTCAGCTGCGGAAAGTCTCCGGGAAGGCGCTGCGGGACGCCATCACCGACGGCTGGCTGGCATGCGCGCCGCCGAAGCTCGCCGGCCAGTACCTCAAACACTAGAGGCGGCTGCTCCCGCGGTGATCCGGGCGAAACGATCAGCCGTGCCCTGCGTCCGAAGGGAAGTGCTCAGGTGCGAGCTGTGGTGCAGCGGGTAAGCCAGGCCAGCGTGACGGTAGGCCAGCGGGTCGTGGGCGCCATCAGTGAGCCAGGCTTGCTCGTCTTTGTCGGCGTCACCTATGAGGACACACCGGAGCTGGCCACGAAGCTGGCCGCCAAGCTGTGGGGACTGCGCATCCTGGACGGCGAGAAGTCCTGCTCGGATGTCGCAGCGCCGCTGCTGGTCATCAGCCAGTTCACGCTCTACGCCGATACCCGTAAGGGCCGCCGCCCCACCTGGCAGGCCGCCGCCCCCGGCCCGGTCGCGCAGCCGCTTGTCGATGCCGTGGTCTCATCCCTGCGTGCGCTGGGTGCCCACGTGGAGACCGGCGTCTTCGGTGCCGACATGAAGGTCAGCCTGACCAACGACGGCCCAGTCACGATCATCGTGGACCTGTAGTCCCGGCTCCTGGCAGGGTTGTTACGCCCACCGGGTGGCGCGACCGGCCGTGCCCTCCCTGGTTCTGGCTGGGCACCGTTCATCGAAAGCATCGACGGGATCCAGGCAGCCGGGCCCCGGCTACCCGTGGCCGTGAAGCATCATCCCGTTCCTGCCCGGGCGGGATGCGTTCCGGAATCCGCCCGCTGACTTGCGGGATGCTGCGCTCCCGCTCGCGTTCCTGGCCCACTCAGCCGATAACCGGCTGATAGCAGACACCGGCCGCCGCACCCTCAGCGCCGTACTCGCCCAGGCCGGCGGCCCGGGGCACTGACAGCGGCCAGAACCGGCATCACTGGGGCTCGTCGAGGACCACCAGCACGTCGCCAGCTGCGACCTGATCGCCGGGCCGGGGACCGATCGCGCCCACCACCCCCGGGTGGGGGGCGGTGATGCGGTGTTCCATCTTCATGGCCTCCATGATCATCAGCAGCTGGCCCGCGCTCACCGGGTCACCGGGGCTGACGTGCACTGCCAGGACGGTGCCCGGCATGGGCGCGGCCAGGCCGCCTGCCGCCAGCTCGCGTTGCGCCTCGGGAAACCGGGGAACGGCGGCCAGCGCCACATCACCGGCCGGTCCCTGCACCCAGACCTGATGGCCCTGCCGGAACACGTGCCGCCGGTGGCGGCGCCCGCCCTCCTCGATGTCGATCCAGCCGCCGCCGGTGCGCACGCCGGCCGTCAGCTGCGTGGTTCCGTCGGACGGCCCAAAGCCACTCACCTCAACAGCGAAACGGCCGTCGCGCTGCCGGCGGTAGCTGACGTCCACAACGGCGTCCCCGTGGCGGTAGGCAGCCCTCTCGGGTGGCATGACACTGTTGCGCCACCCGCTCGGCAGGCTGCGCAGCACCGGTGTCGCGGCCCGGGCCGCGGCCTGTGCGGCCAGCGCCGCCGCCACGGCAGCAATGCGGAGTTCGTCTCGCGACGGCTGGCGGGCCAGCGGGACACCGGTCAGCTCGATGAAGGCGGTGGTGGTGCGGCCGGCCAGGAATTCCGGGTGGCGCAAAGCGGCGACGAGGAAGTCCCGGTTGGTGGTGACCCCCCGGATCCGGCTGTGCTCCAGTGCCCGGGCGAGCCGCAGCGCGGCCTCGGCCCGGGTCGGGGCGTGGGCGATGACCTTCGCCAGCATGGGATCGAACTCCAGCCCGGCCACGCTTCCCGCCTCGACACCGGAGTCCCACCGGCATCCGGGGTCCGCGGCTGGGCACCAGTCGAGCAGGGTCCCGCTCGCGGGCAGGAAGCCGGCCGCCGGGTCCTCCGCGTATAGCCTGGCCTCGATGGCGTGGCCGGTGATGGCCAGATCGGCCGCTTTCACCGACAGCGGCAGCCCCTGGGCCACGAGCAGCTGCTCGCGGACCAGGTCAAGCCCGGTGACCGCCTCGGTGACGGGGTGCTCGACCTGCAGCCGGGCGTTGACCTCGAGGAACCAGAACTCCCCCGACGGCTCCAGCACGAACTCGACAGTGCCGGCGTTGCGGTAGCCGACGGCCTTGGCGGCGGCCAGTGCTGCCGCGCCCATCCGCTCCCGCAGGTCCTCGTCCAGGGCGGGCGATGGGCACTCCTCGATGATCTTCTGATGGCGGCGCTGGATCGAGCATTCGCGTTCGAAGCAGTGCACGGCTCCGCCATGGTCGTCGGCGAGGATCTGGATCTCGACGTGCCGGGCTCCGGTGATGTAGCGTTCGCCGAACACGGTGGGGTCCCCGAAGGCCGCCTGCGCTTCCCGGCGGGCGGCCGCCACCGCCTCCGCCAGGTCGGCGGCGGCGGGAACGATCCGCATGCCCTTGCCTCCCCCACCGGCTGCGGCTTTGACCAGCAGCGGCAGCGGCATGCCGCCAGGGACGGGCAGGGTGTCGCCGGACAGATCCCAGGTCTGCAGGACCGGCACGCCGACCCCGGCCATCATCGTCTTGGCGGCCAGTTTGTCGCCCATGATCTCGATGACGTCGGGCGGAGGCCCGACCCACGTCAGCCCGGCGGCGATGACCGCCCGCGCGAAGGCGGCCCGCTCGGACGCGAAACCGTAGCCGGGGTGGACGGCGTCGGCCCCGCTGGCGGCCGCGGCGGCCAGCAGCGCATCGATGTTGAGGTAGGTCTCGGCAGCCGTGCGGCCCGGGAGAGCCACCGCGTGGTCCGCCTCCCGGGCGTGCGGCGCACCGGCGTCACCGTCGGCGTACACCGCGACTGTTGTCATCCCCATCGCGGAAGCGGTCCGCATGATGCGGCGGGCTATCTCACCCCGGTTGGCTATCAGCAAGGTGGTGATCACGGCCGGAACACCCCGTAGCCACGCGCCCCTTCCACCGGCCCGGAGTGGCACGCGGACAGCGCCATCGCGATTACGGTGCGGGTGTCACGGGGGTCGATGATCCCGTCGTCCGCGACCCGGCCCGTGGCGTACAGGGCACGGGACCCTGCCTCGGCGAAGTTCTCCACGGCCTCGGTGATGGCGGCCTCGATCTCCTCGTTGACCTGCTCCCCCCGGCGGGCGGCGCGCTCACGGCGGACGATCGACATGACACCGGCCATCTGCTGAGGGCCCATGATCGCGATCTTGGCCGTCGGCCACAGGAACACGAAGCGGGTGTCGAAGGCGCGCCCGCCCATGCCGTAGTTCCCGGCCCCGTAACTGGCCCCGAGGATGACGGTGACGTGCGGGACCTTGGAATTCGACAAGGCGTTGATCATCAGGCTGCCGTGCTTGACGATCCCGCCCCGCTCATAGTCGCGGCCGACCATGTATCCGGTGATGTGCTGCAAGAACACCAGCGGCGTGCCGATCTGGTTGCACAGCTGGATGAACTGCGCCGCCTTCTGGGACGAGTCGGAGAACAGCACGCCGTTGTTGGCCAGTATCCCGACCGGGAAGCCGTGGATGTGCGCCCAGCCAGTCACCAGCGTTGGGCCGTAGCGCGGTTTGAACTCCTCGAACCGGCTGCCGTCCACCACGCGGGCGATGATCTCCCTCACTTCGACCGGGGTGCGCAGGTCGGCCGGCATCAACCCGAGGAGTTCCCCGGGGTCGTAGCGGGGCGGCTCGGGGTCGGCGGTGACCGGGCCCGGTCCCTGTTTCCGCCAGTGCAGGTGAGCCACCACCTGCCGGGCCATGGCGATGGCCTCGTGCTCATCGTCGGCCAGGTAGTCGGCCAGGCCGCTCACCGACGCGTGCATCTGCGCCCCGCCCAGTTCCTCGTCGTCGGCGTCCTCCCCGGTGGCCATCTTGACCAGCGGCGGGCCGCCGAGGAAGACCTTGGCGCCCCCGCGGACGAAGATGTTGTAGTCAGACATCCCAGGCTGGTAGGCGCCGCCAGCGGTCGAACTGCCGAACACGACCGAGATGGACGGAATCCCGAGCGCGGACAACTCGGTGATGTCGTGGAACATGCGGCCGCTCTCGGCGAAGTGAACGAGCGTGCGGCGCATCACCGCTTCCGGGTCCTCGCCCGGTGACAGGCCACGCAGGTCGCCGCCGGCCGACTCGACGAACTGGAGGTAGGGCAGGCGGTTGTCGCGGGCGACTTCCAGCGCCCGCATGAGCTTGCGGATGCTGACCGCGGTCATGGCGCCGCCGAGATCAGTCGGGTCGTTGCCCAGGACGACGCACTCGGTTCCCTCGACTACCCCGATGCCCAGGACCATGCCGCCGCCGACGGCGTAGTCGGTCTGATAACCGGCGAGCGGGCTCAGTTCCAGGAACGGGGTGTCGGGGTCCAGCAGCAGGGCGATGCGTTCCCGGACGCCGAGCTTGCCCCGGCTGCGGTGACGTTCGATCGCCTTGGGGCCGCCCCCGAGGGACGCCCGGTGCAGCATGCGGTCGATCTCGGCCAGCAGGCCGAGCATCTGCTCCCGGTTGGCGGCGAACGCCCCGCTGGCGGGGTCGACGGCAGTGGGCAGGACTGGCGCAGGCACCGATGGCACCTCCCGTGTGGCTCGCGGCACGCCGGCGGCTCAGCCCGCGAAACCGTCCATGCGGGCGAGGATCTGCAGCATCACCTCGTCGGCTCCGCCGCCGATCGACATCAGGCGGCTGTCCCGGAAGTAGCGGGACACCCAGGTCTCCGCCATGTAGCCGAAGCCACCGTGGAACTGCAGGCAGGTGTCGGCGATCTCGCGTTGCAGCCGCCCGGCCTTGAGCTTGGCGATGGTGGCGAACCGGGTGGTGTCCTCGCCGCGCATGTACGCCTGCGCGCAGGCGTAGTTGTACTGGCGCAGCAGATCCACCTCCGCGGCAAGTTCGGCGAGCCGGAACTGCACGTACTGCTTCGACAGCAGTGGCCCCCCAAACACCTGCCGGTCCCGGAGGTAGTCAGCGGTGCGGCGAAGTGCGGCGTCCATGCCGGCCACGGCGGAGTAGGCGGCGATCATCCGCTCGTTCTGGAACTGGTTCATCTGCTGCTGGAAACCGCGGCCGATCTCGCCGATCGTGCTGGACACCGGCACCCTGGCGTCGGTGAAGGACAGTTCCGCGGTGTCCGAGCAGTTGTTGCCGAGCTTGCGCAGCTTCCGGCTGACCGAGAACCCTGGTGTGCTGGTGGGGAAGACGATCTGGGACATCCCCCGGTAGCCGCCCTCATCGGAGGTCCGGGCCAGCAGGCACAGCCAGTCCGCCTGGGTGCCGTTGGTGATGTACAGCTTCGACCCGTTGATCACCCAGTGATCGCCATCGCGCACGGCCCGGGTCCGGATGCCGGCCACGTCGGAGCCGGCGTCGGGTTCGGTGACGGCGATGGCGGCCACCATCTCGCCCCGCAGGGCCGGAGCGAGGTAGCGCTGCTTGAGTTCGTGGCTGCCGTGGCGGTGCAGGGACGGAGTGGCCATGTCCGTCTGGACCGTGATAGCCATCGCCACCCCGGCGCAGCCCATCCGCCCGAGCTCCTCACCGAGGATCACCGTGTACGAATGATCGGCCCCCTGGCCACCGTAGGCGGGGTCATACTCAACGCCCAGCAGCCCGGCCGCGCCAAGAGCCTTGAACAACTCATGGGCGGGAAACGCCTCGGCTTCCTCCCACTCCTCGACGTGCGGCGCGACCTCGCGCTGCAGCACGCCCCGCACCGACTGGCGGAAGGCCTCGTGGTCCGCGGTAAAGAGCATCCTCGTCCGTATGTATGTATGAAAAACATGATTGACGATCCGGATCGTAGAGCGGACGGAAACAAGCCCGCAAGACCCGTCCGTCCAGGCTAGTGCATGCCCCAGCCGCCCAGCCCGGCGCACCGGACGGCGATCGCGCTGTCCGCGCCCCACGCCAGGGCGTGACCCCGGCGGGCGTTGACCGGTCCCAGCAAGCGTTACCCGACGGGGACCGGGAATGTTTCGCATTGTGGCAGAACCGCTGCGGGCTGCCAGGAAAGAGCTGAGCCGATGGCCGACGACAAGCAGAGCACCCCGGGCATGGTTCCCGGCCTGGCCCAGGGAATCATCGCTGAACTCCGCGGGATAGCTGAAGGGCTGGAGGGCCTGGTCAGATTCGGCGAGCATCTCCCGTCGGTGCCCGGCACGCTCCCGCTGCCCGGCAGCCTTTCGGCGGCGCAGCTGACGACGATCTCCGACAGCATCGCCGCGCAGCGGCGCAGCATCGAGGCGCTGAAAGCCCAGCTGTCCTCGTTCGACGAGCAGCTTGCGGTGCTGGAGCAGATCCTCGGCCCGCTCACGGAGTGGAGCAGCAAGTGGGCAGAACTCGAAGAGCGGCTGCTGAAAATCGGCCGCCGGCCAAAGCCCCCGGGCGGGCCAGCGGTTCCGGGAGAAAGTAGGGACTAGCCGACCCCGCTGCCGGACGCGCATATAGGTACGCTCCGCTGACGCGGAGCCATTGGCGCATCGCCGGAGGATTTTCGCCGTGAGGCGGGGTTTTGCGGAGACAGCTTCGCATCGTAGCCTCAGAGTGCAAGATTCTTGCTGGTATGCCGGATGGTGGCCAGCCGACGCCCAGGGGGAAGCGATGCCCCGTCACGATGTCCGGCAGCGCTTGGCTCGTCACGTTCTGACCGATGGCTTCCACATCGTCCTGGACCTGCACCGCAGTTGCGGCTCCTGGATCGTCGATGCCGAAACATGCGAGCGCTACCTGGACCTGTACTCGTTCTTCGCCTCCGCCCCACTGGGCATCAACCCACCGGGCGTCACCGGGGACCCTGAGTTCATGGCGCTGCTCGCCGGTGCGGCCGCGAACAAGCCCACCAACTCCGACATCTACACCTCGCATTACGCCGATTTCGTGGAGACATTCGCCCGCGTGCTGGGCGATCCCGCGCTGCCGCACCTGTTCTTCATCGAGGGCGGGGCGCTGGCAGTCGAGAACGCGCTCAAGTGCGCGTTCGACTGGAAGAGCCGCCACAACGAGATGTCCGGCCGGTCACCGCGGCTGGGAACGAAGGTCCTCCACCTGACCCGCGCGTTCCATGGCCGCAGCGGGTACACCCTCTCGCTCACCAACACCGACCCGGTGAAAACCGAACGTTACCCGGTGTTCGACTGGCCGCGGATCGACGTGCCGGCGATCACCTTCCCGCTCGCTGAGCATCTCGCTGACGTGGCGTCAGCCGAGCAGCGTGCGCTGGGCCAGGCCGAGGCGGCGTTCCGGGATCACCCGCACGACATCGCCTGCTTCATCGCGGAGCCCATCCAGGGCGAGGGCGGCGACAACCACATGCGCCCGGAGTTTCTCCAGGCCATGCAGCGGCTGTGCCGGGACAACGACGCGCTGTTCATCGTCGATGAAGTGCAGACCGGCGTGGGCCTGACCGGCACGGCGTGGGCCTACCAGCAACTCGGCCTCGAACCCGACGTCGTCGCATTCGGGAAGAAGGTGCAGCTCGGTGGCATCATGGCCGGCCGCCGCGTGGACGGGGTTCCCGACAACGTGTTCACGGTCAGTGGCCGGATCAACTCGACCTGGGGCGGAGCCCTCGCCGACATGGTCCGCTCGCGGAGGCTGCTGGAGATAATCGAACGCGATGGATTGCTGGGCAAGGTGGCGGTCACAGGTGCCTGGTTCCTCGAGGAACTCCAGGACCTTGGCGCCCGTTTCCCCGGGCTGGTCTCGAACGTGCGGGGACGCGGGCTGATGTGCGCCCTCGATCTGCCGGGGACCAGGGAACGCGACCTCCTGCTGGCGATCCTGCGTGAGCAGGAGAAGATCCTGGCGCTGCCCAGCGGCCAGCGGTCAGTCCGGTTCCGGCCCGCACTGACGATCACCACCGAGGAACTGTCCACCGGCCTCAAGGGACTTGACCGGGGGCTCAGCCAGCTCGCGGGCGCATAGGCCGCCCCGTCCAGGCAGCACGCAGGCACACAGACGAAGACCGAGGAGCGGGTGAATATGGCCAGCACCATCGTTTCCATCATCAATGGCCGCCCTGCCCAGGGCACAGCCGCCGGGCTGGTTGACTCCCCCAACCCTTCCCGGCTGGCCGACGTGGTTGCCGAGGTCACCCTCGCCGACGCCGCCACCTTTGCCGGCGCCTGCGCGGCGGCGAAGCAGGCGCAGCCGCTGTGGGCGGACATCCCCGCCCCAGTCCGCGGCCGGACGGTCGCGGCGATCGGCCGCATCGTCGAGGCCAACAAGGAATCCCTTGCCCGCCTGGTCACGCGTGAACTGGGCAAGCCACACGCGGAGGCGCTCGGTGAGGTCCAGGAGATCATCGATACCTGCGACTTCTTCCTCGGCGAGGGACGGCGGCTTTACGGCCAGACGGTTCCCAGTGAGATGCCCGACAAGCAGTTGTTCACCTTCCGGGTCCCGGTCGGGACCGTGGCCGTGGTGACAGCGGGGAACTTCCCGGTCGCCGTGCCCTCCTGGTATGTCATCCCGGCCCTGGTGACCGGCAACACCGTCGTCTGGAAGCCCGCCGAGTACGCTGCCGCCTCCGCGATGGCGCTGTACGAACTGCTTCAGGCCGCCGGGCTGCCAGCAGGCGTGCTCAACATCGTGTTCGCCGACGGCCCGGCAACCTTCGCCGGACTGGAGCGGGCGCTGCAGGCCGGCACGCTGGACAAGATCGGTTTCACCGGCTCCACCGCCGTGGGCGCGCTCATCGGCGAACTCGCCGGGCGCCATCTGCAAAGCCCGTGCCTGGAACTCGGTGGCAAGAACCCGATGGTCGTCACGCCCAACGCCGACCTCCAGCTGGCCGTCGAGGGAGCCTTGTTCTCCGGCTTCGGCACCGCTGGGCAGCGGTGCACCTCGCTGGGCACGGTGATCGTCCACGAATCCGTCCACGACGAGTTCCTGGCGCAATTCGGAGCCGCGGTGTCAGCGGCCGCTGTCGGTGACCCGGTCCGGGATGTGCTCTACGGGCCCATGCTGGACCAGAAATTCGCCAGCCGTTTCGAGGAATATCTCGGCTGGATCCAGCCGCACCACAAAATTCTCGGCTCAAGCGCTGTCGGCAGGATCTCTCCCGCCAACCCCCGTGCCAGCTTCATCGGCGACCCTGAGGCCGGGCTTTTCTACCACCCCACGATCGTCGATGGCGTGCAGGCCGGCGACGCTTTGTTTCAGCAGGAGACATTCGGGCCGATCGTGGGCGTCACGACCTACGCCAGCATCACGGAGGCGATCGCATTGGCCAATGCTCCCGGTTACGGCCTGTCCGCCTCGATCTACTCGGACGATCCCCGCGAGGTGTTCGCCTTCCGGCGCGGAGTGAGCGCCGGCATGGTCAGCGTCAACAACTCCACGTCGGGCGCCGAGGCACACCTGCCGTTCGGCGGGAACGGCAGGTCCGGCAACGGCAGCCGCCAGTCCGGCATGTGGGGCCTTGACCAGTTCACCCGCTGGCAGGGGATGAACTGGGGCTACTCGGGCCGCCTACAGAAGGCCCAGATGGACGTCACCGAACTGACCGCGGACCTGGACTTCAGGCTCACGACCTGACCGGGGGCAGCATGCGCCCTAGTCGGCCAATTCCTCGACGGGCTTCACCCCGGCGGTTCCGCGCCGCAGCCGCCAGTACAGAGCGGCGGCATACCAGAGCAGTGCCAGGACGAACCCGTACAGGATGAACTTGTCGGAGCCGTGGAAGATCGCGGGAACCGACAAGATGATCATTACGGCGACGGTGTAGACGAGGACGAAGCCGATGACCGGCCACGCCCAGCGGCCCAGGTTGAACAGGCCGGGGATACTGTCGGTCGTCCGCCGCTTGACCGCGTAAGCCAGCGTGATCAGGAAGTAGATGATGTACGGGATGATCGCGGTCGCGCCCACCAGGGTGCCGTAGGCGCTGGTCTGGAAGTACCCGTAGATCATCACGCCGAGGTCGATCACCCCGAACACCAGCAGGGCCACGACCGGCGTCTGGGTGCGCTGGTTGACCCGGCGCAGGAAACCGGACAGCGGCAGCATGTTGTCGCGGGCCAGTGAGTAGGCCAGCCGTGCCTGAGCGCCGGAGCCGACGACCAGGATGGCGAACATCGAGAAGATGACAAACGCGATGAAGGTCGTGACCAGCCACGACGGCAGCCAGTAGCCGGCGATTGCCAGCAGCGGGGTGCCGGTTCCCTCGACCGCCTTGATGGACGGGATGGCGATCGTGAACCCGATCAGCGCGATCATCCCGAGGATCACCGAACCCACGACAGCGCCGATCACGCTGCGGGGCACGCTCCGGCGCGGGTCCACCGCGTCCTCTGACATGTCGGCGGACAATTCGAAGCCCACCAGTGTGAACGCGCCCAGCATCGAGGCCAGGGCGAACGAGTAGAGCAGCGGGCTCCCGCCGGGGCTGGTGGTGCTGGTGAGTATCGATGCGCCGTAGGGCGTCGGCTTGGCGTGCCCGGCCCAGAGTGCGAAGAGCAGCACGCCGAACACGACCGTGCCGATGATCTCCGTGAACACGGCGACGTTGTTCACCCTCGCCGCCACCTGCACGCTGATGATGTTGACGATCACCGGCAGGATCATCAGCATGATCGCCACCGCCAGGACCAGGTGAGCATTGCTGGCCGGGTCGATACCGAACTCGCTGACCAGCAGCGGGGACGCGCCCAGCAGCATGATCGCCCCGCCGCCGACGGTCATGTAGAGCAGGCCGGCGAACCCGACGAACCATCCGTAGGTCGGGTTCACCAGCCGTGCGCTCCACTGGTAGGCGTACCCGGCGAGCGGTATCCGGGTGCCCAGTTCGGCGACGATGAACGCGATCATCAGGTTCCCGGCCCCCACCACCGGCCAGGTCCATATCGATGCCGGGCCCCAGTTCGCCAGGCCGAAGCCGTAGTTCAGGAAGATCCCGGTGGTGATCGAGATGATCGAGAACGCGATCGCGAACATCGAGAAGAAGCGAAGTGAGCGCCGCAACTCGGGCTTGTAACCCGCCCGGGCCAGGATCGCCTCCTCCGTACCGGCCGTGTCCGCAGAGATCACGCCAGCCGACCCGGCCGGCCTGGCCGCCTCTCCCGCTGTGCTTGTCATCGGTGACCCCTCCTCGCGTTAGCTGTGATGCGACAGATCGTGGCCAGCAAGGCTGCCCAGCCGTTTGCGGACAGCGGCGAATGCCCCGTCGGTGGCCGCCAGGACCAGCGCGATGTCGTCGCCGGTGGTCGCGGCCGACACGAACCAGTTGTGCCGGGGATGAATGAACGCGCCCCGGCGCAGCGCCTGTGCGGCGAACTCGCTTGCCAGGGCATGCTGGCGGTCCCCGGCAAAGGTCAGGTAGGGCATCTGCACGGGCCCGGTGTAGCTGACGTCGAACCCCCAGGCCGCCGCCTGGCCGAGGATGCCATCCCTGATGGCGGTGCCGGCCCGCTCCATCACCGTGACCGCGTCCAGGGCGCGCAGCGCCCCGATCGTGGCCACCGCGGCGGCCATCGGCACCGATGAGAACCAGAACGAGCCGGTCACGAAAATCTGCTCCGCGCCGTCCCGGAACGAGTCACTGCCGAGCACGGCGGCGATCGGGTGGCCGTTCGCGACCGCCTTGCTCCACGCCGACAAGTCGGGTGCCACCCCCAGCGGCTCCCAGCTGGAGCCGAGGTGCAGCCGGAATCCGCAGCGAACATCGTCGAGGATCAGCGCCGCACCGGTGGCGTCGCACAGGCCGCGCAGGCCGCGGGCGAATTCCGGCGAGACGAGTTCCTGGTCATACCCCGCGTCATGCCGGAACGGGCTCACCAGGATTCCCGCCAGGTCACCGGCCGCCTGCCCGGCTGCCGCACGCGCGCTGCCCAGGTCGTTGAAGGTGAAGTAGCCGAGGTTGGCCCGGTCTTCCGGGGTTGTCCCGGCCGGGCGCGGGGTGCACCAGGGTGCGGCCCCGTGGTAGGCGCCGCGGGCCACCAGAATTCGCCTGCGTCCCGTCTGTGCCCTGGCGATCGTGCAGCACATCGTGGTCGCGTCGGTCCCGTTCTTGGCGAACATGGCCCAGTCCGCATGGGCGACGGTGTCCACCAGCAGCTCGGCCAGCTCCACCATGACCGGGCCCGGGCCGTTCTGGCAGTCCCCCAGCGCTGCCTGCGCCTGCGCGGCCTCCTCCACGGCGGGATGCTGGTGACCCAGGATGACCGGGCCGTAACTGCACATCAGGTCCACATATTCATTGCCGTCGGCGTCCCAGATCCTGGCTCCCCGGCCCGAACGCATGAACTGCGGGTACCCGGCCGGCAGGCCGCCGGCCGCCTGATGCCCGTACATCCCGCCGGGAATGACGAGCCTCGCCCGCTCACGCAAGGCGGCGTCCACGCCGCGCGGGTGGCCGGGCTGGATCCCGGATTCAGGCATGGGTCTCCTCGCTCTCCCGCGCCGCGCATGAGGCGAGCCGGTCCCCGATCCGGGCAGCCACGTCCCGCTCAGCCCCGGCGAGGAACCCGAGTACCTGGCCCAGGCTGACGATCCCGGCGTCGGAGCCGAGGCCAGTGGCCACCAGCGCTCCGCAGGCCACCCCCAGCCAGGCGGCATCCACCGGGTCGCAGCCCAGCAGCAGGCCCGTGATCACGCCCGCGTTGAACCCGTCGCCGCAGCCGGTCGTGTCGACGACGTCGACCTCGATGGCAGGCACGTGGATCAGCCCGCCGTCCCCGCCGGTGATCAGGCAGCCGTCGGCGCCCAGCGTCACGGCCACGCCGCCGGTGCCGAGCGCCAGGATGTCGCGGACCGCGTCGGCGACATCAGCGCGCCCGGTCAGTGCGCGTACCTGGTCGCAGTTCGGCAGGAACCAGCCGGCCAGTTGGAGCACGTCGGCGATCCGGCTGAAGTCGGCCGGGCTGCCCTGGTGCAGCACGTCGGCGACGACAAGCGCACCGCCGGCCGCGGCGGCACGTACTACTGTGCCGAGCCCGCCAGCGGCGAAGTCCCCGAGCGCGTCGGGAGCCCCGACCACCAGAGCGCGGCACCCGGCGACCGCTGCCAGGTCGATGTCGGCCAGTTCCAGCCGGGACGTCGCGCCCGGCACGTGCAGCGCCGGGCGCTCGCCGTTTGGCCGGATGGGCAGGATCGTCGCCGAGGTCTGCACGCCGGGCTTGCGGACCAGCCCACCGGTGTCCACACCATGGGCGCGCAGCGCCCCGGTGAGCATGTCCGCCAGCAGATCGTCGCCGATCGCCCCGATCGAATAGACCTGCGCGCCGAGCTTGGCGAGATCGACGCCGGTACCCGCCGCGGTTCCGGCCGCGGTCGCGCGGATCTCCGACAGCCGCGCGCTGCCCTGCCCGGCCGGGATCGTCTCCACCGGCCGGCCGAGCACGTCGAGGATGTGCGCGCCGAGCACCGCGACCCGGCCGAGGGGGGAACCGGCCTCGCTCATGGGCGGCCGCCTTCAAGTCCCAGCGCTACACTGACCAAGATGTTAGACGGACGTCCGACAAAAAAATAGACCCTGCCCGACCAGGACAAAGGCCATGCCGAAGATCGTTGACTGGGACGCGAAGCGGGACGAGATCCTGTCAGCCACCTGGCGGGTCATCGCCCGGGACGGCATCGCGGGGACCACCATCAGGGCCATCGCCCGGGAAGCGGACTGCTCGCGGGGTATCCTCGCGCACTATTTCGACGACAAGGCCGACATTCTCGGCTCGGCACTGGTGATGTCCCACCGCCGGGTCGGCGCGCGGATGGACGCGGCAGCAGCCGGGCTGACCGGGCTCATGGCGCTGCATGTGGTCATGCTCGAAGCACTCCCCCTCGATGCGCAGCGCGACCTGGAGGCGCAGATCGAGATCAGCTTCTGGGGCCGGGCGCTGGGCACCACCGAGTTGCGGGACCTGCAGCATTCCGAGTTCGACCGGCTGTGCGGGCGGCTGCGCCGGCACGTCGCGGAGGCGGCGGACCTGGGCGAACTGAAGGACGGCCTGGACCCCGATTTCGCGACGCACCAGCTCGTCGCGCTCATCGACGGGCTGAGCGCCGAGCGCGTGCTCTACCCCGGCCGGATACCCCCCGATCGCCAGGTTGCCATGCTGGAACGGCTGCTAGAAAGCTTCGCCGCCTAGCCCCGCTACCGCCCCGCGCCAGCTGGCCCAGGCGCCCCTGGCCATCGGCTATGACGTGGCCGGCCGTTCGCCGCCTTGTACATCGGCGGCATGGGCCCGCACCGGGACTCGGGCACAAGCAGCGGGCCTACGAGCGGGCGGTAATAACGTGCGAGACGCCGATCACCCGCAGCGGGCTACGGCTGATGAGATCGAAGGTAGCCCGCAACGCGGCCTGCGGGCGGGGCCGATTGACCTTATCAAATGGCGGCATTAGGTAGCGTGCCTCTAGCACCTCGAAGCCGCTCCGTTCTAACAGCGAAAGGATTCGCCGACGGGTGTAGATCCGGGCCTTGGCGCCTCGCTCGTGTAGCGATGTCGGAAGCCAGGACAGCAGCGGCACCCGGTTCCACTTCACCCACGACGGCTTCCAATCGAAGCCGTGCGTCTCCATCAAGTACCACTTGTTAGGCACGCTCAGCGTGATCGTCGCGCCTGGCCGCATCACCCGGCGGATCTCGGCCAGCGCTGCTGCGTCGTCCGCCGTGTGTTCCAGCACCTCGAAGCATATGACATAGTCGAACGACAAGTCGTCGAACGGAAGCATCCCACCGTCGTAGCAGAGGTAGCTGACGTTGCCGAGGCCATGCTTGACCGCGTAATCCCGGGCCGCCTCGATGTGCGCCGGAACAACGTCGATGCCGACAACTTTCCTCGCATCCTCGGCAAATAGGACGCTATTAGCGCCATTGCCACAGCCGAAATCGAGTAACGCGTCAACGGGTTCGGTCAGGTAGGCCGACGCAAGCTGGTGTCGGATTCGTGGCAGCGCGAACCCATACTCAGTCGGCACACCGAGCTCTATCCGGTTGCCAAGCCCACCCATCGCGTGCCTCCTAACCGGTCTATCCCGACACGGTAGAACACCACTCACCGCCGAGGCCGAGCCAGGCTAGGGCTTGGCTGCTGACGGCTGGCGGGATGGCGCGTTCAGCCGCCGGAAGATGGCTTTCTGCGACTTGTACAGCCGGGGGAACTCGGCGTACAGGCGGTCGTAGACCGCGACCCGGGCCGGGGCCGGCCAGAAGGTCCTGTCGACCTGTGCCAGGGCGCCTGCCGTGGCGCGGTCAAACTCGCCCCGGGGCATGCCTGCCCGGATCGCGGCGCCACGCAGAGTCGCGTGGGCCGGATCTGCCCGCCGCTCAATGGAACGGTTCATGACGTCGGCGTGGATCTGGCACCACAGATCCGACTGCGCGCCGCCGCCGAAGACACGGACCGGATCGAGGCGCCGCTTGACGAAGTGCTCGACCGCCTCGTGCAGCCACCGGTTGTTGTAGGCGACGCCTTCGAGCACCGCCCGGACCAGGGCTCCCCGGTCGGTGCCGAGCGAGAGGTTGTGGAATCCGGCCCGGGCGTTGCGGTCGTCGATGGGAGAGCGCTCGCCGGTCAGCCACGGGGTGAACAGGATGCCGCCGGACCCCGGCGGCACGGTGGCGGCCAGTTCTGTCAGTTCGGCGAATCCGGGCCGGGTCCCGCCGCTGAGGGCGTCATCGGGTGAGATGACCCGGTCGCGCAGCCATTGCAGGCAGGCGCCGCCCGTCTCATGGTTGTTGGCCACCAGGTAGTGGCCGGCCAGCACACCGGGCACGGTCGCGATCTGGTGGATGGCATCGGTCTTCTTGGCGCCGACCGGGCAGCTGATCCAGGATGTGGTGCTGATCGCCAGGTGGCACTGGTAATCCTCGAGGGTGCCGGCCCCGACCGAGGCGGAGTGCAGGTCCGGCGTGCCGGTCACCACGGCGACTCCTGGGGCCAGCCCCAGGTCGGCGGCGACGTCGTCGCGGACGGTGCCCACCACCGTCCCGGTCGGCCGCAGGGGCGGCAGCTTGGCCGGGTCGATGCCCGCCATGCGGACCAGCACCGGGTCGTATGCGGTCTGGCCGAGGTGCCGGTTGTCGGTGAGCCAGGCCGCCGTCATCGACGCCGGGGATGCCGCCGCGACGCCGGTGAACCGCATGGACAGGTAGTCGACGGGCTCCAGGTACCAGGCGGCCTGGGCAGCCAGGTCGGGCCGGTCAGACTCCAGGTAGAGCATGTGCCCGATCGGATCTGCCCCGCTGGTGGATGGGGCACCCCCCGTCCTGCGCACCCAGGTGACCAGCGGCCGGGGAGAGTAGCCGGACACCGGGCCGCCGAAACGGCGGCGGGAATGATGGCCGCCCCGGGTATCCATCCACAGGATGCACGGCCCTACCGGCGTTCCGTCCGCGGCGACCGGGACGGTGCTCGCCCACTGCCCGGTGGCGCTGACCGCGACGACCTGATCGGGGCGGACCACACCGCTGCCAAGGCCGGTCTTGGCGGCGTCGCGGACGAGGCGCCACCACTCGCCGGCGTCCTGCTCGGCCCCACCGCCGGGGGTCAGCTGGGTCGGCAACTCGGCATTGGCCGCCCACGCGAGCGAGCCGGTGAGGGAGACCAGCCCGACCTTGAGGCTGGTCGTCCCCAGGTCGATCGCCAGCGCATACCGGTCCTCAGGCCTGGCTGCGGCGTCGGTCACGTGGCACTCCTGGAGAGTCGGATGAGCCAGCGTCCCACGAAATTTCCTGGAATGTCCCACCATGGGCCAGGTCAGGCTGATCACAGCGGTGCCGGTCAGGCCGGGCGGGCCCAGCGGTATCCCGGCCGGCGTCCTGTGTTACGGGATGCCGGGTGAGTCGGGCGGCTCTGCGTCGAGGCGATCACGCAACGCTAACACCGACGGCGCGGTGAACAGGGCGTTGTCAGCCGCGCGCCGAGCCCAGCAGCGCCGTCGCCTCACCCTGCCTTCGGAGGCCCAGACCGTGCCGAACCGGATTCCCGGGTAGTCCTGCTGAAGCTTGCCCAGATCGTCGTCGTTCATGACATCAGCCAGGCAAGTGGATGCCGAACTCGCGCGGATCGCCGGTCACGACGCACCACGGATGAGTGTCTAAGCGCAGCGCGGTCGCTGACCACTTGAACCCGATGCCAACCGCGTACCGCTCGAAGTCATAGGCGGGATGACTGGTGGCCAGTGCCGTGTGCCAGTGCGGGGAGTCGGTGGGCAGGTCGGGGAGGTCATCGATCATGATGGACATGGTATCGGAACAGGCGGAACACGGGGAATAGGGGGAACAGATGAGACTGCCAAGATACGGGGAAGATCATTTAGTGCGTGGATCGGGAGCAACAGCTACCAAGCGAACGGGTAGCGGCACATCTCCGCGACCGTATCCACTCTGGCGAGTTGCGGCCGGGCCAGCAGTTGCCGACCGTGAGCCAGCTGGCAGCCGAACTGGGCGCGGGGCGGGCTACCGTATCGAGAGCGCTCCGGATGCTGGAGTCTGAGGGCCTGATCGTGACCCGGCCACGCTGGGGGAGCTTCGTCGCGGAGCACGAGCCTAAATAGGCCCCGTGCGGGCCCGGAACACCTCAGAGCCATGATCACGACTATCCGTCGGGGCAGGGGCACCGGCCCAACAATGATCTTGAGCCCTTACTCTGCCTCACCTGAGACGGCTTGCTGGCCGTCCATCATGTCGGCCATGACCGCGCGGATGAACTCGTCGGCCTCGGCTGTCATCCCGCCCACGACGCTGCCGTAGATCGCGCTGCTCTGGGCTGGCTCGCTGGCGTGCTGCCGGGCGTAGGCGACCGCCTCCGCCAGATCGGCCGCGAACGCCTCGGCGACCCCGGGCTGGGTCTGTGGCCGGGTCACGGCCATATGGAGGGCGTTGGGGTACTGCTGCCCGTTGAACCGCCATCCGCGCGGCCGCATGAAGTCGTTGACGTGGTACACGTCGAATTCGCCGGAAGTGAAGCTGAACAGGAAGGTCGGTTGCCCCAGCAGGCGCAGTTCCGGGTGGGACCGGACGGCGTCCTGCATCCGTGAGGAGGTCTCGAAGATCTGCCGCGCGTAGCGCAGATAGCCCTCCCAGCCAAGGCTCACCATCGCCGCCCAGGTGGCGGCGAGCAGGCCACCCGAACGCGAGCCCTCGATGCCGGGCGAGCAGTATTTGCCGCCGCTCCAGTCGGTGAGGTAGAAGTACTGCGCGTTACGCAGCGACCGGTCGCGGAAGGCGACGACCGACGAGCCCTTGAACGCGTACCCGTACTTGTGGGTGTCGGCTGAGATGCTGGTCACCCCGGGCAGCCGGAAGTCGTAGACGGGAATGTCATACCCGAGCTTCTGGCCGAACGGCAGGATCAGCCCGCCGAGGCAGCCGTCCACGTGCAGCCCGATCCCCCGCTGCACCGCCAGCTCCGACAGCTGCTCGATCGGGTCGATCGTGCCGTAGCCGTAGTTGCAGGCCGACCCGACCAGGGCGATGGTGCCCTCGTCGATGTGGCCGGCCACCCAGCCCACGTCCACCTGGGTGGTGACCGGGTCCACGGGTGCCTTGCGCAGTTCGATGCCGAACAGGTGGCAGGCCTTGTCGAAGGCGGGATGGCCGGTCTCCGGCTTGATGATGTTGGGCGCCGTCACGCCCCGCTCGCTGCGGGCCCATTCGCGGTAGGCGAGCATGGCATGCAGGATGCTGCCCGTGCCGCCGGTGGTGACCGTGCCCACCGGCGAGCCGTCGGTGGCGGCGTCTGCGTTGAGTATGTCGAGGGTCATGGCGATGATCTCGCCCTCGAACTTCGTCATGCTCGGGCACATGTCCCGCTGGAGGGCGTTCACGTGGGCGAACCGGCCGAACGCCTCGGTCAGGAACTGGTAGTGCTCGTGGTCGCCGCAGTACATCGTCCCCGAGCACTTGCCGGTCTCCCAGAAGGCGTCCTCTTCGGCGGCGATGGCGGCCAGTTCGGCCAGCACCTCCTCGCGGGGCCGCCCCTGCTGGGGCAGCCTGCGGTTGACCGCAAAACGTCCGATACCGGAATCAAGGCTCATCACATCAGGCTAAATGACCCGCCAGGTCACAGATGATCCGGACGCCGGGCCGCCGGGCCGAGCTGCCGGCTGACGGGACGAGCCGGGTCCGGGTCATAGCGGCAGCTTGCGCCGGTGTGCACAGCCTTCCCAGCCGCGCCTCGTCAGCCCAGGCCCGCGGGCCGGTGACCGTGTACAGCGACCAGCGGCTACGGGCGTTCATCAGCAGAGGCACCGTGGTCCCCACACCGGCACCCGGGCCGGCCTAGCCAGCCCCAGGCGGTGGCCGGGATGGGCGGCCAGGCTCGCCCTTGACGAATCAGATGAACGTTCTTTTAATCCTCCCCATGGGCCGTATCGCGGGCGTCACCGCTGCCGGGACCCGTGAGCGGTTGCTGCGGGCGGCCGCCAACGTTTTCGCAGAACGCGGGTATGACGGCACGCGCGTGGCCGGCATCGCGGCCGCCGCGGGTGTCAGCAACGGCGCCATGTGCGCCTACTTCGCCTCGAAGGCGGAACTGCTCGCGGAGGCGCTGCGCACGCACGGACCGCCCTGGCCCCGGCCAGCATCCCCGCACAGACAGGAACGGCGCAGTGAAAGTGCAGATCGACTCCGAGCGCTGCCAAGGGCACGGCCGCTGCTACGACCTCGCGCCCGGCCTGTTCGGCGACGACGACGAGGGCTATGGGACGGTTCTCGGCGACGGTGCCGTGCCGCCGGGCATGGAGCACGACGCCCGCCGTGCGGCGCTCAACTGCCCGGAACGCGCTATCGAGCTGATCGAGGAGGCGTGACATGGCCGCCGACGACCGCTTCACCCAGGATTTCCGGGAGACCGGCGAGGACGAGGTCCTCGGCACGCGCAGCGAGATCATCACCGGCCCGGTCTCGGACTGGGCGACCGACTTCTCCCATCTTGAGCCAGAGTGGTCCGCCGACCCCTACCCGATCCAGGACGACCTGCGGCAGCGCTGCCCGATCGCGCACACCAGGCGGTTCGGCGGCGCATGGCTGCCGACGCGCTACAAGGACGTCGCGGCGATCGCATATGACACCGAGCGCTTCTCCTCGCGGTCGATCATCCTGAGCAACTTCCGGCCACCCCGCGAGCTGGCGCCGATCGGGGGCTCGCCGCCGATCTCTTCCGACCCGCCGTTCCACCACGACGCGCGCAAGCTGCTGCTCCCCGCGTTCACCAAGAAGGCCGTCGGCAAGCAGGAGCCAGCCACGCGGGCATTCTGCCACTCGCTCATCGACGGGTTCGAGGAGCGGGATGTGGTCGACGCCGCCTACGACTACGCGCAGCACATCCCGATGCGGGTCATCGCCGACATGCTCGGCTTCCCCCCCGAGGACGGGCCGCAGTTCCGTGAGTTCGTCGAGGACCTGCTCGAAGGCATCAACCTGCCGCCGGATGAGCGCATCGAGCGGGTTTCCAGGCTGTTTGACTACCTGCTCGCGCAGGTCCACGACCACCTCGACAACCCGCGTGCGGACCTGACCACCTATCTGATCAACGCGGAACTCTACGGTCACCGGCTCGACCCCTCGCATGTCGTCGGCACGATGGCCCTGCTGCTCATCGCCGGCATCGACACGTCGTGGAGCGCGATCGGCGCGTCGCTGTGGCACCTGGCGAAGACTCCGGCGGACCGCGGGCGGCTCGCCACCGATCCAGGGCTGGTGCCCACCGCGGTAGAGGAGTTCCTCCGGGCCTACGCGCCGGTCACGATGGCGCGGCTGGTCAAGGAGGACATGCACTGGCACGGCGCAGACATGAAGGCCGATGACTGGATCCTGCTGTCGTTCCCGGCGGCCAACCGTGACCCGGCGCAGTTCGACCGGGCCGGCGAGGTCGTCATCGACCGCGAGGTCAACCGGCACGCCGCGTTCGGCCTCGGCATCCACCGTTGCGTGGGGTCGCACCTGGCGCGGATGGAACTCCGGGTCGCCCTGGAAGTCTGGCTGGCGCGGATCCCGGAGTTCACCCTCGCGGACCCGGCGGCGGTGACGTGGTCCGCGGGCCAGATCCGCGGACCGCGCACGCTGCCGCTTCGCATCCGCTGACCGCGGTGGGCTGGCGCTAGCCCGTCATCCCTCCAGGCAGAACTCGTTGCCTTCCGGATCGGCGAGGATGATCCAGCTCATGCCGGGCGGCTGGCTATCGAGCACCCTGGCGCCAAGACCGGCCAGCCTGGCCAGTTCGGCCTGCTGATCGTCGCCGGGCGGGACCAGATCCAGGTGGATCCTGTTCTTGGCCCGCTTCGGCTCCGGGACAGTGGTGAAATACAGCGTCGGCGTGCCTGGTGATGACGGCACGACGGCGTACTCGACGTGACCAGGGGTGGCGTCCCGCTCATGCGCGGTCCAGCCGGTCACCGCCGCCCAGAACATGGCCTGCGCCTTCGCATCCGTGCAGTCGAAGGTGACGTTGAGAATGCTCGCGTACATGGCGTGCTCCGCTTTCGCTGCGGGCGCCTTCCGCCGGGGAAGTCAGGACCGGACGGGAGGCACGGAAGGGTTACCTGACATCGACCGCACCTCCTTTCCGCACGCTCCAGGAGCATGACTTCAGACCGGATACTACGCCATCGCCCCCTGACAGTCCCCTCGGTTCAGCGGCTGATCTTCAGGACGATGGCCGCCACCTGGCCGGGCATCGACAGGAACGGAGAATGTGAGGAGTCGAGGGTGTGAACCGAGGTCGGGTTGCCCGGGAAGGCGGCGTCGGCGGCGGCGATGAATCGTTGCTGCAAATCCGGGCGGATGGCCATGTCCTTGGTGCATGCCACGTAGGTGCGGGGCACCGAGCCCCAGCCGTCAGCGGTGAGCGTGGTGGTGCCCAGGGTGATGGCCGTGGGCGCGTCCGGGGTCAGCAGAGCGATGGCCGCGTCGGCCACCGCAGGGGCGACATCCCCGTAAAACGCCTCGCGCAACTGCTGCCGGTACTTGGGCTCGGTGGAAGCGACGTCGAGACGCAGCGCCCCGATGGCAGCCGGGTCCGCCACGAGTGAGGGCGACACCAGGCCGCCCGCGTTCTCCGGCATCCGGACGTACGCCCCGGCGGGAACGCCGGAGGCCGGCATGATCGCAGCCAGGTAGACCGCGTGAGCCACCAGACCGGGGGCCAGCTGTGCGGCCCGGGTCAGGACGACGCCACCCATGCTGTGCGCCACGACGACCACCGGGTCCCCGGCGCCGAGCTGTTCCAGCTGAGACAAGAGCAGCTCGTCGGCCTGGTCGAGGTCGACGTCCGCCACCGGAGAGGCCCCGGTGGCCAGCAGGCTGGCGTCGAACGGCCGCCGGGTGACGGCCGCCGGGTGACGGGCGCGCAGGCCGTGCCCGGCCAGATCGACAGCGAGGGCCCGGGTACCTGCACCAGTCAGCCGGGCAAGAACCTCGGCCCAGCACCAGCTTCCGTGCCAGTAACCGTGCAGAAACAGGATCGGCGTGCTGGAGCCGGCAGTGGGCATGGGCGCCTCCCGTGGCCTTACGGATCGGTCGTCGGCGTAAGAACCCGCCGGCGATACCTCCGGGCGATCCGGTAAACGGTGCCGATCCGCTCAAGCGAGCTGCTATACCAGTTGATCTCCAGGTCCTGAAGCATGAACCGGGTCTTGCGGTTGCCGTTCGCCGGCAGGCGGCATATCAGATGCAATGGCACACCTGCCCCGCGAGCGGCACCCGACTCAATGAGAGCGTTGCGGTTATCGTCGGTGACATCGGCAATCACGAAGGCAGCACCACGTATCTGCTCTACTATTGCTTCCTGGGCGTGCTGTCCGGTCAGATCCCGCCCCTGCACGCAGGTCATATTGGTAATGCCCTCAACCACGGATACCAGGGCATCGCTCTCCATCGCATCCCCGAGCAGGGATGCAGCAAAAAATGAGTAGGTTCCTGCGGTGGAGAGTGGAACGTGGCCGAGCGTGTCGTCGAAAGCCTGGAGCGTGCTGTGGAAATGTCTGTCGAGGCCGTCGTCTGAAAGTGACAGGACACGGCCCTCATAAGCGCAGGAAGCCAGCTCCTGCGGTACCCTGACACCCTGCTCCGCCATGAGGATGTAAGGCCGGTCGAGCCCCCGGGCGATGCGCACCTCATCGAGCACCCAAGGCGAAGTGTGATATGGCTCGTTCCCAGCTCTGAACGGCAGAACGGCAACCAGGCCCCGGGAGGACTGGATGATAGCAGTTATCCGCTGCACTGAATCCACAAATTGTGGATGGTCCTGGGAGTCGCCCACGAGACGCCAGCCCATTTGATGCAAAATACGCAAGGCTTTCTTTGCAGCATCGCTCCTGTTACTCCAAGGCCCCGAATAATACACATCCTGGTCATTGTCGACTCGCAGGGGCGGATTTGGTGTCAATGATCGGAGCAGGGCTGACGCGGACAGCAGGTCAAATTGCCGTAGATCAAGTACCTGCGATGTCTGGAACCACGTCGGAATCTCGACCTCGGCGATCTGGGCCGCTACCACAAGGAATTCCTCGTTACTGCGGCGCTGGGTCAGCGCGACTTCGTGCTCATCCTTGCACCAGGTCGAAGAACCCCAATTCGGGGAGATGAAGAACAGGGCACCCCGAGCTGATTCGATCCCACGGCTTAACAGGTCTGTCGTCCGTTGGGCCGCGCTGCCACTGCTGGCGTCATACCACAATCTCAGGCCTGCCGATCTGCCCAGCCAATCGACCACCGGCTCGGCAATTGCCCGGTCAGCGTGGCCGTAGCTGATGAACAGGTCGTTTGCGCGCTTCGGCAGCGGCGTTGACATCAAGCCTTCCGTCTATGAAGAACTTACATGCGACAGTTTGTGCCCCTTCTGCCCCTATCCTCCAGCAACGATCGCGGCGGCACCAGTACCAGGGGTGAACTCCTGCAGTTCCGGTGCCATCCCCGGCCAGGGAAATCGTCTATGAGTTCCGCCGTTCATACCGGCCGGCCGAGAAAGCCAGCCAGGCGATCGACAGCCCTGGCGTCCTCGGGGACCTGTACTTCGGCGGCGAAGGGGGCGCCAGGGCCTTCCGGCCGTGACGTGAGCTGCTTCCTGGTCGCGGCAAGTGCCCGGGCGGCAACATCGTCCGGGAAATCCGCTGGCTGCCCGGTAGCCCGCGCCAGATCCCACCCGTGGACCAGGATCTCGACGATACGGGCGCCAAGCAGGACTGCGCCGGGCCCGGTCCCGAACGGGGCGGTGTACACCAGCTCCAGAACGCCGGGCCTGGCGAACGCCTCGCGCAGATCCCTGCCAGCCCGCTGGAAGGCTGCCAGCGGATCAGCGCCAAGGTGGTCCGCACTGCGGTCCGGCAGCGGCTCACCCCGGATGATCGCGGCAAACAGCAGGTTGCCCGACACCAGATGGTCCAGCACTCCGCGGACATCCAGTTCGGTACACGGCGTTGGCGCCGACCACTGGCCGGCCCCGATGCCGGCCACGACCGCCTCCGTGGCGGCGATCGCGCGATCAAGATCAGCCAGCGCACCTGCTTCACTCATGCCACCAGCATCTCAGAGCCAACGGGCACGTACCCGCCGATCCGTTTGGCCGGGAGAATGACGGCCGTGCTCCTACTCCGGCGTACGGGCGGGCACGCCTTCTGTGGCGCTGGCGGTGGACGTGCTGGGGCCAGCCGGTAGCCGGTGGGTGAGTGCCAGCGCCGCGACAGCCACTACGGCGGCGGCGGCGAATGCGGCGGCGTCGCCCCCGGGCCGGGTGCCCCCCCCCCCCCCCCCCCCCGCCCCGCCCCCCCCCCCCCTCCCCACCCCCCCCCCCGCCCCCCCCCCCCACCCCCCCCTCCCCCCCCCCCACCCCCCCCCCCCCCCCGCCGCCCCCCGCCCCCCCCC
>OFHG01000207.1_pt1 | contig 25442 bp, 19 predicted proteins | sample 1521931 | NCBI WGS metagenome assembly OFHG01 (sample SAMEA2468438, study PRJEB22500) | soil metagenome | biome: Glassland; feature: Farmland; material: Clay | place: Australia | collected 2013-01-31 | depth 0.55 m
CTGAATAAACCATTCTTGATAATCACGGCGATAAGAGCTCCAGGTACCACCCAGGATTAACAGATCGATCTTATCGGTTGGGTGTCCGACCGCCTCCAGCGCCTGTATGCGAGCCGCCACCTGAGCGTAAGGTTCGAAATTGTGCTGCAAGGCTCGCCGGGCGCCCGGCTCGTCAGGCAGGTAACTCTTCGGCATGCGCACGTCAGTTGGACAAAATATGCATTGGCCCGGACAGGGATAAGGCTTGGTCAGCACGGTCACAGTCGTGACACCCGACAAGGTGCGCACGGGTTTCATGCGAATACGCGCCAACAACTCAGGGTCAAACTGCCATTCCCCCCGCTCGGTAAGATCGTGATAAGCTGCCACCAACACGTGCTTACCCAAATAGCCTGATTCGGCCGGGTGGTGCCGCAAGGCATCCACTACATTGCGACCAGCGCGCACTTCCAAGAGAATTTGGCGCGCCAGAGCCAGTTTTTCCGGCGTATATTCTCGATCCTTTGCCCAGCTTTCTTTCGGCACCATTCTCTACCATCCACGGACTATAATAGAACTTATGAATCCGGAAATTGCTCAAAAGCTCCTGAACGTTAATCTACAATTTTACCAGACCTTCTCGAGCCAATTCTCAGCTACACGCCAGCGTATTCAACCTGGGGCGCGTAAAATTTTGGAACGCTTGCCTGAAGAGATCTCGATTTTGGAATTGGGTTGCGGCAACGGCGAGCTACCCCTGCAACTATATCGTAAAAACCACCGTGGATACTACCTGGGTCTGGATTTCAGCTCACCGTTATTGGAGCTGGCGCAAGACGTCAACCGGCAGATCGTGCAAAAATCTCCGCTTCAGATTCAATTTCAAACCGCCGACCTGGCTGCTCCTGATTGGGACACAGGATTGCCGGAAAACAAGTTCAAGATCGTCCTGGCATTCGCGGTGCTGCATCACATCCCCGGGATGAAACTGCGCGGCCATATTTTACGAAAAGTCCGCAGGCTGCTGGGTTACAACGGGTTATTCATCCACTCAGAGTGGCAATTCCTGAACAGCCCCAGGTTGGTGGCGCGCATCCAGCCCTGGAGCACCCTGGGTTTATCGGAATTGGTAGTCGATCCAGGTGATTACCTGCTGGATTGGCGCCACGGTGGGAGTGGGCTGCGGTATGTCCATTTTTTTCAGGTTGAAGAATTGCAGCATTTGGCAGAAATCAGCGGCTTTCAGATAGTGGAAACATTCTATTCCGATGGTGTGAATGGGCACCTGAGCCTTTACCAAACCTGGCAGGCAAAATAATCCCCATTCAAGCGACACTCTACAAAAGTGCAATTACGCCTGTACACGCCCCCATAAAGGGTATAATTACACATTGCCACCCCCAATGGGGGCGTCCCGGTACTTATAAATGCGCATCCTGATCATTTCCGACATTCATGCAAACCGTACTGCTTTGGAACGAGTTTTAGAAGATGCAGGCGAATTCGACGCCACATGGTGCCTGGGAGATTTGGTGGGTTATGGACCGGATCCAAACGAATGTATTGAAATCATCCGCAATCTACCCAACCTGACCTGCGTCATTGGGAATCATGACGCAGCCGCGCTCAAGCAGATTGATTCAGACTCTTTCAATCATGAGGCGCGCCTGGCGATTCACTGGACACAGCGCAACTTGACCGAAAGCAGCTTGCTCTTTTTGAGCGAACTGGCAGAAATGAAAACCATCAACCAGGTTACCCTGACTCATGGCAGCCCACGCCATCCGGTGTGGGAATATTTACTGGACAACCGCACAGCAACCCTGAATTTCTCTTATTTTGAAACACCTTTCTGCTTTGTGGGGCACACACACCTGCCTGTAATATTCTTCCTGGACCAGGAGATGACGAGCGCTAAGCTAACCATCCCCGAGCCAAACACGGCTTTTAAGCTTGCGGCACGCATGATTATCAATCCGGGCTCGGTTGGCCAGCCGCGCGACCGGGATCCACGCGCAGCCTATGCCATCTTCGATCCTGATACAGATGTCTGGGATTACCGCAGGGTTGTCTACGACATTGCCGCTGTTCAGGTCCGCATGACTGACGCTGGATTGCCAGAACGCCATATCCTGCGCCTCTCTGCGGGATGGTAGCAACCTGAACCTCGCCGGCAAGTACAACCGTGGGGAACTTTTTCTAATCCGGGGTCGTCATTCAATTAATCCCTGGAATTAAAAAGTGAGGAGGGCTCCCCTATGTCCACACATTTCAACCACCGCATCAAGATCTTGAATGGATTTGCAGGTCTGCTGGCCCTTTTGCTGCTCGGCGCATGCAGTCCGGCTGCATCTACTCCAGGACCCAACCCCAGCCTCATGGACAGAGGCGCCAATGTCCAGGCACCAGCAGCGGCTCCAGCCGAATCGATAAGCGCTGGGCAGGTATCGAATAGCCTGGATTCCAGTGTTCCGGATCAAAGTCTACAACGCATCGTGATTGTAAATGCAAGCTTGTCGCTGGCGGTCACCAACCCAGAGCAATCCATGGATCGCATCCGGCAAATGGCCAGCGATATGAATGGTTACGTTGTAAGCGCCAACCTGTACCAAACCACGCTCGATAATGGGAACCAGGCACCGCGTGCCTCAATCAAGATCCGTGTGCCCGCCGAGCGGTTGAACGAAGCCCTGGACAAAATCAAAGGCGAAAGCGACCGCCCTCCCTTGAGCGAAACTCAGGATAGCCAGGATGTCACTAAAGATTACACCGATCTGCAGTCTCGCCTGCGTAATCTCCAGAACACCGAAGGACAATTAACCAAGATTATGGACGCGGCCACCAAGACCGCCGATGTCTTATCGGTGTACAACCAGCTGACCCAGGTGCGCGAACAGATTGAAGTCATTCAAGGGCAGATAAAATATTATGATGAGTCGGCCGCACTGTCTGCGATCAGCGCCGATCTCATTCCCAATGAAGCGGTTCAACCACTGTCGATCGGAGGCTGGCAGCCAGTAGGTGTCGCGCGCAACGCCGTACAAGCCTTGATCAACACCATGAAGTTCCTGGCCACTGCAGCTATCTGGATCATCATCTTAGTATTGCCAGTGCTCTTGGTACTATACGTAGTCTTCGTCCTGCCTTTGAGCCTGATTTGGAAGGCCTGGCGCCGTCGCCGAGCACGTAACAAAGCCGCCAATCAGATCCGCCCGGTAGAAACTGCTAACCCACCGCCGGCCGAACCGCCGGCCTGATATTGCACGCAGCTTAACCCGATCGAACAGGATGCCTTTACGAAAGGCATCCTGTTCGACTCGGCCGATCAACACGTGGAAAATGACCTTAGGTTTCGATACTGGCGTTTACGCTGGTTTCGATAAAGCAAAAATCGCCTCGTTCCTGCCACTCGCGACCCGGGACTCAACCGGCGGAAACGATGGACTCGAGGCACTCAATCGCGTTTGCATATACGCCCTAGTATAATTCAGTTGAGATGAACGAGCTGGCCCTCCACGCGCAAAATCTGTTCGGCGTTCGATTGACCGCCTCCCAACGGGCGGCACTGGCACGCTTCGAACAGGAGTTGCTGTCGTGGAACCGGCGCGCGAATCTGACAGCGATCCGTGAACCCGAAAAAATTCGCATCAAGCACTTTCTGGACTCTTTTTCCTGCACATGCGCCATGCGCGAGACTCCAATGGAGCGCGTGGTAGATATAGGCACAGGTGCCGGCTTTCCAGGATTGCCGCTCAAGATTCTCTACCCCGCTATGCGACTTACGTTGGTCGAGTCTGTAGGCAAGAAAGCCGAGTTTTGCCAGCATATCGTACGCCTGCTGGCATTGGACGGCGTGGATATCATCCAGGATCGAGCAGAAAACCTGGGTCAAATGGCGCAATTTCGCGAACAATTCGATTGGGCAATCGCCCGCGCCGTCGCTACTCTGCCAATATTAATGGAATACCTGCTCCCGATGACCCGTGTGGGCGGAGCAGTGCTGGCGATGAAAGGTGAGCACGGGCCAGCCGAAGCCCATGCAGCCGAACACGCCACGCGCGTGCTGGGCGGCCATCTACGCAAACTGATCCCGGTCACGTTACCCGGCGTGGTGGAACAACGCTATCTGGTCGTAGTGGATAAGGTGGCAGCAACGCCGCATGCCTACCCAAGGCGGGTGGGCGTGCCCGCCAAGCACCCTCTTTAGAAAATTGGGGGATTCGGCCAATTTGAGCATCATTCCGGCGGCTCATGATCAACTTCCTCTAAGCGACCGTTATGGATATGCCACAAGCTGGCTTGTTTCACGAAATCCGGTGAAAATAAATCCAGGTCGGTGGTTGTAAGTATGGCCTGCTCACTCTCAACCAGGCGTTCCAATAAATCTCCCCGGCGTTGCGGGTCAAGTTCAGCCAGCACCTCGTCCAGGAGCAAGACCGGCCACTGCCCGGTTCTTTCGCGCATCCAGGCGACTTCTGCCAGTTTCAAGGATAGCATTGCAGTACGAGCCTGACCTCGCGAGCCGTAAGTTCCCAAATCGATTCCATTCCCGAGAAAACGTAGCTCATCCCGATGTGGGCCAATTGTAGTCACACCGCGTGCAATTTCCTCAGCATGCAATCGTTCCAGGCAGTCTCGAAAGCCTTGATGTATCTTTTCAAGGGGAATTCCGCTACGATCCGCTGGTGTATCCATCGGTAGGGCGTATTGCATGGGCCGCCCAGGAATAGGATCAAAGGCGGGTTGGTAATTCAGGCGCAAGACTTCCTGGCTACGTGTCAACTCCTCGTGCACGCGCCAGGCCAATCGTTCCAAATCTCGCAAGGCCTGAATGCGGAAATATATGATTTGTGCGCCCAGGCCGGAAAGCTGTTCATCCCAATAGCTCAATTGCTGCGGATCACCTCCTCGTTCGGCAAGCTGCTTGAGCAATGCGTTTCGCTGAGTGAGGCTGCGATTGTACTCGGATAGAATCAGTGCAAATTGTGGGACTACCTGCGCCATCATCAAATTCAGGTAACGACGTCGCTCTTCAGGTACCCCTTCCACCACGCGCAACATATGAGGCAGAAAAAGAACTGCGTTAAATACCCCAATGGCCTCGCCCACTTTTCGTTTGATGCCATCCAGCAAGACTTCCTTACGGAGTTTGGATGCACCGTTCAGACCATTGTCCTCCTGGATAATCCGCACTTCCAGGCGGCGACTGCCTGACGATCGATTTTCACCCGAATAGCGGAAATCGGCAATGATGCGGGCCACCGCCAATGGTTCGCGTGCCGCCAGAAAATTAATCAACTGGCGCTCATTGCTGGCGTGAAATGAAACGAAAGTAGTCAGGTAATAGACTGCTTCTAACAGGCTGGTTTTTCCTTGGGCATTATCGCCAACCAATAATAAAGACCCGCGTGGGATATCCACATCCAGGCGCGTATAATTTCGAAAATTGGTCAGCGAAAGGTGAGACAGATTCATATTTCAAGGAAATGGGGGTGTCTCAAAAGTCAAAGAAAAATGAAAATATTGCGCATATGTGGGGGTTGTGCTTCGCACAACCCCCACATATGCGCATAATTATTCTTCTATTTCTTCTTTTTGGACAACCCCATGGAATGAATTTTACCTGAGAATTACCCTGTTCGGACGGGTAAAGTTCAACTTATTCCCTTACGAGGCAATCAATCTCCCGCCATTTCAGCTTCAGGCGCTCCTTGCTCGTCCAGCCTCCAAACGCGCTCGGCACGGTCAGGGAAAAGAACCCCATCCAGGTGATCGACTTCATGTTGGAAAATGCGCGCCAACCAACCATTGGCTTTAATCTTTAACGGTTGCCCGTGTCGATTCTGGCCTTTTACCGTAATCGAGAGGGAGCGCTCCACATCGCCCACATAACCCGGGATAGACAAACAGCCCTCTGTCCCCGTTTCCATCTCCTTTGAAAAGCGGGTAATTTCCGGATTTACCACGATAAACAGCTTCGGCGGCACTTCCTGACCTTCATCGTCATTCTCGCCATATTCAACGACGATCGCACGCAAAGGAACATTCACCTGGGGGGCGGCTAAGCCTACTCCGGGGGCATCACGCATTGTCTCAAGCATATCGTCGAGCAAAGTTTGTAAATCCGGGTCAAAGCCGGTGACCTTCCGGGCTTTACGATGTAAAATTGGATCCGGGAGGGTAACAATCTTTCTTAATGCCATACTTACCTCAATCCATACAAAATAGAACAGGTTACTCTTATTTTACCGTATAACGCAAGACTATTCAGCCTCATTCTGATATTGATCCATTCTTTCTGATTCGTCGTGATAAGTTATCAGCCAATCGACCATTTCCTGGCGCTTTTGTTGGTATTCTTTTTCACGCTTCTTCCGCAATAAAGCTTCTCGATAATCAGCAATATCTTGATGCACCAGGTCAGGATTATAAACACCGTGGAAGATGAATTTAGTTTCACCCACGTTGATGATAACTGGGCCAAAGTTCAACAAGATACCCAGCAAGTTCTCTCGCTCGTGCTCGATGCTCAAGATGGATTCGAGCGGAGCGGATTTCTTCGATTCCTGCCCCAACGGCTTGCGCTCGATATCCAGGATTTGTTCCGGGGTCAGGCGATAAATATCGTTGCTCCAGTCCAGATAAACATAGCCCATCCAAAGAAAATCGATGATAAAGAACAATAACAAGGGCATGGCTACAAGGATCAGGTTGGTCGCCGCAAAGCGGTCTGTCGCGGTAGCCCAGGCTAATACCCCTGTTATCAGGCCCAAGAATAAGAAGATTAGTAGCGGAATCCACCCCCTCCGAATCAATAAATACCAGTGCTTCCGATATGTGATCACACCGTCCTGCTCGTAGCGTACCTTAAAAAAGCGATCCAATTTCTCCCGGAAGGATGCTTGCCGTGTGAGGCGGTTTTCCTTGAGTCGGATGGGAGGCGGCTCATTCGGGACCGGTGGAAGTTCTTGAACCTCCGGATAATACCGGCGGATCATCGCCTGGTCGAGCGCTTGCATTCGGTTACGGTTCTCTTCTTCTTTTGTCAGTTGAATAGCGCGCTTTTTGAATCCCTCCACAAATAATGCAAATAAGTACGGGCGGTTGACATTCCGCATCTGGATTCCACCTGTAAAGGTACGCACAGTAACATTGCCGTAGTTCAAAATGCGACCCAACTGGCTCGAAGTGACGTTCACTGCCAGAATCGTATCTAATGGGGCTTCGCGCCGGCTATCGTAAAGGCCTACCACCTTCTCCAACCAGATAACGCGCTGGCTGGTGACAATATAGTAGTCGTTACCCCAATCAACATAGCTCCAGATTCCCCAAAGGACTGCAGCCGTTAAGATCAGAATGCTGAACATGACGATAAGTGTCGCTAAAAGCGATCCATTACCCTGCACCAACCCGACTGTCAAGAAAGGAAAAGCCAGGATTCCGGCGATGATAGACGGAATCAGTGCCTGGTAAAGGAAGAAATCGTGCTTGCGCGCCAAGAAATAAAGAGTCTCATTCTGGCCCAGCCAATTAAAATGCAAGCTCGTCGCCAACCTGCGAGATTCGGCTATCGCTTCCAGGTTAAGCTTGATCTGGGGATAGGCGCTCAACATTTGGATAAATTGAAGGCGTTCCATGCGCAGCAAAATTACCGTTCCAATGGTCGTCACCGAACTACGCCGGGAATGATTGTATAGAATCGCTTCTTCTCCGAAGAAATCTCCCGGCACCAGGATACTTACCAATTGGTCGTTACCATGGGCATGCCGGGTGGCCCGTAGCCGGCCTCGAAATGCAATGTAAAAACAATCCGAAGGCGCACCTTGGGAGTAAACAATTGTATTCCTTCCCAGGGTGATGGGTTGAAATTGGGCAGCAATCCAATTCAGCACATCCTCGGGCATATCAAGGAAGAGATATACGTTTTTCAGGAACTCTACAATCTCTGCATGTTCGATTGCCATAGCCACATTCTAGCACGAACTCTTCATCTTGAACCAAAAGTAGGGTCTTTAGGACCTGAAGGTGGGGTCACACCACGGCCATTCCTGAAGAGCCCAAAAGTGTAGCTTTGAAAAGTGATAAAATCAAGCTTATCCTGATTACAGATTCAATCGGAGGAATAATATGCCCATCCATTTCGGCACAGACGGCTGGCGTGCCGTAATCTCAGATACATTCACCTTCCACAACCTCCGTCTCGTCTCACAAGCCATCGCAGATGCAGTCAAGTCTGATTCATGGGATAACGGTTATATCGTTGGCCAGCACGTCGACCCGAACAAAATGGTTGTCGGTTTCGACACCCGTTTTCTATCCGATCGTTACGCCACAGACGTAGCCCGCGTTCTTGCGGCCAACGGTTACACGGTTCACCTGGCCCAATCTGACGCTCCCACCCCGGCAATCTCCTACGCCGTACATAACCTGGGCGCCATCGGCGGTGTGATGGTCACTGCTTCACATAATGCACCGCGCTATAACGGAGTGAAACTCAAAGCAGCCTATGGCGGCTCAGCTTCCAGCGAGCAGTGCCGGCGGGTGGAAGTATATCTAAATGATAACGAACAACGCGGCCGTGGGCCGAACCTGATGGACTACGAAATGGCCCGCAGCCAGGGTTCTATCCAGCGCTTCAACCCGATTCCGCCTTACTACGACCACTTGCGAAATCTCATCGACTTCGACCTGATCGCCGAAAACCCGCAGCGCCTGGTGGTCGATTCGATGTATGGATCCGGCCGCGGCATGATTAAGGGCATTCTGCAAGGCACTGGCTGCGAGGTCCAAGAAATCCGCGGCGAGATGAATCCTGGTTTTGGTGGTATCCATCCCGAACCGATTGCCCCGCACCTGGGGGCGTTGGCAGGCGCAATTAGCACCCATATGGGAAACTTCGGCCTGGCGACTGACGGCGATGCAGATCGCATTGGGGCAATGGATGAGCGCTGCAATTTTATCGATCCACATAAAATCATGTCTCTGGCGCTAAATTACCTGGTCGAAAAACGCGGCTGGCACGGCACCGTGGTTCGCACCGTTTCCACCACCCGCATGATTGACCGCCTGGCGCAGCGCCATGGGCTGCCAGTTGTCGAGACGCCCGTTGGTTTTAACCACATCGCCGATCATATGCTGAAGGAAGATGTGCTCATCGGCGGAGAGGAATCCGGCGGTATATCTTTCCATGGACACATCCCTGAAGGAGACGGCATCCTGATGGGACTGTTGTTGGTCGAAATCATTGCCAATTCAGGCGGGTCGCTTAACGAGCTTGTTGAAAATTTGTTGCAAGAAGTAGGCCCTGCCCATTACCAACGAAAAGATCTGCGCCTGAACCACCCGGTGACCAAGTCTCGCGTGACTGAGCAACTGCTCGCCAGCAGCCCCGGCCAGATTGGCGGTGAACCGGTCGCGGATATTATCTCACGCGACGGTGTAAAATATTTGATGGCGGATGATTCCTGGCTACTCATCCGCCCATCCGGAACCGAACCCGTTTTGCGGATATACGCCGAAGGACGGAGTACCGAAATGGTAAAGGCCCTGTTAGCGTACGGTGAAAAAATCGCCACCGATCTCGCCTGAGGGCCATCCAGTTACCGACTGATAGTGGTGGGTAATCACAGGCTGGAGCGAAAAAGAGACCAGCCCGCGCTTACCCAACAGTCCATTTAAGCAATTACGAAGTGCGCAACCGTCTGGACAGGAAAATAATAACGAGGAAGAGCGCCGCCAGACCCAACATGGCTGGCAAACCCACATCATCGGCAAAGCCTGTGCCTGGCAGGGCAGTTGAAGTTGGCACGACGGTCTGCGTCACAAGAGCAGCTTGGGTAAGCAACGCGCTTACCGTAGCCGTACGAGGATCAATCGTAGGGACCTTCGTATTCGTAGCAACGGCGATCACTGCGGTTGGAGTGCTGGTCCAAGTAGGTGGGATTGGAGTCACGGTCGGCGTTGCTGTTGCAGCAAGCGCCATCGATGTTTGTGTGATCGCCATAGCCACAGCCGTATTCTGGGCGTTCAACGTTGCAACCTGCTGCGTCTGCCGGTTCCGTTGCGCCGGCAACAGGACCAGGGCATAGACAGCGATTCCGATCAAACACAACAGTGCGATGCCACCCAGGATTCCCGCCACGATTAAAAACGAACGGTTATTTGATTCTTCCGGCGGAAGGCCGCCTCCAGGTTCGGATTCCATTTCGTCCATATCGACATCTTCAAATGCCATAGGATGCTCCTCCTCACAAATTGATTCGGTTTACACTACAACTTCAAGATTCGCCAATGGTAACACGACGCTATCACCGTCTTCCAGACGAATTTCTGCAGCAGCCGCCCGTAAGCCGTTGGGGAAAACCGCTGAACTACGCAGGTTGACAAGCGTTCCAATCTTACCTGCAAAGGGTGCGCGCAAAACGCGCACTTGCTGCCCAGGAGTGAAAACGACTGTATCACTTGCCAGGGGCGGGTCGCTTGCGGCGGGCAATGGAATCACAACTTCGGGCCGCTTGTTATTATAACGATCCCAGGCTTCAGCGTTCAAGGCCACTTCACGACGTTCGTTGGTCGTGAGTAATTTAAACGCAGCCGAATTCATCGGCTGTGTGCCAAAACCCTCGATGACCAGCAGCGGAAACTTGGCGTTTAAAGCCATCGGAATCAAAGCCGGGTTCATACTCGCCAAGATGAGACCGCGCAGGGGCATATCGGCGGCGGCCTTCAAAACATCCGCATCGTCCACGTAGCCACCTAACACAATCGAACCCCGCATGCTCACATCCAACTGGCTGGCTTCGAGGAGATCATCCGGGTTCTTAGCGAGCACAAACATCAAACCGAAATCAATGCGACCATTGCCCCATACCCCTTGTATCAGCGCGCCAACAGTTTCAATCACCACCCCACGATCATCGATTAAGTCGGTAATCACCCCGGGGATGCCTGCCCGCAGTTCAAACGTTGGGCTTTTGAGCTCGATTAAAGCCTGACCACTCCCCGCCAGGATCACCTTGCCATCCTGCGGCGCCCGCACTACCCGGCGCGTGATCCCTACCGGCCCAGCAATGACATCGCCGGCAGCCACAATGGTGCCCGCCTCCACCTGCAAATATCCATCCGCTTGTTCGGCGCGTAGACCCAAGCCACGCGCAACTTCGAGGAGTTGATGGTTTGGCGCCAAATTCGCTTCGGCGACCGTGTCACTGGCGCTTACTTTTTGCCCTTTACGCACCATAACTTTTCCGGGAATGGGCAAGACCCGCTCGCGCCGGATGGTTGTGAGTGGCAGGATATGCGTAAAAGGGGCTATTGTTTCCATAGTTATACCCAACGATGCAAGTTAAATGCCAACCACTCGAATCGCTCTAACCTCCCAATGCCCAGAGCCATTTCTTGAATAGCTCGTAGCGCCGCGCTGGTTGGTCCGGCAAATTGAGCGGCCGGCCGCGGGCGTCGATCACAACTCCCAGCGCACCTCCGTGAACGCCCAGCTTGCCGCTGCGCCCTGCCCCGCCCATACCGACGTCAAAACGGTGCAACGGCTGCAGGTGCAGGCGCGCCGTTTGGCCAACCGGCAGCGGCAGCACCTCCAAAGCACCTTGTTTTATCTCCAGTGAGGTTTCGTGACCGCTTTCGTAAACCATTTTGACCTTCAAGATCGGTGTTCCCGCGCGGGCAACGCCTACCGGAGCAATAACAGTACCCAAATACAGAAAAGTGTTTGAATCCAACACCTGGACAGCCAGGATTGCATTACGAGCAGCAGCCGCCCCCAATGCAGCCGCCAGATGATTTTGATCGAGGACGATGGTAGTGATGCCGGTCGGTTGCAACCCGTCCAAAAGCATTAACATCGTTTGGGCCAGGCTGGGAGCCTGGGTCAGCACACTACCGGTTGCCAGAATGGGCTCCAGCCAGGGCAATAAACCTGTGCCAAAGAAGGCTACATCTTGCGGAAAACCGGCTGCGATACGCTTCACACCAACCCGCATCGCCACGCGCGCCAGTGCCTGCTCAATTGCCAAGTCTTCCTGCGTGTATGGGAGACTATCTGGGCGGAGGGCCTTGTTATAGATGTAATCTCGCAGATAAACTGGCGGGATGTCCATATGCAACCATTGAGATACTTCCTCCAGGCTCACCCGCTCCAATATTTTATAAACGCCAGCGCCCAGTCCTAATTGCGGATAAACCCCCATAATTAAGTCGCCCCCAAAAGCAGCCGAAAGGGTCAACGCAGAAGCGCCGATATCTACCCCCAAAACACCTTTACTGGAGGCATAGGTCTTGCTTAAAAACCGAATCAGGCGGCCAAAGGCGGCTGAAGTGGGGAGCAATTCGCCGCCTGCCCATTCGTTCAGCTCCTGCACGCCAGGAATTTTTCGAGCGTGTACGTGGCCATAAATCTTGGCTACCTCCACTTGGGCTGCATCCAATTGTTCGTCTTCCAGAGCAGGCCGCACATTAGGGGCAAAGTGCAGGTGGACGAGATTACCAATACCCTCTTCGACTTCCTCTTTAAGATCCTGGTTGCCGGCGTAAAGCACTTCAGGCCGCTGGCCTTCTTGGATTAAATAACAAGCCAGGCCGACCGCTTCCATCAATTTCAGCACGGATTGAGAAGCACCACCCTCAGTGCCCCCTGCCACAATGATCATATCCGGGCGGAGGCGCAAAATCAGGTCAATGCGAGCTTCCGTTTTGCGCCGGTCATTTAAGCTGATCGTTTCCAGGGTATTGCAGTAGGTCGTCGTAGCCAGGCGGCAGGCGCTTTCCAGCGATACATCTTCTAACAGGCCAACCACCAGGATGTTCAATGCCGGCCCCGCGGACATCGTCGCCACAAATGTGTCGATTCCGGACCCATCAACCTTGGCAGGCATGATCAGGTTCTCGTGAGAATCCACCAGGGTGCGGCCGGTGATCATTTGAAGATGATCAATGGCACGCCGTACCCCTTCCCCAATATCGTTATAAGGCGCGGCAGCGGTCGTAGCAGCACCTCCGGCTGCCAGGAAGCGGTAACGACTATCAACCACGTCGAACAACAGCGCGCGCGTGTTTATGCTGCCAACGTCGATCACCAACATGGATTCTGCATCAATCAGCGATGTGGTCATGCTTACCTGCTATGATTGAATCAAAGTCTGGATTACCGTGACCAAAAAATGCCAGCGTTCGATAAATGCAGTTAATGCGGCTGCATAGGTACCGGCAAATATCGTTCCAAAGGATACGGCGATGAAAATTTGTCCGATCAAAGCCACACTTTCTACCCAGCGAGGCCGTTTGGGCGGTTGGTTGGCTTTTGAACGGGCACTGAATTGGAAATAAACCAGGGTGGATACCGTTCCCACCAGGATAATCAAACCATCGACGGCGGCCAGTGCGAAATCGACACCGCTATCCGGCATGTTTTTCCGGTCAAACACGTTAATCGCCGCTCCTATTTGTGGGAAAAGGGTGCCCAACACAGCGCCACCAACCGCGGTTGCAACTGCTACACCCACCAGATAGGCCACCGAAATTCCTCCCCAACCCGACAGGCGTGGGGCGGCTTTAGTCAATAATAAAGCTCCTAAAAGCAAAGGAACCAGGACGAACAAGCGATCAGCCTGGCTACCTGTGATCAAGGGGATGATCAACTGGGGCCAGATAACGTTATAGAAGGCAACCACGACGGTATACGCTGCAACCACACCGATGAAAATGTGAATCGCAAAACGGAATAGCGCATTATCACCCAAAAGGTAACTGAAAACGCACAGGGTCAGGAAAAGCCCCACCAACATGCCAGACAGATCGGCCAGATTCATATTCGCCAGGTTCATTGCGTTCCCTCATGCCGGGTGCTGGCTTTTCTTCTACCTGCAGCAGCCAGGCTTGCATTAATTAAGGCGCCCAGGAAGATAATGACTACTGCAACAGGAACCACAAGGTTAAACGCATTCCAATAAGTTTGCGCTAAAAGCGGCCGCCCATTCAGATTCTCATATGAAGCGCCACCTACCAGGCCAATCACCATACCCTGCACCTGCTGCTGGAACTCCTGATAGTAAGGCCGCACCAAGGGCTCAGCCTGAGCGCTTAGCAGCATCAGCAGAGGTGTTTTGTCCCCCAGGTATGGGCCTACCTGCTCAATCCAGGTGCGGGCCGTATCCGGATTTTGCGTAATCACAATCGCCAGGGCAAAATCCGAGATGGATTGAACCTTAGCCAAAGGGCCCTCATCCCAGGCGCTTGTTCCTGTTTCCGAATAAGCCGGTACAATCTTTTGAGGGGATTGCGCAAAGCTTAACAGGCCGGCGGCGCCACCTGGGATGAACCCTAAGTTAGTGTAATTTTGCCCCGCTTGCCAGGTAACGCCAGGTCCTTGCCCCACGACCGCCAGCAGGTGCTCTGCCTGTGCCGGACCCGTAGGCACGGTGGAAATCAACGCCGGGTAGGCGCCTCTTAGTTGCAAGTGCTGAATTACCCCGGCGGCTGTAGCGTCCATTTCTCCGGACCAGCCCGGTTCGTAATCGACAGCTATCAATACCGGAGCGCCCGCTTGGAGGTTGTTGATGAGGTGATTAACTGCGCCTACCTCTGGCGGAAACGCGGGTGGGCTTACTTGAGGCCAGTCCATCAACATCGGTAAAATCGTGGCGACAATCAAAACGATCGTAATAGCCAGGCGCAACAAATGCTGCGGAGAAATGACAGAGCGTTGAGGCAGCGGACGTGCTTGACTTTCCCCTTTCACCAAAATTTCCAGCAAACTGGCGTGTGTCTGCTGGGCATCGGTAACTTTTAATTTAATAGAATAGCCAGCAAGTTTTCCGGCGCGTGATACATCTGGCTCGGCAGGAAGTACACCTCGCAAACCGGCCAGGGGGCCCACGCTCTCCACCCTGTCTGAGCCTTCCTCGACCGGCGGTGGCTTGGAGGCAGCAAATTCAACCGGGCGCATCGCCTCCAGCCAGCTAGGAAGTTCGGCCGGGGCAATTTCTTCACGTCCCGCCGCTTCGCCTGTCTCAGCCTCCTGCTCGGTCTCGTCAGATAGTCCAACCCCACTTTCACGGGGCGCCACTTCCGCTAACCAATCTGGAATTTCCGCCGAACCAGGAGGTGAGGCGCTCTCCAGCGAGGCATCCGAAATCTCTCCGGCCTCGTCGGCTCCCTGTGCCTCATCTGTTTCACCCGCCTCTTCCTCCAGAGTGAAGGGCGAGATTGCCCCTGAGCTGGTAAAAAGTAAAGGTTTTTCTTCCTCCGGTGGTTCGTGCAAAGCCGCCTGCTGAATATCTGTCAGCCAATCAAATTCAGGGTTAGCATTCTCATCTTCTACACCCTGAGCCTCAGCTTCCTCGCTGGCTGCTTCAGCCTCCGGCTTTGGAGCTGTTTCCTCATCACCTGCAGGAGTCTCTTCCTCGGCAACCTTGGACGCTCCCCCCGTTTCTCCCGAAAAACTTGCCATCCATGCCGGGACCTCTAATTCGCCTTCTTCGGAGTATAATGCTTTCAAGGTACCGGTATCGAAAGGCGCAGCACTTGGAAGATCTGCGGCAGTACCTGTCTTGGGTGTGGCCTCTTCTGCCGGCTGCTCCTCTTCGGTTGGCCAGCCTTGATCGTTGACCGGAGGCTCGGCATCCTGCTCGTCGCCCAGTTCAGAAAGCCAATCTGGGATCTCGCCCGGCTCTGCCGGTGTAGCAACTTCCTCTTCCTGACCCGCTTCTGCCTCTTGTGTGCGAAAAGAGGCTGACCAGGCAGCGGATTGATCCTCTTCTTCTTGCTCTTTTGCCGGTGGGCTTTCGGGTTCATCCTGCGCTCGACTGCGGATGCGCTGTAACCAATCGGGTTCTTCATCGGTCAGATCAGGCTTTTCTTGCTCGCTCTCTTCCAAAGACGGAGATGGTTCGCCGTCGTTACGAATATCTGCCAGCCAGTCTTGCGCTTCTGCCTCAGGTTCTTCCCAAGACGATTCGGCTTCTTCCGCTTCCTGATCCTGTAGGCTCTCTTCCTCGATTGCGCCTTTACCTTGTTGGCGCAAATCTGTTAGCCAATCTGGTAATTCTCCCCCCTCCTCGGCAGGTTGTTCCGCTGGATTCTCGGATTCTGGGCTTTGCAACCAATCCGGCAATTCACCGCCTGCTTCTGATTCATCCAATTCATTTGTTTCTTCTTCCAGCCGTAAAGAACTCAGCCATTCAGGAACGGACTCTTCATCACCCGGTTTTTCACTTTTGGGTGGCTGCGAGGCTGCTCCGGATTTAACCTCAGAAGGAGTGACATGCAGTGGCGTCAAGCGTGCCTGACAGTACTGGCATACATCCAAATCTGCCGGGTTGAGCTTTCCACACATAGGACAACGTACTTCAGCCATGCTCACTCACCGTAAGGCCGATCAGCCCCCATTAAGATCCGTAGACCGGTTGCAATGGTTCCCAAGGCTACGCCAAGCAAGATACCACGCGAGCCTGCAACCGCCGGGACCTGAGTAATCCAGGCCCGCACCCCCTCCAACAAGGGGGCATTGATCAATGGTATGGTCGCCATCCCCAGCAAAACCGTTAGAGCGGTCAGCAGAAAAACCAAAGAAAACAAGTTAATACGCCGGTTAAATAAGCGTGCCCCGGCATAAGCCAGAATTACCGCCAACAAAGCCATCAGGCTGCTTTCTGCGGGAACCTGGATGGAATTAAAAATCCATAGGGACCAATAACCAGTAGGTCCAAAGAATATAAAAACCACGAATGAAATGGCAAAAGCCAGCAGCAAAATAACACTGTAAGCCCCGCCTGGCTGTGCATTCGCCGCCCGCCGCCAATGGACAGTGAGCAGGTTCGCCACGCCAACCAACAATGTAACAGAAGTCAAGATGACCGCCCAGCGGACAAAAATTTCACGGATCGCGATCAGAGCTGGCAGCGCGACGAAATAACCAAGCAGGACCACCAGCCCCACAGCTATGGCAATGGCTATAATTAAGGAAGAAATCAAGCCCCTTCTTTTCACAACACACCCAAGAACTTAAGGGCCGCGCCCACCAAGATGAGCAAGATGATGACCCAGCGCAGGAAATCCTGTGCACGCAAGCTGGCAATATGGGTTGGGCCGGCCTGCAAGTAAGCACCAGCCGCGTAGAGCTCCTCGCCAATCAAGGGTTCTTGGGCAGCTGCATATAGCACTGCTTGACCGGGGATATTATCACTACCGGCTAACGTCAGGCTGCCACTGCGCTCGCCTGCATCGGTTATCAGCGCCACTTCACTGCCAAAATGACCTGCCAGGACGTTGGCTGCAACCTGCTGGTCGAAAATAACCGGCATGGCACCGGCAGCATAGGAGAAGGGGGAAACGCCGGTAAGCTGTGCACTATAAGGATCAAACTGGCTGATTGCCCCCATGTTGCGGTAAACGCCCCGCAAGCTGTCCTGGGACAAGATGGTTTTTTTTCCTTCGCCACGGGGGGCACCCGGCGCCCGGTCGCTAACCGCCGCGGCGCGGGCGTGGCGTTGCAAAACGCTCACCCCAAGAAAAGCGAAAGCCCCCTGCATTCCTTTCATGTCCCCCCACCCAAAGGAAAAATGCAAGCGTTTACCCGCCTCAACCGATAAACCCACCGCTCTTCGCAAGTTTCTGAAGGCCGGAATATCTCGTAAGACTTTTCCTGGGTGGCGGCGCGTCACCACCGTGTAAATCAAGATCAAAATAAAGAAGAGCAGGACGAAGCCCAGGCCAGCCCAGGTGAGTGAGCTGGAGCTGAAAAGATCATAGAGATTCACGCAGAAGGTTCCTCCCGAAGTATATTGGCGAATGCTTCCGTTTGAACCGGATCCTCCAACAACTGGGCTAGAGCCACGAGATGATCGTCAGGAAAAATATTATGCAGCAGAGGCTGACCTAGATAAATCATATTGGCACCCAAGACTAAAAGCGGGCCGACAGCTTCAAGAAAAGAAGCCATCCAATCATTTACCCCCCACCGTTGCAAGGTCCGGGCCCAAACCTGCCATATATGCTGGTCTGTTTGCATAGTTACAGTATAGCACAAATCCTATTTCAAAGTAAATCGAAGGAGACAATTTTTTGCAAGATTGTAAAATTATTATTCGCGCAGGTCAAGGACTCCTCACAAAAAGGCAAGATTATCTCATTATTATCTCTCTTTACAATCGCACCTTTTTTGTCTGAAATGTGACAGGTCGCATGATTTTTCATGCCATATATAACTACATTTCCTGACCTCGTCAGGCTAAACTTAGACTGTGATTCAAAGTGGGAGACTTTGTCACTATCTATCAAATTAATTCAAATTTGGCCTGATATGGAATAAAAAACACAGAACGGAGTACAGTAAAAAATGAAACGATCCATGGTAATGATCGACGGCAATGAAGCTACTGCTTACGTTGCCCACAAATTAAGCGAAGTGATTGCTATTTATCCCATCACCCCTTCTTCGCCTATGGGTGAGTTTGCCGACGAATGGTCAGCTATCGGGCGTACCAACTTATGGGGAACGGTTCCCCTGGTGGCAGAAATGCAGGCCGAAGGCGGCGCTGCAGGGGCTGTGCATGGTGCCTTGCAAGCCGGCTCGCTGACGACAACGTTCACTGCGTCGCAGGGATTACTCTTGATGATCCCGAACATGTTCAAAATCGCAGGCGAGCTCACCGCCACCGTCTTTCATGTGTCCGCTCGCTCTATCGCTGCTCAGGCCCTTTCCATCTTCGGCGATCATTCGGACGTTATGGCCACTCGCACCACAGGTTTTGCCCTATTGGCTTCCAATTCCGTGCAAGAAGCCCAGGATATGGCGCTCATCGCACACGCCGCTACCCTGGAAGCGCGGGTGCCTTTCCTGCACTTCTTTGATGGTTTTCGAACCTCACACGAAGTCAGTAAGATGGAACAATTAACCACCGCAGACATACGAGCCATGATCGACGATAAGCTGGTGCAAGCCCATCGTGGGCGCGGCCTATCCCCTGATCATCCGTTCGTGCGCGGTACAGCTCAAAACCCGGACGTCTTTTTCCAGGCGCGCGAAACAGTCAATCCCTTCTACGCAGCTTGTCCCGGGATTGTACAAAAGGCAATGGACCACTTCGCCAAAATCACTGGTCGTAGTTATCATCTCTTTGACTACGTGGGTGCCCCTGAGGCTGAGCGTGTCATCATTCTCATGGGCTCTGGCGCCGAAACCGCTGCCGAGACGGCTCAATACCTCACCGAAAAAGGCGAGAAAGTAGGCGTCATTAAAGTACATCTGTATCGCCCATTCTCAGCCGAACACCTGATCCAGGCTCTACCCAGGACGGTCAAGACGATTGCTGTGCTGGACCGCACCAAGGAACCCGGCTCGCCCGGCGAACCGCTTTATGTGGATACGGCCATTGCGATCAGCGAAGCCTTGGCGGCCGGAACGGCGCCCTTCCGCACGGCGCCTCGCATCATTGGCGGGCGCTATGGCCTGTCTTCAAAGGAATTCACGCCAGCCATGGTGAAGGGGATCTTTGATGAGTTGCAGAAGCCTGTTCCGAAGAACCACTTCACGGTCGGCATCATTGACGACGTGACGCACACCAGCCTGGACTATGACGCCGAGTTTTCCACCGAAGCTTCAGATACCGTGCGCGCGGTGTTTTACGGCCTGGGCTCGGACGGCACGGTCGGCGCCAACAAGAATTCCATAAAGATTATCGGCGAGGAAACAGATTTCTACGCTCAGGGGTATTTCGTTTACGACTCGAAGAAGGCGGGCGCTACTACGGTTTCTCACCTGCGCTTCGGCCCGCGACCCATACGCTCTTCCTACCTGATTTCACAGGCCGGTTTTGTCGCGTGCCATCAGTTCTCTTTTCTCGAGCGTATGGACATCCTCAAGGCGGCCCGGCAGGGCGCGACTTTTCTGTTGAACAGCCCTTATGGACCCGACCAAATCTGGGAGCACTTGCCCGCGACCGTGCAGGAGCAAATCCTGGAAAAGAAGCTGCGCGTGTACGTCATTGACGCGGACGCCGTTGCCGAAGCGACAGGCATGGGGCGCCGCATCAACACCATCATGCAGACCTGCTTCTTTGCGCTCAGCGGCGTGCTTCCGCGCGACGAGGCGATCGCGGCCATCAAGCGCGCCATCCAGAAGACCTACGGGAAACGCGGCGAAACCGTCGTGCAGATGAACTTCGCGGCCGTGGACCAGGCGCTGGCTCACCTGCATGAGGTGAAGATTCCAAGTCAAGCCACGAGCCAGATCCAGGTTCGTCCGCCCGTGCCCTCAGAGGCGCCGGATTTCGTTCAGCGGGTGACGGCGCGGATCCTGGCCGGGGAGGGAGACCTGCTCCCCGTGAGTGCCCTCCCGGTGGACGGCACCTTCCCCACCGGAACGGCGCAGTGGGAAAGGCGCAACATCGCCCTGGAGATTCCGGTCTGGGACGAAGAGATATGCATCCAATGCGGGAAATGCGTGTTGGTTTGCCCGCACGCCGTGATCCGCGCCAAAATCTTCAAACCGGAAGCGCTCTCGGGCGCGCCTGCCGCATTCAAAACGGCGAAGCCACGCTGGAAGGAATATGAGCAATTACGTTACAGTTTGCAGGTGTCACCTGAAGATTGCACGGGTTGCGGCCTGTGTGTCCAGATTTGTCCCGTAAAAAGCAAGTCGGAGGCCAAACACAAGGCCATCAACATGCAGGCTCAAGCGCCTCTGCGCCAGCAAGAAGCCGCCAACTGGAGCTTCTTCAGCAGCCTGCCGGAGGCGGACCGCGACCCCTTGCATCTCGGGCAGGTCAAGGATGTTCAGTTGTTGCAGCCTCTCTTTGAATTCTCGGGCGCGTGCGCCGGCTGCGGTGAGACGCCCTACGTCAAGCTGCTCACCCAGTTGTTCGGCGATCGTGCCGTGATTGCCAACGCCACCGGCTGCTCATCTATTTACGGCGGCAATCTGCCGACAACTCCTTTTACGGTTAACGCAGAAGGCTTGGGGCCGGCATGGTCGAATTCCCTGTTCGAGGATAACGCCGAATTCGGCTTGGGCATGCGACTGGCCGTGAACCAGCAAGCGAAGTACGCGCGGGAATTGCTCCCGCGCCTCTCGGGAATTCTCGGTGATACGCTGGTGAAGTCCTTGCTTGAAGCCGACCAGTCGCACGAGGCGGGAATCCGCGAACAGCGAGAACGCGTGAAAGCGCTGCGCGAGAAGCTGGCCGGGGTTCAAAGCCCGGAGGCGAAAGATCTGCTTGCCATTGCTGATGCGTTTGTGGAAAAGAGCGTCTGGATTGTGGGCGGGGACGGCTGGGCTTATGACATCGGCTACGGCGGCCTGGATCACGTCCTGGCTTCGGGCTACAACGTGAACATCCTCGTGCTGGACACCGAGGTTTACTCCAACACCGGCGGCCAGCGTTCCAAGGCCACCCCGCGCGGTGCGGTGGCAAGGTTTGCCTTCGCCGGCAAGGAGACGCCCAAGAAGGACCTGGCGCTGATGGCCATGAACTACGGAAATGTTTACGTCGCCCGCGTTGCCATGGGCGGAAGCGACATGCAGACGGTCAAGGCATTCCTCGAGGCGGAGGCGTACCGGGGTCCCTCGATCATCATCGCTTTCAGCCATTGCATCGCGCACGGGTACGACCTGCTGTACGGATTGGACCAGCAAAAGGTAGCGGTGCAGACCGGCTACTGGCCTCTGTTCCGTTACAATCCCGATTTGATTCACAAGGGAAAGAATCCGCTGCAATTGGATTCGCGCCCGCCGAGTCTTCCGATCGAAAAGTACATGTACAACGAGACGCGGTTCACGATCCTCAAGAACAGCGATCCCAAGACCGCGCAGGAGCTGCTCCGCCTGGCCCAGGAAGATGTGGACAACCGGTGGAGCATGTACGCGAACCTGGCGTCGGCTCCCGTCCCGGAAGATACGAAAGCCGCCGAGCCCGCACACGCCACACAGGAGGGAAAACAATGATTGACCTGTCTTCGAATTATCTCGGAATGAAGCTGAAGAATCCTGTGGTGGTTTCTTCCTCGCCCTTGCAGCAAGACCTGGACAATATCCGGCGGATGGAAGACGCAGGCGCCGCCGCCGTCGTCATGCACTCGCTGTTCGAGGAGCAGATCGACGTGGAAAGCCGTGAGTTGAACCGTTCGCTGGAGCGCGGCACAGAAGCCTATGCCGAGTCTCTAAGTTATCTGCCCGACATGGAGAGGTATAACCTGGGGCCGGAGGGCTACTTGGAGCATCTGGCACGCGCCAAGAAGAGCGTAGGTATTCCGGTCATCGCGAGTCTGAACGGAGTCTCCAATGGCGGGTGGACTCGCTACGCTCGCATGATGCAGGAAGCCGGCGCGGACGCCATCGAGCTCAACACCTACTACCTGGCGACAGACCCGAAAGTCACGGGCCAAGAAGTTGAGAAGATGTATGCCGACCTGGTGGCCGAGGTGAAGTCGTCGGTGAGCGTGCCGCTTGCCGTCAAGCTGAGCCCCATGTTCAGCTCGATGGCCAACATGGCCGTGCGGCTGGACCAATCAGGAGTCAAAGCCCTGGTGCTGTTCAACCGCTTTTACCAGCCGGAATTCGATCTGGAAACTCTGGAGGTCACGCAATCCCTGGAGTTGAGCCATTCCTACGAATTGTTGATGCGCTTGAATTGGGTGGCGATTCTGTTCGGGCACCTCAAGGCCGACATGGCGGTTACGGGCGGAGTCCACTCTGGCGCAGACGTCTTGAAGTGCATGATGGCGGGGGCGCGCGCGGCTATGATGACTTCCGCGCTGCTCGAGAGCGGCATCGGACATATCTCCAAGGTGCTGGGTGAAGTGAAGGAGTGGATGGAAGAGCACGAGTACGACTCCATCCAACAGATGCAGGGGAGCATGGCGCGGCGTTCGGTTGCCAATCCCTCGGCCTTTGAGCGCGTCAATTACATGCACGTGCTGAGCTCCTATGCGCTCGACAGCCGCGAGCGGTGATAATAGCAGCGAGCAGAATTCCGGCCGGCATGATTGGGGTATCACGGGTCCGTTCTTGGGGACGCAGCTCTGTGCCAGGAAGGATCCGTCCCGCGGCAAATTCCCTTTTTCCCCGATTTCAAATGTGAACTGCCAGCACCGGGCAGGAACCGAGCTGGATTACGCGGTAGGTTGTGGCGCCAAACAGCGCGCTGTCGAGCGAGCTGTGGCCGCGCACGCCCATAATCGCGAGATCCGTCTTCTCCTCGAGGGCAAACTCAACGATCTTCTGGTAAGGATTGCCGAACCGCACGACGAATTTGGGCACGAGGCCCTTGCCCGCTGCGGCCGGAGCCGTAGCCTTGAGCTGCTTCATCACCTGAGCCGTCACCGTCGCAAGTCCGCCCGATTCATGAAAGTGCTCCACCGCGTGAAACACCGTGAGCTCGGCGCCGTATTCTTTCGCGATCGAAAGGGCAAGACGCAGCCCGTGATGGGCGTGCTTGGAAAAGTCCATGCACAGCAGGACTCTCTTCAATCGGACCGGATCCCCGGCCTTACCGGGCGAGACGAAGTCGTGCGCAGGAGTGCGAACCACCAGCACGGGGCAGCGGGCCTTGCGCAGCACGTGTTCGGTGACCGAGCCGATCATCAGTCGGTCTAGGCCCCGCAGCCCGTGGGTCCCCATCACGATCAGGCTCACGCCACGTCCCCCGGCTAGGCTGAGGATTTGATCGGTTGCTGTTCCCTCTTGCACCACACATTCAGGCCGGATTTTCGTCCGTGTCCGGCGTTTGGCAAACAGCTGGAGTTTGCTCAGCGCGTCGGCCCGAAGCTTGCGGCACGTCGCTTCGTAGGCCGGGTCTGCGTAAAAAGGAGGAATCGCATACAACACGTGCTGGAGGACCAGCGGGACCCGGTAGTGTGCGGCCAGAGACTGCGCGTAGTCGTATGCCTTGATCGAAAACTCCGAGAAGTCGATGGGGCACAGAATGGACTTGAGTCGCAACATGTAATTTGCCTCAGGCAGTGGCGCGAATTTTCCTCGCCCGCAGAAGCGCCACGCGCTGGCGGTCGAAGATATCGTAGGCGGCCAGCTTCACCTCATCCTCAATCAGAAACCACAGCAGCGCGTAACCCCAGACGGCCGCTGCGCCCAGCCAGCCGATGGGCGTCATAAACAGTCCGTAGACGCTGATGAGTGTCGCCAGGCACTGCGTGCCGATGACGGCAATCACCAGGATTTTGGCGGGACGAACCGTCCAGAAGGATCGCCGCGTGCGCGCGACGAAAAGCGTCAGGTGTCCTGCCACGGATAGTTTCAGGTAAATCAACGTCTGAATCACCGGCTGGCTCAGGTGCAGCCAACGCTCTGCCAGATAGTAGAGACCGAACGATTCGATCACGCCCATCAGCCCGAGGGACGTTGCGACGCCCAGGACCAAGTGCATGTTCCAGGCTTCGGGCTTGTCGGCATAACGGGTGTGGTCGTAGGCGATGGTCAGGATGGCGCCGTCGTTCAAAAGCGCCAGCAGCACGATCATGACGGCGGTCACGGGGTAGAAATTGAAGATCAGGATCGAAAGGGTCATGAACACTAATACTCGGATCGTCTCCGCGATGCGGTAAATCGCATAACTGTTCATGCGCTGGAAGATCTTTCGGCTTTCTTTGATGGCGTCAATAATCACCGACAGGCCCGGCGCCGTGAGGACAATATCGGCGGCCGCCCGCGCCGCGTCTGTAGCTCCGGAGACTGCGATGCCGGCGTCGGCTTTCTTGAGCGCCGGGGCATCGTTCACTCCGTCGCCCGTCATTCCGACAATGTGCTTGCACGCCTGGAGCACCTGCACGATGCGGAACTTGTGCTCGGGGAAAACCTGCGCGAAGCCGTCGGCCTCCTCGATGCCGTCGCACTCCTTCTTCGCGTCATGCTCCGATGAATCGCCCAAACCGGTCGCAACCAGAATGTTGCGCCCGAGCCCGAGATTTCGTGCCGTTTCCTTGGCGATGGCCACTTGGTCTCCGGTCACCATCTTTACCTTGATGCCCATTTGCGTGGCGGTTTCGATAGTGGTCTTGGAATCTTCGCGCGGTGGATCGAAAAGCGGCAGGACGCCGAGAAATTGCCACGTGCTCCCGTCTGCGGTCTTGGCCACGCCCAGGGACCGGAACCCTCGCGCGGCAAACTCGTTCACCGCCTTGTCCACTTGCAGTTTGATCTCACCAGCATTTGCGGCGAGCGAGAGAATCACCTGCGGCGCTCCCTTGGTCACCTGGAAGGTTGAGCCGTCAGGTTTCTTGATGGAAGCCTCGGTGCGTTTGTGTACCGGGTCAAAAGGTTCGAAGTGAGTTACCTGGTAATCGGACGGCGAAAGGGGTTCTTTCAGTCCGCTCAGGACTGCCAGGTCAATCGGATCCTTGTTTTCAGCCCGCGAAGCCAGTGCCGCGCTGGTGATGACCGCCCCGGGCGTCACTCCCGGGACGCAGAAGGGCTCGCCCAGCGTCAGCTTGTTCTGGGTAAG
>OFHG01000208.1_pt1 | contig 25379 bp, 22 predicted proteins | sample 1521931 | NCBI WGS metagenome assembly OFHG01 (sample SAMEA2468438, study PRJEB22500) | soil metagenome | biome: Glassland; feature: Farmland; material: Clay | place: Australia | collected 2013-01-31 | depth 0.55 m
TCGATGGCGTTCAAAGCGGCAAGGCGGAGATTGTCGGCGACAGCCCAGATCCAGGCGCCCCGCGCGCGGCTTTCGTCACGCACGACGGCGTCCACCAGAATATCGGACGCGCCCGATGCCTCGGCCTGAGAGGGCGCGGGCTCGCGCAGCCGCGAGAGCACGAGGCGAGGTCCTTTCAGCGCCTCCTCGAGAGCTTCAACGGGCGCGGGCTCGCGCGTTTCGACGTAAAGCGAAACGGCCAGCGAATGGAAGACGGCGGCCTGGAAGACGCGCACCGCGGGCAGAACGGTTCGCTGGCCGAGATAACCCGCCAACTGTTGGTGGATGCGCTTCTCGATGGCGCCGAGCGCCGCGCCTGTCGCCCTGCCGTGCGCGAAGCGCGGCAGAAGGTTGAAGGCGAGCTGGCGGCCGAAGACCGCTTGCGGAATTTCCTGGAAGCTCAGCAGGCCGGAGGTTTGGCGCTGAAGCTCGTCCACGGCCTGCGGGCCGATTTCGGAAGCGGGGGCGAAAACCTCCGCCACGGCGCTGGTTAGAGTAAAGCGCGCGGCGAGACGCAGAAGCAAGGCGCTCAAAACGATGCAGGCCGGATGGGCCGAGACATAAAAACTCGCGGGCGCTTGCTGAGAAGCGTGGGATGCGGCTCCGCCGCGTTCGAGGAATGGAACGCGGAGCACTCCGCCCGGCTGGCCGGCCAAGCCTTCGTCCAGATCAACCACCGTGCAACCGGCGGCATGCGCAAGCTGGACGGGCGAATCGAGGAAGGAAGGAGGCCGGGAGTCGTCCGGCTGCTTACCCTGCGGGCGAATCGGGCTGGCGATAAAGACCACGTCGAAATCCTTCTCCGCCACGTTTTCCCGCAGGATCGCCGGTTCGAAGCCTTCGCGCAGGTCCACGACGGGCATGTCCGGTTCGGCCTCATCGTTCTCCGCCGTCACCATTCGGGCGACCGGGAAGGCGCGCTCTTTGAGCACGGCCAGGAGTTCTTTGCCCAGCAGCGAAGAAGCGCCGACGACGCCAACCGAGAGACCCTGGGCGGGAGCTTTCATGACGCGTGAACCTCTTTCGGTGCAGGAGGGTGAGGACGAATCCTGGAGACCAGGCGCGCAACAGGTCCGGAAGACGCGTAAACCAAGGCGAGGATCAACAGCGCCTGCTCGGAGAAAGCCCAGATGCCCAGGACGATGAGGCCAATCAGAATGATGGTGAGGAACGAGCGCCGGCGGCGCAGGTCGAACGCCTTGAAGCTCGGATAGCGGACGCGGCTCACCATCAGGAAGGCGAGCGAGGCCACCAGCGCCAGAAAAACCAGAACGAACGGCCACTCGCTGATCGGATCCTTGAAAAAGTGCACGGTTGCGGCGATCACGCCCGCCGCGCCGGGGATGGGGAGGCCGACGAAGGCACGGCGGTCCGTAGTCGGCTTGACGGAGTCAATGTTGAAGCGCGCCAGCCGCGCCGCGCCGCAAATCAGGAACCCAAAAGTGACCACAAGGCCAATCTGCGGGAGGTGGTGAACCACAGGCAGGCCCTGGACTCCTGCTACGGGACGCACTCCCCAGGAGAAGGCAAGCAGCGCGGGCGCAAGCCCGAAGGTGATGACGTCGGCAAGGGAATCGAATTCGCGGCCGAACTCGGAGCTCGCATTGGTCATGCGCGCGATGCGCCCGTCGAGCCCGTCAAAGACGATTGCCCAGCCGATGGCTCGCGCGGCATAGTCGAAGGCCAGGTGCGCATCGGCCTGCATCGCCAGCAGGCCTGCGCCGCGAAGGCTTTGCAGGATGGCGTAGAAACCGCAGATGAGCGTGCCCACCGTGAACAGGCTGGGCAGCAGATAGATGCCGCGCCGCAGCCGCCCTTTCTTCCTGACGGGGGGCAGCGAATACGAAGGTGATCCCAATGCCATGATTCCTGGTTCGCGGGCGCGACGGACTTCAGGCGGACGGTGGAGCGTCCGCGGGGATGCCTCCCAGCACCGATGTTCCGGCCCGCACTCGATCGCCCACCCGGACGCGAAGCTCGACCTGCGGATCCATCGCCACGTCTACGCGCGAACCGAACTTGATCAGACCCACGCGCTCGCCGCGGCCGATCTCGTCGCCCGGCTTCTTCCAGAATACGATGCGACGCGCCAGCACGCCAGCAATTTGCTTGACCATGATTTCGCCCGCGCCGCCCCGGACGGTGAAAATGTTCTGCTCGTTTTCGACGGACGCGCGCGCCTGGGAGGCCATGTGAAAACTTCCCGCGCGGTACACGACGCTTCCGATGGTCCCGGCGATGGGCGAGCGGTTGACGTGCACGTCGAAAGGCGACATGAAGATGCTCACGCGCCGGACCGCGCGCCCTTCCAGGTTTTCTTCCACCACTTCCACGACGCGGCCATCAGCGGGGGAAACGATCAGGTTCGGGTCAACGGGAATTGTGCGTTCCGGATCGCGGAAAAAATTGAGGACCAGCGCCGCCGCCACCAAAAACAGCGCTCCCGCGATCGTCAGTCCAAACCCGAACAAGCCGCCGGCAATCAATACCAACGGCAAGCCATACCAGTAACCCTCTTTCACCATGGCTGCGTGTTTCCGGCCGGCAATTCACCAGCGCGCCTGAGATCTTCGCTTCTGCTTCTCCGCTAGGCACACGCCTCTCGCTGCCGCGCGCCCGGCCGCAGTGCCCGGGGCGCCGGCCCGCGCACAGGGTCAGGAGCTTTGAGCCTGCCGGACAAGCGATTCCATCTTGTCCTTCGCCTGCAGCTTCAGCTTCTTCAGCCGCACCTCTTCCAGTTGTTCCTGTTCGCTCAAATAAGTTTTGGCTGAGAGTTGCTCGAGCTGGGCGGAGTATCGGGTGTGAATGTCTCGGAGGCGCTGATATTCCTCGTTGCTGGCCATCAACTGCTCCCGGATGGCCTCGGTTGGGCTGCTCACGGGTGTATCACCTCCACGCTTAAGATGGCTCTGGCAAAAAGCCTAGCACACCGAGCGCAGCCCTTCAAGCGAAAGCGGAGCGACGCACCAGATTAGTTTCCGAATTGCCGACCGTAGGCTCGAAACGCATTTTGCTGCGATCCTCCCGGCTGCGCACGCGTGTATCGAGCGTTGAGTGCAAAATCACTGAGCACATCATCTCGGGCCGCCGCTGCTGACCGGCGCCGAGGGAAGGAATCCGGGATCCGTCCTTGGATTGAACTTCAGCTTTTCCCGGTCAAGCATTTTGCCCAGTTGCATGACGGCCTCGATGTTGCGCGTATCCCGGATCTGGCGGTCCGGACGTCCGTTAATGACCAGCACGTTGGCGAGCTTGCCCGGCTCGAGCGTGCCCCATTCTTTGTCGGCACCCATCAGTTCTGCTGCGTTGCGCGTTGCCATGGTAATGGCATCCAGCGGCCGCAGACCGGCCTCGACCAGCAGTTCCAGTTCGTGATGCAGCCCTTCGCCCTGAGGAACGCCCGGGTAGGGCGCATCGGTGCCGGCCGCCACCAGGAGGCCGGCGTCGAACAGCGCTTTTATATTTGCAGCCTGCTGCTTCAGCCTTTGCAGGTTTCTCCCGGCGGCTGTGCGCTCGCGCTCGTCCAGGGGCCGGGCGGCCAGGGCACGCAGGTCAGCCACAAAGCTGGGAGGAATGGTGTCCTGAATCAGCGGGGAGTCCAGAAAGCTCAGGTCAGCCAGACGCCGCTTCGAGAACGATTCGGTGGCCGCCAGCGTCGTGATGAATCTCACGCCCCGCTGCTTCATGGCGGGGAGAGCATCGGGGCCCAGAAACTCGTCCAGCGGGAAGCCCGGGGCGTGCGCGAAGGTGGTCACGCCATCGCCCATCACTAGTTCAATGCTGCCGTTGCGAAAGCCTTGATCCACGAGAACCGGCAAGGAGTTCTTCCGGGCCTCTCGCACCAGGGCTGCCACGAGTCTGTCGGAAAGCCCTGCGTACGCCTTGATAACGTCCACGCGGCTCCGCTTCAGCCGCTCGACCACTCCCGGAATCTGATCCAGCGATACGATGCTGAACGAAATGGGCGGCCACAGGGGATCGGCCCCGTCCAACAACGGGCCGGCGCAATAGATGCGCGGTCCGGTCAGACGTCCCGCCGCGATTTCATCGCGCAGTTGGACGACGTAAGGCAGCACGTTTCCGGCGTCCAGAACCGTCGTGACGCCGGCATAGAGATACGCGTTCAGGTAGCGCTGGTATCCCAGCAGATCCACCGCTTCGCCGTCCCAGCCGCCGACCAGGTGCACGTGCATGTCGGCGAGGCCGGGCATGACCGTCTTGCCCTTGAGGTCCCGTACATCGGCGCCGGCCGGAATGGTCACGCTGCTTGCGTCGCCCACCGCCTCGATCTTCTCGCCGCGGACTACAAGGACCCCATTCTCGATGGGAGCGCCACCATTGCCGTCGATGATGACGGCATGAGTGAAGGCGACAGGACGCACCTGGGCCTGCAAAGCCGTCGCGCCAATCACGACCAACAGGAAAGCGAACATGAATTTGTTTTTCACGGGTTCACCTCGGCATTCCTTTGTGGGGCGCAATAATACCCGCCAATTGCTGACACCGCAACTGTCAGAATGTCCCTGACAGTGCTGTGCGAGTCCAGCGACCTGGAGTCCGTCCGGCGGCTAGCCAGGTCGGTGATGCCGAGACAGTGCAACTCTGGTGCTGGCCTATCTTGAGATCAAAACTTGATTGGGTCCGGATGAGCGCGGATTCGGAAACTGAATCCTTATTTGGAGCGGGGCGGGCGACGGGGCGGGGATGAAAAAAACAAACCCCCGACAGTGAGCGCCGGGGGTTCAAGTTTCAGACCAAAGATGTTTGGATGATGGCTGGCCAGTGGTGGCCAGAGAGACGTGAGAGTTCTTACTTGGACTTCCCGGTCTTCTCGCTTTTCTTTTCGGACTTCTTTCCTTTCTTCCAGAACTTCTTCGAGTGCTTGGAATGCGCCTTCGTGGTCGCGGTCGTCGAAGTTTCTGACTTCTTCGATTTGCTGGTCTTCGCCGAAACCGGCAGGGCCAGAGCAAAGGCCACGGCCAGAGTGAACATTACGGTGAATAATTTCTTCATGGAATGAAACTCCTCCTTTTAGAGTTGATTGCCCACCTGCTCGATAGCACGTCGGACGCCAACCGGCACTCATGCTGTCGGTTTTCCTGTAACTCTCCCTGCTTGCAGCAGTTGCGATGGGGAGGGCAACCGGCGCTAATCGCGCCGGCGTGCAGTGCCTGGAAAGGAATGCACGATATCGTGCATTCGCTGCACCATATCGGAAAACGCGATGACCCGCGCTGGCCCCGGAAGCTCAGATTTCCGTTCCGCGCGAATCTTGCTGCTTTGAGATGATCAACGAATTGCGGGCACGACAGCGGGCGGAAAGAGTTCCAGGGAGAGAACGTAGGCGTCCTCGCGCGGATCGTGATAGTAGTCCTTGCGCTGCGAGTGCAGTCCGAAGCCGATGGAATAGTAGAGCGCCAGGGCGGCGCGATTGGACTGGCGAACTTCCAGAAAAATGCGCTTGGCTCCGGCTTCGAGCAATCTTCGCCGCCCTTCGGCCAGCAGCGCTTGGCCCACGCCCTGATTGTAGTGCGCCGGGTCCACCGCGATGTTGCGCAACTCCGCCTCATCAATGATGCGGTAAAACGCCGCGAAGCCGAGCACCTTCACGGGCTCCATCGTTTCGAGCTCCGCCACCAGAAAAGTTCCGCGCGGATCAGCGGCCAGATGAGTGTATTCGATCTCCGGCCACTGGGCGGCGAGAGGATTCCTGGCCTGGATGGCAAGGATTTCGGCCATGTCTTGTTTTTCAAATTGTCTGACCTTCATCTCTGTCCATTCTCAGTTTGAAATAAACCGCGCCGCACGACTCGTGCTTCGGAGAGTTCAGCCGTCTGGTCACTCTCGCCAATGAAGTTCGGCGTCGGTGCGGCGAATGTAACACGCATCGAGCTCGGCCGGAGATTGCACCTTGCCCTCGGCGCTCCGTTCGGCGGCAATTCGCGCGATGGCCGGCACCAGCAATCCCGGCACAACCTGGCGCGGGATCGCGCCGGGTAGCGCTTCCGCCGCCCTCCGCGCCGCTTGATCGTGCTCGCGCGCCAGGCACGTCAGGTTCGCACCCGCCGGAAGTTTTTGGGAAAACGCCTCGGCCAAATCGGCGGATTTTGAAATCCACCCTTGTCCTTGCGCTTCGTATTTTGCCGAGGCCGCCGCGGGGCCAGGGAAGCGTCGAAAGAGACCGGCGTACACCTCGCCTCGCCGGGCATCGAGCAGGGAAGCGGCCCATCCGCTCTGAGGCTGAGCCTGCACGGCCAGCGCGGCCAGTTCTGAGACACCGCAAACGGGCCGGCCAAAGGCTGTGCCCCAACCCTGCGTTGCCGCCACGCCGACTCGAATGCCGGTGAACGATCCGGGCCCGTTCGAGACGGCGAACAGGTCAATATCGGCAAGTTTCAGGCGCGTATCCGCCAGCAGCCGCTCGACCATTTCGAAAATGAGGACGGAATAGTTGGCGTGGCCGTCGTTCTCGGCCGTGGCCAGGCAATCGCCGTTCTTGAAAATCCCCGCGCCGCCGCGCTCGTTGGTGGTATCCAAAGCCAGAATCAGCATCGCGGCTATTATATGCCAAGCAGCGCGGCACATAATCTCGCGCCTCCGCGAACGTTCACAAATCGCGCAGCTCGCTCTCACTCAGGCCGAAGTAGTGGCCCAGCTCGTGCAGCAGCGTAGCGCGAACCTGGCGGCGAATTTCCTCATCCGAGCGGCACACTGCCTCGATGTTCTTCTGGTAGAGATAAATGTGGTCGGGGGGCGCGGCGTAAAAGACGCTTTTCTCCGTGCGAGGCACTCCATGAAAAAGCCCCAGGAGCAGCGAACCGCGGTCCGGCTCCTCGGGCGGCGCGTCCTCGATGATGATGGCCACGTTCGTCAACCTGCTCCGGAAGACGTCCGGCAGCAGGTCGAGCGACTGCTCCACCAGTTTTTCAAATCGCTTGCGTTCCATGAGACGGCGAGCTCTTCGGCGGCCTGAACTTCCAGCGACGAACGTCGCGACAATAGGCATCGTAAGTTGCGCCGAAACGCTTCCTCAGCGTGGGTTCTTCGTAAAAGACCACAAAAAGATGCGCCACCAGGAACAGCGCCACGGCCAAAATCAGTATCGAAATAGAGTGCGCGTAAAGCCCGAAGCCCGTGAGAAAAGTCAGCCCGCCGACGTACATGGGATTGCGCACGAACCGGTAAGGCCCGGCGGCGACGAAGGCGCGGGGAGCGTCGAAGGGCGCTGGAGTTCCGCGGCCGCGAGCGATGAACTCCCCAACGCACCAGAAGCCGAGCACCGTGCCGGGAAGCATCAGCACTATTCCCGCCGCCCTCGCCCAGGGGGGCAGGGCGATACCGAGCAGGGGATCGAAAACGCGGACGCTCAACGCGGCCCAGCCCCACAGGGCAAGAAAGCCGCTCATGTAAATCAAGGAGCGTAATGCAACGAAGAGAGTCTTCATTTTCCAGCCGCTGGTGATGTCCCGGATGGCCCCTCCGCTTTCCGCGGCCCGGAGCTCGGAGTGGCGTCCATCGGCGATATGTTACAATGACTTTTCAAATCCGGCCAATCCAAGCTAGCATGCGCGGTCGGCTAAGGCCACAAGGAGATGGAGCGTGGAGACACTAGCCCTGACTCGTCCGGAACTGGAAAAGCTGGTGGAAACCATCGCGCTGGAAGTGATGCGCCGGCTCGGGCCCTCGGCCTGGATGAGCGAAGAACTGGAAAGCTGTTCCGCGCCAGCCGGCCACTCCTGCGGCGCGGTGTGCATGAACGATCAGCCGGCGGAAGTGCGCGCCCTGGCGGGCCTGATGGACCACACGCTGCTGCGCCCGCAGGCGGCGCGCGCGGAAATCGAGCGGCTGGCTGATGAAGCCTCGCACTGGTGCTTTGCCACCGTGTGCGTGAACCCGACGTGGGTGCCGCTGGCGGCGGAACGGCTGCGCGGCTCGGGTGTGAAAATCGCCGCCGTCGCCGGTTTCCCGCTTGGCGCCTCACTCACTTCTGTTAAGCGCGCGGAAGCGGAAGCGGCGATCCTGGGCGGCGCGCACGAAATTGACATGGTCATGAACGTCGGAGCGATGAAGTCCGGCGACGTGGCGCGCGTCGAAAGCGACATCCGGGGCGTGGTAGAAACCTGCCACGCCGGCGGGGCGGCGCTGAAAGTCATCCTTGAAAACGCCTATCTGACCGACGACGAGAAAGTGGCGGCGTGCCAGGCGGCGCAGCGCGCGGGCGCCGACTTCGTCAAGACCTCCACCGGCTTCGGCCCGTCAGGCGCGAAAGAAGAAGACGTGCGTCTGATGCGGAGAACGGTGGGCCCGGCGATGGGCGTGAAAGCCGCGGGCGGCATTCGAAATCTCGCCGACGCCCTGCGCATGCTGCAGGCGGGCTCGACACGCCTCGGCACCAGCGCCAGCGTCGCCATCCTGGAGGAAGCCGTGCGATCCCTCCAGCCCGTGAACTGAACGATGCCTGAAACCACCCCCTCACAAGGAAGGCCGCTGGAGCTGACCGAGCTCCTGACCCTGCTGCTGGAGGTCAGCGAGCAGCTCAGCTCGACGCTCGACCTGGACGAGCTGATGCGCCGCATGGCCGCGATCGTCAAGCGGGCGATCGATTACGACGTCTTCGCCATTCTCCTGCTCAACGAGAAGGCGCAGGAACTCTACGTCCGCTTCAGCGTAGGCCATCCGGATGACTTGGTTCGGGCCCTGCGCGTGAAGGTGGGCGAAGGCATTGTCGGCCGCGCCGCCGCCACTCGAAAATCGGTCCTCATCAGCGACGTCCGGAAAGATCCGGCTTACATCCAGTCGCTCCCGGCGGTGCGCTCAGAGCTTGCGGTTCCGCTCATCGCCAAGAACCGCGTCATCGGCGTCATTGATCTGGAGGCGCCGTGGCCCGATTTCTTCAACGAGCAGCACCAGAATCTGCTGGAACTGCTGGCCGGGCGCATGGCGCTGGCGGTGATGAACGCGCGGCTCTACCGCCGCACCCTCCGCCAGGCCCGGACCCTGCAACTGCTGAACGAAATCAGCCGCGAGCTGAGTTCCGTCCTCGTCCTGAAAGACCTGCTGCTGCGCATCGGCACGCTGACCAAGCGCCTGATTGATTATCACCGCTTCAGCATCCTGCTTCTGGATGAGCTGACGCAGACGCTCAACCCGGTCATCGCCGTGAAGCAGGATGCGAACATGCCGGAAAAGTTCAACCTGACGCTCGAGCAGGGAATTGTGGGAGCGGCGGTGCGTGAGCGGAGAACCGTTCTGGTTCCCGACGTGGCGCAGGACAAACGTTACATCGCGCTGAATTCGGATACCCGGTCCGAACTTGCGGTTCCGCTGGTCCACGGTGACCGCGTGATCGGCGTGATGGACCTGGAAAGCCCGCAACTGGCCTATTTCACGGAAGAGCACGCGCGCCTCATCGCCACGCTTGCGCCGCAGATTGCCATTGCGATTGAGAACTCGCGCCTCTATGAGCGGGTGGTCCGCAGTGAGGCGCGCCGCCAGCGCGATCTCGATCGCGCCCGCGAAATCCAGCGCCACATGATGCCTGCGCTGGTGCCGCAGATTCCCGGCCTCGAGGTTCAAGTACGTTTCCAGCCCGCCGTCGAACTGGGAGGTGACCTCTTCGACTTTTTCGCTTATGCCAAGGATCGCCACGTCCTGGCGATCGGTGACGTGAGCGGCAAGGGCGCTCCGGCGGCGCTCTACGGCGCCATGGTGGGAGGAATCCTGCGCAGCCTGGCTCGGGAAAAACTGGCGCCGCCTGAGTTGCTGCAGAGGCTGAACCTGGCCCTGCTGGAACGCAAGATCGAAGGCCACTTCATTACCTTGACCTACGGGCTCTGGGAAACCAAAAGCAAAACCCTGCGGCTTGCGAACGCTGGGATGCCGCTGCCTCTGCTTCTGCACGGCGATCAGATTCGGCAGATTCGCGTCGAAGGTGTTCCCCTGGGGCTGCTGGCCAACGCCGAGTACCAGGAGTCCGCCGTCCACCTGGAGAGCGGAGATCTGCTGGCGATGTTTTCGGACGGATTTGTGGAAGCGGCGCGCGAGGACGATGAGGAATTTGGCTACCGGCGCCTGGAAAAAATCCTGCGCGAGCACGCCCAGCGTCCGGTGGGCGAAATCCTGGGAACAATTTCCGCCGAGGTCGCGCATTTCGAGGCGGGACAACCTCGAAGAGACGACCAGACGCTGATGTTGATGAGAGTGCGATGAGAGAGGCAGGGCGGCTGCGGCCTGCCTCTGCGGGTTCGCGGTTCGCACTTCCTTCAACGGGCAGATTCCCTTCAACGGGTCTCCATGAGTCACTTTGAGTATCGAGCGAGTAAGCTCTATTGCGAAGGCACGGCGGTGGAGTCCGTCGCGGCGAAATTCGGGACGCCTGCCTACGTTTACAGCCGTGCGGCAATCCTGGACAATTTCGACCGGCTGCGGCGCGGCTTGGCAAAGATTTCGCCTCTGATCTGCTACTCCGTCAAAGCCAACTCCAACCTGAGAATCCTGAGCTTGCTGCGTGAGGCGGGCGCGGGCTTCGACATTGTCTCGGGCGGGGAACTCGAGCGCGTGCGGCGAGTGGGCGCGGCGGGCGACCGCGTGGTCTATTCCGGGGTCGGGAAAACTCAGGAAGAAATTGACGCCGGACTCGGCGCCGGAATCCTCATGTTCAACGTCGAATCGTCGGGCGAGCTGGACCTGATTGAGGCCCGTGCGCAACGTCTCAGCAAGCGCGCCAACGTTTCGCTGCGGATCAATCCCGACGTTGAAGCCCACACGCACCCTTATATCTCGACCGGCGAGGTGATCCACAAGTTTGGCGTGCCCAAGACGGAGGCGATGGAATTGTACCGGCGCGCGGCCGCCTCGCCTCATCTGAGCGTTCGCGGCGTCGCTTGCCACATCGGCTCCCAGATTCTCGAAGTGGAGCCTTTCCTCGAAGCGTTCGACGAGCTTTCACGGGTCGAGGAAGCCCTGCGCGAGGTCGGCATTCCGGTGGAGTTCCTCGATTTGGGCGGCGGCCTGGGAATTCGCTACGCGGATGAAGAGCCTCTCGATGTGACGCGACTTATGACCGAACTCACGCGCCGCGTGGAAGGCAAGCCTTACCGGTTGATTCTGGAGCCGGGCCGCGCCCTGGTCGCCGAAGCGGGGATTTTGCTGGCGCGAGTTCTCTACGTGAAGCGAAGCGAGCAGAAGAATTTCATTGTGGTGGACGCGGGGATGAACGACTTGATGCGCCCTGCGCTCTACGGCTCCTATCACGAGATTCTTCCCGCCGAGCGCCGCGAGTCACGAAAGCTGCGCGCCGACGTGGTCGGGCCGCTGTGTGAGACGGGAGATTTCCTGGCCCAGGATCGCGAAATGGACGACGTCGCTCCCGGCGACCTGATCTCCATCATGACGGTGGGGGCTTACGGCTTCGTGCTGACTTCAAATTACAATTCGCGCCCGCGGCCGGCGGAAGTGCTGGTTTCCGGCGAGCATGCCGAGCTGATTCGTCCGCGCGAACGCTTGGAAGATTTGATTGCGGGCGAGGCGTCGGAATGAGCCGTGCGCGAGCCTGACGGTGGGAATCTGAGATTGGAAACCGGGAAATTAGAAATCAGAAATTAGAAATCAGAACCCCGAACCCCACTGCACCTTCGCAGGCTGAATCGAGAGCAGGCTAAATCCGCCGAAAGGCTTTTCTGCAGTCACTATTTTCTGATTTCTAATTTCTACTTGCTGATTTTCTAGCGCTCTCCCCACTTCAACTTTTCCCGCAGGATTTTGAAATAGTCGCGCGTGAGCGGCTGGACGATTTCCACCGTCGAATCAGCTTTCCTCATGCGCACGATGTCGTCGCTGTGCGCGGTGATTCCCATCTGGCCGTCCACGGTCAGGTAGGCGGCCTCGCGGGGTGCTTTGACCACAATTTCAATGGTCGCCGTATCGGGAAGCACCACCGGGCGGTTGGTGAGGGTGTGGGCGCAGATGGGTGTGACGAGAAACGCCCCGACGGAAGGGGCGACGATAGGTCCGCCCGCCGCCAGAGAATAGGCGGTCGAGCCGGTGGGAGTTGAGATGATCAGCCCGTCAGATTTGTAAGTGGAGACGAAGTGGCCGTCCACCATGACCTCAAAGTCAAGGATGCGCGCGATGGCCCCCTTGTTCACCACCACGTCGTTTAACGCCAGGAAAGTTGAGATGACTTCGTCGGCGCGGATCAACTCGCCTTCGATCTGGACGCGTTTGTCAGACTGGTAGTCTCCGGCCAGGACCGCTTCCAGCGTGGGAATGAGTTCTTCCCGGGTGATGGCGGTCAGGAAGCCCAGCCCGCCCAGATTGACCGCGAGAATCGGCACCGGCTTGCGATTGAGCGCCCGCGCAGCGGCCAGCAGTGTTCCATCGCCTCCCAGCACGATGATCAGGTCCACTTGGGAAGGCATCTCGTTGCGCGTCAGGCAGGGGCCGTGGTCTGCGAGAATCGTTCCGGTCTCTTTATCAATGCACGCTTCGATGGAGTGTGCGTTCAGCCACTCGACCAGAGGCAGAACGACTTCGCGCACTTCAGCCTTGCGCGGCTTGGAGATGATTCCAACTCGTTTAACCTGCATAGGGTAAAGGGCTCCGATCCGCTGAAGATTTTCGAAGAGCCGCTATTTTATGGTCTTTTCTCCCAAATGGCATGCAGGAAATACTCGCGGTTGCCCGATGCTCCCGGCAGGCAACTCTCAACCGAGGCGAGCCCGCCCAACCCGAGCTCCAGGAGCTTGCGCGAAACCCGCGCGATGGCTTCCTGATGCAGTTCCGGGTCGCGCACGATCCCGCCCTTGCCCACCTGCCCGCGGCCCACCTCAAACTGCGGCTTGACGAGCACCAGGATTTCGGCGCGGGATTCGAGCAGTGGCGGCAGTGCCGGAAGGATCAACGTGGCGGAGATGAACGAGACATCCATGGTCACCAGTTCCACCGGTTCGCCGAGGTTTTTGAAAGAGAGGTGCCGCGCGTTGACCTTCTCGAGTGATACGACGCGCGGGTCCTGCCGCAGCTTCCAGTCCAACTGATTGGTTCCGACATCAACGGCAAATACCTTCGCCGCTCCTTTTTGCAGCAGGCAGTCGGTGAAGCCACCGGTCGAGGCTCCAACATCCAGGCAAATCTTGCCGTCCGGGTCAACGCGGAAATGCTTCAGCGCTCCCTCCAGCTTCAGCCCGCCCCGGCTGACGTACTTGGCAGGTTTTGCAAGCAGGCTTAGCGAGACATCCTCGGCCACGGCCGTCCCGCATTTTTCCGTCTTTTGATTGTTCACCAGCACGTGCCCGGCAAGGATCATCGCCTGCGCCTTCTCGCGTGATTCGGCCAGCCCGCGCTCCACGAGCAGAGAATCCAGGCGCGTCTTTCTTTGAGCGGTTGCGGGCATACCGTAAGGATACTCCTCAGGTTGGCGGATGCAACCGGAGCGAGCTGCAATCGTGCTTACCCGGCACGGGTCGCACCGCAATTGCGACGAGTGAGGAACGGTGGTTGGGGAATGTACAAAAGGCGAGTGATTGTCTAGGGACCGAGGACAAGCCGGAGCGCACTCACGGCCTGGGGGCCGAGCGGTATCTTAACTCCGAGCGCGCCGGGCTTTCGTTGGCGAAACTCGAGATCTTCTCAACGATCCCGTCCACGTCCAGCCCGTATTTGGCGTGCAACAGATTCGGCGCGCCGTGGGGAATGATTCGGTCCGGCACGGCGATGCGCAGGATACTCGCAGGAATCTTCCGGTCTTGCAGCAGGGCCGCAACCATCGCGCCAAAGCCTCCAACCTCCGTGCCCTCTTCCGCGGTGACCAGGAATTGTCTGTCCGCCGCCAGAACGCAGATTAGTTGTTCGTCGAGCGGCTTGGCAAAGCGGGCGTTGACGACGGTAGCCTGAATCCCCAGGGCGTGCAGCCGCTCCGCGGCCTCCAGGCAGGGATAGACCATGCTGCCGTAAGCCAGGATGGCGATGTCGCTCCCTTCGCGCAGGATTTCGCCCTTGCCGATTTCGAGTTTCTTGAATTCGGGTTCGAGCGGAAGTCCGATGCCGTTGCCGCGCGGATAGCGCAGCGCCGCCGGAACGTTCGAGTTGACGGCGGTGTAGAGCATGTGGCGCAATTCGTTCTCGTCCTTCGGTGCCATCAGGACGATGCCGGGACTGGCGGCTAGGTACGCGATGTCGTAAAGACCGTGATGGGTGGGGCCGTCCGCGCCAACGATTCCGCCGCGGTCCATGGCAAACGTCACCGGTGCGTGCATTAGGCAGACGTCATGGATGACCTGGTCGTAAGCGCGCTGAAGGAACGTGGAGTAAATCGCCGCCACCGGGCGCATGCCCTCGCAGGCCAGGCCGCAGGCAAACGTCACCGCATGCTGCTCCGCGATGCCCACGTCAAAGAACCGGTTGGGAAACCGCTTGGCGAATTCTACCAGGCCGGTTCCTTCCGACATGGCGGCGGTGATTGCGATCACGCGCGGATCTTTCTCCGCCAGCTGGCACATCGCCTCGCCGAAAATCGCCGTGTAGCTGGGCGCCTTGGCAGGAGCCTTGTGGAAGGCGCCGGTTGAGACGTCGAACTGCGTTACGCCGTGGTACTTGATGGGGAGTTGCTCGGCGTGCGGGTAGCCCTTGCCTTTTTGCGTCACCACGTGAAGAAGCGTCGGCTTAGGGCTGTCTTTCACCTTGTTCAGCGCGTCCAGCAATTCATCCAGGCTGTGGCCGTTCACGGGCCCGACATAATCGAAGCCCAATTCTTCGAAAACCATTCCCGGAATCAGGACGGTTTTAGCGGATTCCACCAGTTCTTTGGAAAGTTTGAGCAGCCGCGGGCCGAGGCGCGGCACGGCCAGAATCATCTTCTCGACTTCCGCCGTCACGTGATGGTAAGCCTGCCCGTGAACGATGCGATTTAGATAGCCGGCGAACGCGCCGACGTTGGGCGAGATGGACATCTCGTTGTCGTTCAGGATGACCAGGACCTTTTTTTGCAGGTTGCCGAGGTTGTTGATCCCTTCGAGTTCCAGCCCCACTGTTAAGCCGGCGTCGCCGACCACCGCGACAACGTGGAAGTCTTCGCCCTTCAGGTCGCGCGCCACGGCCATGCCGAGGGCTCCGGAAATCGCCGTACCTGCGTGCGCCACGTTGAACGTGTCGTAAGGACTCTCGGTGCGTACCGGAAAGCCGGAGATGCCTCCGTACTGGCGGATAGTCGGCAGGCGGTCGCGCCGGCCGGTCAAGACCTTGTGCCCGTAAGCCTGATGGCCGACGTCCCAGACGATCTTATCTTTCGGCGTGTCGAAGATGTAGTGCAGCGCCAGGGTGAGTTCCACCGTGCCCAGACTGGAAGCGAGATGGCCGCCCACTTTGGATACGACGGTGATCAGATAGTCGCGCAACTCCTCGGCGACCTTGGGCAGGTCCTCGCGCGGCACCTTTTTCAGGTCGGCAGGCGAATCAATGTTCTGCAAGAACTGATATTCCATCAGGATTTCCTCGTGATAAGAAAAAGCGCGATTTCCCGCAGCCTCAACCCTCGATCGCCATAAGGTTCCAGGAGCTTGCAGGCTTCGCCGATAAGCTGGGCGGCAATGCGTTGCGACTCCTCCACGCCGTACAAGGCCGGGTAGGTCGCTTTCTGCTGTTGGCCGTCTTTGCCCGCCGTTTTGCCCAGCGATTCGCTTGAGCCTAGCACATCGAGCAGATCGTCCGCAATCTGAAACGCCAGGCCCACCTTCTCGCCGTAAGTGCTGATGCGGTCCAGATCCTCTTCCGGCGCGCCGGCAAAGATGCCTCCGGCGCGGACCGCCATGCGAATGAAGGCGCCCGTCTTGGCGGAGTGGATGTATTGAAGCGTCTCGGGACGTGCCGTTGCGCGGGTCGTCTCAAGATCTATCATTTGGCCGCCCACCATTCCGCCCTTCGTTCCGATGGCGTGCGCCAGTTCGTGAATCACGCGCAGGCGCCGGGATTCCGAGGCCGGGCCGGGAGCGGACATCGTCTCAAACGCCAGCGTCAGCAGAGCGTCCCCGGCCAGGATGGCTGCGGCTTCACCGAAGGCTTTGTGGCAGGTGGGTCTCCCGCGGCGCAAGTCGTCGTTGTCGAGCGCCGGCAGGTCGTCGTGGATGAGCGAATACGTGTGGATGAGTTCCAGCGCCGCACCCAGACGCAGCAGCGCTTTTTCGTTGCCACCGAAAAGGCGGCCGGCTTCCAGGCAAAGAATCGGCCGCAGGCGCTTGCCACCGGCAAAGACCGAGTGCCGCATGGCCCGGTGAATCGTCGCCGGATGCTCGTCCGCGCCAGGAAGTATCCCTTCGAGCTCCTTGTCCACACGCGCTCGTGCGGCTTCGAGATAGCTTTGCAGCGTTTCAGAACTGTCTGGGTTCAAGACTCCTCGGACTCCTCGGGCTCGAAAGGTTCCGCGACGATCTTGCCGCCCGCTTTCTTCATCAGGATTTGCACCCGCCCTTCGGCTTCCTGCAATTGCTTGTGGCATACCTCGGAGAGCTTCATGCCTTCTTCGTAGAGGTGCAGGGCCTTTTCGAGCGGCAAATCGGCGTCTTCCAGCTGTTGGACGATCGCATCCAGCCGCTCGAGATTTTTCTCAAACGCTTCGGGCTTTGCGGGTGAGGTCATAAGTTTTCCTCTCGCGCTCTTTGTTCAGCCACCGATGATCAAGCTTCCACTCCCGGGGAGCGCTGCGCCGCGGGCTGCGGATTGGGCGCGGGTTTTCCCAGCACCTGCGCCACCTCCACGGCCATCGCGTACCGGCCGAAGGGCGCGGTGATCTGCACCCCTTGCACCAAGTCGCGGATTGCGAGCAGCGTTTCCTGGGCGATCTTCACGCCCTCGGCGCGGGCGCGGTCGCCCGTGTCAGCCTTGCGCATGCGCTCCATCACCGCGGGCGGCACCGAAACGCCCGGAACTTCGTTGTTCACGAACTCCGCGTTGCGGTAACTCGTCAGCGGCCAGATCCCCGCCACCACGGGTATGCGCCCGTCCACGACCGGCCTGATGCGTTCCAGAAAGCCGCGCAGTTGCGCCACGTCGAAAACCGGCTGGGTCACGGCGAAGTTCGCGCCTGCCTCCACTTTATACTCGAATCGGTGGATTTCTTCATCCGGACTTACCGCCGTCGGGTTCAGCCCGACCGCCACCAAGAAGCCCGTCTGCGTGCCGAGCGGATTGCCGCCGGCGTCGAGCCCGCAGTTCAAATGGTGCAGGATATTCACCAGGCCGATCGAATCCACATCGAAAAATGAAGTCTCGGGAATGGTGGAGAATTGCGCGCGGTCGCGCGTCAGCGCCAGGATGTTCCTGAGGCCTAGCGCGTAAGCGCCCAGCAGGTCCGACTGGATGGTCAGCACGTTGCGGTCGCGAGAGCTGTAATGCAGCAGGACCTCGATGCCCACCTGCTGCTGAATCAGCGCCGCCATGGTCAGCGCGCTCATGCGCGCCGAGGCGCCGGAGCCATCCGGAATGTTGACCGCGTCCACGCCTTCGGCCAGCAGATATCGCGCGCCCTCGATTTCCTTGGTCGCGTTCGAGCCCTTGGGCGGAACAATTTCCGCCAGCACGGGAAATTCTCCCCTCGTGAGCTTCTCGGCGAGCCGGGAGCGTTTCTCGACGGGCATCGGTTCGAGCGGGCGCGCCTGCCGGCCGGCGACTCCGACCGCGGCTTTGGCCTGCTTGGGCGGCAGAGCCAGCGCGCGCACGGCGGCCTTGATGGCGCGAATGTGCTCGGGAGTCGTGCCGCAGCAGCCGCCCACCAGGCGGGCTCCGGTCTGGATGAACCGCCGCGCGTGGCTGGCCATGTATTCGGGCGAGCAAAGATAAATGGAGCGCCCGTCCACCGTGCGCGGCATGCCGGCGTTGGGCTGCGCGGAGAGTTTCCTCGTTGTCACCTGCGCCATGCGTTCCAAAGTCTCGAGCACCGCCGCGGGACCGACGCTGCAGTTGAGCCCGATCAGGTCCGCGCCCCATTCGTCCAGTTGGCGCGCGAATTCTTCCGGCTGCGTCCCGATGGGGGTTGAGCCGTCCTCCTGAATGGTCATCTGCACGATGACGGGGAGCGAGGAGGCATCCCGCGCCGCCCGCAGCGCCTGGTGCGCTTCGTTCAAATCAACCATGGTCTCGATGAGGATGAGGTCCACGCCGCCCTCGGCCAGGGCGGCAATCTGCTCGCGAAACATTTCGCGGGCTTCATCGAGCGAGGTGGGCCCGAGCGGCTCCAGGCGCACGCCGAGCGGCCCGACCGCGCCCGCCACGTAAAGGTCATCGCCGGCCGCTTCGCGCGCCAGGCGGGCGCCGGCGAGATTGATTTCCCGCACTTTGTCGGCCAGATCGAAATTGGCCAGGCGCGTGCGCGTGGCGCCGAACGTATTGGTCTCGAGCACCTCCGCCCCCGCCTTCAGGTAGGCCAGGTGAACGTCCTTGACCATCTGCGGGTTCGTCAGGTTCAGCTCGTCGTAGCAGCGGTTGAGAGAGATGCCCTTGGAATAGAGCATCGTCCCCATCGCGCCGTCGCAGACGAGCGTGCGCTTCTCCAGGCGGTCCAGAAAGGGTTCCCGCATAATCAACCCAGTTTAGCATGCCCGCCGAGTGCCTTAAACCTTTGTGACACCGCGATGTTGGGTCGGTGTGAGCGGCATACCGGGATTTTGCCCAGGGGGCTCGGTTTGCGCATCGGCGTTACGGAGTTTCTATCATGGCCGATGGGGACTTCGCCGAGACGCGACTTATCAGGCCAAGCATCCGGCTGAAAAGCCATGCGCCCCGCCAGCCTTGATTTGGAGCGAGTGGAACTTATCCGCAGACGGCCCGACGACCGGAGTGCAAGTACCTGGAAGCTCGACTCTGGAGCCGAGGCGGATCGCGGAGTTTCCTTGACCGGCCTCCCTCCCGATGATGAAATATGCCGGGAGGTGATTTATGCGAAGACTTCTGATGATAGGTCTGGTAAGCCTGTTTGTTTTCGTGGCCCCACGGAATAGTGGAGCACAGAACGGCCCTGACCTGGAAGGTCAGCCTTCCTCGCTGCACCAGGGGGCGATGGCCTCTTATTGGGTCTGGCATGACGCCGATGGTTACCATTTGCGGACAACCACGGCCCATGACCGCCGTGTCTTCTCGGGCCGAATCGAATTTTCCGGCGGGAGCGGTTGGGCAAAAGCCTACCAACTGGGACCGAATGATGAATTGCGGCTCACGAACCAGGGAATCACTTTCCGCCTCTCCAACCAGCGCAACCTGAAGGGGTTCGATTTCCGCATGGACTATCCCGGCCAGGCGACCCTCTCCCTTGAACTGGACGACGTCGGGAGCCGGAGAATGGCCGAGCATGTTTTCATGGGCTCGAACAACGCGCACCCCAACGCGAATCCGTTCAAGATCGCCGCCGTGCAAGAACAGTTCCTTGCGCCAGGCGCGACGCGGACCGTAGCTCAGCCGCCCTTCCGGAGGCCAGGTGTGGGAATCTCGCGGGAAGAATTCGCTTCGCTCGATTTTGTGAGCGCCCCCACGGGCGCCGAGATTTTGATAGACGGGAACTTTGTCGGAAACGCGCCCTCCAGGCTGCGCGTTCCCGCGGGGCGTCACACGATTACGCTCCGGCTGAGCGGGTACCGCACGTGGACACAGACGATTCAAGTCGAGCCGGGTTCGCAGGCGACGATTCAGAAGACTCTGAATAGAATGTAGTCCGGTTAGGCGCCGTCCACCGATCGCGTACGTTGCGGGACTTTCACACGTGCGGCAGTGGACTTCGCCGGCCCCATGCAATTCCGCCGGAACCATGGGTGTAGACCTTGCTCAGCGCGAAAGGCGCTTTCCTCAGTTTGCTTAGCTGATGCTGGCCAGTTTATGATACCGGCATGGCTGGAACACGGAAAATCAGAATGACCATCGGCTCTGTGAAGTTGGAGGCTGAGTTGTTTGACACCCCAACCGCCGATGCCATCTATGCAAAGCTGCCCTTCATTTCCACTGCCTCCACCTGGGGAGAGGAGGTCTACTTCTCAACGCCGGTTCAAGTGAGGAAGGAACCGGACGCCAAGGACGTGGTCGAGGCGGGCGAGTTGGCCTTCTGGGTTGAGGGCGACTCCATCGCTATCGGCTTCGGCCCCACACCTGTTTCCCGAGGCAAGGAAATCCGCCTCGCTGCCCGAACAAACATCTGGGGCAAGGCACTAGGGTCCGTTGCGCAATTGAGCAAAGTGAAAGACGGGGACCCCATCAAAGCCGAAGCAATCAGCTAGTCGAGCAGGGATGAGCTGCGGGTCGCTTTCACCCGCTGTTTATTCAGGCATAATGTAGCCGCCCGTCAGTAGACGGGCGTTCCGCCGATGGCCGAAACCCTCTTCCAAACCCTTTCCCTGTTTTTCAGCCGCTACGGCCTCTGGGTGATTTTCTTCGGCGTGATGCTGGAGAACGCCGGCGTGCCGGTGCCCGGGGAGACCGTGCTCCTCTTCGCTGGGTTCGTGGCTTACCGCGGCGATGTGGACCTCGTGTGGGCGATCATCATTGCGATTGTGGCCGCATCGCTTGGCGACAGCCTCGGTTATTGCGTGGGCCGATTCGCCGGGAAGCCTTTTGTCGAAAAATACGTCCGGCGGTTCTCGCTTCTGAGCCGCCAGTTCGACCGCGCCGAAGGGCAGTTCCGGAAACATGGCCACTGGGCGGTTTTTGTAGGGCGGTTCATTACCGGCCTGCGAGTCTTCGCCGGGCCTCTCGCCGGGTTGTTTCGGATGGCTTACCTTCGCTTCCTCTTCTTCAACTTCACCGGCGCCATGATTTGGGCCGCCACCATTGTCTCGGTGGGATTTCTCTTTGGCGGCAGTTGGGACAGCCTGGTTCGCTTCGTCGCGAAGCTGCATTGGCTGACGCTGGCGGCGATCGGCGTCGTGGTTCTGGTGGCGGCGATTGTCTATTTTGTCCGGCGACGCAACCGGGCCAAAACCCAGCGCCTACCACAAGATTCCACCGAGCGGTGATCTTCAGTTTCCCTTGCCCAGCCATCCTTCGCGGATCTTGACCTGTTCCGGCGCCGCGGACGGCAACTCGACAATCGAGTATTGCTCTTTGCGAGGCGGATCGAGGGTAACGGAGATGCGCTCGCGGATTCCGTGCCGCTCCGCGGTGAAGGGCACGCTGGTGCCGGGAGGATAGATTTGCAGGCGGTCGGAGAGGCTTGACGTGGCTAGGGAGAGATCATCCACCGCGATCAGCAGGTCATCCCGCGACAAGCCTGCCCGGTCCGCGGCACCGCCCGGCATGACGGAGAGAATCCTCACCCCGCGATCTTCTGGCGAGGTCAGGATTCCGAGGCTGGGCGCTGCACCCTGTTGTGCCTCTACGCGCAGGCTCAGGCCGGCAAGGGCAAATGTCTTGTTGTAGGGCAGAGGCACTGTCCCGCGAACGTAATCCGTGAAAAAGGGGCCGAAATCACTCCCGGAAACCGCATTGAAGGCTTCAAGAACATCCTTTTCCTCATAACCGCGACCCGGCTCGTAGTAGCTCACCGCCGGTGCTTCATAGAATTTGGTGTAGAGGTAGCGCATCACGTCGTCCAGGGATTTCTGCCCACCCGTGCGAGAGCGGATCTCAAGGTCCAGAAGCATGCCAAGCAGCGCTCCCTTGTTGTAGTAGGAAATCGTCGAGTTGGCGAAATTTGTCTCCTGCATCTGCGGGGCGCGGTCGTAGAACCAGGCGTTGAAGCTGGAGCTTTCCGCCGACATCAGCTTGCGGCCCGGGTCATCCTGGAGTTCGCGGATTTCGCCGGCCAGGTGGTCGAGAAAAGTTGCGCGGCTCCACAACCCGGAGCGTAGCAGACTGATGTAAGAATAATAGTTGGTGAACCCTTCCGCCACCCACAGCGAGCGCGTGTAATTCTCTCGCGTGTAATCGAACGGCCCAAGCGCAGCGGGCCGCAGCCGCTTGACGTTCCAAACGTGGAAGAATTCGTGCGCCGCGTCTACGAGGGCTTCGTCGAGGCCGGAGCCGGAAGGGTCGCCGCTAATGATAATCTGGGTGGAATTCAGGTGCTCCATGCCGTCGCCCATTTCGATTTCGGGGTCGAAGTGGAAGATGAACGTGTAATGCTCGTAGTCGGGCGCGGGCATCATTGCCGTCTCGGCCTGAACGATTTTTTCCACGCCTTCTTTCAGTTTTTCCGCGCCGTTTGCATCGGAGTTGTAGCTGTGCACGGCTACGCGGTATTCTTTGCCCGCGTTTTCAAACGTCAGGATGGAACAGGCGGGCGAGATTTCCATCGGCGTGTCAATCAAGCGGTCGTAATTCGGGGCCTGGAGAGTCTTCTGGTCGGTTGAGAGGGAAAAGCCGCTGATGATCTTCCAGTTTGCAGGCGGGTCAACGGTCAGGGCGATGGGATCGGGCTTGTGGCCCGCGACGTACATGTAAATCGAGGCGCCGTTCAGGTTGGCGTGCGAGGTGTCGAATTGCGAAAACGAGCCGTTCAAATCGTTGGCGAAGACTTTGTAACTCGCGCGCACTTCGCCGCCCGCTTCGCGCGTGTCCACCTGCCAAGTCTGCTTGTCCGTTTTCTGCCAGGGAAGGGCCTGTCCCTGGCCGCCGCGCGCGTCGAATTCCTGCACGTTCTTGGCGAAATCGTAGACGGCGTAGCGGCCGGGTGACCAGGCGGGCATGACGAAATCCAGTTGCGGTTCGGTGACGTTCGCGGCGTCAATGTGGATTTCGACCAGGTGTGTGGTCGGCCGCGCGAGCACCAGCTGATACTGCAGCTTGAGCGCGGCGGGGTCTGCGACCGCTTGAACCGGCGCGCCGGCAGCGAGAATGGCCAGAATGAAAGCGAGCCCGGCGAGGGTCAACCTGCGCCGTTTTCGAATATGAAAACCCAAGTTCTTTCCTCCTCAAGTGCCGACGTAAGTGGGGGATCATTCGTTCTGTGATGCGGGAGAAGCGGAAAGCGTCTCCGGTTCCAGCACCAATTCATGCCGGGTGTTCTTCTCCACCGCCCGGTCGCTGAACAACATGGGAAAGCTTCTGCCGTGGTACCACGCTTCGAACTGGTCTTTGTAGTACGGGCTCAGCACCTCGCCGGATTCTCCCAGTGTGATGTTTTGGACCGAATTCTCGAAATCAGAGAAGTCCACCACCATGCGCATGGAGGGGCCGACGCTTGGAGTCGTCTGCTTCACCGTCGTCTGAGTCCCTGGTTGCGGCACAGGGCCGACGTTCAGGCAGGGACCCAGGAACGGGAAGGCCAGGGTCAACCGGTTCTGGAAAGTCAGTGGAATCGTGTTGCCCCATTGCCACGCGGCGTGGTTGTCCGAGCCCACGATGCCCGGAATTCGCGCCACGGCGGTTTCCAGGCTCTTGATGAGGGTGGCGTTGAAATCTGTGTCTCCGGGCGGCAGCCAGCGCGTCCAGTCGTTTTTCAAAACATCCATCAGGAAGACTGTGCTCATCGCCCAGTTGTATCCCGAAAGGTCACCGCCGAGTTTCGGGGTGAGGATTCGCTTGAGCAGAGCTTTGCGTGTGACTTCGCACACCAGCGTCGCGGCTGAGTCAACGCGCGCCTCGCCATCGTAGTGCTCGAGCAGTGAAACTGCGTACCGTGCGTCTGGGGTGGAAGGAGGATGCTGCTTTGCGGCCGCAACCAGCTCCCTGGCCAGCCACAGGTCTTCGAGCGAAAGGATATCGGTTTGGATGCGCAGCATGTCCGGCACGGTGAAGCGATTGCCCGCTTCCAGAAGCTGAAAGATGCGCGCGGTCCGAAACGGCGCCGCCCATTCGTGGGTGATGAAAAAGGGATATCCATCCGGCACGATCCGGCCGTTGGCGGTGGCGATGATCCCGCCCGGCGGGTTGAAGGAATGCGGCAGGTCCTCGAATGGGATGTAACCCGTCCAATCGTAGTCATCGGTTGAGCCGGGGACAGGAACTGAGCCATCGCCGTGCTTGCGAATCGGAACCCAGCCCGCCGCGTAGTAGCCGACGTTTCCGTCCACATCCGCGTAAACGAAGTTCTGCATCGGGCCGATGAAATCGCGCAGCGCGTCGGTGAATTGCTGCCAATTCTGTGCCTGATCCAGCTTGAGAAAAGGATAGCGCAGCGCGCCGGGCTCGAGCGCGGTCCAGCGCAGCGCTAGGTCGCGGTCGCCGTCGCGTGAAATCACCGGGCCGTGGCGTGTGACTTTCACGGTCAGGGAGTAGTCGGCGGCGCGCCGGACGCGGATCGTTTCCTGACGCACCTGTGCCGGCACCCAGTCGCCGTCGTGAAGATACTGGTTTGGGTTGCGGCGATTGAAGCTCTCGACGAAGAGGTCCTGAACGTCGGGGCCGGTATTGGTCATGCCCCAGGCGATGCGCCGATTGTGGCCGATGACGACCAGCGGCAGGCCCGGCAAGCTGACGCCGGAAACATCCAGGCCGGGCGCTTCAAGATGCACCATATACCAGACGCTCGGCAGGCTGTGCGCCAGATGCGGATCGTTAGCAAGGAGCGGTTTGCCCGATTGAGTGTGCGTGCCGCTGACCACCCAATTGTTGCTTCCCAGATCGGCGCGCCATTCGGCCGGGGAAGTGAGGGCGCCGACGATGCGGCCGAGTTCGCTCGCGGAAGGGAACGGCGGCAGAGAAGAAACGCTGCGCTGGCCGCGCGGAGTGTGCGGCGCAATCTGCTCCGCGACAGGGTGGTCCATGTCGGAGTGATCGGGGAACAGGTCCGCGTAGAGCTCGGGCGAAACCTTGGTGCGGATTTCTTCGCGCACAAGATCCTCGTGCCAGGTGTTGTTCAGCGACTTGGACATGTTGAGGGCGACGCCGAACGAATCCTCCGGCCGCCAGGGCCGAGGCGCGTAACCAAGCAGCATGAATTCGATAGGCAGGTGGTCTCTATGCGAATGGATGAATGCGTTGACGCCGGCGGCGTAGGCGTCCATGAGTTGGCGCGCCTGAGGGTCGAGTTCACGGGCTGCGCGGGCGGCGACCTCGGGAAAGCCCAGCGTGCGGTTTTCGATGTCCAACCGCAGCATGCTCTTGCCGAGGATTTCAGAGAGCTGCCCCATGGCCAAGCGGCGGTTCAGGTCCATTTGAAACAAACGGTCCTGCGCGGTGACGTAGCCCTGTGCGAAGAAGATATCTTCGAGTGACTGGGCGCGCAGGTGCGGGATGCCGTGCTCGTGGAGCCGAACCTCGAGGCGCGCGCGGAGATGCGGAAGGCGAATTGAGACGGAGAGTGGGGGAAGAGAAGGGAGGGTGCGCGGGCAGAGCCAGGCGGCGGCCATTACGGCAAGGGCCGTGAACAGCAAGACCAAAATGGGCAGGGATCGTACAACGAGCCCAGGCCATAGGCGGGCGACTTTCGT
>OFHG01000209.1_pt1 | contig 25369 bp, 22 predicted proteins | sample 1521931 | NCBI WGS metagenome assembly OFHG01 (sample SAMEA2468438, study PRJEB22500) | soil metagenome | biome: Glassland; feature: Farmland; material: Clay | place: Australia | collected 2013-01-31 | depth 0.55 m
CCGGCGGGAGGCGGGTCCTCCAGTGGGTCGTGGGGGGGCGGGCGCTGCTCGACTGGACCTGCGAGCGGCGGGGGCTTGCGGCCGCGGCGGCCGGCGTGGCGGAGGCGGTCGTTGCCGGGGCGATCGGGGGCCTGAGCGTCGGGCTGGCTGACGGCTCCGGGGTGTACGAGTCGCCGCTGGCCCAGGCCCTGGCAGATGCCGGGGTCCGCGCGACCCCGCGCGGCCTGCGCCTGCGCGGCTAGCCCACAGCTCCAGGCAAATTCCATGTTCCGTTCACTGGCCAGCGGGCCAGACATGATCACACTGGAGCCCGGCGCAGACATGATCACGCAGGATCCCAGCGCACGTACAGGGACGGGGGCTTGCGGAACACCAGGCCGTGGGGTGCGGCGACCAGGCGGTCAGCTTCCAGTTGGGTCACGGCCGCCAGCCGGGCGTGGATCTCATCCCGGCTGAAGCCGCGGCTGAACGGGCCACGGTGCCGGGCATGCCGGCACCGTCCAGCGAGAGCATGCTCGGCCCGACCACACGCGCGGTGGAAAAACGTGGGTCATCGACGGTGAGGGCCGCGCTGTCCCGCAGCACCCGCAGAGCCAGTTCCCGGCTGGTGACCAGCCATCCATTGAGCGCGGGCAGCCGGGAGACGGGCTCATGCCGACGGAGGCTGGCCAGCAGGGGATGAGGGTCGGCTTCGAGGCCGGCCAGGGTGACCGCCTCACCCATCGGGAAGGCGCCGCGGCCGGGCCCGGGTCCGGCGGGCCGGGGTCCGGCGGGCCGCTGCGATGGCGGGCCGGGCACGAGGCCGGCACTAGCGCACAGCCCGGCCCTGGTGGCCGGGCGGCCAGCGCGAGCGGTCCATCAGTGGCGTGGACCCGGCATAATGCTTGACATGCGACTGTCTGCCCGGGCTGATTATGCGCTGCGCGCAGCGATTGAACTCGCGGCGACTGACCGCAGCCACGTCACAGCCGAGCAACTCGCACGCGCGCAGCACATTCCGGGCAAATTTCTCGAAGCGATCCTTACCCAGCTGCGCCGGGCCGGGCTGGTGCGCAGCCAGCGCGGCCCCGAAGGCGGGTTCTGGCTCGCCAGGCCCGCGGATGAGATCTCACTCGCCGATGTCATCCGGGCGATTGACGGGCCCCTGGTCGGCGTGCGGGGTGAGCGGCCGGAGAAGGTCGGGTACATCCGCGCCGCGGAACCGCTGCAGACGGTCTGGATCGCGGTACGTGCCAACGAACGGGCGATTCTGGAAGAGGTCACCTTGGAGCACATCGTCTCCGGTCACCTGCCAGCCCGGATCCGGAAACTGGCCGACGATCCGCGGGCGTGGGCCAGCGGTCCTGCCTGACACCAGGCCCTGGAGCCGGGACCTCCCCCGCGCGCGCTGCCTGATCTTGTTTCTAGACGGGCACCATGTCGTTGATGTCGCGGATCCGGCGGGCCACCTCGTCGTCGAAAGCCGGCGTCTGGCCGGGCCGCAACTGCATCGGCCCCAGCACCGGGGCAGTCCTGGCAGGCAACTCCCGGCCGCCGGCACCGGCAAGGCTGAGCTCGGGCCGCCCGGCACCACTGATTGCCCGTGGCGCCCCCGGGGTGGAGATGTCCGCAGGGCTGGGTGCCAGCGACGGCTCCCTGGCACCGGCGAACACCGGCTCGCTTTGCAGTTCCGCAAGCGCGAAATTGTCTGAGACTTCCCGGAACACCTGCGACAGCGGGGTCTCCAGCGCGGAGCAGATCGCCGCCAGGAGTTCCGAGGACGCTTCCTTCTGGCCGCGCTCGACCTCAGACAGATAGCCGAGCGACACCCGTGCCGCGGCAGAAACCTCACGGAGGGTGCGACCCTGCCGCAGGCGCAGCCGCCGCAGCACGTCACCAAGCAAGTGACGAAGCAGGACCATGGTCGCGCTCCCTTCGCGAAGTCACCTCTGATAGCACCACGGTACCTGCCTTCACCGACAGTACGGGAGAGCGCATGAACCCGTGTTCGCTGATGACGTAACGCTGTAATCAGGGCGATTCTTCCCACAGGACATCCCACAGCAACCTCAGGGACTGCTGAACGGTGTCCCGCCGCACCTCATCCCTGGTTCCGGCCAGGTCCAGCGTCCGGATGACCGGGCCGGCCGCCGCGCTCACTGCAATATGGACGGTACCTGGGGGTTTGCCGTCCGCGGGATCGGGTCCGGCCACCCCAGTGGTCGCCACGCCGACCCCGGCCCGGAGCCGGTCCCGCACCCCTTCCGCCATCGCGCCGGCCACCTCCGGATCGACGGCCCCGCGGGCGGCCAGCAGGGCGGCGGGCACACCAAGCAACTGGGCCTTCAGGTCGGTGGCGTAGGCGATGATGCCGCCCCGGAAGACCACTGAGGCGCCGGGAACCGTGGTGATCGCGGCCCCGAGCAACCCCCCGGTCAGCGATTCGGCGACCGCTACGGTCAGCTGCCGCCGCCCGAGCAGCCCGACGAGCTGTGCGGCCAGGCCCTGAGCTTCCAGGCCGCCGGGGCCGGGCACGTCATCCTGGGCCGGATACCGGTCAGCGCTCACCTCTGCCCGCCTTCCCCTTGGCTGGCGTTCCACACCAGGCCCGCGCCAGCATAGGCCAGCAGTGGGCGGCTCAGCTGGCGGGCGGCTCAGCTGGCGGGCGGCTCAGCTGGCGGGCGGCTCAGCTGGCGGGCGGCTCAGCTGGCGGGCGGCAGCGGGCGGGCGGCAGCGGGCGGCGGCGCAGCCGCACCGCGCGTATCCCGTAGTCCACCCCGGTGACGACGGTGACGACCACCGCCGCCACCATCACGACCTGCCGCACGACTCCCAGCGGCCCCGGCAGCACATACAGCGCGATTGCCACCACCTGCAGCAGCGTCTTGAGCTTGCCACCCCGGCTGGCCGCGATCACCCCGCGGCGGATGACCCAGAAGCGCAGCCCGGTCACCGCGATCTCCCTGACGAGAATCACCCCGGTCACCCACCACGGAAGCTCCCCCAGAGCTGACAGGGTCACCAGCGCCGCACCGGTCAGCGCCTTGTCCGCGATCGGATCGGCGATCTTGCCGAAATCCGTGATCAGGCCACGGCTGCGGGCTATCCGGCCATCGAGCAGATCGGTGACAGAGGCCACACAGAACGCGGCGAACGCGGCCACCCGCCAGCCCGGTCCATCGGCCAGCAGGCAGAGCACGAAGACGGGAACCAGCGCCAGGCGCAGCGCAGTCAGCCCGTTCGCGGCATTGACCAGGCTGGGAGCTGGCAGCGTCGGCCCTGATGCGCCCTGGGAGGGCGGCTCACTCCCCGGTGGCACCGGCGGCCTGCCCGGTCAACGAGCCCCCGCCGGCTGCGGTGCAGCAGGCGGAGTGGTGAGTGGCGCCAGGTCTGCCCCCGCCCGGCTGGTCCCCCGGAACGTTGCCCCGCCGAGGGTCACCAGGCGGACGGTGCGCTCTCGTGCCTGCGGGCTCCCCTGACTCCACGACACACCGGCAGACTACGGTAAACGCAGCGGTGCGACGGCCCCGGCATCAGCAACCTGACGCGCGTCAGCCAGTTGCCTGATTGGGCAGCTTGGTGCCAGGCCCGAAGCTCAGCGTCACCGGCTGGCCCGGCGAGCCCGGGCGGCCCAGGTTCTTGCCGTTCACGGTCAGCTCTATCCCGCCCGGGTTGCCGATCTGCATGGTCACCGCGTGCCGGAATGTCCAGGTCTTCGTGCTCCCGGCGACTATGTACGCCTGGGAGAGGTACTGGCCGCCCGAGGAGGTGAACTCCACCCAGCAATCCTCGATGGCGGTCAGCTGGATCACGACGTTGTGGCTGACCGGCGTCGGCGTGGGCGCGGCGGTGGGAGCCGACGAGGAACGGGCGGTCGGCGTGGCCGGGGACCGGGGCTTGCTGGTGGCACCCGCCGCCACCTGGTGGGGCGACGCCACCGCGGTCACTGCCCGGTAGACCCCATACCCCAGGACCAGGACGATGACAACGATCATGGCCACGCTCCAGTTCGGTGAGCGCCGCTCCCGCAGCTTGATCGGGGTAGCTGGCTCGAAGACATCCGCTGCCCTGATCGCCTGCGGCGCACCATGCGTCGCGTCATACTCGTGAATCAGTTCCTCGGAGTCAATTCCGACTGCCCGGGCAATACTGCGGATGTGGCCCCGTGCGTAGAAATCGCCGCCGCATGCGGAGAAATCACCGCGTTCGATGCCCCGGATTATCGTCTCTCGAATGCAGGTTCGCTGACTGACCTGCGTAATGGTGAGACCGGCCTGGCTGCGAGCCTGCGCCAGGGCATCACCGATGCTCACGCCGCGCCTCCACTGCGTTATGGCACTGCATGCCGCCCGGGGATGCGGGCGCAGTGTCCGGATGTGAGCGGCCCCCGGGTGCGGGACCGGTAACCAAGTGTAGACATGCCCTCGATTCGCCGGGAGAACCAAGGGGGCTGATCAGCCGTCCTGCCCACCCCGCAGCGACGCCAGCACACCGACGAGGTCGTCGGGGGCGACGAGGACATCCCTGGCCTTGGATCCTTCGCTGGGCCCCACGATGCCCCGGCTTTCCAGCAGGTCCATGAGCCTGCCCGCTTTCGCGAACCCGACCCGGAGCTTGCGCTGCAGCATCGAGGTGGAGCCGAACTGGGTGCTGACAACCAGTTCGGCGGCCTGGATGAGCAGTTCGAGGTCGTCGCCGATGTCCGCGTCGATCTCGCGCTGGCGCCCTTCGGGCACGGCGACGTCCTCACGGTAGGCCGGCTGTGCCTGCTTGGTGCAGTGGCTGACGATCTCGCGGATCTCCTTCTCGGAGACGAACGCGTTCTGCAGCCGCAGCGGCTTGCTCGCCCCCATCGGCAGGAAGAGCGCGTCGCCCTGGCCGACCAGTTTCTCCGCGCCCGGCTGGTCCAGGATGACCCGGCTGTCGGCCAGGCTGGAGGTGGCGAAGGCGAGCCGCGACGGCACGTTCGCCTTGATCAGGCCGGTGACCACGTCCACGCTGGGGCGCTGGGTGGCGAGCACGAGGTGGATGCCGGCCGCGCGCGCCAGCTGGGTGATCCGGACGACCGAATCCTCCACGTCACGCGGCGCGACCATCATCAGATCGGCGAGTTCATCCACCATGACCAGCAGATAGGGGTACGGCAGGAACACACGTTCACTGCCCGGCTGCGGGGTGAGCTTGCCCGCCCGCACCGCCTTGTTGAAATCGTCGATGTGCCGGAACCCGGAGGCGGCCAGGTCGTCGTACCGGCGGTCCATTTCGCCGACCACCCACTGCAGCGCCTCCGCCGCCCTTTTGGGGCTGGTGATGATCGGGGTGATGAGATGCGGAATCCCCTGGTAAATGGCGAGCTCCACCCGCTTCGGGTCAACCAGGATCATCCGCACGTCATCGGGGGTGGCCCGCAGCAGGATCGAGGTGATCAGCCCATTGACACAAGTGGACTTGCCCGCGCCGGTGGCACCGGCCACCAGCATGTGAGGCATCTTGGCGAGGTTGGCCACCACCGTGCGCCCCTCGACGTCCTTGCCGAGGCCGACCACCATCGGATGATGCTCGGTGACGGCCACCGGCGAGCGGAGGACATCCCCCAGGCTCACGATCTCGCGGTCAGCGTTAGGGATCTCCACGCCGATCGCTGACTTGCCCGGGATCGGGGACAGGATCCGCACATCGGCGCTCTTGACGGCGTAGGCGATGTTCTTCGACAGCTGGGTGACCCGTTCGACCTTGACCGCAGGCCCCAGCTCGATCTCGTACCTCGTCACGGTGGGCCCGCGGCTGAACCCGGTGACCTGCGCGTCCACTTCGAACTGTTCCAGCACGGCGGTGAGCGCCGACACCACCACGTCGTTGGCCCGGGTCCGTGCCTTCGGAGCTGTGCCTGGCCGCAGCAACGCGGCCGGCGGCAGCGTGTAGCTGGAGTCGCTGGACCCGGTAAGGGTGAGCTGCTCACCGCGGGCGGGCAGTGGCCCGGCCTCCGCTGAGGCGGGCTGGCGCCCGCTGGCAGGCGGCCCGAACCCGAGCACGTCCAGCAGGCTCTCCTCGTCGGCCGCCCCGGCCGGTGCCGGGCCGTCCAGGTCAGCCGCCAGGTCACGATCGCGGCGGGAGGCCACTCCCGCGGCCGGCCCGGCGAGTGCCGCTGTCCCGGCGCCGGCCTTCCCGGCCGCGGCCTCCCCGCCCAGCAGCGGAGTGTCGTAGGGCTTGGTATGGTCCCCGGCCTCGATCGCGGCCTGCCGCTTGCGCCCTGGGCGCGCCGCCGGGCCAGCCTGCCCGCCGTCGCCGGGCTGCTCACCAGCCGGCCGGGGCCGGGTCAGGCCGCGCAGCTCCGCCAGCCGGTCGGGTACCCGGTGCAGCGGTGTGCCGGTGATCACCAGCAGCCCGAACCCGCAGACCAGGGCCAGCAGCGGGGCCGCGATCCACGGCGTCAGCGCCGCCACCAGCGGGGCCGAAGCGAAGTACCCGATCAGGCCGCCGGCCGCACGCATCGCATCGGCCCCGTCAGCGGGAGCCGGGGTGCCGTGTGCGATGTGCACCAGGCCAAGGCCCCCGATGACCAGGGCCGATCCGCCGATGGTGATGCGGCCCGTCTCGGCGTTCCGGTCCGGGTGGCGCAGGAACCGCCAGGCGAGCAGCCCCAGCAGGACCGGGACCGACCAGGCAAACGAGCCGAATGCCCCGCGGACGAACGCCGTCATGATCCGGCCGGCGACGTTGCCCATGCTCCACCACGTGGTGGCGGCGACGATGATCGCCGCACCCAGGAAGGCCAGCCCGACCCCGTCCCGCCGGTGCAGGGGATCCAGGTCCCGCGCGCTCCTGCCCAGCGCCCGGGCGGCGTACCCGACCCCATGTGCGGCCAGCATCCAGACACCCGCCAGGGCACTGAACAGCCAGCCAAAAAGGATCATGATCGGGTCGGTCTGCGGCTGTGACCGGCCTGGCGCACGTCCCGTCCCCCGGCCCGCCTTGCCGCCCCGGCTGCCGCCGCCCCGGCCGGCATTGCCCTTTCCGGCGCCGCTCTTCCCCCCGCCCTTGCGCGCCGGGGCCCGGGCAGGCTGCTGCATAGCGGCCCGGGTTGGCGGTCGCCCGGCGGGCCCGGGTGCGCGAGTACGCGCGCCCGACCCGCTCTGGGGCCGGGCGCCGCCCTTGGGGACACGGGTAGCCATGATGCCACGGTAACGAGAAAGCTCGGGCCGCCCAAGGAACCGCAGAGCGTGTCGCCATCTGTCCCGGGAACCTGCTGCGGGGCCATGGGACGCCGCGGTGAACGCCGGCCGGCGCGGATGTGGCGCTGCCCGGAAGACTCCGCCAACCCTGTTGGCATCTCCCAGCTGGGCATTCACCCTGGAACTGAGCTGTAGCCGGGCGTGACGGCACCGCCCGGCCGACCAGACATGGCACCCGGAGGCGATGACGCACCACGGGCGCCCAGAATGGAGCGATCTTATGATGAGCCTGGCCAGCGGCCCGGTGGGGGCCCGACCGGCGGCCGGGACGTGGGTCCCGGCCCAGCGCAGGCACCTGCCGGGGTGTTACCCGGACCTGGACGGGCTCGCCTTGGCAGTGGCGGTGGCTGCCCGGGGCCTACCTGCACGGGGCCTACCTGCACGGGGCCGGGCATGACCGCACAAGATCCCGTGCAGATCATCGCCGATTTGTTCGCCGGCGAGGGCGCCCGGGACTACCTGGGGGAGCCGGTGACCCAGGCCTCGCACATGCTGCAGGCGGCGGCGCTGGCACGGGCAGCACGAGCACCCGCGCCGCTGGTGGCCGCCGCCCTGCTGCACGATGTCGGTCACTTCACGTCGGCGATCTCCGGTCGTGACCTGATGCGCGGCACCGGCAACCGGCACAGCGCCGCAGGCGCGGACTGGCTTGCCCAGTGGTTCGGGCAAGAAGTCACCGAGCCGGTCCGGCTGCACGTGGCCGCCAAGCGCTACCTGTGCGCGGTCGAACCCGGCTACCTGGCTGCCCTGTCCCCCGCGTCGCTCTGCACGCTGGGCGTGCAGGGTGGCGCGATGGACGCGGACGAGCGGGCCGAGTTCGAGGCGCACCCGCTGGCCTGCCCGGCACTGCGGCTGCGGCGCTGGGACGATGCAGCCAGGGACCCCGCGGCCGCGCCGCCCGCGTTCGGCTATTACAGGTCGTTGCTGCGCCGTCTGCTCCGCCGGTCCTGACCCGCCTGCTCCGCTCCCCAGCCGCGCCGTCCGCGTTTCACGGGAATGAGCACCGGGAGGCGGGTGTCACGAGGGAGCGCCGGGGACCGGGGCGACCCGGTAGTGGTAACGGTGCACGGTGGCGAAGCCACACCGCTCATACAGTGCCCTGGCCGCGACGTTGCCCTCCTCGACCTGCAGGAATACCCGGCCGGCCCCGCGGCCGGCCGCTTCGGCGGCCAGCGCCCTGGTCAGCGCGGTGCCCAGCCCGCGGCGCCGGTGCTCGGGCGCCACGTCGATCGCGGTGATCCCAGCCCAGCCGGCCGCCACCGACACCCGCCCCACGGCGATGGTCTGGCCGCCGTCCTCCACGCTGGCGAACGCCTGCCACGGCGCCGACTGGAGGAGCCGCCGCGCGCTGGCGGGCAGCTCCGCCATCCCCCGGTAGTGATAGCGCGCGAGCCAGGCGGCATCCGGCCGCGATGCCAGGGTGACCGGCACCCCGGTGGCGCCGGGGGTGCGGTCAGCGCCTTGCCCGCGCCCGGCCACGGCACCGGTCTGCGCCGTCATCACCACCGCGGGGCCCGACCGCACCCGCCAGCCGCGTGCCGCCAGCAGAGTGTCCAGCGGATCTGGAGGCTGGGCAGCCGATGCCAGCGGCCCCGGGATCACGATCATGGGTGGCAGCCCACGGTGCAGGTACCATTGCCCGATCCGGTCCACCGCCTCCACCAGCGGCATCCCGGGATCTCCCACCGGCAGCGCAGAGTTCGCCCGGCCGGTAAAGCCGCCGTCAGCGCGCAGCAGCCACTCTCCCAGCGCCGCCTGATCGGCCGCCTGCCAGTGCGCGGCGGCGATCCGCTCCAGGCTGGCGATCGGCGGCGCGCTGTGATCGGCGCTCAGACCTCGATCACCACCGGGATGATCATGGGGCGGCGGCGGTAGTTCTCGTTGACCCAGCGCCCCACGGTCCGGCGCACAAGCTGCCCCAGCTGGTAGGCGTCGTTGATGCCCTCGGTGGCAGCCTTGGCGAGCGCCTCGTCGATGCGGGGCCTCACCTCGCTGAACGCGGCGTCGTCGATACCTGAGCCGCGCGCGTGGATCTCCGGGCTGGCGGCCAGTTTGCCGGTGGTCGAGTCGACCACGATGATGATGGAGACAAAACCCTCCTCGCCGAGGATCCGCCGGTCCTTCAGCGAGGTCTCGGTTACCTCGCCCACCGACAGCCCGTCCACATAGACGTAGCCGCATGGGACCGCGCCGGTGATCGACGCCTTCCCGTCCACCAGGTCCACCACCACGCCGTCCTCGGCGAGCACGATGCTGGTCTCGGGGACACCGGTGAGCCCGGCGAGCCTGGCGTGCGCCCGCAGGTGCCGCCATTCGCCGTGCACCGGCATGAAGTTCCGCGGCTTCACCAGGTTCAGGACGTACAGCAGCTCACCGGCGGGCGCGTGCCCAGAGACGTGCACCAGCGAGTTCTCCCGGTGTGCCACCCGCGCCCCCCACCGCGTCAGCTCGTTGATCACCCGGAACACCGCGGTCTCGTTGCCGGGGATCAGCGAGGAGGCGAGGATCACCGTGTCCCCCTCGGCGATCCGGATGGGGTGGTCCCGGCCGGCCATCCGCGACAGTGCCGACATCGGCTCGCCCTGGGAGCCGGTGGAGATGAGCACGATCATCTCCGGCGGCATCTCCTCCGCTTCCTTCATGTCCACCATCAGGCCGCCGGGGACCGAGGGGATCTGCAGGTAGCCGAGGTCGCGGGCGACACCCATGTTGCGCACCATGGACCGGCCGACGAAGGCGACCTTGCGCCCGTGCGCCGCCGCCACCTCCAGCACCTGCTGGACCCGGTGCACGTGGCTGGCGAAACAGGCGACGATGATCCGCTGCTGGGCGCCCGCGAAGATTTCCGCCAGGACCGGGGTGATCTCCCGCTCACTGGTGACGATGCCCGGCACTTCGGCGTTGGTGGAGTCAGACATCAGCAGGTCGACGCCCTCGGCCCCGAGCCGGGCGAACCCACCGAGGTCGGTCAGCCTGCCGTCCAGCGGCAGCTGGTCCATTTTGAAGTCCCCGGTGTGCAGGACAACCCCGGCCGGGGTGCGGATCGCCACCGCGAGCGCGTCCGGTATCGAGTGATTGACCGCGAAAAATTCACACCCGAAGGGACCAAACGATTGCCGCGTGCCTGCACCAACCTGCGCCACGCCGGGCGTCAGCCGGTGCTCGGCAAGTTTGCTCTTGACCAGGCTGAGGGTCAGTTTCGAGCCCACCAGGGTGATGTCGGGGCGCTCCCTGAGCAGGTACGGCACGGCGCCGATGTGGTCTTCGTGGGCATGGGTGAGCACCACGGCTTCCACCTGGTCCAGGCGGCCTTCCAGGTAGGAGAAGTCGGGCAGGATCAGGTCCACCCCGGGCTGGTCGGGCTCGGGGAACAGCACCCCGCAGTCCACGATGAGCAGCCGCCCGGCGTACTCGAACACGGTCATGTTGCGGCCGATCTCGCCGAGACCGCCGAGGCCGACGATGCGCAGTCCGCGCTTGGGCAGGGAGGGGGGTGCAGCGAGTCCGGGGTGCGGGTGGCTCACCAGGCCGCCCCGCTGGCCGCACCCTGTCGCTGGATCCGGGGCGGACGGCGGGTCATGCCGCCCCCTCGGCCAGCTTGAGCCCGCCGGCCACCAGGTCGGTGCGCAACTGCTCCGCCTGCTGCGGAGTCGCATCGGCGAGCGGCGGGCGGACCGGCCCGCCGGGCAGGCCGAGCATGCGCAGTGCCGCCTTGGTCGTGATCACGCCCTGGGTCCGGGTCATCCCGATGTAGACCGGCAGCATTTCCCGGTGGATCTGCAGGGCCTCGCCGACCCGGCCGTCCAGGTAGGCGTCGATCATGGCATGCAGCCGGTCACCGGCGACATGGCCGTGCACGCTGACGAACCCGCATGCCCCGACTGCCAGCCAGGGCAGGTTGAGAATGTCGTCACCGCAGTAGAAAGCGAGGTCGGTGGCGAGCATCACCTCGGAGGCCGCCCCGAAGTCGCCCTTGGCATCCTTGACCGCGACGATCCGCGGGTGCTGCGCCAGCTTGATCAGGCTCTCGGTCGCGATCGGCGTGCCGGTCCGGCCCGGGATGTCGTAGAGCATGACCGGCAGCCCGGTCGAGTCCGCGACCGCGGTGAAATGCGCGACGAGGCCGTTCTGCGGCGGCTTGCTGTAGTAGGGCGTGACGATGAGCAGTGCGTCCGCGCCGGCACGTTCTGCCTGCTGCGCCAGTTCGCGGGTGTGCGCGGTGTCGTTGGTGCCGACCCCGGCCACAATCGTGGCGCGGTCCCCTACCGCTTCCACGACGGCGCGCAGCAGCGTGTCCTTCTCCGCATCGCTGGTGGTGGGCGACTCACCGGTGGTGCCGCTGATCACCAGGCCGTCGTTGCGCATCTCGTCAACCAGGTAAGTGGCGAGGCGGGCCGCCCCGTCGACGTCGAGTGCCCCGTCGGCGGTCATGGGCGTGATCATCGCGGTCAGCATCCGGCCGAAGGGCGCCCCGTCACTGGGAGCGCCGTGGCCGGGCTGGCTCGCGGACGCCTGCTGTGTTCCTGTCATAGACGGAACGCTACCGGGCTTGGCGCGGGAGCGGGACACCCGGCACCTGCCTGAGGGCTGAAGACGCGGCCGACGTGAGCTCGGGGGTACCCACGTCAACCGCGTCTACCTGGTCATCGGGCGGCCCGGCGTGGATGTTACACATTGTGATCCTCAGATCAGCGATTCGTAGTCGGGGCAGCCGCGGGGGTCAGAAGACGGGGATGATGTCCTCGGCGTTGATGTCGTCGGCCACTTCTACGCCCTCGATGTCGAGTTCGGGAATGGCAGGGAAGTCGATGCCCCAGCGGGTCACGATCGCCCGGATGCGGGCCATCGCCACCCGCCAGTTCTCCGCCTGCTCCTCGTACGAGAGCACCCCCAGGCCGGCCTCGCGGGCGTGGCTCATGAGCACCCGGTGGTTGGGCAGGAAGTACGGCGGGAGGTCCCAGAACCCCTCCGGCGGCTCCCACAAGATCATCGACAGGAACACGAACCCGGCCCGGAGCTGGCGGGTGATCAGGCCCTTGACCTCCTCGGTGAGGCCCGGCCACTCGTTCTCCAGGATCGTCATGCAGATCTGCAGGTGGCGGGACTCGTCCCGGCCGATCCGGTGGAACATCTGGGAGAACACCGGATGGGTGGTGCCCGACGCCATGCCGCGGAACAGGGTGGACGCGGCCATCTCGCCCATCATGAAGCTGGTGAACAGGACGGGCAGGGAGTACTTGCCGACCGCCTTGCTGTAGCCGGTCCAGTACCGGCCGCCGTTGTGATACAGCCAGCCGATGTTGTTGTGCGCGGCCTGCTCAAGTGCAGTCGAGGGCGCCCAGTTCAGCGGCCCGCCGGGCCACAGCCGGGCGATCGTCCGCTGGCAGCACTCCTCGTGATTCATCTCGTCCCGGGTGATCGAGAAGAAGCACTTGCGGACCGGGTCCTCCTCGTGCTGCTCGAACGCGTGGATGGTGGCGCGGGCGAACACCGCCGGGCCGGAGGCATCGAAGTTCGCCAGCACCGAGAACCAGTACATGATGCCCAGCCGCTGTTCCAGGCTGAAGTCCTCCGCGCGCAGCCCGTCCCAGGGCAGGCCGGCTGGATTCCAGACCGTGGCCTTGGACTTCTCGTAGATCGCGGCGAGCTTGGCGGTCTCCACCCGCCATTCCATCGGGTAGATGTTCGGCTGCGGAACCTCTGGTGCTGGCCAGAATCCGCCATCGGGGATGACCAGGCCGTGATCCGGATCTGCCATGTCGCGCTCCGTCCTTCGCCCCGGCCGCTCTATGACAGACTAAGCCCAGCTGTGCGTCATGTCGTTACAGCCAGCGCCCTACCGGCCGGTCCCGCCGGCTGGTAGGGCAGTCTCACCCGGCGGTAACCACCGGCCGCCTCCAGCCGCGATAGGGTACCGGTGTCCTGGGTCCGCCCAGGATGGCGCTGAGCCCAGCGAAGCCGGTGAGATTCCGGCGCTGTCCCGCAACGGTGATGCCCCGCAGAGGGGATAAGCCCGGACGCCTGGCCCGTGCCGACGTGCTGTCCTCGGAGGAAGGGCGGTTCGTTCCGATGCCTCGCCGGCGTCGTAGCGGGCGCACTTCGTCCTCCACGACCCCGACGGAGGATGATCCACCATGCGGGTACCATCCCGCCAGCTCCCCATCATTGCCCTGGCTGTGGCGCTGGCCGCGGCCTGCGCCGCCTGCGGAAGCTCGCAGGCACCCGGCACCACCGCCAGCACCCAGGCGACGGCCGGGCCGGGCGCCGGGACTTTCCCGGTCAGCCTGACCGCCGCGAACGGCAAGGTGCACCTGCCGGCCCGGCCGGCCGCGATCATCTCGCTGTCCCCCACGCTCACCGAGATGCTGTACGCGATCGGCGCCGGCTCCCAGGTCAAGGCGGTGGATGCCGACTCCAACTACCCGCCACGGGCGCCCAGGACCAAGCTGTCCGGGCTGGCGCCCAACGTCGAGGCGATCGTGGCCGACAAGCCTGACCTGGTCGTCGAGTCCTACGACACCGGGAACCTGACCAAGCGCCTCGCCGCGTTCTCGATCCCGGTACTGGAGCTGCCGGCGCCCACACAGGTGGCCGGCGTGTACAGCGAGTTCACCCAGCTCGGCCGGGCAACCGGCCATGTCGCCCAGGCCAGCAGCGAGAACGCCACGATCCGCAAGCAGATCGCCGCCATCGTCGCCGCTGCCCCGCATCCGGCCAAGCCGGTCACGTACTACTACGAACTCGACCAGACCTACTACTCGCTCACCTCATCGACGTTCGTCGGGCACCTGCTCGGCCTGCTCGGCATGAAGAGCATCGCGGACGCGGCGAAGGGTGCCGCGGCGGCTGGTGGGTACCCGCAGCTGTCGTCCGAGTACATCCTGCGGTCCGACCCGGCCTTCATCCTGCTCGCGGACACGGTCTGCTGCCACCAGAACGCGGCCGCCGTCGCGAAACGCCCGGGCTGGGCAAGCATGTCCGCGGTTAAGGCCGGGCATGTGATCGCGCTCAACGACGACATCGCTTCCCGCTGGGGACCGCGTATCGTGGACTTGCTGCGGACGGTCGCGACCGCGCTCCGCCGCGGCGGTCAGTGACGGCCGGCCCACGTCAGGTGGTGACCGGTAAGCCGGCCCGGCCAGTCCCGGACGCGACTCCCCCCCTCGCGTCCGGGACGGCCGGGCCACCCCCGGCCCGGTCCCCTTCTCCTGCCCGGCTCGAGGCCGGGGAGCGGGTGCGGCGGGTACGTACCGGGCGGGCGGGCGCGGTGGCGGCCTCGGCCCTGGTCGTTGCGATGATGGCCGGCGTGTCGGTCGGCCCGGCCGGGCTGCCCCTGTCCGCCGTCGGCCAGGCACTGCTGGTCCACCTGCCCTGGCACCCGCATCTGCACGTCGCCAGCGTCGACGTCGTCATCGTCTGGCAGGTGCGCCTGCCGCGGGTCATCCTCGGTGCGCTGGTGGGGGCCATGCTGGCCGGCAGCGGCGCCGCCTACCAGGGCGTGTTCCGCAACCCGCTGGCTGATCCCTATCTGCTAGGGGTGGCCGCAGGCGGCGGCCTGGGTGCCACCATGATCATCGTGACCGGGGCGCCGGCCGCGTTCCTGCCGCCGGCCGCGTTCGCCGGCGCGGTCATCGCCGTCGCGCTCACCTATCTGCTGGGAACCGGGGCGGGCGGAGGCGCGGCCCGTACCGGCGGCAACGCCGCCGCCATCGTGCTGGCCGGGGTGGCGGTCGGGACGCTGCTCACCGCCATCCAGACCTATCTGCAGCAGCAGCACTCCCAGAGCCTGCAGGAGATCTACGCCTGGATCCTGGGCGGGCTGTCGCAGTCCACCTGGTCTGGGGTGGCCCTGATTGTCCCGTACGCCGCTGTGACGGCCGTGGTGCTGCTCGCGCATCGCCGCCTGCTCGATGTGCTCCGGGTCGGCGAGACCGAGGCCGCCAGCCTCGGCGTGGACATCACCCGGCTGCGGCTGACCGTGGTCGCCGCCGCCACGCTCGGGACCGCCGCCGCCGTCGCAGTCAGCGGCCTGATCGGTTTCGTCGGCATCATCATCCCGCACGCGGTCCGGCTGACCGCCGGTGCCAGCTACCGGGTGGTGCTACCGGTCTCGATGATCGGCGGGGCCGCGTTCCTGGTGCTCGCCGACATCGCCGCCCGGACCGTGCAGGCGCCGGCCGAGGTCCCGATCGGGGTGATCACCGCCGCCATCGGCGCGCCGTTCTTCCTGTTCGTCCTGCGGTCCCGCCGCGCTCGCCAGGACCTCGCATGATCGCCCTGGAGGAGGTGTCGGTCCGGTACGGCCCGGTGAACGCGCTGGCTGGGGTCAGCGAGCAGGTGACCGCCGGGGAGTGGCTCGCCATTATCGGGCCTAACGGGGCCGGCAAGTCGACCCTGCTTCGCTGCCTGGCCCACCTTGCCCGGCATGACGGGCGGATCACGATCGCCGGTCGCCCGATCGCCGGCATGTCCCGCCGCCAGCTCGCGCGGCTGGTTGCCTACGTGCCGCAGTCGCCGGTGCTGCCGCCGGAGATGACGGTCGGCGATTATGTCCTGCTCGGCCGCACCCCGCACATCGGCTACCTGCGCATGGAGACCGCCGCCGACCGGCGGATCTGTGACGGCCTGCTGGACCGGCTGGGCCTGGCCACGATGGCGCAACGGCTGCTGTCGACCTTGTCGGGAGGCGAATCGCAGCGGCTGGTGCTGGCACGCGCGCTCGCCCAGCAGGCCCCGGTGCTCCTGCTCGACGAGCCGACCAGCGCCCTGGACGTCGGCCGCCGGGTGGAGGCACTGGAACTCATCGACGGGGCGCGCCGGGAGCGCTCGCTCACGGTCGTCTCCGCCGTGCACGATCTCACCCTGGCCGGCCAGTTCGCCGACCGGCTGCTGCTGCTGGCCGCCGGCCACGTGGCCGGCGGCGGCACGCCGCAGGAGGTGCTGCGCGCCGACGTGCTCGCGCCCCATTTCGGCACCGGAGTCGAGGTGCTGGCGGCCACGGACGGCGGCCTGGTGGTGATCTCGCGCCGGCCGGGGAAAGCGGTCACACCCCCAGGCCGCGGCCGATGATCTCCTTCATGATCTCGGTCGTGCCACCGAAGATCGTCTGGACCCGGCTGTCCGCGAACGCCTTCGCGACGGCGAACTCCCGCATGTACCCATAGCCGCCGTGTAGTTGTACGCAGCGGTCGACGACGCGGTTGCACAACTCGGTGTTCCACCACTTGACCATCGACGCTTCCTCGTTGGACAGGCGCCCGGCGCCCAGCTCCATGACCGCCCGGTCGGTGAAGGCGCGGGCCACCGCGAGTTCGGTCGCCATCTCGGCAAGCACGAACCGGTTGTGCTGGAAACGGCCGATCGGGCGCCCGAACGCCTGCCGCTGCTGGCAGTAGGCCAGCGTGTCGGCGAACACCTTCTCCGCCCCCGCCAGCGCGGTAGCACCGATAGACACCCGCTCGCGGGGCAGGTTCTGCATGAGCGCGATGAATCCGCCGCCTTCGGTGCCCAGCAGGTTGGCCACGGGGACCGCGACGTCGGTGAAGAACAGCTCGGAGGTGTCCTGGGCATGCATGCCGATCTTGTCCAGGTTGCGGCCGCGCCCGAATCCCGGCATGCCGCGTTCGGCCACCAGCAGGCTGATCCCCTGATGGCCGGCGCCCGGGTCAGTGCGGGCCACGACGATCACCAGGTCGCAGAGCTGGCCGTTGGAGATGAACGTCTTGCTGCCGTTGAGGATGTAGTGGCCGCCGTCGCGGACCGCGGTGGTGGTGATGCCCTGCAGGTCGCTGCCGGCCCCGGGCTCGGTCATCGCGATGGCGGTGATGATCTCGCCCGAACAGTACCCCGGCAGCCACCGCTCGCGCTGCTCCGGGGTGCACAAACGGCCGAAGTAGTGCCCGTTGATGTCGTTGTGCACGGCAAAGGCCGGCCCGGTGGCGCCGGCCGCCGCCAGTTCCTCGTTCAGGATGAGGTAGTAGCGGTAGTCGGGATTGCCCCCGCCGCCGTACTTCTCGTCGATCTCGATCCCGAGCAGCCCGGCTCGCCCGGCGGCGAGCCAGACGTCACGGGACACGACCCCGTCCCGCTCCCACTGCTCGTGATACGGGGTCACCTCACGGGCGATGAACGTACGCACCATGTCGCGGAACGCGTCGTGTTCGGGAGTGAAGATGTCACGCTGCATGGGCGCGCCTTCCTGCGGTCGTTACCAGCCAGTAGTGACCGTAACATCACCTCAGCGCGAGGGCCTCCCTGCAGAGCATGACAGGCAACTACGTCACTGCCGTTATTGCAAGTCTTTTGCATCTTGCCTAGAGTGAACTTCACCCGAGCCGCTGAGGAGGATGTTTGCCGATGGCCGTTGCCCGATCCCGCGCACGGCGGGTCAGGGACGCGCTGACCCCATCGGAGTGGACCAGAGTCGGCGGCATGACGGCGGCCATCGTCATGCTGCACGTGCTCGGCTGGGGACTGCTGGCCGCCGCCCTGCGCGGTCACTACCACGTCACCAAGACGGAGATCTTCGGAGCGGGGACCGGGATCCTCGCCTACACCCTCGGCATGCGGCACGCCTTCGATGCCGACCACATCGCTGCCATCGACAACACCACCCGCAAACTCGTCCACGAGGGCAAGCGGCCGCTGTCGACCGGGTTCTTCTTCTCCCTTGGGCACTCCAGCGTCGTGTTCGCACTTGCCCTGGCGCTGAACTTCGGGATCCGGGCCCTGAACAGCCAGGTCCGCGACGGCGGCTCGGCCCTGCGGGGCGTCACCGGGATCGTCGGCACCACGGTCTCGGGCACGTTCCTGTACCTCATCGCCGCGCTCAACGTGATCATCCTCTTCTCGATCGCCAAGGTCTTCCGCGAGATGCGGCTCGGGAAGTACAACGACGAGGAACTGGAAGAGCAGCTGGCCAAGCGTGGCCTGATGAACAGGGTCCTCGGGCCGCTGGCCCGGCGGGTGGACTCGCCGTGGAAGATGTACCCGATCGGCCTGCTCTTCGGCCTGGGGTTCGATACCGCCACCGAGATCGCCCTGCTGGTGCTCGCCGGGTCGGCAGTCGTCAGCGGCCTGCCTTTCTACGCCGTGCTGTCACTTCCGCTGCTGTTCGCGGCCGGCATGAGCCTGTTCGATACCATTGACGGCTGCTTCATGAACTTCGCCTACGACTGGGCCTTTGCCCGCCCGATCCGCAAGGTCTACTACAACCTGACCATCACCGGCCTGTCGGTGTTTGTCGCCTTCTTCATCGGCACTGTCGAGATCCTCGGCCTCATCGCCCACCAGGCCCATCTGAACAGCGGGTTCTGGGCGTTCATGCAGGGCTTCGACATCAACACCGCCGGCTTCGTCGTGGCCGGCATCTTCGTGCTCACCTGGCTGGTCGCCCTGGCGATCTGGCACTTCGGCCGGATCGAGCAGAAATGGGAAACGGCCGGGAGCCCTGGGGACTAGCCGGGACCTGGCCGCTCCCGCCCAGCCTCAGGCGGCGCTCGGCTCGGCCAGATAGGCGGCCCACTGCGGGTCACCGTCGTGCGCGGCGCCGATCAGCCGCCAGTGAACGCCCCGCGGCACTGCCGGGTCGCAGCGCATCGTCCAGCCCAGTTCCTCGACCAGCCGGTCAGCCTTGCTGTGGTTGCACCGCATGCACGAGGCGACGCAGTTCTCCCAGGTGTGGGCGCCACCCCGGCTGCGGGGCACCACGTGGTCGACCGTCTCCGCCTGGCGGCCGCAGTAGGCGCACAGGTAGTTGTCCCGGCGCATGAGGGCACCCCGGGTCAGCGGCACCCGGCTGCGATAGGGAACGCGGACATAACGGCGCAGCCGGATCACCGATGGCATGGCGAGCATCACCGAGGTGGAACGCAGCATGCTCCCGCCAGCGTCGTCGTGCACCACCTCTGCCTTGTCCCCGAGCACCAGGCACACCGCACGGCGCAAGCCCACCGTGGTCAGCGGCTCATACGTCACGTTGAGCAGCAGTACCCGTCGCACGCCCGCCTCCCGCCTGGTGTGCAATGCCAAGCACAGCCTAATCGGAGGCCACCCCAGGGGCCTAGCACCCCGCGGGTACCAGCCACACGGACTGCGGCATATGTGCCACCGGGCCGTAAAGTGCCGTCCGGACCGGACCTGCCTACCCCCGGCGCGCCGGCTGCCCGCCCGCCGGCGAGGCCCGGTACCACCGCCGGGCGAGAGCTGGCACCGGGCCGGGATGCGCGAGCACATGCTGCGTGTCCTCGACGGCTTCCACGCGGCCGTGGCCAAGCTCATCGGGGATGGCTGGACCACTCCCGGCCAGCTCGCCATCTCCGGCGGATCCAACGGTGGCCTGCTCGCCGGCGCCGCCCTCACCGCAGCACGCCACCGCGGCCGGACCGCCCGCCCGGCCGATCCTGCTGCGGCGGGAGTCCCAGGTGGGCCGCGGGCCGCGCGCTGTGAGCCGGTCCGTCGCGCTGTCAGCGGGCACACTGGCCCTCCTCGCCCTGCACACCGGCCTGGGCCCGCCAGGCGGCTGACCGGGCAGGCTCACCGGGCCCGTATCAGCCGCTGATCAGCGCCTCACGGTACTCGCGAAGGGCCGGGGCATCACCGTGCCGGCAGGCCACCGACTCCCCCAGTGACCGCGCCATCCGCACCATGATCTCCGACCGGTGGGCGCGCGGTACACCAAGCACGGTGTCGCGGCTGAGGCGCAGGGCTTCTTCCGGCTCGTCCGCTTCCAGCCTGCACCTGGCGAGGCCGAGGGCAACCAATGACCGGTCGAGGATCTCATCGGGTGCGTACAGCTCCAGCGACCATGTGAAAGCCTTCTCCGCACCCCGGTGGTCGCCAAGCATGACCCGGGTGTCTCCTTCATGGAACAGCAACTGGCGCTCGGTGTACCCGAACGCGGTGTCGCAGCGCTCGGCGGACGGCAGGCGGCCCAGCGCCTCGTGCGCCTGGTTGAGCATGCTCGTGGCCCGGCTGGCCACCTGCCGGCCCTTGTCATCGCGGCGGGCCGCCACCCGGGCCATCGACCGTGCCTCCAGGACGGGCGCCATCACCCCGGCGACACACGGATTACGCCCCGCCAGCCCCGCCCCGGCCCGGGCGAGCGCGGAGGCCTCCACCGGGTCGCCGTAGTAGAGCGGGACGAGCGCCTCACGCACGGCCACCCAGGCCCGCAGATGCCGGTCCCCGGTCTCGTCCGCAGCGGTGCGCGCGGTGCGGAAGAACGACCGCGCCAGCCGCTGGTCGCCGACGTTGATCATGATCATCCCGGCCAGCCCGGCGAGCCGGCCGGCGAGCCGGCAGAGCCGCTCCTTGAATTCCAGCAGCTGGCGCTGCTCGCACATCCGGCGGACGTCACCGAAGTCCAGCAGCACATCACACAGCAGGCGCAGCGGCGGCCCGGTCATGTACTGCCTGCCGTAGCTGACCGTCGCCTCCTCCCACTCGTCAAGCATGATCGCCGAAACGGTTCCGCCGACCAGGGCATCATCCATCCGGCGGCGGATGCGATCGACCGCGCCGAAGAACTGGCCATCGACCGCTGCCCCGGCATCGGCGATGAGCCGCAGCAGGGTGCGCCGGAGCACGTCATCGTCGTCCTCGGGATCAGTATCGAAAGTCACCGCCAGGCTTGCCCCGCCGGGCTCGCGGGGCTCGCCGCCGGCCAGGCGCAGCCCGGCTGCGCGAGCGCCGCGGGGCCCGGGGCCGGGCCTGCCCGCCCCCGGGCCGGCCTGTGTGCGGACGGCGGCCGGGCGCGGGAGGGAGGAGCGGGCATCGGCGGCCATCCTGCCTTCGCGGTGCCCCCGGCCGCAGAAGCACGGATCGGGGTAGCCCAGATCAGGCGGATCGGCACGGTAGACGGCGCACAGGTAGTGCAGGTACTCCGGGCCAGGGCGTTTCTGCCCGCTCTCATAGGCGGACAGGAGCGTCTCACTGAACCTTGGCACTGCCCGGCCCTCGCTGAAGTACCAGGCCCGGACCTGTGCCGCCACATCGGCGAGTGAGATGCCCAGCGCCAGCCGGTGGGCCCGGATCCAGGTGGTACCGGCCACCGGGCCGCATCTGCCGTGGATCTCCGCCGCAATCTGGGCTGGCTCAAGCCCCGCCACCTGGCCATGCGCCCGGATCTCCCGGGCAAGGCTGATCTCTGACCGCGTATCGTGCCCGGTATTCCCGTCCTGCCACCCCAGCGGGTCCGCAACGCCCGGCCTGGACTGCGGCTCAGCTTCCTGGGCCGCCGCGAGCGGCGGTCGCTCGCGTCCTGCCGGAGCCGCCGTCACCGCCTCCACGTGTCCGTGCATCCCGGTCCTCCCTCTGGGCGATGGCCCGTCCCCCGACCGGGTAGTGATTTACTCAATGTAACTTGAGCATCGCTGAGTGAGAATCGGAGTCTGCGAAATCGGCCTGGCAAGCTGCGGCACACTCTTCGCGATTGTGCAGTTACCTACACGCATGGCATATCCAGCGCAGCAGCAGCAGAGGCAGAGCAGGCAACGGAACTGTGACCCTCAGGCAACGTCCGTGCCACCGGGCCCAGCCGAGCAACTACCCTGGACGCCAGCATGAACGCGACGACCGAACCTGCCAGCTTCTTCCACGCCGTGGGTGGCGAAGAGACCTTCCACCGCCTGGTGCACTCGTTCTACCTCAAGGTGGCGGCCGACCCAGAGCTGCGCGCCGTGTACCCCAGCAAGGACCTCGGCCCCGCCGAGGAGCACCTGCGCCTGTTCCTGATCCAGTACTGGGGCGGCCCGCGCACCTATGACGAGCGGCGCGGTCATCCCCGGCTGCGGATGCGCCACGCGCATTTCTCCATCGGGGAAGCCGAACGGGACGCCTGGCTGCGCCACATGCGCGCGGCCCTCGACGAGATCGGCCTCGACGAGCCCCACGACGCTCAGCTGTGGGATTACCTGGTCATGGCTGCGCACAGCCTGGTCAACCAGCCTTCCGGGCAGGGAAACCGGCCAGATCTCGGACTCAGCCCCGCTTGACCGGCACCCATGGCAGGGCGGCCGGCATACCCCGCCCCCGGCGGTTACCGCCCACCCCGCCCCCGGCGGGTCACGGCTCACTTTCCAGCTGGCCAGCATCCAGAAGCGGTGTCCGGCGGCTCATCCCGGGCAGCAGCCGGCGGCTCAGCCGCGCGTGAGCTTGCGGTAGGTCACACGGTGGGGGCGGGCGGCTTCCGCGCCAAGCCGTTCGATCTTGTTCTTCTCGTAGCTCTCGAAGTTGCCTTCGAACCAGAACCAGTTCGCCCCGCCCTCCCAGGCCAGGATGTGGGTCGCGATCCGGTCCAGGAACCAGCGGTCGTGGCTGGTGATCACCGCGCAGCCGGGAAAGTCCAGCAGCGCGTTCTCCAGCGAGGAGAGAGTCTCCACGTCCAGGTCGTTGGTGGGCTCGTCGAGCAGCAGCAGGTTGCCGCCCTGCTTGAGGGTCAGCGCCAGGTTCATCCGGTTGCGCTCACCGCCGGACATGACGCCCGCGGGCTTCTGCTGGTCCGCGCCCTTGAAGCCGAAGGCCGCCACGTACGCACGGCTGGGTATCTCTGTCCGGCCGACCCTGATGTAGGACTCCCCGTCGGAGATCACTTCCCAGACGTTCTTGGCCGGGTCGATCCGGGACCGGTTCTGGTCGACGTAGGAAATCTGCACAGTCTCGCCGACCTTGATGGTGCCCGCGTCCGGCTTTTCCGCGCCGACGATCATCTCCATCAGGGTGGTCTTGCCCACCCCGTTCGGCCCGATCACACCGACGATGCCGCCCTGGGGCAGGGAGAAGCTGAGGCCTTCCATCAGCACCCGGTCGGCAAAGCCCTTGGTCAGCCCCTCGGCCTCGACCACCTGCCGGCCAAGCCGCGGGCCCGGCGGGATCTGGATCTCCTCGAAATCCAGCTTGCGCCCGGCGTCAGCCTCGGCCGCCATCTCCTCGAAGCGCTCCAGTCGCGCCCGGCTCTTGGCCTGCCGGGCGCGCGGGCTGGACCTCACCCATTCGAGCTCGTCTTCCAGCCGCTTGCGCCGCTTGGCGTCCTTGGCGCCCTCGATCTTGATCCGGGCCGCCTTGGTCTCAAGGTAGGTCGAGTAGTTGCCCTCATACGGGTAGGCGTGACCGCGGTCGAGTTCCAGGATCCATTGCGCGACGTGGTCCAGGAAGTACCGGTCGTGGGTGACCGCCACCACCGTGCCCGGGTACTTCTCCAGATGCTGTTCCAGCCATTGCACGCTCTCGGCGTCGAGATGGTTGGTCGGCTCATCGAGCAGGAGCAGGTCCGGCTGTGCCAGCAGCAGCGCGCACAGCGCGACCCGGCGCCGCTCCCCTCCCGACAGCACCCGCACGTCCGCGTCCGGCGGGGGGCACCGCAGCGCATCCATGGCCTGCTCAAGCTGACTGTCCAGGTCCCAGCCACCCCGGTGATCAAGCTGCTCCTGCAGCTTGCCCATCTCGGCGAGCAGTTCGTCTGAGTAGTCGGTGGCCATCTTCTCGGCGATCTGGTTGTACTCCTCCAGCAGCGCCTTGGTCTCGGCCACCCCTTCCTCGACGTTGCCGAGGACGGTCTTGCTCTCATCCAGCGTCGGCTCCTGGGCGAGCATGCCGACGGTGAAGCCCGGCAGGAGCCGGGCATCGCCATTGGATGGCTGCTCCTGTCCGGCCATCATCCGCAGCAGGGTGGACTTCCCCATGCCGTTCGGCCCGACCACGCCGATCTTCGCACCGGGCAGGAACGCCAGGGTGACGTTGTCAAGGATGACCTTGTCGCCGTGCGCTTTCCGCACGCCGCGCATCTGGTAGATGAACTCGGGCATGCCCTCAAGGGTAGGGGTATCCCGCACGCGGATCGGACGGGCAGGGAGCAGAAGGAGCGAGGCAGACCCGGTCGCGCCCCAGCCGCTTGGCCCGGTACAGGGCTAGGTCGGCGGACGCGAGCAACTCGAACAGCTCTTCCCCATGCCCGGGCAGGAGTGCTACGCCGACCGACACCGTCACGTTCAGCCGGCCATCGCTGGTGTGGATGGTCTGCGCGCCGACCTGCTCGCGCAGCCTTTCCGCGCGCGCACAGGCACCGGCCGGGTCCACGCCGGGTACGAGCACGACGAACTCCTCACCGCCATACCGCCCGAGCACGTCGGGCTCGTCCAGGTGCTGGCGCAGGGTGGCTGCGACGGTCCGCAGCACCTCGTCCCCGGCCAGGTGCCCGTAGTCATCGTTGACCCGCTTGAAGTGATCGATGTCCACCAGCAGCAGCGCCGCCGACGTGCTGGCCCGGTGAGCGGCACGGATCCGGGCGTCGGCCTCGCACTGCCAGGCCGCAGCATGCAGCAGGCCCGTCTTCGGGTCAGCCTGTGCGGCCATCCTCAGCTGCCGGTGCGGCAGGCTGCGCTGAAGCAGCATGACCGGCGGCAGAGCGACGAAGAGCAGCACCGGGCTGACCGAGCAGGCGATCGCCACCAGGATCCCCACGCACAGCCCGGCCAGGTCGAGGAGCAGGTTCTCGTGGTTCCAGGCTGCCGCACGCCAGCCGGCGACTGGGTCCGCCGCATGGGCGGCCACGGCGGCCAGCGCGACGCCGACCACGACGAAGACTGCTGCGCTGCCCACAGCCGCGGACAGCATCACCGGGTGAACGAACCACCGGGCGTGCCCGGCCACGCCGACGGTACGGAACAGGGCCGATGCCCCACCCCCGGCCAGCCCGAGAGTGGCGGCGCGGAACACCTGCTCCACTGGCGGGCCCGGCCGCCCCCCCAGGCGGGGTCCCGATCCCTCACGACTAGGAGGCGAGCGCCGCCCTGCGGCGGCTGGTCCGCCCAGCCCCCTGGCGCGTGCGCGGATAGTCACTAGGCTGGGGAAGCGAAAGCCGGGCACGTCGGCGGAAAAGGGGGTGTTCCCGATGGGCGCTATCGCAGCCCTGCTGGTGATCCTCATTATCATCGTGGTTGGCGGGCTGGCTGTGGCAGCCCGTTCACTGCGGGTCGTGCAGCAGTATGAGCAGGGTCTGATCTTCAGGTTCGGAAAGGTGCTCCCCGGCACCCGCGGGCCTGGGCTCACGATCATCCGGCCCATCGGCGACCGGCTGCAGAAGGTAAACATGCAGATCGTCGCCATGGCCGTCCCCGCCCAGGAGGGCCTCACCAGGGACAACGTCAGCGTCCGGGTGGACG
>OFHG01000210.1_pt1 | contig 25365 bp, 23 predicted proteins | sample 1521931 | NCBI WGS metagenome assembly OFHG01 (sample SAMEA2468438, study PRJEB22500) | soil metagenome | biome: Glassland; feature: Farmland; material: Clay | place: Australia | collected 2013-01-31 | depth 0.55 m
TTCCTCTTCGCAGGTCAGACGCATGGGTCACGGAATCTCCGCTGTCACGGGACAGTAGGCACGCTATGACCGCGCAGGCAGACGGGCCAGAACGTAGGCCTGTGCGGCTGGTCTACTCCATCGAGGAGGCGGCTGACCTGCTCGGCATAGGCCGCACCTTCATGTTCCAGCTCGTCGCCACTGGCGAGATCGACTCGTTCAAGATCGGCAATCGGCGGAAGATCCCCCGCGATGCCATCGATGGATACATCGACCGGCTGCGCGCCGAGCAGGCTGCTGCTGCCGAGGACCGCCGGGTGCCCTCGCTGCCTAACCAGGACTACCGAAGGGGGGCCGACTGGGGCGTGATGACTGGTGATGTGCAGTGTACATACACTGCACAATCTGCTAGCCCTCCAAAGGAGGTCGTATCTGTTCATTTGAGTTGACAGGATCGCTATTAGCTGCGCATTATCCTTGCGTCATCACCGGCAAGAGAGATGTTCCCGGATGTGCACTGTGCACACTCCCGGTTGAGCACAAGGGGCCATCATGAGCGTGCAGCCCGGGCCGCCTGCTGAGGCGGAACTCATCCAGCAGCGGCGCGAGGAGTCGGCCCCGCCGCTGTCGCGCCGCCAAGGCCGGCATCAGCCCGCCCCAGTGGAGCGACGTCGAGCGTGGCCATAAGAGGGCAGGATCCGGCGTCATCGTCCCCGTCCAGGCCACGGCGGAGACCCTCGCCCGGATGGCGCGGACTGTCGGCGTCAGCGCTGAGGAACTCGCCGCGGCAGGCCGCGAAGACGCTGCTCAGCAACTGCGCGCCCTGGAGCACGAACGTGGTCTGCGCGGGCGCATCACGGCCATTCCTGGGTTGGGCGTCATCGGCCCGCACCCGCTCACCAGCATGTTCGTCGACAACCTGATCTATGACGCCGCCAGGCGGCATGCCGAGTTGCTTCTCATGCTCCGCATCGCCACCGGTGACGTCCAGCCTGGCTGAACTTCGCGCGGTCAGCCAACCCCTGCCGTTGGCGGAAGGACGAATCGACCTGGCTACGCGGAAACCTAACCAGCGGTCGTCGATCTACTACAGCGAGGCCGATGGCCGCTGGCACGGCTGGGTGGTGATGGGGGTCCGGGATGACGGCTCACCCTACCGGCGGCACCGCAAAGGCAGAACCGAGGCCGAGGTCACCCGCAAGGTCCAAGAGTTGGAGGCCAACCGCAGTGATGGCCACGCTGAGAAACCCGGCCGGCCGTTGACGGTAGCGGCCTGGTTCGACACATGGCTGACCACGATTGCGCCACGAACCGTGTCCCAGAGCACGATCGACAGCACGTATGAGCCCAAGGTTCGGCGCTGGATCATCCCCCGGCTGGGCCGGCACCGGCTCGACCAGCTCCAGCCCGAGCACCTCGACGCCTTCTACGCCTGGCTCGTCAGGCAGGGTTTAAAGCCAAACACGGTCGGTCGTGCAGATCCACCGGATCGTCTCCCGCGGGCTGAAGATCGCCTGGAAACGCGGCAAGATCGCTAGCAATGTTGCCAGCCTGGTCGACGCACCCATCGGCGGACTTACCGACATCGAGCCGCTGACCCGTGACGAGGCACGCCGCATCCTCAGCGCAGCCGTAAGCCGGCGCAACTGCGCCCGCTGGTCGGTCGCCCTCGCAGTCGGCATCCGGCAGTCCGAGGCGATCGGGCTCCGCTGGCAGTACGTGGACCTGGACACGGGCACGATCGAGGTCGGCTGGCAGCTCAAGCGGGCCCGCTACCGGCACGGCTGCGCCGACCCAGCCGCCTGCACCGTCGGCCGTCACCGCATCCCCTGCCGACCCGGCTGCGCCACCCACCGCCACCGTGACGACTGCCCCACCACGGTGCACCAAGCGCGGGCACCAGTACCCTGAGGTCAAGCGGCCGTGCCCGAATGGCTGCGTCAATCACGCCCGGGAATGCCCCCAGCGCACCGGCGGCGGCTGGCACTTCACCCGCGACAAAGGCGTCAAGGCCGGGCAAGGAAAGGCCACCCTCACCCTCGCTCTGCCTGCCCCGCTCATCACCCAGCTCCGGGCACACCGTCTCCAGCAGACCGCCGAACGGCTAGCCGCCGGATCCGCCTGGCAGGACTGGGACCTGATCTTCTGCACTCCCACCGGATCGCCGGTCAACTCCCACGACGACTGGGAGGACTGGCACGCACTCCTTGCCGAAGCCAGCGTCCGTACCGCACGGGTGCACGACGCCCGGCACACCGCCGCCACCCTCCTGCTGGAGCAGGGCATCGACATCCGGCGTTGTCCAGCAGATCCTCGGCCACTCCCAGCTCAGCCAGACCCAGCGCTACACCCACGTCACCGCTCAGCTGAGCAGGAACGCCGCCGACCGCATGAGCGAGGCACCGTGGGGCTGAGTACCGAAGCATGGTCACAGAACAGCAACTGCAACCCGAAAGGATCTTGATGCACACGCTAATCGCAAACTACCAGGTCAGAGCGTGCACAATGTGTGGGGCGGGTGGGACTCGAACCCACGACCGGCGGATTATGAGTCCGCTGCTCTAACCGGCTGAGCTACCGCCCCCGTATGCATGCACCATCGCGCGTGCACCTTACCGCAGCATCAGCCCCCCCGTGCCGGACCTCTCCCGGTTAGCGGACGCTCATCTGCATCGTCATGGCGTGCTCGACCAAGGCGATCAGCGCCGACTTGGTCGAGGCGCGGCCACGCGCATCGCACTCCACAATGGGCACCTTCGGGCTGACCGACAGGGCTTCCTGAACGTCGTGCAGGCTGTGCGGGAACTCGCCATGGAAACCGTTGATCGCAACGGCGAGGGCCAGCCCGGCCGTCTGGAAGTAGTCAACGGCAGGGAAGGAGTCCGCGAGCCGGCGCGTGTCGACAAGGACGACCGCGCCGATGGCGCCCTGGATGAGGTCATCCCACATGAACCAGAATCGGTGCTGGCCGGGCGTGCCGAACAGATACAGGATGAGCCCAGCGTCCAGGGTCACACGGCCGAAGTCCATCGCCACCGTGGTGGTCGTCTTGTCCGGCACGTGTGACAGATCATCTACTCCGGCACTGGCGGCGGTCATGACCGCCTCAGTGGTGAGCGGGGTGATCTCAGAGACCGACCCGACGAAAGTGGTCTTGCCCACGCCGAAACCGCCTGCGACCACGATCTTGACCGAGGTCATCGCGGTCTCCCCCGGGTTGCTCCGGGGAGGCCTAGAGCTTGCGAAGTCCACTGAGCACCCTTTCGAGCAGGTTGAGATCCGGACGGCCCTGGGCGTGATCAAGCTGGTGGACTCTGACCAGTCCCTCCACCGCCATGTCGGCGATGAGGACGCGGGCCACACCCAAAGGCATCCTGAGCACTGCGGATATCTCCGCCACGGAGCGCCAGTCCCGGCAGAAACCGAGGATAGCCTGACACTCGGGACTGAGGACTGATAGATCGCGCGCCTCGTAGTGAGACGCGGCGACCATGGCCTCGATCTGAAGCTGATAACGGGGCTTGGTACGCCCTCCGGTCACCGCATAGGGCCGGACCAGGGAACTCCCCGGGTTGGTGTCGCCGCTGGCCGCGCGCATCCCGTTCGAGGAGCCACGTTTTCCGCCGGCCTGCGGCCAGTCATCCGGGCCGGGGCCGGACACAAGTCTCTCCAGACACTACCTGCCATCCTCCGACCGGAGCGCGCCTCGCATGTCCGGGGTGAGCGCACGGCCCACCCGTTCCACGAGCAGCGCCATCTCGTAGGCAACCAAGCCCATGTCACAATCAGCCGCAGCGAGCACAGCCAGGCTCGACCCGTCGCTGATCGCCATTACGAGCAGCAGACCGCGTTCCATCTCCACAACCGTCTGGCTGACGGGGCCACCCTCGAAAACCCGAGCAGCGCCCTGCGTCAGGCTGGTCAGCCCTGAGGTCACCGCCGCAAGCTGGTCCACCCGGTCAGCCGGGAAGCCGTTGGAGTATGCCATCGGCAGACCATCGGCCGAGACGACGATCGCGTGGGCGACAGATGGAACCCGCTCGACGAAGTTCGTGATCAGCCAGTTCAGGTCCTGGATCGGACGGGCTATGGGGCTCACCTATCCCCCTCTCTCCGTGGCCTCAGCGTGACCACCTCCATCACGTCACGGGGACTGCTTAGTGAAGCGTTAGATAGCACTGTTGTCCTCACCGCTGGGTAGATCGCCGTCGCGCACGGCTGCCCGCCCCTCCCGCACACCTCGCTGGAAGCTGGCCAGCCGTTCTCTTGCCTGTGCCGCCGACCGGGTGGGCGCCGGAGCAGACGGCGCCTGCGGCGTCTCCGCGCCCACCGTGCCTGGGACCAGGTTCGCCTTTGGCACTCGCTTAGGCAACCCGGACAGGGTGACTCCGCCGGAAGTAGGGGCATGCGCCGCCTCTGCCGCACGCCACCCTTCGTCCGCGGGGGAGGTCCAGCTACTGGTACTGGCTGTGCTGGCCACCTGGCCGGTGCGCGCGGCCCCATGCCTGCCGCGACGGAACCAGTCGGACTCCACCGACTCGAAGATGGGCAGCCGGTGTCCCTCCCCCGAGCCCCCTACGGCGGGCGGCACGATCACCCCGCGCTGCGCCTGGCTCGATTGGGTGCGAAAGGGCAGGTCACTGTCGCTGTGCGGGCCAGCAGCGAACTGCTTCCCCTCGCTGCGGGTCGGGGCTCCGAAGATGGGCAGCGGGCCCGTGGCCGCCGATGGCACAGGTCCGGTCCCCAGCATGGACGTCGTGCCCGTGTCGTAGGACGACGTTCCAGCCGTGTCATAAGCCGACCGGCTGGCCGACTCGTACGCCGACGTCCCGGCCGTGTCGAAGGCCGACGAACTGCCCGAGTCAAGGGCAGACGCGGCACTGCTCTCGTAAGCCGACCCGATGCCGGTCTCGTAAGCCGACCCGATGCCGGAGTCGAAGCTCGAGGCACCGGCCGGGGCGGGGGAATCCGCGTCCGAGCCGACAGCGGTGAAGGCCGCGGTGTCGCCGAGGTCGGGCCGCAGCGGCGCGAACCGCGGCGTCCGGGCGGCGGAAACCGCCTGAGCCGCGGCGGCGCGGTCACCTGAGGTGCTGTCCCCAGGCCAGTCGCTGGTCGAGAAGCTGCCCGCCGGGCTGGCGCCCGCGCTAGGCGCCGCGGCCATACCAGGCGGGGGCACGTCGAGCCGGCGCAGCCCGGCTGAGGCGCCTCCGGCATCTTGCGAGATCACTTCGTCGGGCAGCCACACCAGCGCGGTCAGCCCGCCTGCCGGCGCGGGCCGGAGCCGGACCCGGATCCCGTGCCGGGCGGCCAGCCGGGCGACCACGAACAGGCCCATGCGCCGGGAGACGGCGACATCCACCACCGGCGGATTGTCCAGCCGCCAGTTGGCGTGGGCCATTTCCTCGGCGCCCATCCCCACGCCCTGGTCGGTAATGTCGAGCAGCACACCGCCGCTGTTGAGCAAGTGACCGGACACCTTCACCGGCGTATCGGCCGCCGAGAACGAGGAGGCATTCTCCGCCAGCTCGGCGATCAGGTGCACGACGTCGTTGACGGCCTGGCCGCGAACAGAAATACCGGGCTGAACGTTCAGTGTCACCCGCTCGTACTGCTCGATCTCAGACACCGCGGCACGGAGCACGTCGACCAGCGGCACCGACTGCGTCCACCGCCGGGACACCTCGTGGCCGGCGAGAACCAGCAGGTTCTCCGAGTTGCGGCGCATACGGGTGGCCAGGTGGTCCATCTGGAACAGGTTCGCCAGCCGCTCCGCGTCCTGCTCGCCCTGCTCCAGGTCGTCAATCAGGCGGATCTGGCGCTCCACCAGCGACTGGCTGCGGCGGGACAGGTTCACGAACATCGCGTTGACGTTCCCGCGCAGGGCCGCCTCGTTGGAGGCCAGCCGGAGCGCCTCGCGGTGAACCTGGTCGAACGCCCGCGCCACCTCGCCGATCTCGTCTGAAGAATCCACGTCGATCGGCTCGACCTCGAGCGGTGCCGCCGCCCCGTCGGACTCACTCATCCGGCGGACCGTCTCGGGCAGCCGTACACCGGCCACCTCCAGCGCACCGGCCCGCAGCCGCCGCAGCGGGCGGACCATCGACCGCGCCACCACCACGGTGAACAGAAGCGCCAGCGCGAGGACCGCCAGCACCGCCAGCGCGACACCCAGGGCAGCTATGACAGCACCGCGCAGCAGCACCTGCGTCCGGGCGATGATGTCGCCGACCAGCGTTCGCTCGACCGACCCCATCTGGAAGTCGATCACGTTCGACATGGCGCCGTACCAGTCGTCCGCGGTGGTCGGGTCGTGGATCAGCGACCCATGGTCGGCCTGCTGGAACGCGATCGCCTGCTGGGCTTCCGAGCTGGCCAGCGGGGCCAGGGAGCCGGAGACGCTGTTGTTCCACAGCTGGCGCTGGGCGTTGGTGGCGGACAGGTTGAACGAGTCAAGGTTGGAGGTCTGGTCCGCCTGCGCCGCCGCGAACGCCTGGAGGCTGAGCGGGCTCATCGTGCGCTGGATCAGCACCGCCGTGAGAATCGCCCGCTGCTCTGAGGCGGCCTCCTTCATACGCGACACAAGACCGAGCACACGTACCGTCTGCGACAGCGTCGCGTCACTGGCTCCCTGCGCCGTGCTGTCCTCGAGCACCAGCAGGTCACCGATCAGGTCGCTGTACTTCTGCACCACCACCAGCGCGGGCAGCTGCGTCTGGGTTGCTGCCAACCGCAGGTTGGGCAGGTTGGCGAGGTCGGTAAGAGCGGCAGCGGCTTCCTGCCGGGTCAGGCTGGAGAACGATCCGCCGACGCGTGCGAGGTCGGCTTCCACCAGGGCCGCCGCCTGCTCGGTGTCGCGGCGCTGGGTGTACACCACCTGCAGGCCGGTGGCCCCGCTGGTCGTGCTGACGTCCCGGCCACCGTTCTTGCCTTGCGCGATGAAGTACGCGGTCTGGTCGCGCTCGTCCTGGAGGCGCTGGACCAGGTTGGTGATGTCGGAGCTGAGGGTGGCCAGCTGCAGCACCCGCTGGTAGGCCAGGGCGCTCTGGACCGATGAAGTAATACGGATACCACCGAGCACCACCGCGGTCAGGGTGGGGATGGTGATGAGCAGGAGCAGACGGGAGCGCACGCGCCAGTTCTTGAGCCCGCCCCGGCCTGACGAGCGGGCGCGGGGGGCCTCACGGTGGGACGCCCCTCCCGGGGACGCCCCTCCCGGGGACGCCCCTCCCGGCGGTGTGCCATTGGCCTGGGCATCCGGTGCGCCGCCAGCTATGGGGCCCGTGTCACCTCGGCCGAACGCAGAGCTGACGGGCGCCTGCTCGTCCTCAGCCAGACGGGCGCTGGCGGGGACCTTCTTGCTACGGGAGCGCACTGCGTTTGGACCTCTCACCTGAGCGCCGTGACCAGTCCGCAGGCCAGCGGGTGTTGCGGCGGAACCGACATGACGCACCCCTTCCGCGGGTGACGATTGTTGCGAATCTCTGGGCACAGCGCGACTAGGGGCTAACCTTAACCGGTAACCGGCCAACAGACAGCAATTCCCGCATGACCTGAAAAAGCTGATGTAACGGACGTTTGCCGTCCCCTCCACCGCTTGTAGGGTACTCTCTGGCGCTACGGCATGTTCCGAACTGTCCGTAGGCGTCCCGTCTCGCCCCGAGGAGACTCATGAGGCTTGTCCCGGCCGGCAGCCGGATCGCCGGTCACCGGTGGGCTGGCCGCCCGGCGCGAGTCATGGCACGCGTGACCGCTGTCGTGGCGGGCCTGGCGCTGGTGGCCGGTTGCCGTGTGCCTTTCATGTCATCCAACGCCGCTGCACCGGCCCCGAGCGGTCCGACCATTACTGTGGGTGCGGCCCCCGGCGTGGCCGATGCGCCGCTGTATATCGCCTACCAGCAGGGCCTGTTCCGCAGCGCGGGCGTGAACGTCCGCATCATCAACTACGGCTCGGCCAGCCAGGAAATCCGCGACCTGCAGGCGCACAAGATCGACGTCGCGTTCGGCGACTACGCCGACATGTTCTACGCGCAGGACATGGCGCTGGCAACCGCCAAGAAGGGGCAGAGCCACCTGGACATGGTGGTCGTGGCGGACGGTTATGACGCCTTGCCCAACGTGATGGAAGTGCTCACCCTGCCGAAGTACCACATCGTTTCGTCGAGTGACCTGCAGCACAAGTCCATCGGGACCTCGCTGCCCGACTACATGCCCCGGAGCGGGGGCCAGCCCTACAGCCTGGAGACGCTGGCCACTCAGACGGTGCTCAGCAACGACAACGTGAACGTGGCCAACATCAACTGGCAGCCGCTGTCTCAGCAGGCGCTGATCCCGGATCTGAAGAGCGGCATGGTGCAGGCGATCCTGGCCACCGAGCCCACTATCTACGAGGCGGAATCACAGCTGGGCGCGGTCCCGGTCGTCGACTCATGCACTGGCGCCACCGCTAACTTGCCGCTCGACGGCTACTTCAGCCTGCGCTCGTTTGCCCAGCAGCAGCCCGCAGGCCTCGCCGCCTTCCGCAGCGCCCTGTTGAAGGGGCAGGCCACTGCGGCTCAGCAGGGCCCGGTGCGGTCAGTCCTGCAGGGGTCGGTCGGCCTGTCCGTGCAGGAGGCTTCGCTGGTCACCCTTGGCCAGTACCCCACCGCGATCAGCGCGAGCGACCTGCAGCGGATCGTCAAGCTGCTGTTCTTCTCCACCAGCATCCAGTCTGTGAACGGTGGCCAGCTGCCCGTGCAGCCGATGATCTGGCACCCCTGAGCAGGCCGGCGGCTACGCCGCTTCCGGCGGCGGCACGGGCCGCTGTCAGCGGGTCCCGGCCAGCCCCAGTTCACGGGCGATGAGCATGCGCTGCACCTGCGAGGTGCCCTCGCCGATCTCCAGCACCTTGGCGTCCCGGTAGAAGCGGGCCACCGGGTACTCGTTCATGTAGCCGTACCCACCGAAGATCTGGGTGGCGTCGCGCGCGTTGTCCATGGCCGCGTTTGAGGCGGTCAGCTTGGCGATCGCGGCCTGTTTCTTGGCCGGCTCCCCCGCGATCAGCCTGGCCGCGGCGTCGTACCAGGCCAGCCGGGCGTTATGCACCCTGGCCTCCATGTCGGCCAGGGTGAACTGGATCGCCTGGTAGTGGCTGAGCGGGTGACCGAACGCCTCCCGCTGGGCCACATACCGCAGGCACTCCGCAACGCAACCGGCCGCCAGGCCGGCCGCCAGTGCCGCGATCGCCACCCTGCCCTCGTCCAGGATCTGCAGGAATTGCGCGTATCCCCGGCCACGCTCGCCGAGCAGATGGTCCGCGGGGACCCGGCAGGACGCAAACGCCAGTTCCCTGGTATCCGAGGCGCACCAGCCCACCTTGGAGTACTTGCGCCCCACGGTGAATCCGGGCGTGCCGGCCGGCACGATGATGGCGGAGATCTCCGCCCGCTCCCCGCCGCGCCCGCCCCCGGGCCGGCCGCCGGTAATGGCCAGGACGGTCACCAGCGAGGTGATGTCTGTGCCGGAGTTGGTGATGAAGGACTTCGATCCGTCGATGACCCACTCGCCGCCGTCGAGCCGGGCCGTCGTGCGCATGCCGCCGGCGATATCCGACCCACCGCCGGGTTCGGTCAGCCCGAACGCCGCCAGCCGCTCGCCCGAACACAGACTGGGCAGCCACTGCCGGCGCTGCTCCTGCGTGACGAACCGGTAGATCGGCATGGCACCCAGGGCCACCGCCGCTTCCAGCGTGATCGCCACCGAGGAGTCCACCCGGGCAAGTTCCTCCAGGGCCAGGCACAGCGCGAACAGGTCGCCGCCCATGCCGCCGTACTCCTCCGGGAACGGCAGGCCGCACAGCCCGAGCTTGGCCCTCCTGGCCACGCTGTCGTAAGGGAACTCGCCACGCTCGTAGTAGTCGCCGATCACCGGAGCCACCACGTCCTGGGCGAACCCGGCGACGGTGGCGCGAAGCTCCTTGTGCTCGTCGCTGAGCTGGTAGCTGATCATGGCTGCCCCCTCTTGCAGGATCGCTGCTAGCACTCGCCGGCGACCTGGCCCCCTGTGGGCCTTGTCGGCACCGTGGGTGGCGGGATCCCGACGCCTGCGATGCTACTGGCCTGGGCCAGCACGCCGGAGCGGCCGGGGGCTGCCTGACCGGCTGGGGACAGTTAGGGCGTGTTCAGCGGGTCCATGCCCTAGGCTCAGAGAGACACCCTCCCCGCTCTGCCGCCGTCCCGGAGGACGACATGGCGACCCTGATCTGCCCCGCCTGTACCGCCGCGGTCCAGCAGGACGATCTGATCTGCTTCACGTGTGGCGCGAACCTGCCCAGGCAGGGCGTGGTGGACGAGCCAGCCACCCCGCCGACAGTGATGCAGGAGTACGTGCGGCGTGACGTCGCCACCGCGTCGTCGCTGGCGCCAGCCACCTGCCCGCACTGCAGTTCGGCTATCCCGGACCGGTCGATGCTGGACTGCCCCACCTGCGGCCGGACGCTACCCCGGTCCAGTGGGCCGATCTCGCCGGTGGTGCTGCGGCTGTCGTTTCCCACCGGCAATGTGGATGTGCCAGCCGGCACGTCACTCGTGCTCGGACGGGATCCTGGTGAATCGCTCGTTGCCGCCGCTTTCATGCAGTACGAGAACGTGTCCCGCCACCACGCGACAGTCACCGTCAGCGACACTGGCGAGGCGACCATCAGGGATGACCAGTCCACCAACGGGACCTTCATCAACGGGGACCGTGTCCTGCCCGGCACGGAGGCACGCCTCAGAGACGGCGATCAGGTGCGGCTGGGTGCTGACGTCACCGCTGAAGTCTCGCTGCCCCACCAAGGGCTGGACCCAGCCGCGTTCAGCCAGAACGGTCACGGGGATCAGCACTGAACCACGGCTGGGGTGACTCCCCCGAGGAAAACCAGGGCGGCAGCCGCGCAAGCCGCTCCCGGAGGTCGTCCAGTGGCCCCCGCCGCGCCATGTCCGCGGGCCCGGGCTGGTCCGGGTGCATGACGTGAATTGTGCCCCGGCCAGCCGGCGGGCGGGCCGTTTTGACCCTTTGCCCTGGTTGGGCCCTGGTCCGGAGCCCGCCGGCGTGAGAGCATCCGGGCAGTGATCACCTCCGTCCCCGTGGAGGCAACGATGGCAACAGCAGCGAGGAGCACCAGTGAGCGATCCGCAGGTCATCAGCTTCCGTCCTGAACCAGGCCAGTACGCGTGGACATTCGGCGGGGCGGCCCCGGTCGCCAAGATCAAGCCGCCTGCCGTGCTGGAACTGTTCACCGAGGACTGCTTCGCCGGCCGGGTGCGCTCGGAGAACGACCTCGTCTCGCAGGTGTGCGAGTTTCCCTACCTCAACCCGCAGACCGGCCCGTTCTACATCGAGGGGGCACAGCCCGGCGACACCCTGGCGGTCCACTTCATCTCGATCGAGCCCGCCCGGGACTGGGGTGCGTCCACGACAGTCCCTCTGTTCGGCGCCCTATCCGCCACCCATGTCACCGCACTGCTGCATGACCCGCTGCCAGAACTGATCTGGATGTACCAGTTCGACCGCGCGCAGGGCACCTGCCGGTTCACCGCCCGCCACCGCGACTTCACCGTTGACCTGCCGATGAATCCGATGCACGGCACGGTCGGGGTCGCGCCCGCCAACCTGGAAGTGCGCAGTGCCCTGGTCCCGGACGCGTTCGGCGGCAACATGGACACACCCGAGATGCGGGCCGGCGTGACCTGCTACCTGGGTGTCAACGTCGAAGGCGCGCTGTTCTCGCTCGGCGACGGGCACGCCCGGCAGGGCGAGGGCGAAACGTGCGGGGTGGCGGTGGAGACCGCCATGAACACGGTGCTCGCGATCGACCTGATCAAGGGCAAGCCCTGTGCCTGGCCCCGGCTGGAGTCCGCCACCCACATCATGTCGGCTGGCTCGGCCCGCCCGCTGGAAGACGCGTTCCGGATCGCGCAACTGGACCTGGTGCAGTGGCTGGGTGCCGACTACGGGCTTGACCCGCTCGACGCCTACCAGCTGATCACCCAGGCGGTGGAGTCCCCGCTGGCCAACGTCTGCGACCCGAACTACACCAGCGTGGCGAAGATGCCCAAGCAGTACCTGCCGTCGTCACCGGCGATGGACGGTGCCCACACCCGGCTCAGCGCCCTGGCCGCCACCTACCTCGGAAAGTGAGGAGCATGGAATCGGCGCAGGTGGCGCGCGTGCGAGCGCGGGGGCGGCGAAGCTAGCGCTCGCTGTCCAGGGACGCCATGCCGTGCTCGTCGTAGCGGTCACCGGCGACCGCCGCCGCGGGCACGGCTTCCTCGATGGCCTGCAGCTCGCCCGCGGTGAGGGCCAGGTCCAGCGCGCCGAGCGCCTCGGCGAGCCGGTCCCGCCGCTTGGTGCCGATGAGCGGGATGATGTCGGCGCCGCGGGCGAGCACCCAGGCGATCGCCAGTTGCGCGGTGGTCACCCCCCGCTCCTGCGCCAGCCGTTCCAGGGCGCCGACCAGCGCCAGGTTCCGTGCCACGTTCTGCTCACGGAACCTGGGGAACCGGATGCGCGGGTCAGCCGGGCCCGGCCGGGCGGTCGCTGTGGAGAGCAGGCCGCGGGATAGCACCCCGTAGGCCGTCACGCCGATCCCCAGGTCACGCACGACCGGCAGCAGGCTGTCCTCGATGCCGCGGCTCATCAGCGAGTACTCGATCTGAAGCGCGGCCACCGGGTGGACCGCGTGCGCCCGCCGGATGGTCTGTGCGCCCACTTCCGACAATCCGGCATAACGCACGTGACCGGCGGCGACCATGTCCACGATGGCGCCGACCGTGTCCTCGATAGGGACGTCCGGGTCGAGCCGGGCGGGCTGATACAGGTCGACGTAGTCGGTGCCGAGCCGGCGCAGCGAGTACGCCAGCGAGTTCTTCACCGCCGCGGGACTGGCGTCATAGCCGACGAAGGCCCCGGCGGGATCGCGCTGGGCGCCGAATTTCACGGCGATGAACACGCTGTCCCTCGGCACCCCCCGCAGCGCGCTGGCCAGCAGCATCTCGTTGTGGCCCAGGCCGTAGAAGTCACCGGTGTCCAGCAGGGTGATCCCAGCGTCCAGGGCGGCGCGGATGGTGGCGATGCTCTCGGCGTCATCGGCGGGCCCGTAGATCCCGGACATGCCCATCAGCCCGAGGCCGGCCCGGGAAACCACCGGCCCACCGCGGCCGAGCGTGGTCGTTTCCATCCTGCTCCTCATGCGGCGTGCCCGGCGGCGCTGCCGCCGCGTGTGAGTGACAAGATTACGCGGCCAGGGCCGGCAGCCGGGCCGGGTCACTTCCAGATGCCGCTGATCGTGGCGGCACTCGCCGCGCCGGCGGTGGGCAGCAGGTGGTAGAACTCCTCGACCGTGCGCAGCACGGTGTAATGGGTGATCCGGGCGCGGTAGTAGGAACCCGGGCGCACCATCTGGCCAGCGAAGATGGTGGCGATGTGGTTGCCCGAGCTGTCATCGTCCTCGTCCCAGGTCAAGATCAGCAGGCTGTTGTGCTTCATCGCCCAGGTCGCGTAGCTGGCGATGTGGGCGCGTAGCCAGGTGTCGCCGGTGGCCACCGAGCAGTCGTGCATGTCGTGGCACAGGTTCGGGATGACGAACGACACGGTGGGCAGCCTGGCGTATTTCCCGGCCGGGAAGCTGGAGAACTGCTTGCTGGCCGAGGCGGGCACGTTGCTGAAGTTGATCCACGGGACGTGCTTGCGGGCGTAATTCCCCGCCTCGCAGGCGTACGAGCCGGCGGCCGGCAGGCCCTCGGAGTACCCGGCGAAACTCAGGTGGGCGGCGATCAGCTCCGAGCCCAGGTTCGGCGTGGTGAACCGGTGGGGACAGCTGTCATCGGTGATGCCCTGCGTGCTGCCGGAGAACAGGGCCAGGTAGTTCGGCTCACTCGGGTGGGTCACCGCGTAGGAGGCGGTGAACAGGGCGCCCTGGCGGGCGAGCGAGTTGATGTAGGGGGCGTCCCCGCGGCCGATCACCTGGCCGTAGGCGAGGTTCTCCATGACCACGACCACGATGTGGGCGGGGGCGGCCACCTTGGGCGCGCCTGCCGTCGCCGGTGCGGACGCGCCCGCGGCCGGTGACCCCGACGTGGTGTCACCCGCCAATGCCGGGGCGGAGGTGGGCGCGGGCCCGGCAGGAGCGGACGGCCCGCAGGCCGCGAGCGCCATCGCTACGGTCGCCAGCAGCGGGGCGTGGCGCAGCGCCATTCGTGGATGCATGGACAGCACATTATCGGCGCGGATCGGTGCGCTGGCTCACCCGGGGAAGGTCATGGCGCCGCGGATACCTGCTGTGGCCAAGGCTTTCCATCCCCTTTACGGAAGTACCGCCTGGCTGGGGGCCAGCGGAAGCAGAGCGCAGGCGCTGCCGGGGCCGGGCCCCCCAAGGGCCGGCCGCCCTGTCCGCCCGAAAATTCGTGCCATGTCCTGAATCCGCGCTCAGGAACACGCCTGGAACCGGCGGCAGCGCGCGGCGGGCTCTGATGAGTCATCCCCTCCTGGGGGGATCAGGCGGGGCGGGAACTACCGCTGCGGGCAGCGGCATTTCCTGCCCCGCCTGATCAGGCCGCGCACTCGCGGCATACCGGCTGGCCGTTCCGGTCCTCAGCCAACTGGCTGCGGTGATGCACAAGGAAACAACGTGAGCACGTGAACTCATCAGCCTGCCGGGGGATCACCCGGAAGGAGAGCTCCTCGTTGGACAGGTCAGCGCCGGGCAGCTCCAGCGACTCCGCAATGTCATCAGGGTCGATGTCAATCGTGCTGGACGACTTGTCCATGCGTCTGGCCTGCAGCTCCTGCAGGCTGTCTTCGGTCATTTCTTCGTCGGTCTTGCGCGGGCTGTCATAGTCAGTGGCCATCTGGGTCCTGCACCCCCTCCATCGTTATGCGCCTCGGTGTAACGCTCTGGGCCCCGCGGTTGTGCCCGATTCCGGCGGGGAATTCTGTCACGTCGAGCCGCCGGGCACACGTAGGGGGTGACGATTTCGTGTCGTGTCCGTGTCCCCGGACACCGCGATCATGAACACGTAGTGTCGCCGATGACTCACCCGTACACAAACTTCCCCCGATGACTGCAGTTAACCAGCGAAAAGTGCGTATGGTACGAACCGCGCATCACCCCACACCCCCCCCGCCGCACCCGGGAAGACTCTGCATGTCCAACATCACGCCGCTGCAGGCCGACGATCGCCGGCGTGTCGGCCACTACCGGCTCACCGGCCGTGTTGACGGCCGCGCGGAGGCCGACGGCACTTCCCCGCCCATGTTCCTGGCCAAGACGGCGGACGGCGGCACGGTGATCGTGACATTGCTGGGCAAGGAGCGGGTAGCGGATGCTGCGGCGCGGGACAGGTTCGCCGCCGAAGCCCGCGTGGCGCGGCGGGTCGCCCCTTTCTGCGCCGCCCGGATCCTGGACGCCGGCATCGACGGCGACGACCCGTACGTCGTGACCGAGTACGTACCTGGCCCCTCACTCGCCGAAGTCGTCGGCAATGAGGGGCCGCTGCCCGGCCCGGTCCTGGAGGCGCTGGCGATCGGCACCGTGACCGGGCTGGCGGCGATCCATCAGGCCGGGCTGGTCCACGGCGCCTTCGGCCCGGACCACGTGGTGCTCGGGCCCGATGGGCCCCGGGTCACCCATTTCGGCGTCACCCCGCCCTACGGCCCGGCCACCCCCGCCGCGGACCTGCTCGGCTGGGCGCACACGGTGATGTTCGGCGCGGTCGGGCGCCCGCCCGTCGGGCCGCAGGATCTGGCAGCCCTGCCGGAGGAACTGCGGGCCGTGGTGGCTGCCTGCCTCACTCCCGACCCGTCCGGGCGGCCTGCCGCACGGGCCGTCCTCGGCCAGCTTCTCAGCCGTCACTATCCCTCCTCGCCCTCCTCCGGCCTGCTGGCCGAGGGAGCCAAGCAGGCCCGGGCCGCTGCCCGGATCCCGGCCTCACCGTCCTCCCGCCGCCGCAGTGAGCGTGCGCCGCGGCACTCCCGGGCGGTCATGTGGGTCGCCGGCTGCGCCGCGTGCTTGCTCGCGATCGCGGCAGCCGTCGTCTACATCACCCGTCAGCACCCCAGCACCACCGCGGCCACCACCACCACCGGCAGCGGCCCGCAGCCCCGCAGGACCACCGCGCTGCCCGCCGGCGTGCCGGCCTCGCTGGCCGGGAACTGGTCGGGGCTGGTCCACCAGACCAGCCCCGTGCTCACCGTGACGGTGCAGATCTCACTGCCGGCCGGTTCGCCGGCGGGCACCATCGCTTATCCGCAGCTCGGCTGCTCCGGCAGCCTGACCCCGGTGTCCGTCACGAGTGGCAAGCTCACTGTCGATCAGACCATCCAGACCGGGCAGGACAACTGCCCCAACGGGGTGATCACGCTCGCTCCTCTGCCTGCCGGGCGCCTGGCCTTCACCTTCCGGCGCCACGGCGGCGCCAGCCCGGCCGGGGTCCTGACCCGCCACGCCTAGGCCGGGCGCTGGCCTGGCGGGGTGGGCGCGTCCCGCTGCGGGTCCAGGCTCGCGAGCAGGTCGTGCAGCTGGCGGAACAGCCCTGGCTCAGCCGCGATGGCCAGCTCGGGGCTGGCCGGCTGGCCGGCCAGCCCGCCCAGCCGCGCCCCGGCCTCGGTGGCGACGAGCCCGCCCGCGGCATAGTCCCAGTAGTTCACGCCGCGTTCGTAGAAGGCGTCGACCCGGCCCGCCGCGACCGAGCACAGGTCCACCGCGCACGACCCCCCGCGCCGGATGTCACGTACCCGCGGCAGCACCGCGGCGACCACTTCGCCCTGCACCTGACGGCGGACGGCGGTGTAGCCGAACCCGGTCGCCACCAGTGCTTCCGCCAGCGGGACCCCGGTATTGCAGCGCAGCGCCACCGGCGGCGCGTCCCCCGCCCGCAGCCACGCGCCACCGCCCTTGACGGCGGTGAAAACCTCGCCGTGGGCCGGCACCTCGACCACGCCCGCCACCACCGTGCCGTCCACCTCGGCGGCGATGCTGACCGCCCAGTCGGCCAGCCCGTACAGGTAGTTGACAGTGCCATCGAGCGGGTCGACGATCCAGCGCACCCGGCCGTGGCCCGATTCCCCGCCCTCCTCGCCGAGGATCGCATCGCCGGGGCGCGCCGTCAGCAGCCGCTTTGTGATCATCGCCTCCGCCGCCCGGTCCATCTCGGTGACCACGTCGGTCGGGCTCGACTTGGTGCTGGCCACCGCCGGCCGGCCAGACCGGCCAGGGGGCCGCTGGGCCGCCAGCAGGCGGCCCGCCTCCCCGGCCGCCTCCCGGGCCAGGCCGAGCAGTTCGCCGGGGGCGGCGCCGGTCATGTGCCTCCCCCCGGCCGGCAGCAGGCGTTCTGGCATATGCCGGGGGCGGGGGGCAGCAGGCCCGGCGCGCGCGGGGACGCCAGCCGCTCCCCCGGCTCCTCCGAGCGCTCACGCACCAGTTCGGTGATCATGGACACGAAACGCGGGTGGGTGCCAGGCGTGGCCGCCCGGGCCAGGGGCAGCCCGAGCCGCTCGCCTGCCTGAGCCGCTTCGACGTCGAGGTCGTAGACGACCTCCAGGTGGTCGCAGACGAAGCCGACCGGGACCAGCACCGCGCCCGGAGCGCCGTCAGCGGCAAGGGCAGCCAGGTGATCGCACACGTCCGGGCCGAGCCAGGGCGCCGACGGCGGCCCGCTGCGGCTCTGGTAGACCAGCTGCCAGGGCCGCTCACGGCCGTCGGCGGCAGCCACTCCCGCGGCGACCAGCCGCGCCGCCTCGGCCAGCTGGGCCGGGTACAGATCACCGCCCGGCCCGCTGGCCGCCGCCATCGAGACCGGCACACTGTGCGCTGTGAACACCAGCGGGGCATCCCGCTGGGCGCCGGCCGGCAGCGACCGGAGAGCCGCCAGCGTCGACTCGGTGAACGGCTCGATGAACCCCGGGTGGTCGAAGAAGTGCCGGATCTTGTCGATCTGCGGCGCGCCGGCGCCCACCGCCGCACAGGCCGCCTCGATGTCGTCGAGGTACTGCCGGCAGCTGGAATAGGAGCCGTAGGCGGAGGTGACGAAGGCGATCGCGCGGCGGACCCCGGCCGCGGTCATGGCCGCGACCGTGCCGGCAAGGTAGGGGTGCCAGTTCCGGTTGCCCCAGTACACCGGCAGGTCCAGCCCGCTGGCGGCGAAGTCCTTCCCGACCGCCGCCAGCAGATCCCGGCATTGCCGGTTGATCGGGCTCACCCCGCCGAACCGGTGGTAATGGTGTGCCACCTCGGCCAGCCGCTCAGGGGGGACTCCCCGGCCGCGGGTGACGTTCTCCAGGAACGGCATGACGTCATCGGGCCCTTCCGGGCCGCCGAAGGAAACCAGCAGGAATGCGTCGTAACCCGCCTGTTGCGCCACGCCAGCCATGCCCCCATCCAACCAGTCCTGGCGGGCCACAGCCGCCAAGGACGGGTGGTCAGCCGTAGGCCTGGGCGTACTGCCGCGCCAGCGCGAGCACCTCGGCCACGTACCAGTTGGCGTGGTTGTAGGCGAAGATGGCGCCCGGCAGCCCGGCCGGGGTACCAGCGCCGTCCGCGCAGAGCATGCGGGCAGCCGAAGGGACAGCATCGTAGGGGTCCATGACGTTGGGCGGGCCCGGCTCGCCGAAGGCGGTGATCCCCCACGCCTGCCAGGTGGCGGGCATGAACTGCATCGGGCCGAGCGCGCCGGCGCTGGACGGGCCGTTGTTCGCACCGTCCCCGCTCTCGATCTGGCCGATCGCGGCCAGCACGGTCCAGGACATGCCGGGGCAGTACAGGGCGGCCGACTCCTGGAACAACTGGAGGTAGTTGGCTGGCTTGCCGCCGGTGGCCGCCTTTACCGGCAACTGTGGCGCACGCAGGCTGACCAGGGTGCCGCCGCTGCCCAGCGCGGAGCTGACATCGCTCTTGAGCGCCTGCATCGTCAGCCCGGGCGCGCTGATCAGCGCCACCACGTTGTGGATGAGCCCGAGCGGGGCGGAGGACTGGTTGCTGACCACGACATCGGCGCCGGCGATGCCCAGCGAGCCGGACCCCCCGAAACCAAGGGTGACCGAGGAGGCCCCGGTCAGCAGGTACCGGTCGCCGGCGCGCAGTTCCAGCAGATGACGCGCGGCCGTCGAGGAGATGAAGTCTCCGGCCGTCAGCGCCGCCCACAAGTTCTGGTCGGCGGCTGTGCTCACCGGTGTCCAGGACCGGAACTGCCGCGGGTCCACCCCGATCACATTGACCCGCCGGCCCTGGATGGTGATGGCCGCCCCGTCCACGGCGAGCACGTTCCGCACCCCGGGAATCCCCCGCAGCGCCGCGACCTGGGCGGTGCTGAGGCCAGCCGGCTCGATCGCCGCGAGATCGGGCAGGACGATCTGCCGGTACCCGGTGCCCGTACCCGCCGGTGCTGTGGTGGCCGGCGCGGGCGCCGTCCTGACCGGGGCCGGGTTGGGATCCAGCACGAACGGCGTGGTCGCCAGCAGCACGACAGCCCCGTAAGCCGCCGCGCTGCGCCAGACGGCAGCACCGGCGGTGGCCGGCCGCGGCACACGGAGCCGCGGGATGCGCCTCATCGCGAACACCACCATAACGGGGGTTGCGGGGCGGCTGAAGGGCCCCCTGCACAACATGCGGGAAAGTCCCTGCGCTGCCCGATACTGGTCAACGCGGAGGTAAACCGGACGATGACTGAGGCGCGGGCACAGCCAGCCCGCCGGGAGCAGGGCACACGGGGGCAGGCTGTGGCCCCTTACCGGGAGATCTTGCGCATTCCCGGTGCCGTGGCCTTCTGCGCCGCAGGCTTCGTCGCGCGCATGCCGATGTCGATGTTCAGCCTGGGCACGGTGCTGCTGATCGCCACCATGACCGGCAGGTACGCGCTGGCCGGGCTGGTGGCGGCGGCCGGTTCGGTGGGCTACGCGTTCGGCGCACCGCAGTTCGCCCGGCTCAGCGACTCCTTCGGCCAGCACCGGGTGCTCCGCCCGCAAGCGGCGGTGTTCGCCGTCACGACGATCGTGTTCATGACGCTGGCGCAGCTAAAGGCGCCGTGGGCGGCGGTCATGGCCGTCGGGGCGCTGGCGGGCGCCACCATGCCGTCGATGGGGTCGATGGTCAGGACCCGGTGGAGCGTGCTGCTGGCGGAATCCGGTCTGCTGCACACCGCGTTCTCGCTGGAATCGGTCCTTGACGAGGTCATCTTCGTGGTCGGCCCGGCGCTGGTGACGCTGCTGGCCATCGATATCTACCCGGCAGCCGGCGTGGGCAGCGCGATGGCGCTGTGCGTGACGGGCACGCTGCTGTTCGCCGCCCAGCGGGGCACCCAGCCGCCCGCCCGGCTCCGGGCAGGCCAGGCAGCGGGCGGCCCGGCTACCCCGGTCACCGCGGCCAGCCGGGCGCCACGGCGCGCAGGTGCGTGGGCCGCCGTGCCCGGCCTGGTGACGCTGGTGCCCGTCTACTGGCTCCTGGGCGCGATGTTCGCGACCATCGATCTGAGCACCGTCGCCTTCGCCGCGGAGCGTGGTCATGTCCGTGTGGCCGGGCTGGTGCTCGGCGCGTATGCGCTCGGCAGCGCCGTAGGCGGCCTGTGGTACGGGGCGCGGCACTGGCGTGCGCCGCTGGAGCGGCGGTTCGTGATCGCGCTCGGCTGCGCGGCCGCTGGGGTGACCACGTTCTGGTTCCAGCCGGGCCTCGCCACCCTGTTCGGGGTGATCCTCGTCGCCGGGCTGGCCATCTCCCCCACCCTGATCGCCGGATACGGCCTGATCGAGCGCCAGTCACCGGTGGAGCGGCGCACGGAGGGCATGACCTGGCTCTCATCCGCGATCGCGGTGGGGGTGGCGACAGGATCGCCGGTGGCGGGCCACCTCGTCGACACCCACGGGGCGCGCTGGGGGTACTTGTTCGCGGCCGGGTGCGGGCTGACGGCGGCGGCCATCGCGCTGGCCGGGCAGGGGCGGCTCCGGCTGGCGGCCAGGCACCCGCAGCAACTGCGGTAAGGTCCGGCCGTGGCCGCCGGCGGCGCCCTGCTGCGCCCCGGTGGGCTGCGGGCCATCCGGCCGCTCCGGGACAGGCTGGACCCCGGCCGCCGGTTCGGCAACGATTACCCCGGGCGGGTGCCCGGCCCCTGACCCTTCCGGGTGGGGTGCCCGGTGCGGATAAAGATCCGGACACGGGTAAGAGGGCGCGCGGAAGGGGAGAAGGGAGTCAGACGAAGGCCGGCCTGAGGTGGAAGGCCAGCTTCCTCCAGGCGATGGCCCAGTGGCGGGGGGGCCAGCCACCAGGCACCGCCAGCCGCAGAAGGGGGCAGGAATGCCGATCGGGGTACGGCGCTGGCTGGCGGCCCAGGGCGGCACGGCCGGCGGGATCCGCGCGGCCCCCATGGGGGCAGCCGTGGCGCCAGCATCCGGCCCGCGGCCTGCCCGCTCCGGAAGGCACCGGGCCGGCCGCGAGAAGAAATCCGGCCGACCTGGCCCCGGCCAGGTTAGTCTCCGATCATGAGTCGGGAAGCTTGCCCCGGCGCGGTGCCGGGGGACGCGGCTGAAACGCCGGCCGCCAAGCGAGCGGCGTCTGCCGCCCGGAACCGGGCCGATGGCGCAAGGCCGAAGAGACCGTCGCTTGGTGGCGGCAGGCCGGCGCAGGATCGCGAACTGCGCGCACAGGGCCGCCAGACGGTGAGCAGGCTGCTGGAGGCCGGCCTGGCCGAGTTCGACGAACGCGGGTTCCAGGCGGTGCGGGTGGACGACATCGTCCGCCGGGCACGCACCTCGCACGGCACTTTCTACCTCTACTTCTCCAACAAGGAAGATCTCTTCAAAGCCCTGCTCCGGGACGCGCTGCACGACATGGCGGTGATCACCGACGCCTTCCCGGTGGTCACCCGCAACGCCGCCGGGCGGGCGGCACTGCGCCAGTGGGTGCACACGTTCTGCGGCACCTACGCCGCGCATTCGGCGGTGATCAGGAGCCTGAGCCAGGCGGAACTGGTAGGCGAGGAAGTCTGGGGAGACGGGCTCCGGCTGCTGTTCCGGCTCGCGGAAGCGATGACCCAGGGGATGACCGCGGCCTCCGGGGAATGGCGGCCGGCGCCCGCTGGGGCCCGGGACGGGCAGCAGGCCGCAGAAGGCCCAGTGGCAGGCGGCACCGTGGCGGACAGCACAGGGGCGGACGGCACGGGGGCGGACGGTGCTGGCACGGCCGGGCACGCTGAACTGACCGCGCTCGCCTGCCTGATGATGCTGGAGCGGGTGAACTACCTGTGGAGTGTCGAGGTGCGGCTGCCACGCGAGGAGATGGTGGACAGGCTGACCGCGATCATGTTCGCGGCATTCAACTCACCGTAGGCGCTGTGAGGGTCCCAGCAGCCCGCAGTGCCTGCACCACGCCCAGCGCTTCCCGGGCCGAACGCACGTCATGCACGCGGAACAGCCGCGCCCCCTCCCAGGCACACACCGCCAGCACGGCGAGTGTGCCCTCCCCCCGCTCGGTCACCGGCAGGCCGAGGGTCTCCCCGACGAAGTCCTTGTTCGAGACAGCCACCAGCACCGGCCACCCGGTCGCGGCGAGGTCGGCGGTCCGCCGTGTCAGTTCCAGCGACTGCCAGGTGTTCTTCCCGAAGTCGTGTGCGGGATCGATGACGATCCCGTCGGCGCGGACTCCCGCCGCGACGGCTCGTTGCGCCTCGGCTGTGACATAAGTGGTGACCTCGGTCAGCAGGTCCGCATAGGCCGGCCGGTGCGGCCGGGTGCGCGGGGCGAGCCCGCCCGCGTGCGAGCAGACCAGCCCCAGCCCGTGCGCGGCGGCGACGTCCGCCAGGTGCGGGTCGGCGCCGCCCCACGCGTCGTTGAGCAGATCCGCGCCGGCCTTCGCGACCGCTTCCCCGACTTCCGCGCGCCAGGTGTCCACACTGATGACCACCTGCGGGTACTGGGCCCGGATGACCGCCACCAGGTCTGCCACGCGGCGGATCTCCTCCGCCACGCTAACGTCCTCACCCGGCCCGGCCTTCACCCCGCCGAGATCCAGGATGTCCGCCCCGTCGGCGACCGCCCGGCCGGCCGCGGCCAGTGCGTCCCCGAAGTCGTAGGTGGTGCCCTGATCGAAGAACGAGTCCGGGGTCCGGTTGATCACCGCCATGATGCCGAACGAGCCGGGCGGCCACTCACGGCTGCCCAGCCGCAGTGTCCTGCCGGGGGTGCCCGTGGACGGGCCGGCGGGGCCGTCAGCGGGGCATGTCGGGCACTTGGTGGTCACCGACAGCAGGATAGGACGAGCCCGGTGAGAAGACGACGTGCGATCGGATCCGCGCGCAGGCGGGCCGCCCGCCCGCCACGTGCGGCAGAATCGGAGGAGTGCGATTTCTCTCCCGGCAGGCCGTCTCCCACGACCTGACCTACAGCGACGTGTTCCTGGTGCCCTGCCTGTCCGCCATCGAGTCCCGGCTGGATGTGGACCTGGCCACCAGCGACGGGAGCGGCACCACCATCCCGGTGGTGGTGGCCAACATGACCGCGGTGTCGGGCCGGCGCATGGCGGAAACGGTCGCGCGCCGCGGCGGCATCGCGATCTTGCCGCAGGACATCCCGATCGACGTGGTCGCCGAGGTGGTGTCCTGGGTGAAGACACGTGACCTGGTCCACGACACCGCGATCACGCTTGGCCCCAGCGACACCACCGGCCAGGCCCTGAGCCTGCTCCCCAAGCGGGCGCATGGCGCGGTCGTGGTGGTCGAGGACAGCCGCCCGGTCGGGGTGGTGACCGAGGCGGACTGCCAGGGTGTGGACCGCTTCACCCAGCTCCGCCAGGTCATGTCCACCGACTTGCTCACGCTGCCGGCCGGCACCGACCCGCAGCATGCGTTCGGCCTGCTGCATGGCGGGCGGCACCGGCTGGCCCCGGTCGTGGACGCATCCGGCGCGCTGGTCGGCATGCTGACCCGCACCGGCGCGCTGCGCGCCACGCTCTACGAGCCGGCCACCGACCAGTCCGGCCAGCTGCGGATCGGGGCGGCGGTGGGCATCACCGGCGATGTCGCGGCCAAGGCGAAGCTGCTGGTGGAGGCCGGGGTGGACATTCTCGTGGTGGACACCGCGCACGGTCATCAGGACAAAATGGTCAGTGCTCTGCGGGCGGTCCGCGATTCCAGCCCGCCGGTACCGGTCGCGGCCGGCAACGTGGTCACCGCTGAGGGCGTGCGTGACCTGGCCGGGGCCGGGGCCGACATCGTCAAGGTCGGGGTGGGGCCCGGCGCGATGTGCACCACCCGGATGATGACCGGGGTGGGCCGGCCGCAGTTCAGCGCGGTCCTGGAATGCGCGGCGGAGGCCCGCCGGCTGGGCGCCCACGTCTGGGCGGACGGCGGCGTCCGGCACCCCAGGGACGTCGCGCTGGCACTGGCGGCCGGGGCCGCCAACGTCATGATCGGATCCTGGTTCGCCGGCACCTACGAGTCGCCGGGCGACGCCTTTCCCGACGCGGACGGCAGGCTCTACAAGGAGAGCTTCGGGATGGCCTCGTCCCGGGCGGTCCGGCTGCGGTCGGTGGCCGACTCCCCGTTCGAGCGGGCCCGCAAGGAACTGTTCGAGGAAGGCATCTCCAGCGCCCGGATGTACCTCGACCCGCTGCGCCCCGGCGTGGAGGACCTGATCGACCAGATCACCGCCGGGCTGCGTAGCGCCTGCACCTATGCCGGCGCCGGCAACCTCGCCGAACTGCACGAGCGCGCGGTGGTCGGGGTGCAGAGCGCGGCCGGCTACAGCGAGGGCATGCCGCTGCCCACCAGCTGGTAACGGCCTTCCTGCGCGCCCCGGCTGACGAGCAGGAAGGGCGTGGGGCCTGCCGGGACGTGGCCATTTCGGGTTGATGGCAGCCGTAACCGACCACGCCGCGGAGTGGTCGTTCTGGGTTGGCGACCCAACCCGGCCGACTCCCACCTTGGCACGTCACGTCGTGGCGGCGAAGCGGCAGCCGGCAGCGGCGGGCTGGGGCAGGCGGTCAGTGGGTGCCGGTTGCCAGGGTGTGGCAGGCGGCGGCGAAGCCCGCGGTCGTGCCGTAGCGCAGCGTGGTGTGTGCGGTACCCGCGTCCGCGGTCGAGGTGACGGTCCTGATGGCCCCCCGCGGGGTGAACACCTCGGTGAAGGAGTTGTCCGGGCTGTACAGGGCCAGCGCCGGCCCGTGCCAGACCCCGTGCAGCGCCACCACCCAGCCGTCGGGGAGCTGGCTTCCGGTCAGGTCGACCGTGGTGCGCGCCCCGTTCGTGCTCAGCCAGCTGTGCACTCCCCCGGTCAGGCCGAACGAGTACGTCTTGCCGGACTCGGTGCACAGCTTCGCGCTGCCGAACAGGCTGTCGCAGCCGCGGCCGCTGCAGCTGAGGTGCCCGTCGCCTGCCACGATGCCGCCACGCA
>OFHG01000211.1_pt1 | contig 25329 bp, 28 predicted proteins | sample 1521931 | NCBI WGS metagenome assembly OFHG01 (sample SAMEA2468438, study PRJEB22500) | soil metagenome | biome: Glassland; feature: Farmland; material: Clay | place: Australia | collected 2013-01-31 | depth 0.55 m
CCATAGTCGAGCATGACCCGGTCGACCGCCGTGACCAGGAGCAGCGCCTGTGCTCCGAGCAGCCTGGCGATGAGGCCTGCGGCGCGGTCCTTGTCGATGACCGCGTCGAGGGTGATGCTCCGCGTGCCCGCGTCCGCGACCGGGATCCCGCCCCCGCCCCCGGCGATCACCAGGTGCCCCGCGTCCACCAGGGCACGCAAGGCGTCGATTTCGATCACGCTTGTCGGCTCCGGCGAGGCAACCACTCGCCGGTATCCACGGCCGGAGTCCGGCTGGACCACCCAGCCCCGGCTTGCCGCCAGGCGCTGCGCCTCGCTGGCCTTGAAAAACGGGCCGATCGGCTTGGCTGGCGCCCCGAACGCCGGGTCGGCGGGATCGACCGTGACATGGGTGATGAGCGCGGCCGCGGTGCCGGGACCACGCAGCATATCGACCGCGCGGGCGATGAGACTGCCCAGCAGGCCCTGGGTCATTGCGCCCAGCAGCGCCAGTGGCTGCGCGGGCACCATGGTGGTCGCTTCCTGCTGGAGAGCCAGGTTTCCCACCTGCGGGCCGTTGCCGTGCACGATCACCACCCGCCAGCCGGCCTCGATCACGTCGTTGACCGCCGCCGCCATCGCCGCCGCGTTGGCCAGCATTTCGTCACACGTCCCGGACTGCCCCCTCCGGGTCAGCGCGTTGCCGCCGAGCGCGACCACCGCAGTCTTGGTCATGAGATCCTGCTGATCGACGAGGTAAGGTGGCGAGTGAGTCGTATAGGTGACGTCACGTTGAGAATAGTAAACAGGATGTGCGAGAGGTGCAATGGCCGACTCCGGTTCCGGGCCCGGTAGTGGCGCCGCGTCCGGTGCACAAGCGGACGGACTGGGCATCCCGCCGGCAGTGCTGCGGTCCTGGGACGAGGCTGAAGCCAGGCTCTTCCCGCTGGTGATGGCGCAGCCCGAGCTCTACCAGCAATCAGTCAGCATGATTCAGCGGCTGGCTGGCCGCCTGCGCGAGACCTGCCCGGACCTGCCCGCGCTGCGCGCGGCACACGAACGAGGCGGCGGCTTGGCCACCGAGAACCTGGCGAGCACGACGGTCCCCGGGATCCGGCCCGACCTGGTGGCGGCCGCCGCCTGCGCCATGCGGTACCGGGAACTGGTCGCGTCGCTGGCCGCGCGTGGCCGGCTGGAGGCGCTGGCCCGGGCCCGCGACCAGGGTCTGTCCTGGGTGGTGGTGGAGGAGACCGGGTCGCCTGATCGCGCGCCCTACATCCCGTATCAGCGGATCGAGGCGGACGTCGCGAGCGGACGGGCCGTGATCGTCTCGATCGAACCGGATGAGACGCTGAGCCGCGCCGTCCACCGTCTGGACAGAGGCCAGATCGACCTCGTCACCGGTGGCCTGCGGATCGGGGAAGTGGTCGGCAGTTACCTCGACCCAGATGCGTTCGCGGCGGCGTTGCGGCAGGTCCGGGGCGCCCCGTCAGGAACTGAGCGGCCCCCGGCCTGAGCGCAGGGGCCGCCGGGGTGAACGCAGGGACCCCAGGCCGGAAGGTAGCACCCCGGCCGGCCCGGAAACCGCCGAGACCGTGCGTCATAGCTGCAAAGTACGCGCAGGGGTTGCCTTGAGGCGGCTGAAAGGTTTATCAAGGATGGTGAATGTTCGTATCGCATCAAACAAGCGGCTGCTAGCAGGCGCTGATGGGCGAGGGAGGGGACCGTGGACGAGCCCCCGGCCCGCAGGGTCGCGTACCACCAGGGCAGGACCGGGCCGGCCGGGCCGGCCGGGCCCCGTCCCGGCCCCGCGCTGGCGCGCCTGATCACCAAACTGCAGGGGCACGGACTGCGGGTCGAGGTGCCGCTGGAATCCCGCCAGGGCGGGGCGGGGCCAGCCGACGCCGGCATGCTCTGGATCGACGGGTTCCGGGCCACCGTGCCCACCGGCTCTGAGTACGCACGGACCTCGCCGTACGTGCTGCGCGCGGAGGACGAGGGGTGGGCGGTCTACCGGGACGGCGAGCGACTGGCCCCGGCCGAGCCTTTCCAGCGCCCGCGCTACTACGACCTGGCGACGGCGGGCGGAATCCCGTACTGGCAGATCGCCCTGCTGCACCTGGATTCGCTGGCCAGCACCGTGATCCAGACGTGCGCCTACTGGGGGAATTCCGACCAGTGTGCGTTCTGCGGGATCGGGGTGACGCTGGCGAACGGGCGCACTATTGCCAAGAAGACGCCGGAGATGCTGGCCGAGGTCGCGGTGGCGGCCAGGGAACTTGATGGCGCGGTGGACGCCACCCTGACCACAGGTACCACCGCCACCCCGGACAAGGGCGCGCTCTACGTGGCACGCTGCGGCAAGGCTGTCCGCGAGGCGTCCGGCCTGCCGGTCGAGGTGCAGTTCGAACCGCCCCGGGACCCGGCGGTCATCGACCAGGTGGCCGACATGGGGATCGATTCGGTTGGCATCCATGTCGAGACCTTCGACCCGCAGGTGCTGGCCCGGGTCGCGCCCGCCAAAGCGCGCACCGGGATCGACGGGTACTTCCGCGCCTGGGAACGTGCCGTGGCCGCGTTCGGCGAGGGCCAGGTCACCACCTACGTGATCCTCGGCATGGGCGAGGATCCGGACCTGACCGTGCAGGGCTGCCGCCGCGCGATCGACATGGGGGTGTACCCGTTCGTGGTGCCGCTGCGCCCCACGGTGGGCAGCCTGATGGAGAGCATGGTGGCGCCGTCGCCGGAGTACTGCGAAACGATCTACCGCCGGGTTGTGCCGTACCTGGCCGCGCGCGGGCTGGGCGCCCACGGCGTGGCCGCAGGATGCGCCCGCTGCCAGGCGTGCTCGGCGATCAGCTTGCTCGAGGGGAGCGCCAGTGGCGATGGCCGAACGTACCTCCCGCTTGCCGGCAACCGCTAGCCGGCCGGCGGACAGGGCGGGCAGGTTCCGGCTGGCCTGCTGCGCCGTGTCCACGGCGGACGAGCGAGCGGCCCATTTCCGGATCCGCCACCAGGTCTTCGTTGTCGAGCAGGGCCTGTTCAGGAGCAGCGGCGGACAGGACCGTGACGCCCACGATGATGATCCGGCCACGATTCACGTCATCGGCTCCGCCGACGGGGTCGTCTGCGGGACCGTCCGGCTCTACCCGCTGTCCGGGGTGCCGGGAAGGTGGAAGGGTGACCGGCTGGCGGTGCTGCCAGGCCATCGCCACCAGGGCCTGGGCGCGCCGCTGGTGCGGTTCGCCATCGCTGCGGCGGCGCTGCACGGCGGGGAGGAGATGGAGGCGTACATCCAGCCCGCGAACGTCACCTTCTTCGAGTGGCTGGGGTGGCGACGAGCCGGCGGGCTGGTGGACTACGCCAGCATTCCCCACCAGCGCATGCTGATCGACCTGGCAACACCACCGCGACCGCTGGACCGGTGAATCTCCAGACGCCACCGCGGGTGGCGACGTCAGCTGGGGAAGGACGGCGTGTGCTCGCCCGGCCGGGCCAGGTTCGTGACCGATTCCGTGGTGAGGTCGAACGCGGTCGCCACCCGTCCTGCCGAGCAGACCCGCAGTTGCCCGGTGCCGTCCAGGACGCCGACCACAGCGGCGGCCAGGTCCCGGGCGGTGAACGCCCGCAGGCACTCTGCTTCGCGTCCGGGCGGGACGCACAGCAGGAACGCGAAGCACGGAAAGCAGGTGATCCACTGCTCCAGCGTCACCCCCGCAGGCACCGGCAGTGCGTCCAGGTCGACGGTGACCCCGAGCCGGCTACATTCCAGCAGCATCGCCAGCGACCCGACCAAGCCCGCCATGCTCACGTCCTTGGCCGCCGCCACCCAGCCCTGGGACGCGCCTTCGGCCAGAAGCCGGACGTCGCCGGCCAGTCGCTCACCCCGCTCGTCGAAGGACGGGAAGAAAGGGAAATCCGCTCTCATCCGTCCATCAACGCAGCAGCCGACAACCAGCGACTGCCCGGGTTCGGCGAACCGGGCGGACAGTGGCTGGTCGGCCCGGCCAAGCCCGAAGGCCGACAATCCGGGGGGCCCCGCGGTGATGGTCAGATGACCGCCCACCACCGGTACCTGGTAGAGCCGGGACGCCCATCGCATTCCTTCCAGCACCCGCTGGATGACCGGGCGCGGACCGGTCACGGTGTCCACCAGCGCGAGCGGCCAGGCGCCCATCGCCGCGAGATCATTGAGATTGGCTGTCACCGCCGCGACGCCAGCGCCGTATGGATCGGCCGCGACGAACGAGGGGAGAATGGCTTCCCCGCCCACCACCAGGGACAGGCCCGCCTCTGCCACGACCGCGCCGTCGTCGCCTGGCCCCACCAGCCAGTCGGTGCTCTGGAAGATCTCGCTGACCAGCCCGATCTCGGACTTGGCAGTCACGCCAGGGTGCGTCCGCACAACCTGGATCAGGCCCGGCACGTCGGTGGGCACCGGTACCCCCCTCGGCGACCCAATTCGTCCATCATGCCGGACCATCCTTCGTGCACTATGGCGAACCATCCTTGCACTAAAGTGTAGGGATATCTATCATAGCGTTTATGCCAGGACCCGACTTCCTCGACCTGCCAGCCAGGGCTGTCAAGCCGCGGGCCACCGGGATCACCCACGTCCTTGACCGGGGCATCCCGCTGGCGCAGTCGGCAGACCTGCTGGCGATGAACGGGTCCTATGTGGACGTGTGGAAGCTTGGCTGGGGCATTTCCTATCTGGACCCGAACCTGACGGCCAAGCTTGAGCTGCTGGCAGCGCACCGGGTGCTCGCCTCACCCGGCGGGACGCTGCTGGAGATCGCCTGGGCCCAAGACCGGGCGCCTGAGTTTCTCGGCTGGGCCCGCGACTGCGGGTTTCCCTGCGTCGAGGTCTCGGCTGGCACGGTGCCCATGGATGAGGGCGCCAAGCAGGACCTGATCGCGCAGGCCGCCCATCACTTCATCGTGCTCGCAGAGGTGGGCCCGAAGGATCCTGGGGTCCAGCTGACGCCGCAGCAGTGGGCGCGGGCAGTGTCGCGTGATCTTGAAGCCGGTGCGACCTGGGTGCTGGCGGAAGGCCGCGCCAGTGGCACCGTCGGCATCTACGACCGCTCCGGCGCGGTGCGCGAGGACGTCGTCGCCGCCCTGGTGTCGGCAGCAGGCCCAGATTCCCTGGTTTTCGAGGCGCCCCGGGAGGACCAGCAGGCGTGGTTCGTGCGCCGGTTCGGCCCCGACGTGAACCTGGCCAACGTGCACCCGGCCGATGCGCTCGGGCTGGAGACCCTCCGGCTTTCGCTGCGCGCAGACACCTATGGAGCATGGACGCCGGGTTCGGTGCCCGCGGACAGGACCTGACCGGACCGGCCGTGAACCTGGTTCCCTCGCAGTATCGCAACGTCAGCGTCGCCGACGTGCCGGTGGTGCTGAATGAGGAAGACCTGCGCAGCCACCTGCTCGGCCGTCCCGTCTACCGCCGGACCCGCTACCTGGTCGTGCGCAGCCACGACGCCAGCGCCGTGGTGGAGGTCAGCAAGAGATCCGAAGAGCCGCTGTTCTCCCCGGTCACGGCGGTGACTTTGCTCGCAGGTGCGGACGAGACCGCGATGGTGGACGCGCCCGATGCGGACACCGCCGTGCCCACCCAGCTGGCCAGGGTGGCGGCCCAGCAGGCGCCGGATGCCCGGTGTGTGATCGTGCGTGGCCGCTACGGCCACGTGAACTTCATCCTCGACCCGGCCCCGATCCGGATCCGGGTGGTGGAAGTGGTGCCGCCCTGGCCACCCAAGCTGGTGGATCAGCTGAACCGGGTGCTCGACCTGGCCGAGGACCTGCCGCCGGTGGACCTGATCCCGGACCTGGTGGATCTGGCCGCGCTGGCCGGCACGCGGCCTGCGGGGCACTACCTGTTCCCATGCCGGGCGGGCCAGGGAAATCAGGCCGGGACCGACGCCGCGGTTCCGGTCTCCTACCTGGACGAGATCCCGGAACGCGCGCCGTGGACCCTGGTGGGCTGCGCCCGGTCCAAATCCATCCACGACTGGTTCTACGGCAACGATGTCCCGGTGGTGGACATGTGCCCGCGCAACCTGGCTGGCCGGCCCGGCCAGGCAGAGCCGGCGGGCCGGGCGCCGGTGCTGACGAAATGCTGCCTGCTGGAGGACCGGGTCACTGTCGACGGCGGCCTGGTCGTGGTGCCCTGGGGTGCCAGCGTGGCCCAGATCCGGGACGGGCTGCTGCTGGCGGTGCGCACCGCTGGTGGCAGGTAGTGCGCGCCGCAGGTGCCGGGCCACGGCATTTGCTGGCGCGCCTCCGGCACAACCCAGCGTCAGCGGTGTCCCGGCGCCGAGGACCAGCCTCCCGAAGCCAGCGAAGCGCCCGCGAGGGGGGCAGATAGTAGTGAGTAGCCGGATCACTGATTCGCCCCTCTACCAGCACCTATGGGGCACAGCCGAAGCCAGGGCAGTGCTCGGCGAGGAAGGCCGGCTGCAGGGATGGCTGGAGGTGATCGTGGCGCTGGCCCGCGCCCAGGCCACGGCAGGCGTGATCCCGGCCAGCGCGGCCGGCCTCATCGCGGAACACGCGTGTGCCGACCGGCTCGACCTCGGCTACGCGGCCGAGCAGACACGGCAGACGTCCCACTCCATGCTGGGCCTGATCCGCGCCCTGCAGGCGGTGCTGCCGGAAGAAGCCCGCGGGTACGTCTACACCGGGGCCACGGTCCAGGACATCACCGACACCTGGACCGCCCTTGCGCTGCGCCGGATCGGCGCCATCATCTGGCGGGACCTGCGGCGGATCGAGGAGCGGCTGCTGGAACTGGCGGTGACCCACCGGTCCACCGTGATGGCAGGCCGCACCCACGGCCAGCCGGGCGGGCCGGTGACATTCGGCTGGAAGGCCGCCTCCTGGGCGGATGAGATCCGCCGCCACCTGGATCGGCTGCGGGCCGGTGCTCCCCGCTGGCTGGTCGGGCAGCTCGGTGGCGGGGTGGGGAGCCTGGTGTTCTACGGGGAACGAGGGCTGTCAGTCCGGGCCCGGTTCTGCGCCGGGCTCGGCCTGGCCGATCCCGGCATCTCGTGGCTGTCAGCCCGTGATCGCGGGGCCGAATTCGCCCAGGTAATGGCCCTGATCTGCGGCACACTCGCCCGCATCGGTGGTGAGGTGTACGAACTGCAGCGACCGGAGATCGGCGAACTCGCCGAGGCGTCCCCGGCCGGCACAGTCGGCAGCATCACCATGCCGCACAAGCGGAACCCGGAGTCGAGCGAGCATCTCGACACCCTGGCCAGGCTGGCCAGGGCGAACGCCGCGGTGATGGTGGAGGCGGTGGTCCAGCAGCACGAGCGGGACGGCCGGGGCTGGAAGGCCGAATGGGTGGCGCTGCCCGAGGTCTGCCTGCTGGTAACCGCCGCGCTGGAGATCGCGATCGGCCTGCTGACGGGGCTGACCGTCGATGCCACGGCGATGCGGCACAACCTGGCCCGCCACGGCGGGTATCCGGTCAGCGAACGCGCCCTGGCCCTGCTCGCGCCCCGGCTGGGCGCCCGCCGGGCGCAGGAACGGCTGCAGGAGGTGCTCACCGGCGGCGGCGCGGCAGGCCTGACCGCCGAGCAGGCGCTCGTGGACGCGGGATTGTTCAGCCCGGCGCAGGCACGGGAGCTCACCGGGCAGCCGGACACCGGCTCATGCCAGGACATGACCGACCTGGTGGTCGAGCGCGCCCGCGCCGCCCGGGCGGCGGAGCCGCGAGAATGGCCGTGACGGCGGCGGGACTGGTCGCGCGGACCCGGCTCGCCGTGCTGCCCACCCCGCTGGTCGCCACGCCACGCCTGGCCGAGGCACTGGGGACCGGCCCGCTCTACGTCAAGCGTGACGACCTGACCGGGTTCGCGTTCGGCGGCAACAAGGCCCGCCCGCTTGAGTTCCTGCTGGGTGCCGCCACGGCGGACGGCGCGGACACGCTGGTCACCGGCGGAGCACCCGGCTCGAATTTCTGCGCCGCGGCGGCCGCTGCCGCCCTCCGGGCTGGCCTGCACTGTGAACTGGTGATCGCGGGCGAGCCCACGCCACCCGGCCCGGCCCTTGCCCTCGCTTTGTCCTGGGGTGCCACTGTGCGCTGGACTGGCGTCCCGGAGCGGGACAGCGTGGATGCCGTGCTGCCCCGGATCGCCGCCGGGCTCACCGCCCGTGGCCGCCGCCCGTACCTGATCCCGCGCGGCGGCGCGACCGGGCTGGGCGCGGTCGGCTACGCGCTGGCCGCCTTCGAACTGCACAAACAGCTGGCCGACTGGGGCGTCGGGGCGGCGCGGGTAGTGGTGGCGGTCGGCTCCGGTGGCACCATGGCCGGCCTGGTGGCCGGAAACGTGCTGCTGGGCAGGCCGTGGACGCTGGTGGGCGGGTCGGCGAGCCGGCCCCCGGAGGCGGCAGCCGCGCGGGTGCTCGCGCTCGCCCGGGAGTGCTCGCGGCTGTTCGCCCAGGCCTGGCCGCCGGGCACCTGCCGCACCGGGCCGGCGCCCGGGCCGGGCGGGACAGGACCGGGCGGGACAGGACCGGCCGACGTGGTGGTCGCCGATGTACGTGGGCCGGGCCACGGCCTGCCCTCGCCGGAGGCCACGGCGGTTGCTGAGCAGGCGATGCGGACGGAGGGACTGATGGTGGATCCGGTGTACACGGCGAAGGCGCTGTCGCTGGTGCCCCGGCAGCCGGGCGGAGGCAACGTGGTGTTCTGGCACACCGGGGGGCTGCTGGATGCGGTCGCCGCAGCCGGGCAGGCCCACCGGTGACGGCCGGGTCCCGCGCCGCGGCCGGCCCGCCAGCCGGCCCGCCAGCCACCGAACTGATCGCCGCCGGCTTCGAGCTGGAGAACGCCGACGCGCCGATCCTCCATCACGGGATGAACCTGGCAGACCTGGCCCACCTGCTTGACCTGGCGGCGGCCGGGGTGATCCCGCCCGGCGCGGCCCGGCGTCTGCTGGCACTCGTGCTCGAAACCATGGATATCCCGGCCGGCGACTTTCCCTACGATCCGGCCAACGGCGAACCGTACAACTCACGGGAGCGGTACTTCGTCAGCCGGGTGGGCGACGTGGCCGGCTGGCTGCACGCGGGCCGTCCCCGGCGGGAGGCGCTGCGGGTAGCCTTCCGGCTGCGCCTGCGCAGCGATCTGGCCTGCCTGATGGAGGCGGCCGCCGACCTGGCAGCCCAGCTCGCCGGCCGGGCCCGGGACCACGCCTCCACGCTGATGGCCGACCAGACATATCTGCAGCACGCGCAGCCATCCACGTTCGGTCACTATGTTCTCTCTTTCGCGTTCCCGGTGCTGCGCGGGGGGCGGCGTCTGAGCGAGGCGCTGGCGTGGACCGATGCCAGCCCGGGCGGGGCTGGCTGTGTGAACGGCACCCGGCTGCGCGCCGACCGCGGTCACGTCGCGGCACTGCTGGGTTTCCGCAGCGTCGCCGAGCACACCCGGGACGCGATGTGGCAGATCGATGGCCTGTTCGACATGGTCAGCGCGGCCACGGGGCTGGTGGTGACCCAGTCCAAGCTGGCCGAGGACCTGGAGATCTGGGCCAGCCAGGAGTTCGACTACGTGACCCTGGCGGACGGCTACAGCCGCGCGAGCGTGCTCATGCCGCAGAAGCGGAACCCGTACGCGCTGTCTATTGTCCGTGGCGCGGCGGGGACCCTGATCGGCAGGCTGACCGGGCTGCTCGCGGTGGCCAAGACGCCTTCCGCCCGGAGCGACAACCTCATCTTCGCGTATGGCGAGGTGCCGCGCGCGCTCGGCCTCGCGTTGCGGACCACCCAGCTGACCACCGGCGTGGTGCGGACGCTGGAGGTGAACACGGGGCGGATGCGGGCCGCGCTCGAGTCCGGCTTCTCGCAAGCCACCGACCTCGCCGAGTACATCATGCAGACCTGCGGGATCGACTACCGCACCGCTTACCGGGTGGTTGGCCACGCGGTGCGGCAGGCAAGCGCGGCGGGCCTGCGGGGTGCCGATATCGACGGTGCGATGCTGGACGCGGCGGCCGCCGTCATCACCGGGGCGCCGCTCGGCCTGGCCGGCCGCGACCTCGCCGCGGTGCTGGATCCATGGCAGATCGTGGTGAGCAGGACCTCGCTGGGCGGCGCGGCGCCCGCCGAGGTCGCCAGGATGGCTGACCGCGTCACCGCCGAGGCGGGCGAACTTGCGGACGAGGCGCGGCGCTGGCGGGACACCTACCGCGCCGCCGAAGACAGGCTGGTAGCCACCGCCCGCCGCGGCGCGCAAACGGTGCCAGGCGAAGGCTGGCCCGGCCCGGCCGGTACCGAGCCGGGCCACACCGGGCAGCGCGGGGCGCTGCCGCAGGAACGGAGGATGCGATGACCGATCCGGGCAGCCCTGCGATGTCGCTGCCGGCCAGCGTCGGCGTAGTCAACGTCGGCCTGCCGCTGTTCGCCGATGCGGTGCGGGAGCAGGGGGCGCCGGTCATCACTGTCGACTGGCGGGTCCCGGCCGGCGGCCAGCCCGCGGCCGTGGCCGCACTGGGCAGGCTGTATGGGATCCACGCCGAGCGGATCGAGGCGGCCAACGCCGAGGTGATCCGCCGGCTCGACCAGGGAATTCCGCTGCTCACCGGCCTCACCACGGTGGCCGCAGCGGCACCGGGCCTGCCGGACCGGACCCTGCTGCACTGCGGTCCGGCCATCGGCTACGCCGACGTCACCGACCCGCTGCGCAGATCGATGCAGGCGGCAACGGTGGCGGAAGGGTGGGCGGCCAGTCCGGAACAGGCGGACGGTCTGCTCAGGGCCGGGGAGATCGGGCTGAGCCCGGCCAACGCGCACAGGCTGGTGGTGCCGATGGCGACCGCGCTCGGCCCGAGCGCGCCGCTGTACGTGCTGGCCAACGAGGCGGGCGGGACAATCGCGTACGCGCCGATCTCGCAAGGGCCGGGTGAGGTGGCCTGGTTCGGCTGTGCCAGCGAGGCTGCCATCGCCCGGCTGGTCTTCCTGCGGGAGGTGGCGGCGCCGGTGATCGGCCGCATCCTGGCGCGCACCGGCCCGCTGGACGTGCTCGCACTGGCCGCGCAGGCGGTCGCCATGGGGGACGACGTGCATGTCCGCACCCAGGCCGCGACGAACTTGCTCATCCGGGAGTGGCTGCCGCAGCTGGCCGAGATGAGCGGGCAGGACAGCACGGCCTTCGCCCGCTTCCTGGCGGGCAACCACCTTTTCTTCCTGACCCTGGCGATGGGCGCGGCCAGGTCGCTGACCGAGTGGGCGGCACAGGTGCCTGACTCCTCGATCGTGACCACCATGGCGCGGAACGGGACCACCTTCGGCATCCGGCTGGCCGGCTCCGATCAGTGGTTCCTCGCCGAGGCGCCGGATGTCGGCCATGCGCTCTACTACTCCGGCCAGGGGCCGCAGACCAGCGCCAGGGACATCGGCGACAGCGCGGTGCTGGAGTTGTCCGGGCTGGGCGCGGCGGCCGCAGCCGGCTCGGCGGCGGTGGCCCAGCTACTGGGCGGGCAGATGCGCGAGGCTGCTGACCTCACACAGCGGCTTGCCGTGGTGTGTGCCGGGCGGTCGAGCCGGTTCAAGATCCCGGCGCTGGACAACACCGGAAGCCCGCTGGGGGTGGATGTGCGCAAGGTGGTGGAACTGGGCATGACGCCAGCGGTGACCACGGGAATCCTGCACCGCTGGGCCGGGACCGGCCAGGTGGGCGCGGGAGTGGCCGAAGCGCCGCTGGGATGCTTCGCCGCCGCGATGGCCGACCTTGACCGCCGTCTGACCGGGCCGGCCGACTGACCGGGACCTGAGCCAGCCGCCGGTCAGCTCCGGCCCGGCTGCGGGCTCACGCTGCCGACCGTGACCTCGATCGGCGGCGAGGTCGCGATCGTGTTCGAGACATAGCACACCCGCAGGGCCGGCTCGATGAGCGGTTCAACCACGCCGGGTACTGCATCTGACACGACGGTTAGCTGCAGCCGGGAGAACCGCGGCCCGTCATAGGTGCCGGTGGCGGTGACGGCAAGCCCGGGCAGGGCAAGGCCGCGCTTCCCCGCCGCCCATTTCAGCGCGAGCGCATAACACGAGGCCATGGCGGCCAGCAGGTACTCGGTTGGCATCGGACCGGTGCCGGAACCGCCGGCGCTTTCGGGCTCGTCGACCACCAGCTCGAACCCACCCGCCGCGACCCGGCACCGCCAGCCGTCCTCCCACCGGGCAACCACGGAGTTGGTCAGCGGGCGGCCAGCACCGCTGGCTTCGGTCACGCGTCCACCTCCCGGGCCGGGCCCGGGTAACCCCGGAGCTCGCCTGCCTAGTGCTGCCCAGCCTGGTGGCTGTGCTCGTGGTGCCCAGCCTCGCCATGGTCGTGGTGCCCTGCTCCATCGTGGTCATGCCCGGCAGGCCGGGCCGCCAGCAGGGCCACGCGCGCCCGCAGGTCGTCGGCACCGATCAGTCCCTGCCCGCTGACCACCCGTTCCAGGGACCGCAGCCAGCATTCGTAGTAGCTCCAGCCATCACCGGACGGATGAGCGGCCTCCCATTCACCGATCTCGGCGATCAGCGCCTGACGGAAGTCCTCCCAGCCGATGCGTCCGGCGTCGTGGAGTGCCAGCACTACCCCGAACGCCCGGCTCTCCCAGGGCGCGGCGAAGAGAAGCTCGCCGTTGTCACGGGGCGGCGCTGCCGGGCCCGAGGAATCGAGCAGATACGTCGCGTCGGCGTGCCCACCGCCGCCGGTCACGGCCCGGCCACCTTCGCCACGCCGACCATGGCGTCCCGGGTGACCAGCCCCGCGAGTTCCTCCTCGGAAAGGCTCTCGGTCCCGGCCGGACGCTCCGGCAGCACCAGGTAGCGGACTTCGGAACTGGAGTCGCGGACCCTGATCTCCACCTGGTCATCGAGATCGAGGCCGAACTCGCGCAGCACCTGCCGGGGCTCACGCACGACCCGGGACCGGTAGGCCGGGTCCTTGTACCAGGACGGCGGCAGGCCCAGCACCGGCCACGGGTAGCACGAGCAAAGGGTGCACACCACCACGTGGTGCACGGTGGGCGTGTTCTCCAGGACCACGATGTGCTCACCCTGGGGCCCCTTGAACCCGAGTTCGGCGATCGCGCCGGTCCCGTCGGCGATCAGCCGGGCACGGTAGCCGGGGTCGGTCCACGCCTTGGCTACGACCTTGGCGCCGTTCATGGGCCCGACGGACTGCTCGTAGATCTTGATGAAGTTCTCGACGGTCGCCTCGTCGATCAGCCCCCGCTCGGCCAGCAGGGAGGCAAGTGCCTCCACCCGCAGGGCGGGGTCGAGATGTTCGGCCGCGGATGTCATGTCACCGGCTCCAGGTAAGGCTCGAAAAGGTCGATGGACAGGCGGAACGATTCGGCGTCCGGGCCCCACAGCTCCCGCGAGTCGAACTCCACCGCGTAGCAGTGCTGCGGGTTCTCGCCCACGAAATGCGCGGCGGTGTCAGGGAAGACCGCGCCGGGCTGGAGGGCGGTGACCGTCCCCGTCCGGCCCCGCACGTATCTGGGCAGCCGGGTGTGGCCGACTGGGTGCAGGTCGGCGGCCCGCACCCGGTCGCCGACCGCGAAGGCGGGCGGCGTTTCCACCGAACGGAGGTTCCCCGCGCCGCCCGAGGGCATCTGCGGCTTGTGCGGGGTGGGTGGCGGTGGCTCGGGCACATCCCGCCCGCTCAGGCGGGCGGCCCGGGCCCGCACCTGTTCGTCGGTGACGATGCCGCTGTCCTCCATCATGATCTGAGCGCCGATCGTCCACCGGTTCCAGTACCCCACCAGGTACTCCGCAGGCGGCACCCGTTCGATGGCATGCCGGAACGCGTGCAGGTTCGTCCCAGCGATCCGGGCTGCGAGCGCCCCGACCGCGAAGGCCTTCCCCTCCCAGGGCTGCGCGAACGGCGGTGCGGCGGTCAGCCGCTGGACGTGGCCGAACCCCTGCATGCCTCCCATGTCGTGGATTCCGTCCATGCCTGGTCACTTCCCTCCGGGTCTGCATGCCGTGGAGGGTGCCGGCCCGGGCGATCCTGTCGTCACGGGCGGCACCCCCGGCTGGCTGGTGTCACACGGTCCACGTGTTGAGCTGGAATGCTCCGGCCCGCCACGCCGTCAGGGCCGAGTCGAGGACGTCCAGCGGGTTGAACGGCTTCACGCCGTCGATCAGGTCTTCCTCCCGGAACCCGTACAGGGCGCCCATGGCGAACCGGCACGCGTAGACCGTGCCGCCCTCCTTGAGGATCGTCTCGATCTGCCGGTTCCCGGCCAGGTTGCCGGGGAACCCTTCGGTGCCGACGGTCGGGTAGCCACGGTGCCGCGAGGCGAGCAGCACGCCCGGGCCGTACAGGATGATCGACACGTCGAAGCCCTTGCGGACAAGCCGGGTCGAGGTGAGCAGGTTGACCAGCGCGACCGAACCCTCGAACGGGACGGAGTGGATGAACACGAAGGCCTTCTCACCCGGGTTGGCCCGGATGTCCTCGAAGAGCTTCTCCTCGGTGTTATACAGCGAGTCGACGCCGGCCTCGCCACGCGGCGACTGAACGGTGATCGGCATGGAACCTCCTGACAGTTGGTTACCGACAACGGATGCGGGCTTGCGCTAGTTAGCCGGCCCGCGCGGGCGTTGCGTCTTTGTCCAGGTCATGCGGTGGCTGCCGGGCAGGCGCCGCATGATCGCCGAGCGCACCGGCCAGGGCACCGCCCGGTACAGCGGGACATATACCCGCAGCCAGAACACCTCCGCCCCGCGCGGCCGGCGCGGGCCGGTGACCCGGTATCTGGCGGCGACCTTCTCCTGCGCCGCGACCATGAGGTAGTGCTCGGAGGTGGCTCGCAGCCAGCGGGAGAAGGACACCTCAGGACCCCAGCCCCGCCAGCAGGTTCTGCGCCGCCAGCGCGATCGGCTCGTTCAGCGCCCCGATCGGGGGTGAGTAGACGTTTTCCATTGTGGCCAGGTCATTGATGGTGATCCCGGTCCGGACCGCCATGGCCAGGAAGTCCGCTCGTTCCTTGATGCCCTCGCGGCCTACCATCTGCGTGCCGATGAGCCGGAGTGACCCGGGCTCGGCCAGCAGCTTGACCCGGACCTTCTCCACCCCCGGGTAGTAGCGGGCCCGGGAAATGCCCTCGGCGACGCCGACCACGTGCGGGATACCCAGCGCGGTCGCGAGCGTCTCGCTGAAGGAGACGCCGCCGATCATCCAGTCCCCGGCAACCATTCCCCAGGGCACGCTCACCGGCTGGTACCGGCGATCCCCGCCGGCCGCGTTCGTGCCCGCGACCTTGCCCTGGGAGTAGGCGTGGCTGCCGGAAAGGCCCTGGATGGGGATGTCGGTCACGCTGTGCGGCACCTCGATGCAGTCGCCGGCCGCCCAGACGCCAGGCGCGGATGTGTGCATCCGCTCGTCGACGATGAGCCCGCCCGCCGAGCCAATCCGCAGCCCGGCGGCCCGGGCCAGGCTGGTGTTGGCCTCTTTCTTGGTGCAGACGACGGCAAGGTCGCATGCGATCTCCCCGGCAGAGGTCGCGACCGCCCGGAGCGAGCCCTCGCCGACGAAGCCTTTCAGCGTGGTGTTGAAGTGGAGCTTGGCGCCTTTCTCCTGCCAGGACTCCTGCACGGGTGCGATGATGTCAGGGTCGGTGGCCACCGACAGCGCCCATGCCCCCGGGTCGATCAGGTGGGTCTCAATGCCGCGGTGGCACAGCGCGGTCACCATCTCCAGGCCCAGCGGGGACGCCTCGACCACCACCGCCGCTCGCACGCCGTCCAGCACTTTGTCCCACTCGATCGCCCGCCGGATGTTCTTCACGTAATACAGGCCGTCGAGATCGGCGCCGGGCACTCCGGGGGAGGCGTAATTGAAGCCGGTGGCCACGATCAGCCTGTCGTAGCCGATCTCGCCCTCACCATGCACGGACACGGTCTTGTGCTCGGCGCTGAACCCGGTGACCCGCGTCTCATAGTGGATGTCGATGCCCTGGCCGGCGTAAGCTTCCCTGGTCGCCAGAAAAAGCCGCTCGAAGTCGGGAATCTCCTTGCCGTGGACATAAGGAATGCCGCACGGGCTGTACCCGACATCCTCGAATTCGGTGTAGACGCGAACGTCCGCCGAGGGGTCCGCGCCCCTGGCAGCCCCGGCGGCACCCATACCCGCGGCGCCGCCGCCGACTACCACGATCCGCTGCGCCATCAGTACCCTCTTCCCATGAGCCGGGACGGGACGTTTAGTATCCGCTATGAGTCGTACACTATACTGGCGGGAGCCATCCTGGACGTCAAGACGCGATCACCATCCGACCCACTGGATGCCCGATGAGCCGAGTGCCACGCACGCAAGGTCCCCCCTGCCTGGACGCGCAGTCGAACAGCCGCAGTGACGGGGCTGCTGGGGATCTGGAGCGCATCGTCGACTCCATCGGCCTCAAGGTGTTCAGCCTCCGCAAGCGGATGGGCCTGTCGCTGCAGCAACTCGGCGAGCGTTCCGACGTGTCGGCGGCCGCGATCCACAAGATCGAGCAGGGTGGCATGGTGCCGACCATCACCACCCTGCTGAAGATCGCAGGCGCACTCGGCCGCCCGGTCTCGTACTTCGTGGAAGAGGATGTCGGCCAGGACGACGTGGCCACGCTCACCCCGGCCGGCGAAGACCGGCCGGTGTACACCTCTCACAAGGGGATCGTGCTGAACAGCATCTCCGGGCCGTACGGCCGGTTCCTGCTCGCCGGGGCGCGGGCCACGGTGGAGCCGGGCGCAACCAGTGGGCGCAAGCCGATGCAGCACCCGGGTGAGGAACTCGTCCATGTCACCAGCGGCATGCTCGAGTTCACTGTGACCGGGCAGTCGTACCAGGTGGGAGCCGGGAGCACACTGCACTTCCGGGGTGACCAGCCGCACACCTGGCGCAACCCCGGCACGACCGAAGCGCACGCGGTCTGGATGGCGCTGCGGCCGCAGTAGCCCGCGCCGTGATCCCCGCTCACTACTCCCCGCGCCCACGACCGGCTGAGCTGATCGCTGACATCCTGCCGCCCGCGGTGGCGGCCGCGGAGTCCACCGGGAAGGCCCCCAGGACAGGCTTTGGCCTCTTCCCCGCCGAGGAGGCGGCGCTGCGCACGGCCGGACCCGGGCGCCGGGCCGAATTCGCAGCGGGCCGGCTTTGCGCAAGGGCCGCCCTGGCCAGGCTGGGTGTGCCAGCCACGCCGATCCTGCCCGGATGGGCAGGTCAGCCGCAGTGGCCGGCCGGCGTGACCGGAAGCATCACCCACTGCGCCGGTTACCAGGCCTGTGCCGTCGCACTGGCTGCGGACGTGGCCGCGATCGGCATCGACGCGGAACCACACCAGGAACTGCCCGCCACCCTGATCGAGGCGGTGGCCACCAGGCCCGAGCGGGCGTGGATCCGGCAGCAGGCGGCCTGCGTACCCGCGGTGTGCTGGGACCGGCTGCTTTTCAGCGCCAAGGAATCAGTAGCCAAGCTGTGGTACCCGCTCACCGCGCAATGGCTGAGCTTTCACGACGTGGCCGTCTGCCTGGCAGACACTGGCACCTTCTCCGCCCGCCTGCCTTCCGGCCCCGGCTGGGCATCCGGTGACCTGCCCGAAGGCCGGATGATGGGCCGCTGGCTGATTCGCGACGGGCTGATCCTCACCGCCATCACCTTGCGGTGTGGCGGTTTGGCAACATCGAGTCGCGCTGGGACTCTGGCGGGCCTGCTGCGCCGCCAGAATGAACTCCGGACCCGGCGTTCCACGGCTCGCTTCTCGTGATCAGCGGAGTGGGAAGGACTGGCCTCGCTCTGCTTCCGGCCGCGGGCCGAAGATGCGCCGCCCAGACTCGGCGATGGGCACATCGTTGATGCTGGCTTCCCGCCGCTTCATGAACCCGTCCGCGTCGAACTCCCACAACTCGTTGCCGTAACTGCGGTACCACTGCCCGCTGGCGTCATGGGACTCGTACTGGAAGCGCACAGCGATCCGGTTGCCATGAAACGCCCACATGTCCTTGCGCAGCGCATAGTCGAGCTCACGGCTCCATTTCCGGCGCAGGAACTCGATGATCTCGGCCCGGCCGGTGACGAACTCGTGCCGGTTACGCCAGACCGAGTCCTCGCTGTAGGCGCCCGCCACCCGCTCCGGGTCGCAGGTGTTCCAGGCGTCTTCAGCCGCCTGGACCTTCTGCCGGGCGGTCTCCTCGGTGAAGGGCGGCAACGGTGGTCGTGGGGTCACTGGAACCTCCTCAAAGGGAGAACGATCGTTCTCAGTGCAGGACAGTATCGGTGGGGAACGCCCGTTCTCAAGGCCGGCTGGGCAATGGATGGCCCCCGTGGGCCGAAGTGGCGCCGGGCGGCACCACTCACCACCCGGTTACCGGATCCGGGCCATGGGCGCGGCCGGATCCGGGCCGCTCACAAATAGCCAATCCTCTCGTCTGCTGATGGGGCGTACTCGGGTGTCTTGGATTCGTCGAACGCAAGCCGTCCACCGTGACGTTCGGCCAGTCCCTTCGCAAACGTGTCGGTGGCCTCTGCGACGCGGAGAGCGCATTCGTGGAAGTCGGCTTCGGCCAGCGACGGCCCCAGGTGCTCCGCCTCGACCAGGACCTGGCCACCGACCCAGAACGTGCGGCAGAAGTACAGGTGCGTGTTGATCTCGTTGAGCTCGCGGGCCAGTGCGTCGGTGAACTGTATGCGGTCGACCGCGACCGAGAAGACCTGCACGACAGGCTTCCACGCATGGACAACCCGCACGTAGTACAGCGCACTGCGGTAGCGGATGGGGTAGTCACCGTCAGCATCTGCCTGAGCCTTCCCGACTCCGGTCAGCCGTTCAATCAGCGTTTCGACATGGGAGGTGACCATGTCCGCCGATGCCTGTGATTCCATGCTCCGCCGGGTGCGCCACGGCAGCACGAATCCCTCCGCCACCAGCCCGTCCCAGGCGCTGTAGGCTGCGGTGATCCCGCTCAGCGTGTCCTCATTGACGTCCCCGGCCGTGCCGGACGCGAGCACAAGAAGTGAGTAGTGATACAGCCAGTAGGTCTGGGCCGCCGGCCTGCCGGCATAGTGCTCGAGTTCACGGACCGCCGCGGGCGCCACCAGCGCGATGATCTGCTGCAGGCCCCCGGCCGCAGCGGCAAGCTCATGGGCCCCGGCGACGATCTTCTCCCGCACCGCCACGATCTCGCCCGACTCTGCCGGGACCCGGGCCGGACGGAACGTACGGGCATGCTCGATCGCCCTGAACAAGATGCTGACCACCAGGGCGCTGTGCTTCTCGTCATAGCCGTGGCCTGGGTTGCCGACAGAGAAAGCCCACCCGGCCAGCTCATCGAGGAAGAGGATCTCGAAGCTGGGCACGTCCTTCAGGCTCAGGTCACGCAGCGCTGCGAGTGCGGCCGGCTCCCAACTGGAAGCGCCCTGTTCCTTCTCCCCCACGGTTACCTCGTCAATTCGTCGTCTGAGCATCTGACCGTACAGGAGTTTCTGTCTGTGGCTGCTGGCTATCTGGCCGTCACTCTGCTCACCCGGTGGTGAGCCTGGCCAGCATTTCTGGACAAACTGTTCAGTAATTTACCGGACTCTTGCGCATCTCGATCAAGATATGAAGACTTCTATGTCATATTCGCCCAGCGGGGCTCTCCGCCGCCGCTGGCCATCCAGTGCGCAAGCCGGGCAGACCCGGCTGCCTGTTGGGAGGAATCGATGACGACACACCTTCCGGCGACTACCGGCCGGCAACTCGGCCGCCGGTCATGGGCCGAGCCATGGAAGATCAAGATGGTGGAGCCCCTGCGGGTGACGACGCCTGCCGAACGCGCGCATGCGCTGGCCGAGGCCGGTTACAACACGTTCCTGCTGCGGTCGGAGGATGTCTACATCGACCTGCTCACCGATTCGGGCACGAGCGCGATGAGCGACCGGCAGTGGGCTGGCCTGCTGCTCGGTGACGAGGCCTACGCCGGCTCGCGGAATTTCTACGCGCTTGAGGAAGCGGTCCGCGACACCTACGGCTACCGGCATGTGCTGCCGGTGCATCAGGGGAGGGGAGCCGAGCACCTGATCAGCCAGATCGCGATCCGCTCCGGCCAGTTCGTGCCCTCCAACATGTACTTCACGACCACGCGGCTGCACCAGGAACGCGCCGGTGGCGTCTTCGTGGATGTGATCATCGACGAAGCACACGACCCGCAGAGCGAGCACCCCTTCAAGGGGGATGTGGATATCAGCAAGCTGGAAAGCCTGATCACCCGCGCGGGTGCCGACCAGATCGCCTACATCAGCCTGGCCGGCACGGTCAACATGGCGGGCGGGCAGCCGGTGAGCATGGCATGCGTGCGCGCCCTCCGCGAGCTGTGCGACCAGTACCGGATTCGGCTGTTCCTGGATGCGACCAGGATGGTCGAGAACGCGTTCTTCATCCAGGAACGCGAAGAAGGCTACGCGGACAAGACGATCGCCGCGATCCTCAGGGAGTTCTGCTCGCTCACCGACGGCGCGTGGATGTCGGCCAAGAAGGACTCGCTGGTCAACATCGGCGGCTGGCTTGCCCTCAACGACGCGGACCTGTTCGAGGAGGCCCGCAACCTCGTTGTCGTCTTTGAGGGCCTGCACACCTACGGCGGGCTGGCCGGGCGGGACATGGAGGCAATGGCGATCGGCATCACCGAGTCCGTCCAGCAGGACCACATCCGGGCCCGGATCGGGCAGGTGCGCTACCTCGGCGACCTGCTCACGGCGGCGGACGTCCCGGTCGTGAGGCCGGTCGGCGGGCACGCGATCTTCCTGGACGCACGCCGCTTCTACCCGCACCTGACGCAGGACGAATTTCCTGCCCAGACGCTGGCCGCTGAACTGTATCTCGACTCCGGGGTCCGTGCGATGGAGCGGGGGATCGTGTCGGCCGGCCGTGACCCGAAGACAGGTGATCACCATCACCCCAAGCTTGAGCTCACCCGGCTGGCGATCCCGCGCCGGGTCTACACCCAGGCGCACATGGACATCGTGGCGGAGGCAGTGGAGGCCATCTATGCTCAGCGCGACTCAGCGAAGGGGCTCATCATGACGTACGAGCCGCGCTACCTGCGGTTCTTCCAAGCTCGCTTCGACCGGCCATAGGCGAAGCGAGCTTGGCTCAGAGCTTGGTCAGCTTGGCGGACGGCATGCTGATGCGCTGCACGTGGGAGCCGAAATCGATGATCAGGGCGACTCCGTGCTCGACACCCGTGACCGTGCCGAGGCCGTACTTGTCGTGGGTGACCAGGTCATCCACCGCGAAGTGCTCGGCCGGCGGTTCTGGATCGGGAGCCTTGAACGGACTGGTTGACAGGTGACGCCGGGGCGCGGCGCGGTAAGGACTCATCATGTCCAGTATGCGCCCTCGCAGGCCTGCCAGACCCATCAGCTGCTGGAATCAGCAGCCACTTTGCCGCAGGGCACGCACCCTCACTCACGCCGGCGGCCCGGTTGCACCAGCCACAGCTGTTGCTCCAGCTCCGCCAGCGTCGGGGCATACAGCGGCTGCAGCCCACCGTCCTTCCTTCTCAGGTGGGCAGTGAACCCGTCCCCCTTGCCCGGTTCCACGGGGCGAATGGACCAATCCGGAAAGGCCACCTTCAGCCGGGCGAGTTCGGCGGCCGGAGTGCGGCTCATGGCTGGCCGCCCGTATTCAGGGTGCCCTGAACCCACTGCACCGCGCAGGTGTACATAGACACGTTCGGAGGGCTCTTTTCCGTTGAGATATTCAGGTGACGACAGCTGACCCAGCCGGTACCGGCACCGCTGCGGCCCGGACCGGCATGACCACTTGCTGCATGGTAGCAACGTCAATGCACGTGCAGAACGCTTGTGCAGAAGCACTTGCAACAGCCCTGTGCATGGTGCTGCTGGGACACAGATGCCAACCCGGCGGGCGCGCGGCGCTTCTGACAGCCGGCACCCCCGCGCCAGGACACCCCGGGGCCCAGGGCCATTCTGGGCAGGAAAGAGCCTACGCAGGCATAGGCCGCCCCGGCACTGGCCGGATGGGTGTCACGCGCGCCGGTCATGGCATTTGTCATGGCCAAAACGCGCCGGATCCCAAATGGGGTGTCCGGCGGGCTCGCCTCCCGGCCGTGTTCACCCCTGACGGACGATGCCCTACCGCCCTGGACCGGATTTCCTTGCGAGAAGGCCGCCGGCGGCGGGAGAGGCTGCCGGCGGCGCGTGGGCACCGGCTGAGGAGGACATGTGTTCAGGGACAGGCGGCAGGAGCGGCGTGAAGAGCGCCGGGGTGGCGATGGCGCGACGCATTACCGGATGCGCCAGAAGCTGGTGTCCATAGGCGACGACTACTGGATCGAGAACGACCGGGGCGAGCGGGTCTTCAAGGTCGACGGCAAGGCCCTGCGGGTGCGCAAGACACTCGTCCTGGAAGACAGCCACGGGAGCGAACTACTGAAGATCCAGGAGCGCGTGGCCCGGGTGCGGGACACGATGGAGATCGAGGACCGGGATGGGCACACCGTCGCAACAGTGAAGAAAGCGCTGATCACCCCCCTGCGCGACCGGTGGAGCGTCAAGGTGGCGGATGGCCCCGACCTCGACGTCAAGGGCAACATCGTCGACCACGAGTACACCATCGAGGACGGCAGGTCCACGGTGACCGAGGTCTCCAAGAAGTGGTTCCGCCTGGCTGACACCTACGGGGTCGAGGTCGCTGCCGGCCAGGACCCCGCGCTGATGCTGGCCGTCACGGAGGTCCTGGACCCAATGGCGCCCGAGGGACGCTGACGCTGACACCGCTGGGCCCCGGTGATGTGCGGGGAGCGGTACCCCGCGGGGGTAACAAGGGGATCGGCAAGCCGAAAAGGGGGGCACTGGCACGGGAGGTGGCCCGGTGGCGGCGGAGCATGGTTTCCCTGAGGTCCGGCAGGTGGTCCTGGACTGCACGGACGCGCGGGCGCTCGCAGAGTTCTACCGTGAGCTGCTCGGCCTGCGGTACCGGCCAGGAGACGAGCCTCCCGCCCCCGGCCAGCCGGACCCGCTGGGGCAGGACTGGCTGGTGCTGCGGGACGCGGCCGGGACTACCCGGGTGGCCTTCCAGCAGGTGGCGGAGTTTCCGCAGGCGACATGGCCGGACGGCCCGATCCCGCAGCAGCTGCACCTGGATCTGACGGTACCCACAGCGGGGGACCTCGATGTGCAGCATGAGCGCGCCCTGGCCCTGGGTGCCCGGCTGCTCGACGACCGCTCCGGCGATCCGGAGGAGCCGCTGCGCGTCTATGCCGATCTGGCTGGGCACCCGTTCTGCATCTTCGTGGCTCACCCGGCGGCGGCGAGCGCGGGCGGCTAGGGGAAGGCGACCGCGACCGGGACCCGGGTCCCCGTGATGGTGCCGTTGCCGTCCTGCCCCTGGCGGTTGGCTCCCCAGCAGTAGGCGGCGCCGGAACCGTCTTGCGCGCAGGCGTAGTACATGCCGGTGCCGATCGCGGTGAGCGTCTTGCCCGCCAGCACCCCGCTGGTGTCCACGGTCACCGGCAGGGGTGAATTGGTGGTGGTGCCGTCACCGAGTTCGCCCTGGGCGTTGCCACCCCAGCAATACGCCTACAGCGTTGCTCAATGTAGTCCAGCAGGCGGCTGCGCGGGGACTATTGCGGGCTCCCACCCGGCCCGGTTACCCCGGTTCGCAGCAGGCGGGTTCTTCCGTAGCATGAGGTCAGTGGATGCACCAGTGGTCAGCCGTGAGGAACTCGAGCACCGGCTCGAGGGCCACCGCGTCGCGCTGCGCGGGCACTGCTACCGTATGCTCGCGTCGCCGTTCGAGGCGGAGGACGCGGTCCAGGAGACGTTCATCCGCGCCTGGCGCTCTATCGGCACCTTCGAGGGACGTGCTTCCCTCAGTTCCTGGCTCTACCGCATCGCCACCAACGTCTGCCTGGACATGCTGCGCAGCGTTGAGCGCCGGGCCCGCCCCATGGACCTCGGCCCCGCCCGGGAGCCCATCGCCGCGAACCTGAACACCCGGCCGGAAACGACATGGCTGGAGCCGGTCCCGGACGCCCTGGTGATACCGGACAGTGACCCGGCCGAGGCTGCCGTCGCGCGTGACACGGTCCGGCTCGCGTTCGTGGCCGCCCTCCAGCATCTCCCGCCGCGCCAGCGGGCGGTGCTGCTCCTGTGTGAGGTGCTGCAGTGGCAGGCGAGCGAGGTCGCCGCGCTGCTCGAAACGACCGTCGCCTCGGTGAACAGCGCCCTGCAGCGGGCACGCGCGACGCTGGAAACGGGCAAGCTCACCGTGTCTGCGACGCCCGCGGCGCTGGGCGCCGCCGAGCGTGAACTGCTCAGCCGGTACGTGCAGGCTTTCCAGGCTTACGACATGGAGGCGCTGACGGCGCTGATCCACGAGGACGCGACCCAGTCGATGCCGCCCTACGACATGTGGCTCTCCGGCCGGGCGGATATCTTCACCTGGTGGCTGGGGCCCGGTATCGGCTGCCAGGGATCGCGCGTCATCCCGGTGGCCACCGCGAACGGCTCGCCGGCGTTCGGCCAGTACAAGCCGGCCCCGGGCGGGCCGGGCAGCGGCTACGAGCCGTGGGCGCTGCAGGTGCTGGAACTGCGTGACGGACGGATCGCCGAGCTCACGTTCTTCCTGGGAACCACGACGCTGTTTCCCCTGTTCGGCCTGCCACCCCGGCTCGACGCCGCGGGGAATGCGCCCGGCTGATCCGCACCTGGTTACCCGGGGAAACCGCGCCCGGATCCCATCGCCCTGCCCCCTCGCCGGGCTGTCCCACCGCCACGCTGCCCCCTCGTCAGGCTCCCCCTCCCCGGCCTTCCCTGACGTCACCCTTGACATGTGACCAAAAGGTCACCTATCTTCGGGGCATGGACGCGGTGTTCCGCGCTCTGGCCGACCCGACCCGGCGGAGCCTGCTCGACGAGCTGTACCGAGCGGACGGGCAGACGCTGAACGCGCTCGAGGAGCGTTTCCCGATGACGCGTTTCGGCGTGATGAAGCACCTCAAGCTGCTGGAGGAGGCGGGCCTGGTGGTCACCAGGCGGCGCGGCCGCGAAAAGCTCCACTTCCTCAATCCGGTTCCCATCCGGCTGGTCCATGACCGGTGGGTGAGCAAGTACGCCGAGCCCTGGACTGCCGGGCTGAGCGAACTCAAACAACGACTGGAGAAGACCATGGAGAAGATCTACGAGATTTACATCCGCACCACCCCTGAACGCCTCTGGGAGGCGATCACCGACCCTGACATCAGGGCCAAGTACAACTTCGGCGCCGCGGTCTCCTCCGACTGGACGCCAGGCTCGCGGCTGGAGCTGGGCTCGCCGAAGGCCGGCGGGCTGCTCGGCGAGGGCGAGATCCTTGAGGTG